>ENA-ORBV01007330-ORBV01007330.1-microbial-mat-metagenome-genome-assembly--contig:-NODE-7330-length-18992-cov-8.367698_pt1 | contig 18992 bp, 14 predicted proteins | sample MGYA00237777_ERZ505514 | MGnify/ENA primary metagenome ERZ505514 (study PRJEB26160, sample SAMN06269048) | microbial mat metagenome | isolation source: Oligotrophic lake microbial mat | place... | reverse complement strand
GGAGATGTGTATAAGAGACAGTGGAAAAACTTCGGATTGCCCATGGCCGACGAGAACGCAATCCACTTCCCATCGGGCGACCAAACCGGCCCTCGATCCGGTCCCGGTTGATCGACGATTTTCTTCACCACCTCGCCCTCAAGCGTAAGGACGTACAGGTCGGAAGTGCCGCCCTGCACCAGGTCCGGATTCCGCGTCGCGCTGAAAGCGATCTTCTTCCCATCGGGCGACCACGCGAACCCACCCAACGAATACTCCATGCCCTTCGTGCGCTGCGTTCCCGTCGCCGTCGCGCGCATGGCGTCGGCAACCGCGAACGTCCACAAATGCGAATGCGTATAGTCCCGGCGCACGACCTCAAAATCGCCGAGGTGCTTCTTCCGCTCTTCGCCGCGCTTGTCGGCGGCGGTGTAGGCGATCTGAACGCCATCCGGGGACCATTCGAAACCCTGCACGCCGGTCTCCGATTTGGTGAGTTGCACCGCCTCGCCGCCATCGGGCCGCAGCACGAAAATCTGATTCTTCCCGCCTTCGCGGTCACTGGTGAATGCCAGCCACTTTGCGTCGGGCGACCAGGCCGGCGCGCCCGCCGACTTCTTGCCTCGCGTCAACTGCCAGGTCCGGCCGCCGCCGGTTTCCGCCAGCCAGAGGTGCGTCACGAATGCATCTTGCTCCCAGTCGGTTTCGGTCACGCTATAAGCGACGAACTTGCCATCCGGCGAGATGACAGCGCCGCGCGCCGTCCTGTATTGCAGCAACTCATCAATGGTAGGTACGCCCGCCGCCAGAATGATCGACAGTAAGGTAAGGCAGAGTCTTGGGCGCATGGCTTCTCCCGATTATTAGCCGGCCTTTTTATACATTCCAAATTCGTTGGCGGCTTTCAGTAGGGGGTCGAGTTGCGTAAGTCTTCCCACTACTTTACGCGGGATCAGCACGGTGTGGGAAATAGTGGCGAGGTAGTTAGGGATCTGCCACGGGTCTTCTTCGGCAGTCATCCAGCCGGTCGCGTCAAATTGAGAAAGGTTAATCGGCCGCGAGTAACCGCGCAGCGTTCGTTCACCGCGGGCATTGAAGTAGTGTTCGAAGTACGACATGGCTAACTCGCGGAGTGACTTATAAACAGGTTCGCGATACCGGAGACCCGAGTAATTGGATTTTCCGATTGCGCCCCAGAGTCCGTCGCGGCGGAAAAGGGTGATTACGTGGTCGTTGTCGCGTTGCGCCTGAAGATTCAGAACAAGGGGGGGATGGCCCAACAGGCGGAGCGCCGTCGTGGCCAAAAAGGCGCCTTCCACACAGTGGCCCCGACGCTCCCGCAGCACTCGGCGCGGAGACCGGCAAGAGGTGCTGGGGTCATAGACGATTTTTTCATCCAGGAAGCGTTGAATCTTCTCCGGAGAACCGAGCGGGCGGAGGACAGAGATCTCTTGGCGAGTAAATCCGAATGAGTTGGCGATGATTCCCGGCATATCTGACACTAAGTAATGTACCCCAGCACCAGCCGCGAACAAAGAGAAAAATCAGGAGTTTCGACGAATAAAGCGGGCGGCGATGCCCGACAGCCCCAGGACCAGGAGTACCCAGCCGCCCGGTTCCGGTACCGGCATGTCCGGTGGCGGTGGACCGGGCGGCGGCGAGGATGGTGGATCGAACGACGGCGGAGGTGGAGGCGACGGCGAAGGGAAGGGCGGCGGACTGCTTGGCGGGGTATTCGTGGGGGGAGGATTCTCTCCCGGTGGATAGTAAACCTGCGGTGGCACTCGTGGCGGCATTGGCGTCACGCCCGGCGGATAGCTGCGGGGCGGGCGGTGTTCCCAGACGAAGTTCGGAGTAATCGGTGAGACCGGGAGATTCGGTGTCGCGAGCGGAGGTATCAAGGAGGCAATCACCATCGGCTGGGGAAACTCGATGGGTGCGGGACGTGTCAGAACCGGAACGAGTGCTGGGTTCGGTTTCGGTGTTTCCGCCGGTGAGGCAGGCGTCAAATCGGGACTGCTTTGCGGGGTGCCGGAACCGCCGCCAGATCCCACTATTCCCGCGCCCTGGCTGGACGTTCCCCCCGCCGTCCAGAGCGGCGGCATCATTTCCTGAGGGTCGGGCATTGGCAGGACGGAGGTCATCTCCCTGTCAGTTCCGATCTGCTTGGGGTTGAGAACCTTTTCGGTTTCGACAGTCATCTCAGATGGTAGCGAGGGGGAATGCATCAATTGGGCCTCCCGGACGGCCAAGTCCATGGCGATTTCCGCCGGCTCAATGCCGACCGGCGCCACCGGCATCCGCGGCGTGGGTGAAATTAGGTTTCCGCAGCGGCCGCGGACCTGAAACCGCCCGTCACTGAGAACCGTTTCCCCCGCCAGCAGGGTGACCATGCCGCGGGTCCAATAGATCTTGTCCCGAAGGCGATAGGAGACATAGCCTTGCCGTTTCGCGGGCAATATTTCCGCCCGGAACTCCGCCGGATTCAAGCCCGCATAATGGGCTTCCACCACTGGGTCTTCCTGTATCGCCCTCCGCATCGCCAGCGGCGAATCCACTCCGCCGGAAACAACCGACCATGGATATACCAGCCGCCTGGACGGAACGGTGGGCGTAATCGCAACGCCCGCCGATTGATCCTGTCCGCCGCCAGCTTCGGCATTCGGCTGCGGCCCGTCCGTGCGGCAACTTGTAAGTACCAATGCCGCCAACACGATACCCGTCCACTGTCGTCCATTCATAGGAAATTCCTGCGCAAGCGTCCTCAAAAGGTTCTTTTCGGACGGTTGGGGAATAATGTGAGTGGAGGTAGAGGATACTCTCTTCGTGAATCGAATTTGGAATAGCCGCTTTGCCAAACCTGTCGTATTTCTGCTTTGCCTCCTGCCTTTATTACTTCTGGCCTGGCGCTGGCACGCCAACGAACTGGGAATCAATCGTATTGAGACCGTCGCCCGCTACAGCGGCAATTGGACGCTCCGGTTTCTCCTCTTTAGTCTCTGCATCACCCCCCTTCGCCGCTTTCCCGGCTTAACCGGCCTCATCCGCTTCCGACGCATGATAGGCCTATTCGCGTTCTTCTACGCCAGTCTGCACGGTATGCACTACTTCGGGGTGGATGTGCAGTGGAACACGGAAATTATCTGGGAGGACCTGACGACGCGTCGCTTTTTCATCGCGGGAATATTGGGCTTGGCGCTAATGGTCCCATTAGCCGCCACGAGCTTTAACGCGGCGGTCCGCTGGATGGGCGGAAAACGCTGGCAATTGCTGCATCGGCTGGCCTACGTCTCCGCAATGGCCGGCGTCGTTCACTTTTTCTGGCAGGGCAAAGCTGCGTTATGGACACCGATTTACTACGGACTTTTCCTAGGCGCATTGTTGCTCTACCGGATTGGATATTGGGTTACGCATCGCCGCCACCTAAAATAGAATGTGGTGCATCGCCCTTCTCTCCGCATCCAGCGCCGCGCCGCGGATCGTCTCGCCGCCGGGCACGTCTGGGTTTACGCCTCCGACGTCGACCGTTCCGAAAACGCGCAGCCCGGTGATACCGTCACCGTTCTCGACCCGCGCGGCTTGCCCATTGGCACCGCCCACTTCAGCGCTTCCTCGCAAATAGCCCTCCGCCTGTTTTCCAACTTGGTTGAACCCCTCGACGAACTCTTTTTCCGCCCCCGTATCGCCGCCGCCATCGCCTATCGCCGCAAGGCTGTCCAAAATTCGAACGCCTGCCGACTAATCTTCAGCGAAGCCGACCGTCTGCCCGGCCTCATCGTTGATCAATACGACGATACACTTGTCCTGCAAACCCTCACCCAGGGCATGGACCGCGCCCAGCCATTAATTGTAAAGCTCCTTGAAGAACTGCTTTCGCCCCAAGGTATCTGGGAACGCAACGACGCGCCCGTCCGCACAAAAGAGCAACTGGCGTTCCGCAGCGGTCCGCTTACGGGTACGCCGTCGGCGACTGTTGAAGTCTGCATGAACGGCATCGTTTTCCACGCCGACCTCGCCGCCGGCCAAAAAACCGGCGTCTATCTCGATCAACGGGAAAACTACGTGGCCGCCGCCCGCTGGGCACACGGCGAAGCCTTGGATTGCTTCACCTCTACCGGCGGTTTCGCGCTCCACCTGGCTAAGAATTGCTCGACTGTCGAAGCCGTGGATTCCGGCGCCGCGCTCGCCGCGGCGGGCAGAAACTGTCAGCTTAATGGCATTGAGAACGTCCAGTTTGTGGATGCTGATGTCTTTGATCTTCTCTCCAATCACCGTTCCGGGGGCCGCCGCTTCCAGACAATCGTCCTCGATCCCCCCGCCTTCGCGAAAACCCGATCCTCGCTCGACGGCGCAGCGCGCGGCTATAGAGAAATTAATCTCCGCGCTTTGCAGCTTTTGGACCCGGGGGGGATCCTGGTCACTTGTTCGTGTTCCCATCACATGAGCGAAGCCATGCTGCTCGATACCGTCCTCGCCGCCGCGCGTGATACCCGGCGCCCGCTCCGTCTTCTCGAACGCCGATCCCAAGCCTCCGACCATCCCATCCTGCCCGCTATCCCCGAAACGCATTACCTAAAATGCCTGATCCTGGAAGTACTCTAAACACCGCCGGGTACCCGAGCGCCGACCCGCGCTTGACGTAACACGCGGCTCTGACGCACCTGGTTTTCGTGCTCCGCCAGCCGCAACATCTGGTCGGTGCGGTTTCGGTCCCGAATCTCCACCCACAATAGCTAAACCGCCGCCATCGTCCCCATTGAGGTGACGCACTGCTGCAAGATCGACGCCGCCTGGATCAGGGACTGGCCTTTCAAAGGGCAAAGAAACGCGACAGTCTGGCTGATCGACACGATACTCACCGTCAATACCAAATGACGCAGCCGCCGGTTGGGCTGCCGCCCCAGCAGCTTCAACGCCCAGACCAAGGTAAGTCCATTAGCCACAATCAGGAGTATTGCCATCCAGTCCATATTCGGTACCTCTACTTCTTTATCGGTCTTGCCGGGGCGCCGCTTTAGCGGAAAATTACCCGCATCCCAAATGGATATACCGCCTTAGGCGAGAAGTCCTACGGTGCCGGTCGCGCAAAATACATAATTTGCTTATGTTTACGTTCTACTGATACGCTGTTACCCTGTGGATCGGCTCCTTTACGGGCCTTTCTCAAATTTTGGAGGAATTGCCCGAATGCTATTGTGTGCCTTGTTGCGCCCTTCCCTGTCTCTCCTGAGCAGAGTCCTATTCTTTACGCTACTTCTGTCCGTGATCGGCGTTTGCGCCTTCGGCCAGGCGGCAGCGCCCGTGCCTCATGCCGGCGGCGAGGCAAACTTGATCCTGCCGGATTTCGATCAGGCTACATTTCTGGATGGCATTTCCGGTCGCACGCTGTTGATGAGCGGCCTGGTCGTCGGCTTCCTCGGTTTGCTGTTCGGACTGTTGATGTATAACCACCTGCGCAATCTCCCCGTTCACAGCTCGATGCTCGAAGTAAGCGAACTGATCTATGAGACATGCAAGACATATCTGCTTACGCAGGGTAAGTTCCTATTGATACTCGAAGTCTTCATCGGCGTTATCATGGTCTTTTATTTCGGTGTGCTGCAACATTTTGAAACGATTAAGGTCGTAGTCATTTTGCTGTTCAGCCTGGTCGGCATCGGAGGGAGTTACGCAGTCGCCTGGTTCGGCATCCGGGTAAATACATTCGCGAATTCCCGCTGCGCGTTCGCCGCGTTGCGAGGCAAACCGTACCCGTGCTACGCCATTCCCCTCCAGGCCGGCATGAGCATCGGCATGCTGCTGATCTCCGTCGAACTTCTGTTGATGCTCTTCATCCTCCTCTTCGTGCCGCGCGACTACGCCGGGTCCTGTTTTATCGGCTTCGCCATCGGCGAATCGCTGGGCGCCGCCGCCCTCCGCGTCGCCGGGGGCATCTTCACGAAGATCGCCGACATTGGCGCCGATCTCATGAAGATCGTCTTTAAAATCAAGGAAGACGATGCTCGCAATCCCGGCGTCATCGCCGATTGCACTGGCGATAACGCCGGCGATTCCGTTGGCCCCTCCGCCGACGGCTTTGAGACCTACGGCGTCACCGGCGTCGCGCTCATCAGCTTCATCCTCCTCGCCGTCAAGGATCCGCTCGTGCAGATTCAATTGCTTGTCTGGATGTTCGCCATGCGCATCATGATGGTGGTCGCCAGCGCCGTCAGTTACTTTATTAATGAGGCCATCGCCAAGGCGAAGTATGAGAAGGCCGACAAGATGAATTATGAGACGCCGCTTACGGTGCTTGTATGGCTTACCTCCATCGTTAGCGTGATTCTGACTTACATCGTCTCTTACGCGCTGATCCCCAACATTGGCGGCGACCCATCGCTGTGGTGGAAACTCTCCTCCATTATCACTTGCGGCACCCTCGCCGGCGCCATTATTCCGGAACTCGTGAAGGTCTTCACCTCCACCGATTCAGGGCATGTGAAGGAAGTAGTGATCTCCTCCCGCGAGGGCGGGGCGTCGCTTAACATCCTGTCTGGCTTAGTGGCCGGTAATTTCAGCGCCTTTTGGATCGGCATGGCGATGTTAGTGCTAATGGGCGCCGCCTATTACGTGTCGAGCATGGGCATGGCGGTCCTGATGCTCGCGCCCGCCGTGTTCGCTTTCGGCCTGGTCGCGTTTGGCTTCCTCGGCATGGGACCGGTCACGATCGCCGTCGATAGCTATGGCCCGGTCACCGACAACGCGCAATCGGTCTATGAACTGTCGATGATCGAGTCCCTCCCCGGTATCGAGAAAGACATTCAAACGAATTTCGGATTCGCGCCTCAATTTGAGATTGCCAAGCATAATCTGGAAGAAAACGATGGTGCGGGCAATACATTTAAAGCCACGGCCAAGCCCGTGCTGATCGGTACCGCCGTCGTTGGCGCGACCACGATGATCTTCTCGATCATCGTCAACCTCACCCAGGGTCTGAAGCCGGAGTATATCGTCAACCTGTCGATTCTCCATCCGCCGTTCCTGCTGGGCCTCATCGCCGGCGGTTCGGTGATTTACTGGTTTACCGGCGCTTCCATCCAGGCCGTAACCACCGGCGCCTACCGCGCGGTGGAGTTTATTAAGGCTAACATCAAGCTGGAAGGCGTTACGAAAGCTTCTGTCGAAGACTCAAAGAAAGTGGTGCAGATCTGTACGGAATATGCGCAAAAAGGCATGTTTAACATCTTCCTCACGGTCTTCTTCGCCACGCTCGCCTTCGCCTTTCTGGAGCCGTATTTCTTCATCGGCTACCTGATTTCCATCGCGCTTTTTGGCTTGTACCAGGCGATCTTCATGGCCAATGCGGGCGGCGCCTGGGATAACGCGAAGAAGATCGTGGAAGTGGAATTGAAGGCCAAGGGCACGGACCTGCACGCCGCCACGATCGTCGGCGACACGGTTGGCGATCCGTTTAAGGACACCAGTTCGGTCGCGCTCAATCCGATTATTAAGTTCACGACACTGTTCGGCCTGCTCGCCGTTGAGCTTGCCGTTTCCATCACCCAAACGCAGGGCGCCGGTTTCACCAACATTCTCTCCGTGGGCTGTCTGGCCGTCGCGCTGTTCTTCGTTCACCGCAGCTTTTACGGCATGAGGATCGGGAAATAAGCGGAGGCGAGATCTCCCGTGCCCGCATCGGCATAGGAGAGTTCGCCTTTGGTTTTCGAAGTCGTCTTTTTCTTCGTTTCGCTGTGCACGCTTGGCCTTTGGCTCTTCGCGCTGGAGCCGTTTGCCGATTGGCGTCGACCCAAACAGAAGTCCGCTGCTACGAGGAAAACCTATGACTGATCGATCCATCGAAGACTATCAGATGCCCGCTGAGATCAACTTCAGCAAAGCTGTTCGAGGCCTTCATCATATTCCGGCCGGCTCCAAGGTCCTCTTGCCCGCTTCGATTGAGCGAAGTGTGTGGGAATACTTTTCCAATAAGGCGCAAAAAAGGGAGTCGAACTGTCGAATCTCTTAACCGGCGTACTGAAACGCGATATCGAGATAACCGAAGCGCTGCCGTGATGTAGGCGGTCGAGGATCTTCAGCCGTCAGGCGGAAGGGCGGTCAAAGAATCAGACGTTAGGGGCTGACGATCCGTTTGAGCGCATCTTCGCCCATTTCGAAGAATTGGCGGCGTTGGTCATCGGTCGCGAAGGGCAGGTTTGCGGCCTTGTAGTAACTGAGTTCGGCTTCCCAGCGGGCGGCGAGGGCGGCGCGAACTCCGGGATCGGGGACCGGATCGCCAATATAGAGTGGATTGGTGTGGCCTTGGACTTGCGGTTCGCCTTCGATTTTTTTAAGCTTCGCGTGGGCGGCGTACCAGCCGGATTCGGCGGGGGCCTGCACGGTCAGCGCGTTGGAGTTGCGGGCCGTGGCGATCACTTTCCCGTTCCGGATTAGGTCAAGAGTATCAATGGATTGGTGAAAGCTGGCGGCGGCGCGAATCGTCCCGCCGGTCTGGGTGATTTCGACGAGGGGACCATTGCTAACGGTTACTTCACCGCGCTTCACGGCGTCCGCCCAAGCGGTGTAGGCGGATTGGCCGGGTTGGGCTTTTACCAGCGTGCGCTCGGGGCCGAGGATGGGGAGGTATTTGGGCCAGGGCGCGGTGCGGCCGAGGGGGACGGGAAAATCACTGCCGGCGATGCCGGTAACACGGAAACCGGCGTTGAGCAGTTCGTACCATTCTTCGGTCCACAGCTTACCGAATTGGAAGACTTCCAGGAAGTCGATGTTGCCGAGGGCGAGGTCCATAAGGAGGGTGGAATGGGCCATGGAACCGTGGAAGTGGGCGAAGCCGGTGAGGGCGTTGGCGGCTTTGCCTTTTTTGAAAATTTCGGCGGGCCATGGGGCGGCGGCGGGCTTGTTGGCGTACATGGTTCCAATGCTGAGCGGACGGATGATTTGGTTGCCGCCGAGAAGGTTAATATGACCATAATATTCGGAGCGCGATTCCTGGCCGGAACGGATTGAGTAACCTGGGCGTTTCGCTTCGCCCGCGGCGCCGAAGGCGTATTGGGGAGCGGCATCGATTTGGCGTTGAAGCTGAAGAAAGTTGGCGACGCTGAGGTCTTCAGCTTCCATCCATCTGAGGAATGTGTCGTTGTCGGCGGGAGTTCGCGGGAGATGAATGTGATCGTCGCCGGAGAGCCAGTTTCTTGTCGACTCATTCCAGCGGTCAAGTTGGATTGAAACGGATTTCGTTTCGCCCGGTTTAAGTGTGAAGTTAGTCGCAACGGGTGTGAAAAAGAGTCCGCGATAGGCTTCGACGCGGTAGTCGCCAGGGGGTAAATCGAACGTGGCCTTCTTAGTAAGTAAGAAGAAATGAGACTGGTCGTTGTGAGTGACCTCCAATGTCTGGGGATTTGGGGTCCGGCGCCAGAGCGTATCGCGGTAGAAGAGGTCGATTTTGAGCGGGAGGATGGCGTCGACTGGGTGAAGGCGGAAGGGCCGGTCATTCTTGAATAGGTAGAGCCGGGTAGGGTGGTTACAGTGCAGTTCGAGCTTGGCGGTGGCATCGGTGTAGCGAAGTTGGGCGAGAGCGAGAGTGACGCCGAGGGCGAGGAACATCCAGAGGCGAGGCATGAGGATAGAGTACGCCATTGACGCTCCCGTCTGGCGCGCGGTAAGCACCTTCGCGTGGTCGAAGCAGTCGTTGCAGAGCGCGCTAACATTTCATGAACGGATATTGAAGCGATGCTGTTATCCTGCGGGGCGGAAACGGTCGGCGGAGCGGTCGCCTTCAAGCAAAGATCGCTCGTTGATGCCGGAGCAGGAGCGAAGAGGAAATCATGACCTGCAAGGGATATCAAGCAATAGTTGGACACCAAGAAGAAGCGGGCGTGTTTTATGGGGAAGTGATCGACACGCGAGGCGTGATTACCGTTCAAGGTTCTTGAATGAAGATCGCGGCAATGGCGTTGATCGCCCCATTTTCGGCTAGCGTTATTTCCAAAGGTCGAGAATCGCACCCATCAACGTAAACGACACCGCGTGGTACCCCGCGTCGATCAGCCAGAGCTAGTAACTGCGCGCCTCAAACAAATACGTCACCCCCATGCCCAACGCCACCCAGCCGAAGCCGGCCGCGAACGCCGCCGCCACCGCGAAGCCTAATGTCGCGTCCGGGCCCAGAAACGCTGCCAAATTGAACGCCATCAACAGAGCCAATACAAAGGCGGGGCCGAAGATCTTCATAGGGTTTCGCGCCTTCAACGCGGCATCGGTCAGCCCCGTCTCCCGCTGCCACGCTTTTCCGAACAGCACTGGCGAGTACCACAACCCGCCAACCAGAAACGTCGCCGCCGCAGTAGCCAGTATTGCCAGAAAATTTAACTTTGCCGGATCCATTCCGTCAATATAGATCCCCCGCGCCATGTCAGCCGCAACGAATCTGCCCAACCCGGAAATTCTCACTCCCAAGCCGGATTCCCGCATGTTGGAGCGGCTTCTGCCAAGGGCTATAGAACTCGACGATCGCGGCATCCGCCTGCTCTGCATCCCCCTGTTCGGCATCGCCATCCCGCTCGTCACCGGCCATTTCGGCCCTATCGGCCCGGACGCGCACGCCTTCTGGTTCGGCTTTTTGTGGTTCATCGCCGTCGCCGCCGCCATCTGGCATGGCAACCGCTATTTCCATCCCGCCCGGCGCAGCCTATACATGCTCGCAGCCATCGTTTTCTACACGGTGCCGTGCAGCGCCGGCATGTTGTGGGCTTGGTACGCCGCCAACGCCCTGCCCGCCGATTGGGCCGCCATTCGCTCCTCCACGCTGATTTCCGTAATCTCAGACTTCCTGATCTCGACGGAATCGGCCTGGCGCTTTACACCAGAGTATAGATCATTTTGGCGCCGGTTGCGGGGTGGCGGAACTCCAAAATAGTTCAGCCCTAGCGGCCGTCATCCCCTGGTGTTAGGATCAGTGCCATGATCCTACGTCTCGTCCCCTTCCTTTTGCTCGCGTTGGGCCTGCTGGCGCAGACCGACTCTGCTTCGCTCCGCATCCTGGTTGCCGACACTTCCGAATCTACCGTAGCCGGTGCGCGCGTCCAACTGCGCAATACCGGCACCGCCGCGCAATCCGACGCCGTAACCTCCTCTGACGGCTACGCCGTGTTCAGCCCGATTGTTCGCGGCGCTTACGAACTCACCGTCACGCGACAAGGCTTCAAGACCGTCAAGCTGACGGGCATTACCATCAACGTCGACGAGCGCCGCCTGGTGCGCGTAAAGCTCGACGTGGCCAGCGTAAACGAGACTGTCGAGGTGAAGGAGCGCGCGATCACGACCCAAACCGAGCAGGCCTCGCTGGGTCAGGTGATCAGCGGCCGTACCGCCGTGGATCTGCCGCTCGCCGGACGCCGCTACACCGAACTCGCCTTGCTGGCGCCGGGCGTGGCCAACGCCAACCTGAATCCGGTGACGCGCGGACCAGGCTGGTTTGTGTCGAACGGCAACTACCATACGCAGAACAACTTTCTGCTTGATGGCGTGGACAACAATCAAGGGACTACAAACGCCCAGGCGTTGAGCGCCCAAGTGGTGCAACCTTCGCCGGACTCCATCGCCGAGTTCAAGGTGCAGACCAACAGCTACTCGGCGGAGTTCGGACGGTCGGCCGGCGGCGTAGTGAATGTCTCCATCAAGAGCGGCAGTAACGACGTGCATGGCTCAGCCTGGTACTTCAATCGTGATGCGGCGCTGGCCGCGCGGGGCTGGACCAACAACCTGCTCAACCTCCCCAAGCCCACACTCGCCTGGAATCAATACGGGGCGACTTTCGGCGGTCCGGCGGTGAAGAACAAACTCTTCTACTTTGGCGCCTATGAAGGCTTCAGGCAGAGCTTCGCCGACACCTTTCTAGTCACCGTGCCAACCGCTGAGCAGCGCCGGGGCGTGTTCGCCCTCGATATTCTCGATTCGGTGAACGCCAACACGCCATTCCCCAACCGCACGATTCCCGCGTCGCGCTTTGACGCCCTCGGCAAGAAGCTGGTAGACCTCTATCCGGAATCGAATCTCGCCGGTCAAGTGCAGGGCGGACGCCCGGCCAACAACTTCGGCGCCCAGCGCGATGGCGAAGAGAATACGCAGAAGTTCGACACGCGCAGCGACTACTACATGAGCGAGCGCAACCAGATTATGGGGCGCTTCAGCTACCTGCGCCAGAGGCTCAACCGCGATCAGCTCTTTCCTGGCATTGCCGACGGCGTAGGCAATCAGGGCACGCAGTTCAACAACAACTATTCGCTGGCGCTGGGCTGGACGCGCGTCATCTCGCCGAAGATTGTGAACACGCTACGCTACGGCTTTAACCGGACCTTCGCTGAGTTCGCGCATGCCACGGCCGGCGGCGAGAAGGCCGACGCATTCGGCTTCCGGGGCATTCCGGCCGATATGCTGCAAGTGGGCGGGCTGCCGCTCATCTCGCCCACCAACTATCGCGAACTCGGCACACGCAACTTCCGCCCGCAGTTCCAACGGCCACTGCTCAATCAACTGGTCGATGCGGTTTCGATCCAGGCGGGCCGGCACTTTGTGCGCACCGGCTTTGAGCTGCGGCTCAAGGACAACACCTTCATCGACATCACGCGCCGGACGCCGGCCTATGCTTTCCAGGGACGCTATACGAACGACGCGATGGGCGACCTGCTGCTCGGCTTCCCGGAAATCGTGCAACTCAACACAGTGCCCGAGGTGAACCAGTTGCAGCGCGCGATGAGCTTCTTTGTGCAGGACGACTTCAAGGTGCGTCCGGCGCTGACGCTCAACCTCGGCCTGCGCTACGAGTACACCACGCCTTACTACGGTAGCGGCAAGAACGTGAACATCAACTTCAACCCCGCCAATCAGGGCTTGCTGGTGGCCGGCCAAGGCGGCAACAACAAGTATCTGGTGACTCCGGACAAGAACAACTTCGCCCCGCGTCTGGGTTTCGCCTGGCAGGTACGGCCGGAGAAGCTGGTGGTGCGCGGCGGCTATGGCATCTTCTACAACTCGGAAGACATGTATGGGTCGGAGGCCAATCTGCCGCTGAACCCGCCGCAACTGATTCAAGCCAGCCTGATCCGGGTGGGCACGGGGCCAGCGCCCATTCGTGTTTCCGATCCGATTCCGAATGGCGTGCTGAGCAGCTTCGACTCGCGGCTGGTGACGTTGCGGACGCGCGAGGCGGACCAGCGCTCGGGTTTCATTCAGCAATGGAATCTCGCCGTGCAAACCCAGGTCACGCGGGCGAGCACCTTCGAGGCGGCCTATGTCGGCAACAACGGCCGCAACATGTTTGGCCTTTACGAACGCAACCAGACGCCCTTTGGCGTGGACGGCAGCGTGGCGGCCAATCGCCCGTTCCCGTTGTGGCAGGGCATACAGACCGGCGCCAGCCGTGCCCGCAGCAGGTACAACGCCTTCCAGACCAAGTACGAACACAACTACGCGAGCGGCCTCTACGTGCTGGCTGCTTACACCTGGGCATCGGCGATGGATCAGGCAGGCGCCTGGGACGCGGGCGCGTCGCCGCAGCTCCGTGACCTATTTGATGCCGAGTGGGGGCGGCAGGCGCAAACGCCGAATCACCGCTACACCACGGCTGTTACCTATGACCTGCCGATCGGCCGCGGCCGGCAGTGGGGCGCTGGCTGGAGCAAGCCAGTCGATTGGGCGCTGGGCGGCTGGAAGGTCTCCAGCATTGTGACATGGCGTTCCGGACTGCCGATCAACGTGAGCTTGAACGCGAACGGCATCAACCCCGCCAACAACCAGGCGTATCGCTTTCTGCAGCGCAACGGCGGAGGATTGCGGCCGGATCGCGTGGGTGAGGCCAACACGGGCGTGAGCCCCAAAGACAACCGCTTCAACTTCCTGGGCGCGGGCGCTTACGTGATTCAGGCTCTGAACACGGCGGGCAATGCCGCGCGCAATTCCGCTTATGGTCCGCGCCAGTTCAACACCGACTTCGCGCTGCGCAAGGAGTTTCGCTTCAACGAACGGCATGCGGCCGAGTTCCGCTGGGAGATGTTCAACTTCTTCAACACCGTGAACTTCTTGAACCCCGCGACCACGTTTGGCAATATCAACTTCGGGTGGATCACCGGCGCGGGCGATGCGCGGGTGATGCAGTTGGCGATCCGGTATCAGTTCTAGTATATCGTTTCACTAAAACCTAAAACATAACCTGACAAATTTATTTCCGGCTGTGCTGGGGGCATGGCAGGAACATCCCGGCTTCCCAAACTGATTCTGAGTTCCGAACAACTGTCAGAACTCCAGCAGTTGAGCCAGTCGCGAACAGCGCCGCTGCGAGAGGTGCAGCGAGCGAGGATTTTGTGCCGGTACCACGCCCGCGCAACGGTCACAGGAATCTCGCGGGCGATGGAGATCACGCGCAAGAGTGTTCGGAAGTGGATTGATAAGGCGCTCGCCATGATCCGTTTTTGCCCTCCACCAGCGCGTTGCCGGTGGTCCGGCAGGCCCGCGATTTGGTGAATTCGATCAATAGTTTGTTCAGCATCTTGGAGACACGGTGATTCAGAAACTCGCTTCCGTTGTCGCAATGAAACCCGATGATGCGGAATGGGAACTGGTGCAGAATCGCTTCCAGCACGGGAATCATGTGCCGTTCGCTGATGGTTTCCACGCATCCGACGTTCTGCCACTGTGTCACCGTGTCCACTGAGTTGATGTAATGGACGCCCCCCTGGCCATCCTTCTGGCCTTGATGCACGGTGTCCACGCGTAGAAATCCCGGCTTGCCCTTCGGGTCCGGTTTGCGGCGCTCGCCAAGGGAGGTCTGCCGGCTTTGCGTGGGATTGACCCGGACACGCTGGTTGCGACCACGACGCTGTTGCGCAGGTTGTACAGATGGGACACCGAGATACCGGCCAGGCGTTTGTACTCCGGCTTGCCGAAAATCTCGAACTCGCGGCCAAGGATGTGGCACAACGCCGGCCCGGACAGATCCTCGTGGGCAGCATCGGTGGCCGCCAACAGCACGATGTCCTCTTTGGTGTAGCGGACCGCAAATTCGGGCCGAGGGGCGGTGCGCCGGACGATCTGGCGATCCTCCATCCATTGGCCGATCAGTCGGGTCAGTTGGGCGCGGCTGGTGGAGGTCACCTTCTGCGGGAACCGGCGCACAACACCCTTTTCCCGCTTGCTCAGTTTTGCGTATCGCTGCGCCTTCAGAACCGCGGCGACCCAGGCATACTTTGCCTCGTTGTCTTCGGTTTGCCATATCACTTTCCGGCTGCTGGAGAGCAGTTCTTCCATCTCGCTCAAGCTGAGCTGATCCAGGTTCTTCATGTTGAATTGCATTGATCTGAAGCTTCCCTGTTTCAGGCTCATCCCGCATTGGACAATTCTAGGTCTTGACTAATCAGTCAAGACCGCCTATACTTCTGACAGGTTCGATATTTCCAGGAAAGGCTAGGTCCCGATGAGTACAACCGCACCATCAATCGAAGCACTCGCCAATCAAGAGTACAAGTGGGGCTTCGTCACTGAGATCGAAGCGGATTCGATCCCCAAGGGGCTCAACGAAGACGTCGTTCGCCTGATCTCGGCCAAGAAGAACGAGCCCGAGTTCATGCTGGAATGGCGGCTGAAGTCCTATCGCCAGTGGCTCAAGATGGAAGAGCCTAAGTGGCCCAACGTCCACTATCCGCGCATCGATTACCAGGACATCATCTACTACTCAGCCCCGGTGACCAAGGCCGGGCCTAAGAGCCTGGACGAGGTCGACCCCGAACTTCTCAGAACCTACGAAAAGCTTGGCATCCCGCTTAAAGAGCAGGAACTCCTCGCCGGTATTGCCGTGGATATGGTATTCGACAGCGTCTCGGTGGCGACGACCTTCAAGGCGAAGCTCGGGGAACTGGGCATCATCTTCTGCTCCTTCTCCGAAGCCGTCCAGGAACACCCCGATCTCATTAAGAAGTATCTCGGCTCGGTGGTTCCTTATTCGGACAACTTCTTCGCCACCCTGAACTCCGCTGTTTTCAGCGATGGTTCCTTTGTTTATATTCCCAAGGGCGTTCGCTGCCCGATGGAGCTTTCCACTTACTTCCGGATCAACGCGAAGGACAGCGGACAATTTGAGCGCACACTGATTATCGCCGACGAAGGGGCCTACGTCAGCTACCTGGAAGGCTGCACGGCGCCGATGCGGGACAACAATCAGTTGCACGCGGCCGTGGTCGAGTTGGTCGCGCTCGACAACGCCCAGATCAAGTACTCCACCGTGCAGAACTGGTATCCCGGCGACAAGCAAGGCAAGGGTGGGATCTATAACTTCGTAACTAAGCGCGGTAAATGCCTGGGCGTCAACTCGAAGATCTCGTGGACCCAGGTCGAGACGGGATCGGCGATTACCTGGAAGTACCCGAGCGTCATACTCATGGGAGATAACTCAGTGGGTGAGTTTTATTCGGTGGCATTGGCGAACAACTACCAGCAGGCGGACACCGGCACGAAGATGATCCACATTGGCAAGAACACACGGAGCACCATCGTGTCCAAGGGCATCTCCGCCGGCCACGGGCAGAACACTTACCGCGGTATGGTCAAAATCCTCAAGGGCGCAGCGGGCGCGCGGAACTACTCGCAGTGCGACTCGCTGCTCTTGGGCGACCAGTGCGGCGCGCACACGTTCCCGTACCTGGAAGTGAAGAACACTTCGGCACAAGTCGAGCATGAGGCGTCCACTTCCAAGATCGGCGAAGACCAGATCTTCTACTGCCGCCAGCGCGGCATCTCCGCGGAAGACGCCGTTTCGATGATTGTCCACGGGTTCTGTAAAGAAGTTTTCCGGGAGCTCCCGATGGAGTTCGCCGTTGAAGCGCAGAAGCTGTTGGGCATCAGCCTCGAAGGCAGCGTGGGATAAGGGAACTCAGTATGGCTTTACTTACAATCAAAAACTTACACGCGAGTGTGGCCGGCAAGGAGATCCTGCGCGGCATCGATCTGACCGTGAACACGGGCGAGGTGCATGCCATCATGGGGCCGAATGGCTCGGGCAAGAGCACGTTGGCGCAAGTCCTCGCCGGCCGCGACCTCTATCAGGTCACCGATGGCCAGGTCCTTTATGACGGGAAGGATCTCCTGAACATGCCGCCTGAAGAGCGGGCGCAGGAAGGGATCTTCATGGCGTTCCAGTACCCAGTGGAGATTCCCGGCGTCAGCAACATGTATTTCCTTAAAGCAGCGTTGAATACGATACGGAAGAGGCGCGGCCTGGAGGAACTGGATGCCATGGACTTCCTCACTCTGGTCAAGGAAAAACTGGCGCTGGTGGAAATGGATCCGGCGTTCTTGAACCGGCCGGTCAATGCGGGCTTCTCAGGCGGCGAGAAGAAACGCAACGAGATTTTTCAGATGGCTGTGCTTGAGCCGAGGCTCGCGATCCTGGACGAGACCGACTCGGGCCTGGACATCGACGCGCTGAAGATCGTCGCCAACGGAGTGAACCAGTTGCGCACGCGGGACAGAGCAATGATCGTCGTCACGCACTATCAGCGTCTGTTGAACTACATCGTGCCGGACTACGTGCATGTGCTGGCTAACGGCCGGATCGTCAAATCCGGTGACAAGAACCTCGCCCTCGAACTGGACCAATCTGGGTATGTCGGCCTGGAGGAGGCCGTTACGGCATGACGGGTATCGAACCAATCCGCCAGGATGCTGCGCGGCGCTTCGCCGAGATGGGCTTTCCTACCACGCGGGATGAGGAGTGGCGCTTCACCAATGTCTCCTCCATTGCCAAGACGCAATTCTCGGCTGCGCCTTCCGATTTAACCGCAGAGGAAGCGGAACTACTCGATCAGCATCTCTTCCCGAACGAGGGTGGTCTTCGCCTCGTGTTTATCAATGGCCGCTACTTGCGTGAACTCTCTGACCGGGAGCTTCGCAAAGGCATCCGTGCGACTCCGTTACGCGAAGCAAACGGGGCCGTAGAAACGCACCTTGGTCGTTACGCGTCCTACCAGAATCGTGCGTTTGTTGCCTTGAATACCGCTAATTTCGAAGATGGCGCTTGCATCGAGATTCCCGGGGGGGTAGTCGTCGAGGAGCCGATTCGACTCGTCTTCTTTGCGACTGGCGGCGAAGTGCCGGTCATTTCGCATCCGCGTAATCTGGTCGTCGTCGGACCCGGCAGCCAGGCAACCGTAGTTGAGAGCTACATAGGCCACGGCGCAAAGTATTTCACGAACGCGGTTACCGAAATCGTGGGCGGCGACCACTCGGTAGTGGATCACTACAAGGTGCAAGAGGAAGATGAGCGGTCATTCCACGTAGCTACCCTCCAGGTGCAGCTCGGCCGCGACGCGAACTTCTCGACGCATTCCATTTCGCTCGGTGGCGGCCTGGTAAGAAATGACATCAATGCCGTGCTCGCGGAAGGAACGGAAGCTACCGTGAATGGTCTTTATCTGCCGTCCGGCAGCCAGCATGTCGACAATCACACAATGATCGATCATGCGAGGCCCCATGGCACGAGCCATGAGTTGTACAAGGGTATCCTCAGCGGAGCTTCCGCCGCGGTCTTCAATGGAAAGATCATCGTGCGTGCGGGTGCACAGAAGACGGACGCCAAGCAGACCAACAAAAACCTCGTTCTGTCTGAAGACGCCACCATCAATACTAAACCGGAGCTGCAGATTCACGCCGACGATGTCCGTTGCACGCACGGGGCGACGATTGGCCAACTCGATCAGGAGGCCATCTTCTATCTGCAGTCGCGTGGCATTGGGAAAGAACAGGCGAGAGATCTGCTGACGTATGCCTTTGCGCGCGACATCGTTGATCGGATCAAGGTGGAGCCGATGCGCGTCCGTTTGGAAAAGATTGTCCTGGAGAGATTGCATGCCAACCGTAACTAGTCTCGATGTGAGCGCCATCCGGAAGGAGTTCCCGATTCTCGCGCAGCAGGTGCATGGCAAGCCGCTCGTCTATCTCGACAGCGCGGCGACGAGCCAGAAGCCGAAATG
>ENA-ORBV01007328-ORBV01007328.1-microbial-mat-metagenome-genome-assembly--contig:-NODE-7328-length-18996-cov-5.722395_pt1 | contig 18996 bp, 7 predicted proteins | sample MGYA00237777_ERZ505514 | MGnify/ENA primary metagenome ERZ505514 (study PRJEB26160, sample SAMN06269048) | microbial mat metagenome | isolation source: Oligotrophic lake microbial mat | place... | reverse complement strand
TTTCAAGCAGAAGACGGCATACGAGATTCGCCTTAGTCTCGTGGGCTCGGAGATGTGTATAAGAGACAGGTGCATCCTGTCTCGCGCCAAAAAACGAAACAATGACGATGCGCACTACAGTCAAGTGGCTGACGCAGTGTGAAGCCAATAAAGGTCTACCGTGATGATATTGCCCGCTTCCTGGAATGACCTTGAAGCATCTATACTCTTGCAAGACGGCCATCATAATTATGTTGGGAGAAAAGTCAGTCTACGTTTCTACTGCCGTTTAAATATTTCCCTATATATAAATAACAATTATACTACTGTTTCAATACCTGTTGCCAAAGTATTAGAAGCGAAGTGAGACTCTTAGTAGTTTTGACTGCTTGGAGTGCTTCGAATACTAGAAGGTGTCCCAGCTTTGCTTCTCCTGAAGTGACCCTTCAATTGGTAAAATTTTCCTCGAGTCATTTCCAGCTGGTGACTGAGTGCTATCGCAGCATGATCTTTTTGTTCTGCAACGTGTAAGGCAGCTGCCGAAGACGACCACTTCCGAAGAGCACTGGCCGCGTCGGCTTTGTTGCGGCTTTCAAAAACTTTGGCCATCGCGCGGATGGCTGCCTTCTGCATCTTTTCCCTTTCTTCCTCCGAAACTTCCTCGATTCTGCTCAATGCACTGCTTTTCGTACTTTGTTGTTGCTGGAAGGCTGCACATTCGAGCTGCTTTTCCATGACTTTGCGTTGGTGTTCTAAGTCAGCGAAAAGCTTGTCTTTTGATTGCAATGCAGTATTCGCGGCTCGTAGTTCTGAGCACAAGGCGTCAATCTGGCCTTCGAGTGACAGAATAACTGTTTCGATTTGTTTCGACACGCCTGTTCCGTTTGTTGTTTCGTTTCTGCTGTCAATGACTTCCTTCATCTTCCGGAATGTACGCTGAACCGAGGACTCATTGGGAGTCAACAAGGCTTCCCCAGTAGGGGCTGTCGTCTTGTTCTGTGGCGTGGACGTTGCATGCAGTTTGTTTTGAGATTTCCATGCAGCGAGTTTCCTCTTCTTGCCTTCTAACTCGACAGAAGCTTGCTGAATCAGCGCGACAAAGTTGTTGAGGCAGCAGTTGGCGTCATCAATCACCTTCTGTGGGGTTTCAGACGTAGAAATAGCCAAATCAAGAGATCCAAGATCTTTTTCAACTATACAAGCACCAGGCTGTCCACTCAACGCCTTTAGCTCGCTCGATGTTTTTGACAAAGCGTTGAATGTATCATCTGGAACATGCAAGAAATGAAAAGAAAAGGTGAGACAGGGGTTAATCAAAATCGAAATCATCGGCAGTCGTAGTGATTCGCCGCTTTCGTCTTGAATGGACCTACCTGCCCTGGAAATAATATCCTCAATGAATACGACAAGTTCCTTCTCGGAAGTCTTCATGTCCAGACACATTTTCTTGTAACCCCGCAACGTTGATGCCGCCGACGAAAGTTGAGAGGCTCTGGTGTGAAGCTCAGATCGTAATTGTGAGATTTCACGTGCTGAGTCATTATTGGCATCTCCGTTGGTGTTCTTCTTGATTCCGGCTTGCATTACAGCCTCCTGCTGTTGTTGCAGGAGCACGCGATCGCTCTTGAGACGGGCAATAGTGGCACCACAAAGCTGCAGCTTGGCCCGAAGATGATCAATCTCTGCACGACTGGTTTGCAAATCGTTTTCGAGACTTCTCGACAAGTTGTCCGATTCTGACCATGCGCCACGAGCTTCCCTCAGTTGAGCCTTCGTGGATTCGGCTTTGTGCTTAATTTCTTCTATTTGAGTCTGAAGGGACTTATTATGCCGTTCCAATTCCAATGCCCGACGATTTGCTTGCCTAACTTCATCTCGCAAAGCGTCTGCTTCGGCTTTGGCAATAAGCCTGGCTTTCTCGAGGTTTGACCGCTTCTTTTCCAAATCTTCCAGTTGTGCGGATCGCAGCATCCCATTTTCTTGGGTAGTTGCTTCCAGCTTGCTGATAGTTTCCTGCAGAGTCTCGACTTCATCAGATAGCTTCCTTGACTTTTCTTCTGCCTCGGCTGCGCGCGCTTCTTGAACTGCAATTATACCTTTTTGTGCTGCTAGCACTCTCGATGCTTCTGCGAGCTTAGAAACAGCCTCTTCCCTTTGGCTCTCAATTTTCATGCCGTACTTACGCTCCTTGGCGAGCTTTTCAATCAAGGACGACTCCGTCTCCTTCATGGCTAAAATGGAACTTTTTTTAGTTTCGATATCCGATTCCAACTCAGCAATGGTAGATTTTAAGCTGGCACTCTCACTACGCATATCACGGAGCTGTTCCTCGTGGCGTTCGCTGGCATCCTTTGCAGCAGACTGAAGCACTTCTTTGTCTTTTTCAGCTGTAGCGAGGTCATCTTCCAGCTTTGTGGCTTCAAATTCAAGGCTAGAAAGCCTTTCTTCTGCGTCGGCCTTCTTTGCTTGCGCATCAGCCAGATCCTGAGTTAGCCTCATCAAGTCTTCTTTGGCTTCAATGTTGTCGGCATCGGAGAGTTTTAAGGCTTCCCGTGATTCTGCAAGATCTTTCTCTAAAGACTCTTCACGCTCCCGGGACTTCTTTTGCTGCATTTGGAGATCCCGTACCTGATCCAACAGTTCCGAGTTTTCATTGTACTGCTGGTCGAGTTCATCTTTGAGGGCTTTGGTCTTGGCATGGTGGACATCAATGCTGGTCCTCAACGCTTCTGCGTCGGCTTCGCTATTGGCTTTGTCCATTCGCGCCTTGAGCAGCGCGGCTTCCATTTGTTCCCAAGTATCAATCATTCTGCCAAGTTCTGCGGACATTTCGGACATATCTTCTTCAAGGCGACGAATATGAGCCTGCTTTTGAGAGACAGTAGATTTTCCAGCTGCAGCACGCAGTTCTGCGTCCTGGATTTCTTCCGTGAGATACTTGCACTTGGTGCGAAGTTCTGATTTTGAAAGGGCGAGAGTTTGACTGTCGATGCTATCAATAGATTCGTTTGCCTGCAAGGTAATGAAAAGACAGCAAGTGAGACAGGATTCACAATGACTCAAGTTGTTAACAAAACGCTCCACTAGTTGCTTGTGCTGGGCCTACCTGCTCTTCTTTAATAATCGCCAGCTCACATTTAAGATCAGCTACCATATCTTCCGCACGATGAAGGCTTGCCGTAAGGGCATCGTGTTCAACCGTGAGGCTTTCGTTCGTCTCTCGTTCCTCCTCCAGAAGCTTTTCTGTTTCGGAAATCTGACTCCGCATCTTTGCCCGAAGCTCTTCTCCTTTTCGGATGGTGGCATCCATAACTTCCTTTTCCTTCATGAATTTCGTTGTTTCTTCGTTATGCCGTTGGATCATATCGTTGAGCTGCGCAATATGATCGGCACGCTGCGAGTCCATCAGTGATGTGAGGTGCGTCAACTCTTCGCGGGTTCGTGTACGAGATTCATCGAGACGCTGGATATCCAACTTTGCTACACTAAGCTCTTCGCGGCAGTCCGACAATGCCATACTGGTTTCATCTTTCTGGGCCACGAGCTCTGAGATCTTCGCTTCTCTGGCAGACAGATTGCTACGAATGAGTGCAAGTTGATCCTCATAGTCCGCTCTCGTCGATTTCAGCTGTCTACCTTGCTGCTCTAGTTCGGACTGCGCCGCCTTGAGTTGGTCCATCAAGGATGATATTTCTTCTTTTTGTGCTGCTACCAAAGCTTCGAACTCTGAGCGTTCCTTCTTGTATTTGGCTTGCTCCGTTCCAAACAAACTTCTGGCGTTTCCAAGCTTTTTCTCCAAGTTAGCAAGCTCTTCTTGGAGTTTGGAGTTTTCCTCTGTTCGTGCCTCGCATTCTTCCTCTAGCTGTTTCGCAAGCGCGGCGTGCTTTGATAGCTCTTCAGACATTTCCAGAATTTTTGCTTCCGAATCCTTCTTGATCGACTCATTGGAATTTCCAAGCTCCACAAGTTTTTCTTGCTCCATGGTCAGCCTAGCTCGAAGGTCCTCCATCGTCGACTCGTTGTCTTGAATCTGCTGCTTCAACACGACAATCTGACTTTCCATCTTAAACTGCGCACTCAGTTTGTCTGCAACATCGTCTTGTGCTTTGATCAAGTCCGCAGTCAAACCTTGGATTTTGCTTGACGACTCCTCAGCGGCTTGAACAGATCGTTCGTGAAGCTTTGCGTATTGTGTGTTGGCCGCTTCGAGAGACTTTTGTACACTATGGACTTCTTCCATTCGTTGCTGTAGCTCTTCGCGGAGATTCTCACTTGTCGTTCCAAGAGACACAAGTTCGGAGGATGTAAGAGAGAGCTCAGATGTTGTTTTGTCCAGTGTCTCCCGTTGCGCTTCAATCCTTGAGGTGAGACTTTCGACTTCTTCTTTCAAGGCAGTCATTTCTTTTTCCGATATGGACCTCGATGCCTCCACTGCACTAATCTGTCGCTCAAGGAATGATACGCGGTTTGTCGCCTCGAAAAGATTCGATCTTGTCTCCCGAATTGACTCCTGCATGCTTTGATTTTCACGCTGCTCCTCGGCGATATCCGATTTGAGCTGGGACTCGCGACGAGTAAGCTGGTTTCGTTCGTCTTCAAGTGATCTAATGGACGCAAGCGAAGTCTGTAGAGCACTATCCTTGCTTTCAATATCGGTTGTCAAAGCTTCGATCTTAGCATTCGCCCGTTCCAGCTTTGCTGTTAAGGACGCCAATTCGGTTTCCTTCTTTTTCAAGTCATTTTGGGAGTCCTTCGCCTTGTGATCGAATTGCTTGGCCCGCTGAAGCAGAGTATCTTGGATTGTGGCAGCCTGGACCTTGGCATCGCTGAGCTCGACCTTCGTTGCTTGAAGATCCTTGTTGATGCGACTCTTTTCTTGATACATATCGTTGGTAGTTTCTTTGAGATCTTGGACCTCCTTTGCAAGGATCACGTTAGAATGCTGGACACTATTGAACTTTTCTCTTAGAGATATAAGCTCTTCATCCTTTTTCGCAAGCTGTGCGTGTCGGTCCAAAATTGTAGCCTGTAGTGCCGATTGCGTTTCTTCGTGCTTGGCGGAAAGATCGCGCTGTCGCTGCAGCTCCTTTTCGAGCTTGTCCTTCTCTAATTCCGCTCGATTCAAGACAGCAAGAGTATCTTCCAATGTTTGTTCCTTTCGATCAAGCTGCTCCTGCAAATTAGCAACATTGGAATCAATTTCATTGTTCAAAGCCTCGAGATCGGCATCTCGCTGTTTTAGGGCCTCCTCCAACGAAAATCCCCGGTCCGTAACTTCTTTAAACGATAGGCTCAACTTTTCAAGCTTGCCGTTTGATGCGGTAAGCGCGGTGGTGCATGCTACCAACTTCATTTGAAGATCACTTTCCCGATCGTAGCTCATTTGCTTTTGGTCGGCAAGCTCCTTCTGTGTCATAATGAGACTTTCCTGGAGACTTTGAATTTCTTCGTGGGCAGTTTCTGTATTATTTTCTTTCTTTTTCAAGGATTCTTTCAGTTTTTGGATTTCTGACTGTGCGAAGGAGAGCTCTCGGCCTTGAAACTCTTTGTCTTCAAGTACGGCTTCCATTTCGTTTTCGCGCTCAATAAACTTCTCTTCGTACGATTCCATCATGCACTTGGTACCATTGAGTTCCTCCTGCTTTTCTTTCAACGCCTCTTCCGCTGCATTGAGTTGACCTTGCATTTCTTCTGCCTGAGATTTCCCAGTGACAACTTCCGTCGCTAACTTGTCGATTTCTTTTTTGGCATCGCGCAGCTCCCTCTGGAGCTTGGCAACGTGAAGCTGCATTTCATATTGATTAGCCTTTTGATCGTCGGTCTTAGTTCCAATGTCATTTAACTCCTCAGTGACACTTCTGAGTGACTCAAGAGCATAGTCCCGCTCTTTGGTAATCTCTTGTACCTTCTCATTGGCGGCCTGCAAATCACGTTCCATATCGGCCAACACTTGGGATTTTTGTTGTGTGAGCTCTTCCACCTTTGCATTCGCTTGCATTAACTTTTGCTCAAGATCCGCTTGCGTCACCAACTGCATCTGCGAGATCTGTTGAACCCTGGCATTGGCCTCCTCTTGAGCTTCTCGCAAACGATGTTCAAATTCCAATTGCTTTTCTTCGAGGTTGCTAGCCCTCCCCGCCGCGTATTTCTTCGCCTGCTCCAAGCATGCGACTACTTCGCCAATTGATTCTGGAGGGGGCTGGATTTGTTGGGCGGGTGTGGTCAAGGTCTCCACTGCCAACTATAATCAAGCATAATGAAAGTAAAAAAACAGTGAGCGTAAAAGCCAAAAAGATAGTTCAGTGATCAGTACATTGTAGTGTCGGCAATCCTTACCTTTTCGTCGTCGTGCAGCTCATGATTGGTCAAGGTGGCCACTGTTTCGTCCTTCCTTTCTTCCTCAAGGTCGAGATCATCATCACGACTGAAGTCAGCTAGCTTCGATCTATCATCATCACGACTGAAGTCGGCTAGTTTCGCTCTCGTCGCTGTCACCATAGCCGCAGCCTGATTGAGATTGTGCAAGACATTGGACTTTCTGGTAAAACTTTCATCCCACGACGAATGTCCTCCCCGTTGAATGGCCTCTCCCAATCTGGATCCAAAATCAAACGATCCGACTTTTCCAAAGCTACTGCAAACAGTTTTCAAGACGGCAGTCAGAGGCGGGGGCTTGCGCGAAGTACTGTTGGATGGATTTCGGGTTGTGTCGTCGGTGTTATGAATTTGAGTGTGAGTATGAGTTGGTCGAAAAATGCCTCCGGACGGTTGCTGCTCTCGACCATGTGATGATGCACCGAATCCCAATTCCAAATCTTCTTGACTCAAATTTTTGACCTTGGACGGAGTAATGGTAGAGGTACTGTCAATGGAGGTGTCCTTGATATCCAATACGACATCCTTCGCTCTCGCTTCATCCGTACTAAAAAGAGTATTGTTGGCGTGAAAAGTAGTGCTATCGGTGGTCATGACGGAATCTTGATTTAATAAATTGTAGGCCGGTGAGGATGGCGTGGAAGACAACGACGGCAGGGATGGAGGCGTCGTCATATACTTGTCATTGGCACCATTATGAGAGTGGGCCATTGAAGCTGGCGAACTCATAGCGGACGGATTCATGAACAAGACCTTGTTGCTGCCCTGGTCGTAATGATTGGTGTGCTCTTCTTTAGGAGGTGACACAATGGGAGTCAAGGATCCCTGTGAGTTCATCGAAAAGGATCGCGCACCAGGTGTGGTTTTTGTGTTGCTATTGAAAGATGTTGTTGTCGTGTTTTGTTCGTCGTCCTCTACACTGGTCGCGGCCACACCAAAACTATTGGCACTGCGAAACAGAATTTTGCGATGCGCTTTTGCCAATTCCTTCAATCGATCCACAATGGCATCGTAGTTTTGATCCGCGATTGGATCATCGTTGATTTCCAAAATTTCATCTCCCACTTGGATTTGATTGGACATGCGTGCTTGACCTGGTTGCATTGGTCCTTTATCCGCAAAACTTAACACTTTACAGCCCAAACTTGTCCTGGGATTGGCAGGTTCCAATTGCATGCCAATGGATCCTGGCAAAAAGGTGACAATGTACGTGGTGGCAATGTTGGATCCATTCGTCATGGGTGCTGTTCGCGTTGTATGGTTGCTTTTGGAGGAGGGAGTTTTGTATTGTTGTACCAATCGACGAGCTCGAACTAGCTTTTTGGAAGAAGAAGACGATTTTTGTTCCCCCTTTCTGGATGTGGTAACACTCACTCGGCCGATACTATAATTGGCCAGAGGAGTACCGAAATTCCGTCCAGCTGAAGCAGATACTTTTACGTGGCGATTCTGAAAGGGCTACAGCGTACAATAAGAGTATCAGTTTGTGAGAAAGCTATGTGTATCATCCTCAACAAATCAATCCAATTCAAGACCAACATCATGCATTGATTAGAGTCAGTGCCGGGAATCACTAGTTTCACTCGGAGTAACTTACAGTCACAACATCGTCTCCATTTTCCTTGGCCAAACCTGGCAGAATCGTCGGAATCGTCGACATGGTTTCTGCAGTCTTTTTCTTTTGTGACAATCTCTATATTGCAGTCTTTTGTCTGTAGCCCGAAAGAGGAATATCTAACAGACACTTGACTGTATAACTACAGTAGCAGTAGCTAGCCAGTACAGTACTGGTACCTACTTACTGCTGCAGTAGTGAGTGAGTGTTTGAGTTTGTTGTCTGTTGTTGTCGTTATCTTTGTAGGTTGACGGTTTATCGAATTCAAACCTGCCCTTAAGTAGCCGGCCTACCTTGCGCAACGATTTTGAGCACCTTCCCAAAATTATGGCGCGAAAGATGCCATATTGTTAGGGTTAGGGTTTTAGAATAAAAATGAGAAGGAAGCTGACGACAACATGTTCGTGCAGCGTCGCCGAAAGATGAACGACAAGTCGACAACCATCGCTATCCGATCGAACCATCAGATTAATAAAAATTAATTTGCAAGAGTCATTTAAGAAGTAACAACTACTACTAATAGTACCAACAATGTCCCTCTTATCACTACGACTCGTCGTGGGCACGAGAGTGGGCGGCGCTTGCCAACGCCAGCTGCTACGACGTAGCAATCACAAAGATAGCTTGGTGCGTAGATTTTCTTTGAATAATCCAAATGGAGGTTCTGCTGCGAAATTGCAAGCCTACTTGGATGGTTGGGTTGGTACTAATAACAATCCAAACAGATCTAATCATCAAGACTACAACAATAATGCCAGCAGCGCTGCCTTGCCTAACAATCCAGTCTTGCGTGCTCGTGCTGCCATGTCCAGGGGGCCATTGTTGCTCTCGAGTCAATCCTATTTGTTACCCACTTTGCGCCTAGAACGCAATGAAACACCCCAATCATTGGCCCAACGATTGCAACAAGCATCACCCAACAACCACAATATTGGCACTACTCCTATTGATTCCAACCGCTCGTGGTGTTGTCCCATTATATTGGATATTGGCGCCCTGGCACCCGATGGATCGCCTCATTACCAAGCGCCACCACCCGGTACACTGGCCGAAATTGTCAACATTTTAAGTGACTATCACTTCCAAGTCACAGGCATCACCTCGTCCAGTCCATTGGCGGCGTCTTCTTTGTTGGAGGAAGTCAACGAACTAGGACTTGCTTCTTTGTGGTCGCCACGGAGTAGTAGTAATAATGGTAGCCATAGTGCTGCTCCCAGCTTTGATGTGACACAAGTCTTGCAATTGGTGCAACAAAAGCAACAACAGCAAAAACAATATACAGCAGCAGCAGAAGAAGAAGTAAGTGTGGATCTAGTTGAGAATGCTGAAAGCAAGTTGGAGAAATCAAACCAACCACAAGAAATACAAACTACGGACGACAAAAATGCCTCTAAAACAAGCAAACAGAATGCGACGGCTCAACATAAGTCTACGGAACAGCACAACGACAACAAGCAGCATGAGGAAGAAGAGGAGGAAATCACCCTTTCATCATCAGCGGCATCTCCCAGCATTCCGACGCCTGTCGTGGAATTCAGTTCCACTTCCACGCTCTATCATGGATCGGTTCGATCGGGACAGCAAGTCATGTCCGCCAAAGGACAATCCTTGGTCATTTTGGGCAGCGTCAATTCGGGAGGAGAAGTCTTGAGTGATGGGGATATTTTCGTTTTTGGCAAGCTGCGCGGACGAGCCTTTGCGGGATTGGGAAATACTGGCGGCACTGGCAAGGGCAGCGCTCACGAGGATGATACATCCAGTAGTGCCACGTTGGAGACATCATCCTCCTCTGCCCGCATTGTGGCTACGAGTTTTGATGCGGAATTGATTGCCATTGGAGATGTCTTTACCACTATTGATAGTGTTGAGGGTCTGGCAACAGATCGAGAGATGCCACTGAAAAAAGGACAATCCATCATGGTGACGTCCGAAACCGTCGACAAAGAGGATGGTCCTCGGATAAAACGGCTAAAATTTTCTCCCGTGGCACTTTAGTGTGTTGCACAATCAACATCAGTAAGAAAGAGACAATCTGGCCATGCGACTACTTCGACAGTCTCCTCTTGTCGTGCCGTTTCAAGGTGGAATGGTATCGAAAAGACACGAATGAATCGTCTGGTTCCATCCTAATTTCGACTATGCAAAGATGGACTAAACAAGTCTAACGCGACAAGTAGTCAGTAGGAAGGCATCCGAGCGACAGAATTCGGGCTATACTTAAGTTTCTCGCAGTCGTAGCCCATACAATGCGAAAAGCTGGAAGAAGTACTGTAAGGGTACAGAGGCCCAATCCGAAAATCATCAAATGTCACTTTCACGTCGCAAAACTACTGCTAGGATATGCCAGGCGTCCTGTACGATCGTAAGGCACCTACTCAATAGTTTGCTACTAGATTACTACAAGATAGGCGACAATGATTTATTGTCTTTGATGTTCAGCAACTAAATCATAAGTCACATATGGCAAGAGGACTAACAGGCAGTCTCAGTCCTGGGACGAGATGTAGTCGTAGTGGCCAGCAATGATGCAATTCACATTCTCGCCAGCCAAGGCAAGTTTGGTGGCATTCTCGTCCACAAGACCAATGAGCTGCTCGCCATTCCATCCGAAATAGTCGCCCGTAGACGTCCAAACAGCACCCTGGTCAATTCTATTTCCATAGCTGCCATATGGGGCATACCACGTTCCCATATTATGACGGGCTTCGGTATCGGCAGGAAGTAATTCATCCCCGATCTGGTTATAAAAGCGCCAGTCCGCCATGACCAACATTGGCGTCGACCACTGCAAAATGATGTCCAAAGTGAGACGATGCTCAGTGTAGGTATAGCTGGCACGTCTTCTGTAGTTGTCATCGTCCGGGGCCATGGGTTCACCTTCGCCTCCGCTGTCTGTCTCGTTGTGTTCTTCGGGGCGATCATACCCATCATCTCCATCTGGTCCGTGATAATAGTCATAAGTAACCGTCTCAATGGAACAGTTGGCAACAACTTGAATGGGACCAGACTCGTAGATAACCTCCTCTTCTCCGAAGGCGAGGCGGCTTTGAAAGTACACGCGCTTGTCATCGTTTTCCTTGCCCTTGCCCTTGCCCTTGCCCTTGCCCTTGCCCTTGCCCTTGCCCTTGCCCTTCAATGCGCGCGCCGTTCCTTCAAGCTCTTGGTCTTTCTTGCTCTTTGTCCATCCACGAAGCGCGGAACTTGACTTGGCCGCCATGCTGTCACCCGTCATGACAGACACCAACACGACAAGTGGGAGAAGGAACTTGGAAACGAACATTATGAAATCTTGCTGGAAAGGGAGGGGTGGATATGGTACCTTGTGAGCTATAGGCAGAAGCAGAACAAGCCAAAAACGCATTTCCCCAACAACAACAACACCAAGGATCCATTATCGTCAAAAAGAAAAGAGACTTACCTATTTTTTAGAAAGGAATTACCTGATTGTTGCTTGAAATAATATTTTATGAGAGTTTAGCAAAGCAAAGTTTGGCAAAGCAAACGTTGCATTGGCGATCGCTTGAATCCGTTTCTGCGCCACGGTGCCGTGTCTGCTCCGCGGTGTCATGTCTGCATGCGCCACGGTGTCGTGTAATTCGTATGGGAGGATCCATCAAAATGATGTAACACTCCCACGGTAGCTCTCAAGGCAATCAAATGAAGCGTGGGGAAATGGGACACAATACAATACAATACGTACATGTACATTGTGTACGCTGGCGCCGCTGATCCTTGTATCGTGGAAAACACGTGAGGTCTTCGAACCGACTGGTCGGAGCGTGATGTTTTTCAAGAGCACCACCTGTCCACGCTTGGATAACCTTCGCTTAGGCTATGGACATGATGTTCATCGGTGTACTAACTCAACTTACTGCAGGCAGTAACTATTTGTTTGCCACGTTGGGATGCCACATGATACATGTAGATGTGTCACTTGGGACACATGACATGGACACAAATGGCAAAGTGCCAAATACTTAACTACAGTTCAGTAGTAGACAAACACGGTCTCCCTTGCACTTACCAGCTAGGCTAAAAACAAGCAAAAGCCTTTCTGGATGTGTTTTGGGTGGAGCCCACTGAACATTTGCTTTCCAGGGTGGGCATCTGAAGCTAGCAAAGGGACACCCCTTCTGGAACAGCGTTGCTAGATGTCACCGCACCAAGTGGTTGCTGCAGTTAAAACTCATTGTAGAAGCTCAATTAGGGCTCCCTAAGCACTCTAAAAACATTGCTTGCAAGTGGTTTTAATGGCAAACCAGGTGTGGGCATTGTGTGAATGTAGCACTTATTTCAGCAATCCTGTCTCTTGATGTTTAACGCATTGCATGTTTCTCTACTCGTGTTGTTGTTTGACACAAAATGGCAAACACTCAGTTTTGTGTCAGCTTCCCCATTGGTGAATTGTGCAAGTAAATTTTCCTTAACTGAGCTCTATGCTTCAGTTGAATTTCAACAATTGCGATGTTTAGAGCTCACGCATTGATGTCATGGAGCATTTCATGCAAACCAGCATTTGTTGATCTGTCTGTTTCAATGGAAGTGGTTCATTTGAATCAACTTGGAAGCTTTTTGCAGTGGCTTTTGGTGCTGGCATCACAGTGCATGTCCACCAAATTAGTCTGAACACACAGTTGCAGGCTCTGTTACACAGACAACCAATTTGGGGATTTGTTTCATTCCCTATGACATTTTCAATCAGATTTTAAGGTGTTTTGCTGTTACAAAAATTAATGGAATTTGTTGAGGGCTTGAATGTGTGTTGACACTGTGCATCTTTGTTGTCCATTCCACATGTTAGTGTCTCAAGACAACAACTGCTCCGTCCACTGAATGATAGCCTGCTGTTGATTGCTTCATAACAAGCTTTTGTCACAGGAACAATTGACTTTTTCTGTGTCATCAAGGCGCTAGTTGTGAATTGCTCTGCTAGAAAGGCTCTAACCACTGCCAGTTTTCAATCTTTGTTGTTTGAGATGCAACTTGATCAAAACATTTACTAGCACACACAAAAAGAATTTGCCTCCTGCACCACTTGCAGCCAGAAACAGCATATGTGTGTTGCCGGGCGTGTGCTGCAACCATCATTTACTTTTATTTTTCTTTGTTCCTGATGGTGCATCTGCTGCTGCATTGAGCAATCCCTCACCTGCTAAGTAGATTGAAGTTATGTTTTCTGAATTGACAAGCATGCATAATCCCAAACTTGTTTATGTCTAGAAAACCACCCATGACAAAAAATGCAGTGCCAACAATGTTCATAAAATCAAATCAACCTTCCCCTGCTCACACTTGTTGTGAACAACTATTTCTTGATGTTTTGCTCTCCTGCTGTGAGGTCAGAGTTTTGTAGTCTTCACTATGACAACATGCTGTTGTGATGTCATGGTTTTGTTTGAAATGTGTCACAGTGTCTAACTTGTTGGACACAACAATGTTCTGATCCCACACAACCAACAGAAGGACATGATCTAATCCAAGCTACATTCTAATCTTATTTCTGGTAGTCAATTACCCTGGTTCACTTGATTTTGGTACTTTGGATGTCCATAGAATGTTGCGGTTATCTGTTCAGACTTGTTAGTTGAAAAGTTCTCTAATTGGCTGACTGTGCTTACAGTGTGAATTTTCTACAACTGTAGGTTTTAAAAAGCACTTGCATGCTGTTTGAGCATGCAACATCAATCATTTACAACATGTGTTTTTTATTGGTTGCTATTTGTTGCTACATCAGAACCACACAACGAAGCTATGATGGCAAACTGCCATGCAATGCAGGCCTCCAGTGTTAGATGTACTAGTAAGTCATGTTGCTGTTCATTGCCACCACAAAAGTTTTTTATTGATGACTTGTTGCTTTGTTTGCGTTGACTTAATTTTGAACATGTTGTGCATTCCCAAGTTTTATGAAATACAAAGATTAACAAATGTAAGATTTGTAGCACAGTTTTGAGCTTGATCTTCCATTACCCACCCACCTTCACCCTGTCTTCATTCAATCAAGTTGTTCTTATCAGAGATTTCACTGATGACCACTTTTCACAATGACTTTGACATTTGTGCTCATTCCTGCTCAATAATTGTTCAGCATGCCACTGTGCATCCAGAGTTAAAGCTTCTTGCCCTTCAAAAGACAAAGTGAAGCACCACATCCATAAAAAAGTTGATGAGCCTTGACCGCCAATCCAAAGCCATTGTGCAGACTACTTCCTTAATAACAAATCTACAGATCCTGCATAGAGCCATTGTTAGGATAGTTCCATCAGCATATCCTCGGGCCTCTACTCTACTACTAGTAGGTCCTACATCATAAGTTGGGACATCTATTTTAAATGATAATGCACTCAGAACCAGGGTTGGCAAAAAGCCCAATGCGGCATTTTTTAAAGCTGAATCCAATACTCCTGACACTTATTGTGAACGATTGGTACTACTCTGTCCACCTGTAGTTTTGCGCAGAATGATGTTCTTTCCAATTCTTCCCACGTCCCACTTTTTATGTTTACGGTACCCCACGAAAGAGCAGCCGTTCTTCACGAGCATGCACTGGTCGGTTTCAACGGGACTAGCTGCCACCAGAGAGGGAGAAACTGGAAAGAAGGAAAGCCTTACTACTAGCTAGTTAGTAGGAAGGGTGGCCTTGAAATCTCTCTTCTGTAGAGGCACTACTATTAGAGCGACGAGAGAGAGAGAGAGAGAGCGAGAGAGAGTAAACATGGACAGCGACCCCCTCTTTACTCTAATAATAGTAATAAAATACTGCTAGCTAGCTATAGCTCTATTGACTCCTGTACTCCTGTGTGTATTATTAGAACAACTGAAAATGTTTTCGATTGTGAAAGTGTTGTTCCAAAAAGGCTCGCGCCGTTTGGACTTGTCGTTGATTGGCCAATTCGGGAGTGGGTTGTAAAAAGAGCGTGTCCAATCGTCCTTCAAAGCTTTCATCAAATTTGACTCCCAAATGAACGACCTTGGCGATTTCTTTGGGCATGATGGGTTTCAATAAAGAAAAGAAGACATTGCCCACCAGTGGAGTCCGCACCCAGGACAATTCATGAAATCGAAAGGGATAGGCACTGGCGTGTTCGTACCACATGCGTCGTTCAAAGTCAATGCAAAAGTTATTCCATCCCATGCCGTCACACTCGACAATCCCCAAGACGCCATTTCGAACCGCCGATAAATTGGGATTGAGCGCCAAGACAAAATAGTAGAGACCACTCAAAAAGACTTTCCAATCTGACTCGAGATGAACGCGTCGAGGATTGAATTTGGCAAAATCCATCACGTGCACGTAATGTTTGTGTCGAGCACATTGATCCAAATTGATCGAAAAGCCGGGTTGTTGTTCCAAAAAGGCTTGAATGCAAGCCACGCCGTGTTCGACGGTATCTTGAATTTGATATTGGCGTCGAAAGACATCCATTTTGCGCATCCGGCCCAAAGCGCCCTTGAAGTTGTTGGGTTCCATCATGGCGTATTGGACCAATTCCATGTCACTCAAACGGTCCAAGACATCTTTCATACTAGCGCTACAGCCATACTCATCTTCACTATCATCATTGTCGGCGTCATTCATGTGGTCCAAGGCAGCCTGTCGTAACGCCAGCGCCCCTTGCCGTTCTTGGGCGGTAATCTCCATTTCCACGCCCAACAAGGTAAGGTCGTTGCTGTCTCGGTCTCCTGCCTTGCGTTTTCGAGACGACGAAGAGGATGCTGCCGCTGATACAGCGCCACTAAAGTTAAAGGCCGTTTCCTGCTCTTCTTCTTCTGGAAGACCGTACGGGATAATGTCCTCCTCGTCGAAATCATCGTTGTCGTCTTCTAATTGAGGGTCCTCCATTTGGTTGGTTGGTTGGATGATTGTTGGAGGCACGAATAAGAATATCGATAGTCGAGTGTAAGCGTTGTCTAAGCACACACCAGGAAATCAGTCAATGATGAATCGTCAGGGAGGGTACAATAAAGTATAGGCCCGGCTACTTCCTCTCTTCCGCAACTATTCCTAGCTAGCTAGCTAGTAGTACGTGTACGGTAGTTTGGGTGGCTGCTGTAATGAATTGGGGTCAATCAATGATGAGTGTTCCGGCTACCTGGTACCAGCTACCTTACTTGTATTAACGGTACAACCATACCGTACTGGTACAATTGTAGTAGTCTAGCTAATAACCATGATTGTAATCTCTGACTTACTGTGCTAGCTAGTAGTAGCTCGCTAGCTAGTAGCTACATGATTAAAAAAAACGGCCTGTGCAATGTGCACGACTGCACGTGCTTGAGTACTGGTATTTTACAGTACGTAGGTGCCGTTGCAGTGCTGTAAGCTAACCGTAGGTTGATGACTACGACCACCACCTAGCTAGAAGCTGTCGCGAACGTGGTCTAGATCTACGTACTACTAGCTAGGTACTACAGTATCTGAAGTCATTATTTTTGTTACCACTGAGTTAACGATGCGCCACACAAGGTGTGGCAAGTGTGGGTCCTAGAATTAATTGATTGCTTTTTCCGCGATCTTCCCCGGAAAACCTGATTGTCACTTAGACTTTCACGCCAGGCGAGTCACCGAAATCAAATGGCGCGGATCCCTTGACGTGTGCCACCAACAGATGCTCCTCAAAAAATAGCAATGTAACAAGATGTCAAGCATGCCCAGGTTAATCATCAACAAAAGGAGATGGACACCTTCTGTGTCTAGTGAATCAAAGCGTCTTAAAATAGACATGCATAGGGGCATTCTTTGTGCTACTAGAACTAGAGGCAGAAAGATTAATTTTAGCAACATTACAAATGAAATAATCAACGCGAATCTTGACATTGACGATGAGACGCAAAGCGAAGCGGAAACGCCATCACCACCACCATCGCCAACAACAACAACAAATGAAGATGATGATGTGAAGCACACACGTGTCATTTTGGAAACACGTCCCTTGAAAGAGCAGATCGAACGGTTTATGTATTGCCCAAAATGCAAATCTCCGGTTGTTGTATCATTTCCAACAACATGCATCGCCACTCGTTGTCGAATTGACTGCAGCAAGGAAGAATGCCATTGGTTTCATAGAACCTCAATGTCTGGTGCCGATGTGCCATTGGACGAAAACGCGGGGAGTCCATTGATTGAACGCAATTCAGATTATGCCATCAACATTCTGTACGTCCTTGGTTTTATGTGCAGCGGGGATGGGGGCAAAGAGGCAGAAAGATTGTTGGGATTGCTAGGCCTACCGAATTCAACAACAATGGAGAAACGATCATTTGGCACAATGTCGCGACAAATTGGCCAGCCAATTCTTGATCTAGCCGATGCAACACTGCTAGAAAACCTAGAGATTGCAGTGAAAGAATACCATGAGACGACTTACGACAACAATGAAGAATCAGAGCGATTGTTTGCTTTGTGGAAGAGTGCAGTTGCCAACCCCAACGCAGAAATGTTGCCACGCCAACACTACCCGAAGCTTAATCTTTCTGCTGATATGGGTTGGCAAAGGCGATCTAGTGGCAATGCCTACAATTCCAACAGTGGGCATGCAGTGTTGGTCGAACAAACAACGCGACATCCTGTAATTCGTAGCATCAAAAGCAAGCTCTGCGCCGTTTGCCAAGGTCAAAAACGCAGCAAAAAAATTACGGAGCATCAATGCTTTATTAACCATGACGGATCTGCGTCATCCATGGAGCCATTGGCAGTGCTTGAAATGGTTGTGCGTTTGTTTGACGACTTCAAGGTTGAAACAGCCCACGTCATTGCTGATGATGACTCGTCTATGAAAGCGAAGCTCAAATACAGCAATGCCGACTTTATGGTAATGAATAACCTCGACAAGCCTCCAACAATCATCAATTCGAATGGAAATGAGGTGGTGAGACCAGATAAGGGACGGCTCCCACGTTACATGCTAGAACCAATCTTCTGGCATGATCCAAATCATCGGAAGAAAACGCTCAAAGGCGAGTTGTACGGGCAACTAAAGAAGCGAAAGGCTTCTCGCGAGGGGTTGACACGCTGTGACATCCTTCGAATCACAACAAACTTCGCATACATGGTGCGAACGCTGCATCATAAGTCATCGGATGCTGAATTTGTCGAAGCCGGAAAAGCCGTTGTAGAACATCATTTTGACAATCATGAGTGCTGCGGTAAGTGGTGTCGCCGCAAAGACATGACCAACGAAGAAAAGGCAGAGTGTCCTAAAGTCTACCGGTCAAAAGAAAAAGATGCTACATTGTACAAACATTTGACTGCGACAATGGCGCGTTTCATTAGTCTATCGGCTCTGCGGGAGGTCGGCCACGGCATGGACACACAAGTCAACGAATCACTCAACAACACGTTCTCGTGGTGTGCTCCCAAAAACAAAACATATTGTGGCACTGTGTCATTGTCCCTCCGCATTGCAATCGCGACATCCATTCACACCATTGGAACCGAGCGTTTCTTCAATCGGCTCTTTGAGACACTAGGTATCGACGTGTCGCCTCTTGTTACTAAGCACCTCAAACAACAACAGTCAATCCGTGCATCCCGCCTGAAGAGGTCAAGAAAAAAGGAAGTAAAGCTTGTTCGCAACTTGAAGCTCCATGAACGTCTCCGCAAGCACACCGAAGACGTTAAAAAGGAAAACTGCAAGCGCGATGGCATCGCCTACCAGCCGGGTATGGGCATCAATGGAGGATGCACCGAGGAGGAACTAAATCAATCCGCGGCTGCCAAACATCCTACAAAAGCCCCTGTGGTGTGTCCCCATTGCGGAAAGAAAGGACACAAGACAACAAGAAGCAACAAGTGTGATAAACATGTGGCAAAAGACAAGCAGCAACAACAGCAACAAGAGACGCCCTCGACAGCTCCTGCGGCAAATGTAGAAGCCTTGCAAGCTAAAATTGATGGCGACGAGGCAGATTTGATGGACCAAATACCCCTTGATTGTTCTGATGACGAATTCTTTGATTCCTTAGAATCAGAAACCAAGAGTATGGCCAGCAGTAGTTCTTAAATAAAGTGTAACCTATGTGTTTTG
>ENA-ORBV01007327-ORBV01007327.1-microbial-mat-metagenome-genome-assembly--contig:-NODE-7327-length-18997-cov-6.070032_pt1 | contig 18997 bp, 8 predicted proteins | sample MGYA00237777_ERZ505514 | MGnify/ENA primary metagenome ERZ505514 (study PRJEB26160, sample SAMN06269048) | microbial mat metagenome | isolation source: Oligotrophic lake microbial mat | place... | reverse complement strand
ATGTAGTATAGTATAGGAGTACAGTAGTGCATTCGAACCTACTAGCTAGTCGCTGGGATATGCCACTTGCCGGACCTTTCGCTACTGCTCACGACTCGATACTCCACTCACTGACTGTATAGAATGATTCGAATGCTTGGTTGGGAGTTGGGACGACGGATCGTCTATGACTAACGAATGAATGAAATTATTGGCTAGCTTTTAAAGTAGTAGGAACGAAAGACAGAGAGAGAGAGAACAAGTCCACGACGACTTGCACACGCAGCTGAGGGAATGTTTCTTGTAAAAAAAGAAACTAGTATGGTTCGTTCGTTGGGGCGGAGTTTCTACCAACGAATAGAAGCTAGGTTGTTGAATAATTGAGCAGGAAGAGAAAGAGAGCCCCTGGAGACTTTCAGCTCCAGCTTCGGGGGGAACTTGTGGCGGCAGGTACGAAATCATAATTCTGCTGGCGACTCTACTCTTTTATGGAATGCTAAAAGTCCTTTCCAGTATCCTCTATTTTTAGAGTGGTAGTACTTGGGCGATCCCATGGCAAAGTATTTTTCTAGTTTCCATGGTGCGATCGGTACATCTCTAGGGCTTGATGATTATACCAAGGAAATTCGAATCTCTTTGTATCATTTATTGAACTTTATATTTATGAAGGCACGATCCAATATATATCTATACTATATATTGGCTTGCTGTTGCCGAGGGAATGGGAGTACTGCTTCATGACTTGTCTTCTGTGCGTGTACATGTATGCACACGTGTATATTGGCGGCTACTTGTATATTTTAAGGATTCATTTGCTGCCCGTCCATTCTCCTGCTTCTTCGTCTTCCACGCCATTCTCTTCCTTATGATGAAGGGGAGCCGCAAAGGGAACTTCTTCTGCCATTAAAAGGGGAGTGTCGCTGGTAGTAGTGTTGTTGTTGGGCATGTTGGACTCACCATCCTCCACTTGCGGCGGAATTTGAATCAAAAAGACATGACCAGGTTGGGCGTTGGACGGAATTTTGGTTTGGACCATTTTGCCATTGGCCAAATGAACAATCATGACTTGGCCGGGTTGTCCATGCCAAGGAACTGTGACGGCCACGACATTGTCCTGCTTCAATGTCGCACGCGGGATCGCCTGCAAGGCATTCCCACCTGTCTTGACCAATACGGCGTCCGCAGGTGGTTGCATGCCCGACAGACAGTGCGGTCGTAAGGCAGGATAATCCTTCCAATTCTGCGGAATCGTGATCTTGTCTTCTTCGGCAGTCATCGCCACGGCTTGATAGAGGGACATTGTGGGAGATTTTGTTTGTTGTTGGTGGTGCTTGTCGTTCTTTTATGGGTGGTGATATGGTTCTTGTTGTAATCTGTGGTTGGCCCAACACGACTTGCGGAGTTCTTTCGAGAAATTGATTGATTCGACCAGTGCTATGCTCTAGACTGTTTTCGGAACGATGACGGTTGCTACTTTGTGATTGTAGAGAGAGGGGGGTATTAATAAGATGATGGGTGCTGCTGTTAGTTGGGTAGTCTTCTATTAGAGTATTGCTTTGTCGCTGACTTGGTTGACTTTCTGTTGTTGTGTCGTACTTAGGCGTTGAACCCGCGAGGCAGAGCCGCCGCATTCCCAGATGCAGTGATCATGATGGAGCCGTTTCGATTCTCTATGTTTTGTTACTATGTGCGTCCGGGAATTGTACTGTAAAGGCAGCACAGTTGTTCCTGATATTTTAAATCCCGTGATTATACACCTACACCAGATCAAGCACCTATTTTTTTTTTAAGAGCCTTTAGTTGTGAGGCTTCGGCCAGATGGCAAATTCTTATCTTATTATTTTTTTGCTTTTGCTTTTTCCAGCGGCCTCTGAGATTGTCATCGGTGTCATCGCCCCGGCCACCACCGTACTGATGAAGGGGGCAAACCACAGCCTTTTTCGTCTTATGCCATTCGAAGGCTCTTTTGGACACTTGTGTAGAATGATAACAGACAGTGACACATGTGAACGGACGAGAAGGATTACCAGACAGCTGACGGCAACACGGGGTGCCGTTTGCACTGCAGGATGGGCGGCCCTTGCTCATGGATTCCTTTCGAAAAAGTGGTGGATATCGACTCGGTTGGAGGTAGACGTAGCAGGGACGACGGACACATGGGCTAGGGCGGTCATGGATCGGTCGACACAGTGTCGATCATCGTCCACTACTGTTTCGAAGGAGGTGAAGACAACAGCGGTACGTTCGTAGCCAAAAACTTGGCATTACGACTCCTGTTGACACTTGACTATGTGTCACTGGAGATCTAGGAGGCTGGTACTGTAGCGCCACCCACCACCGTGATCACCTCAATCACGTCTCTGTCGAAACAGAAAAAGCACGGGTCTCATGCATCGTCCAATTGTTCGTCGGAGTGTGCTCAAATGCTACGCAAAGCAAGGAAAACAAACACTGTGCTACTAGGATTTTAACTATAATACCTTCTCACACTTGAAGACTCAATGGTGACTTGGCACTTAGCCAGGTCTTTGCTCTTCAACAATTTCTCTCCACTCTTACTCAGAGGCTTGACAACGAATTGGGCTGCATGCTTTGCACGGCTCTTTGCATCATTCCCAAAGGGGCAAGGAAGATTTGTTTTGCCAATGTAATCCCCATGGTACTTCTTCCAAAAGTCTTCATTGGCTCCATCAACCAACAAGAAGTCATAGTTATCTGCCTCCAAGTGATCGATCGCTGTCTGCACCATTCGACTAGCAATGCCACGCCCTTCCCATCCAGGCACTACAGCCACCAAACAAAGAACATAGGCTTGATAGTGCTGATTCTTGGCATCCTTCACAATGGCAGGTGCAAGCATGATTGATCCAACCATTTCTTCTTGTTGTCGTGAAGATTCTTCCCAGGCGTTTGGGGTCTTTCTTTGCCACCCAAGCAGAAAAGTGTTTGGTGGAAGGCACTTCTCTATCCCCAAGCATGCCATTCACCAGAGCATTGATCTTGCTCTCGTGTTGAAAAGCTGCCCAATCGATGTGAGCATGATAGTGGCGTGACCTGCTGTCATTCGTGCAGAACTTGAGCCCGTCTGTCTGGTACGCGCTGGATGAATTGATCTTCCCAAGTGTGGGTTAAATCCAAACGTGCCGTGAGACCATCCTGGGGGTCCACAGGGGGTGGTTCTCGTTGCCTCCCTCCCCCATAGCGTCGATAGCTCCCTGCATCGTGTTCATCGTCTCGTCGTCGTTCGGGGTGGAGGTGGTGGTTGCTCCCTCCATCCTTTATCGTTGTTGCACCGCACTTGGAAGGATGATGCGACAGCTGCTACACGAAGATGCCCACCTAGATGTTTCCGTACCTCCAGGGGCTAGGCGTTGGGTTGCAGTTGTTCTTTCTGCCGAAACCGCTATGTCGACTTCTATTGAGAATGAAGTTATTTGATTTGTGTTTTAGTAACTACCAATACAATGTACTGAACCGTGCTCGCCGGTGGTTGCCTGCTGGGACAATAAGCTAGCTATTAATATTACCTGGGAAAAGGCCTGGCGACTTTTTGACAACCCCTAATGTACCAGCTAGATAGTAATCCGATACCCAGCATGCCGACGTTGGGTGGACCAGGGACTCCATGATTGGAATCAATCAAGGCCGTTCAACACATATCCTGGTGGTCCCATTCCTCTGTTCTGCTCAAGCCATTTCTAGCATATATCCTGATGGTGGTGTTTCCATTGACTCGTCATATATATCCATGGTATCGTCATGTCTATCCGTTGTCTCGTCATGTTCGCCAATGGCTTGGTATGCCATTTCCAGTGTCCTCTCCTCTTGTCGTTTCACATACAAAGATACTATTGCTACCACAGCAAAGCCAACAACCACCAAAGTAACATGCTCCCAACGAAAGCCATCCGTGTTGGATGTGGATGACTCTGGAGTCAAGGACGCGACAAGGCTGGTAGTGGTGGTGGTGCTGCTGCTTGTGGATGATCGTGTTGTCGTGATGGCTGATGATGCCGTCGTAGAGTGTGCTACACCCGCTGCCGCAGTCATCGCGTTACTACACTGTGTCGCTGAAATAGACTGGAGCTCCAAGTGGACATGACCCTCAACACCTTCCCCCATGAAGGAAATGACTTGCATATTTTCAAGGGTTTTGGAATCTGGACAGTACTTTGGATTGTCTTGACACGAAACCAGTGCATCTCCTGTCGCAGGATCCCAATCCACAGTAAAATTGTCAAAGGGAATCACCAGTTCTTGAAAACTGCTATCGTTCGTAGTATTTGGTTGCAGGAAGAAGTGTGCCTTGAAACCACCAATAAAGGGCATTTTGGTCGCTGGATTATGTTGTGTTCCAAAACTCACACGGTATCCCTGGTAGTCACTTGTCGTTGATCTTGCCACAAATTTCAAAGCTCGACAGGAGGATACATCGGGAAAGGAAGAGCCCTTTGGTTTTCCTTCGAGCTTGATAAAACCAGGTGCCTTGAGAAAAGGGACTATTTTGACGTCACCTTCAAAGATTCCAACGTCTTTCTGAAGAGTAAAGGAAGCCGTAGATTGTCCACCCATGACGGGATCGTTTCGGGTCTTCCAATCGAGTCGGGGGCTCGAGAAAGATTCTATTAAAACATCGCTACTTGCAGTACCATCGTAGGAGGAGGAAGCTGCTGCCGACACGGCCACAAGCGTCGGCACACATAATAGAAGAAAGAAATCAAAAGCACGCATGATATCTTGGCAGCACAATGAATGCTTTGCCTTGATAATTATGACCAACTCGCGCTAGTCATAAGCCAGAATTTCTCGGAATGGTTCGTGGAAGCATGAGAACGAGAAAAAAAGAAGTAAAACGGAAGAAGACGCAAAAAGTGAGTTTCATGACTGGATCTGACGGGCGACATCGACTGACGTAGCCATTCCCATGACTGGCCAAAATCCGTGACTCAGGCACTCGCGCCAACATGATTTGTTGTTCGAAGAAGGATATCATCTGCATTTGATTCAATCAATCATTACGATACAATGCATCAGCCATGGCCACAAATAAAACCCTTAGGTATGACGACGACTCAATCACACCAGCGCCACTCCTATCTTGCTTGACTCCAACTACTAACTTACTAGCCAATGGGAAAAGAGTTCAGTTTCAAGCAAGGGTTTACATGATTGTAGAAGTGCTGCTGGTAGGTAGACAAACTTGGTACTCTTTTCATCAGACCAACCACCAACCATCGATTCTACTTGCATGCGAGACCAGCATTGTTATGAAGTAGCACTACTGTTTACTTATCATTCTCAGGCCGACAACAACAAGTTTGAGTTCATGCCACAAGAAGATGGGAAAAGGGAAACACAAGAGTAGCACGAATAAAAAGAAGAAGAGCAAGCAGAAAACGAATCAAAATAGCGACCCCCAAAGGACAAGCGATGATCACACTCAACAACAACAACAACAAGCTGAGGAGTGTGTGGTTTCGTTGTATCGACGCTACAAACAAGCCACACATCGGGTCAAGACAATTTTAGAGTCGTTAGCTCCCCATAAATTTCGGACGGATTTGGTACAAAATTTTGTGGACGCAGTCGATCACATTGTTGACGATTATGCTAATAAATCAAGAGGCAAAGGACTACTACGACAATGGCAAGATCAATTGTTGGCGGACTTGAAACTTGCCATTCAGTACCGTACCAAATACTCCCAACAATTTTACGAAGGAGGGGATGATGGACATACGTATTTTGTCACGGTGTTGAACTACTGCTATTCCACTCTCAAGGCCTGCCGTCCAGAGGATGGGCCTACCAGTCAGATTGGAGAGAGTGGTGGCCAGGACGGCACGGCTACGACTGCGGATGAAAAAGACACAGAGAATACGGGACGACACTTTACGAATGCTTTTGCTGCCCTCTCCGCCAATGACCAGGACGAGGGCGAGGAGGAGATGGAAAATGATTTCGATGAGGCTATAGAAGAAGATACGCCGGTGCGACGACCTGCAGCCCCAGAAAGGCCGTGCAACTTGAGCTTGTACCTCACATCCGTGCCAGAGTCGGTCCATGCCTTGCGCTTTTTTGAGTTACTCGATTTCCAAATGGGAATGTTGCACCAGGCCTTTGGTGCTCTCAAGGATACCATGAAGTCGTATCGGAATGGGAAAACAAGTGAGAGAGATATGTATCCCGCTCTTTTAAGCTTGGGCGTCACGACGAATCGACATCTAGAGCATGTGCAACGAATGGAAAGTACCCTGGCTTTGGAGTGCCCTACACTTACCAGCATTTATCGGATCTTGGCATGTGCCTTTCAGACATCACCTATTCGACTGATAAGTGACGACGTCCGAAAAGAGTCGCCCATTGGAAAGCGATTTTCGAATGAGATGGCTCTAGCGCTCGTGGCTGATTTGATCGAGTCTGTCTTTCGAGGTCAGTTAAGCGACTATGGAAAGGAAATTGTAACAAAGTTTTGCAAGCGCTGGAAACTGCCGCCTTCCACGTTCCAAAAGATTGAGAACTTTGGGATGGATTTATGGCGCTCCATCTTGAGGGACACGGCAACCCGCATGGAAACGATTATCTACAGAAATTTTGACGAAAGCAGCTTGCCGCAGAGAGAGTGGCTTAAAGATTACAGCTATCTAAGTGGCAGCAGATCCTTCCTGAACACGTTAAAGTTGCTGGATCTCTTCCGATCGTGGGCATATTGTCGTCATCCCATCTCCGACAATTATCATCACATCTTCCACCACCCTGTGTATAACTATTTCAACCTGATTCCCATGTGGCATGAAAAAGACAATCCAGCAACGGCGATCTGTGGCGACATGGATACAACAGTGCCGCAATCCATGTTGCTGTTAACATTGTGTGTGTGGACAGGCCATGCTCTTGATCACGAAAAAGAGCTCCTGCCGCTCGTCCATCTCTTTCGACATTGGTTTCCCCATGACAGGAAGTGCATTTCCTTCACGCATGCCTTTGCTGCTCACATGATTGCGGCATCTCTATTCGAGATTCAAGGTGATGATGATGTTGCCACTATCGCCGATCTTGCTCAGACATACGTTCGAAAGTACACAAGTCAATTATTGGACGTCAAGGATTATGATAGAACTGAGTTTCAACCTCAGTATCAGGTTTTGGTCTCGTCGTTGAATGAAATTTTAACTGTGGATCCACCAGTGGACCAAGACATAATATTTACGGAGGAAACCACCAAAAGGTGTGAGCCAGTCGCTATTTGGAACCCGGTTTGTTCTGCCATGATTGTTCAATATGTCACGCTGGGCCCCTCGTTTTTGGTGGGTAACAATGCCATGGATATGCGAGGCCAGACCAGAAGTGTGCTTCACCTATTCAATGCTTTAAAACAACGACGTCTTGTGGACGACAATCTTCCTGTTATTTCAACGATTGACAAATACTTTGGTTCCTCCAAAGCCATATGGAATGGATGGGGAAAACCTGAACGGGGCAAGTTTACGTATCGTTTCTCCCTCTGCCTCGGCCTTGACAACAGAGCAAGCATGGAGTACCAGGCGTGTTTCGAAGCATTCATTCGAGATGGGGAAACGCGTGAGATAGGAAAGAGAAGCACATCGCTTTCCCAACGTCTGGCACCAGACAGGGTGGACATGGTCGCCAATCTGAGGGAGGTATCGGACACATACGTTCGCGTCATTGCACAGGATTCCCGCCTGGTGGGATTGGAAAAGCAATCAACGGAAAATCAAGAGTGGGGAGCTCGCTACAAGCCAGACCCTACTGGCACGATTCCCATGGAGCTGCAGGAGATGGATTATGGAATTCAGCAATGTCTCCAGTCAGCAGCCAAAGAAAATGATCTGCTACAAATGAATCTCTTTGTCGTTGGCATTCTATTTGATCTACTCTTGGAGGAGGTGTTTCCATCCATTGAACGAACGTTGCCCGTAGTGCGCGGATCTAGCGAACTTGGTCGCGCACAGGAAAGGATAGGTCTGATTCGAAATGCACTTGGCGTGTTAGACTACGTGGACGTGGAGGATCACTTCTCGAGCCTGGCGGGCCAGTTCGAACGTTTCTTCCGTAGCGTTGAGCCGAGTTGGGTTATGTTGGATGTTCCCTAGCTACTAGGGATAGAAGGGTTACAACCTTGCAACCTTGCAATTTGCTGTCGAACGCTGAGCTGCCTCTTGAACCGATAGTTATACCAACGCTTTAAGTTCTAGTACATGTTATGCACATGGCATACTGACTATCTCCCCTCGCTGGATCAGCTGTCGAAGAACACTTTGTTTGAACTAGAGTCTAATTTGAGTCCTGATTCAACCCGAGTATCAGAGACCGTCATAAACATTGGGCATGTCCTGGAAGAAGCAATGCCATACTTTTGAATGTCATTCTTTCCCAACAGTCAGCACTTCATTTTCCGCTATGCACGGAGACTCCAACCAGACACAGACCCCAATCCACTGACCTTGATTGGCGGCACTTATTTTGGAAGACATGCCAAGCTGGCTGTCTTCTTTGAATTGGATCCAATGATTAATGTAGCAGTTTCTACACTCCATGACCTGCTGTCCGCGGCACAGATGGATTGGAGTAGGGTCTCACACAATTCGGTCGAGATTCAACCACCACCATTGAAGATCCAAATCCATCCAAGGGAAATGGAACTTCATTGGGCTTTCCTCCACATGCATGGATCGTAAAACTCTGCCATTCTGCAGCAACTTTTGATCTTTCCTCCTTGCCATGGACCAGACTAGCACCAAGTTATCAGTCTGTGTTAAATTTGAGCACTGGGCATCTAAATTTACAGCACAGCCAGCACTGTTGCAACAGTGGGCACAATTTCTAGTTTGCCCCCCTCATGACTTGGGGGTTTTGTTCCCTGCACTTGCAATTTCATTTCACCAACTGATCAGCTGCAAAGAATGAATGTTTGATCAGACAGGTCCCATGCACTGGAGTTGCTGGAAGACTTGTTGTTGCTGTCATGCAACAGCGGCGCTGTCATTTGCTAGGCTTGCAGCACAATTCTCAATTTGCAGTGGTTCTTTCAAAGACAAACACTAAAAGGTAGGAGGAAAATGCAATCCTTGATTTGCAGTGACAGGCAGGACAAAAGTGCAATTTTTTCAAGCTGAAAAAAAGCTGCAAAGCAAACATGACAGCACTCACCAGATGGTCATTGAACAGATTTGTGCACATATGGGTGCATTGAGATTAGGGACACCACTCAACTCAAGGGCCACAATCTGATTGTTTTTTGTGCCACAAAATGGGCACAAGCTCAGTCAATGAAAAAAGGTGAACTGACATTGGGGCCACATGTTGTGCCATTTGCACTGACCTCATGCAATGTTACCAACAAGAGACACACAGGTCAAGGAAAAAACCTGAGGAGGGTCTGACAGGCGGCCAGGAAACATTGTTTTCTATTTCACAAAAGATGAAGAGATCTGACAATTTGTGAGTCAATTGCCCAAACAACAATGCTGTGCATTTGTTTTTTTTGTTCTTTTGTTCATGATTGTTCAATCACAGTCGTTTGCTCACTTCTTCACCTTCTGTTTTGCACTCATGGTGTTCATGACATTCCTTTCCGTTGTTTTGCAGCAAAACCAGAATGTCACAGCCATCTGAAATGTGCCAAACCAAAACAGCCGAGAACGCAGCTGCACAACACAAATGTTGCCCATGGCAACAACTGACACTGTTAGAAAACCAGAATCAGGACCACAGCACAAGTGGGAGGAGCTGAACATTTCCTCACCCATTTTGAATTTCCATTTCCAGTTGCTCGGTGGACCACAGATCAAACTTTCAAGCAACACTTTTGGCTGTCCCTTGTCACTTCAAACCAGATCTGTTGCAGCTGGAACCAAAGATGCCTGTGTTGTGCTATGCTGGTGTGTGGCTAGCCAGCTGCTAGCTCGAACAAGGATAGCTAACAAACAATGGCTGGCTACCAACTGAAAGCCAAGAGACAGCTCCAAAAGATTATTTTGTCCTTTTCGTGCCAACCAGTGTTCCAATGCGCGCCAAACCCCCCACGTGACAGCCGTTGTAGGAGGTTAAACTTTCTGCCTTGCAGTGCCTCATTCGTAAGAAAATCGATCTACAAATAGATAGCTAGTAAAGAAATTTGGCTCCTACGTTGATAATTATTTTCTAAACATCGAGAGCCTACATTTACAGATTAAAAAGACTTGAAAATTTAAAAATGGAGGCACGTTTCATGCATTGGTTGTTCCAACGAAAAAAATAACCATGATTCTTGCCAACAACCCATTAAATTCCGCGCCAAATATGAATCATGATGAGCGTCATCGATCATGGCGAGTAGACTATTACAGTATCTACATACATGGCGGGATGCTTGTGATGGCCATCGCTATACAGTAGACTACGATTCTAACTACGAGTATCGATCTTGCGAAATCCAAGAATTGCGCCAAAAGGGATGCATGCATACATCAGGATGATGTCAGTCCTATGATTGCATGTATGTATAGCAAACATTACTGACAATGTTTCATCATGCTTTGTACATACGGAAGCGAAAGCAAACTGCAGAGTCTTTCATGTACTCGAGACTATCCAGTAATCATGACTTTGAGATAACACTAGATGATTGATTTTCTTTTGGAACAAGAGATCCAAAACATATCTCTCATAAAACCGATGTAAGGCACTACTGTGCACTAGAGCAACAGAAGACGACTACAGTACTACAACAGCAGCAACAACAAAGATCAACCATGATGATGAAAACCTTCGTTGGGGTCGTCCATCCATTATGCCTTCGGATAACGACAGTGGCAGCAACCCTCCTTTTGTTCTCCGAGGCTTCCAATTCGGTAGTCATGGCTACTACACCCACAAATGGAAGGGACCTTCTTACTACTCCGAGTAGCCATTTTCGGAGGGAGTTGTATACCCAATGTCGTGAAAATGGAAAGGACATTCGTCTGAGTCGTCATTGTTGTGCGGAAACGACCGATCTTCAATTCCAGACAGTCTTTGGTGGGGATGGTGGCACTGCCATGGGTAGTGATGGTGGTTCCTTATTCTCCACGACGACCACAGCCATACCAAGGAGTGAAGCCGCCACCTGCGACCAAGTGAATTTGGGGAATGTCGTGGCCCATGCCGGTGACTACTGTCGGAAAATGACTCCGACTACCTTGGGTAGTCGAAGTACCATGAATTGCCTTTACAAGGTCCCAGAACAACACTCCGGTTGTACCCAAGACCAACAAGCCCAACGTTGCCAACAATTGGGAGGAAGGCTTCAAATCTCCAATGTTACACTGGCATGTGACGATTTTTCTCCTACCATTACCCTTGAACATGTCATGACATGTGTCGGTCTTTCCTGTACCCATCACGATATACAAGCGTATGTCTCCAGTGTCACGGCCTTTGAGAATCATGCGACCCTGGGCAAGTGTCGAACGACCACGATTGAACTTCAGAATCCAAAGGGACCATCCATGACGGCAGAAGAACAAGGAAGCGATGATAGGATCCAAAAGGCGTCCATCGTGATGGTCATGTTGTTGGTAGTCGTAGGAGTCTTTTTGGTGGGTCATGTCACGAAACTCCTACTCCTCCGCAGCCACTACCGGCACAGGTCCACCAAGGGGATGGACAAGGATCCGAACAACCACAGCGACTGGGACGAACAACCGCTTACTGGTACCGCCAAGGAGGAGGAGGAGGAAATGACATGGACAGACGACGACAGCATCCGTCTTTCATCATCATCATCGGAGGATCGTAGCAATGCTCCTGACGATGACGACTCCCATACTACTACCACCACCAACACCACAAGTTCTGCTACGATTCTTCGTTGGGAGGAGCATCATGACAGGGCCCTTGCGGTGGCTGCTGCCGCCGAATTGGTTTAATAGTAACATACAGGAATATAAACACACACACAAGTCTTTGAAAAACATTGTCTGACCACCATGCAAATCGAGAAAAAAAATTGGCTACCAATGCCACTACCTATGAACTACCTCCTCTGGCGGGAGTCTGTTCCCTTTCCACCACCACCACCACCGTCGAAGTGGATAACACTGCTCTTTTCTCTCGATTCGACATTGCACTTCTGTACCCAACGAACAATAATAGAAAAAGTAATCATAGTCAAGAAAAAATATTCTTAGATATAGTACAGCACAGGGGCCACTCATCCATCCACACGTACGATGTGTGCGTTTGTGTTTTAGAAGTGAAAACCTCCGTATCGGTTAACTAGCTGCCTGCCTTTGGTAGAAAAGTTTGGAAGCATCATATCCTCATTACCGAAAAGCACCCCGTGCCCTGCTAGCTAGCGGTTTGATAGACATTTGTTGGATCCTTGGCCAGACACTTCAGCTACTATCTACTACAGTAGCTAGATTTGTACTAGCTAGCAGACTGAAACGAATACATGACCTATGCTAGCTAGTCTTTCAAGTCTAGCTACTAGTAGCTAGTCTACAATAATGACTACAATGTACCAGTGCTCTACAATTAATTTTTAGTAGTTCATCGAGATGATGAAGATTAGTAGCACTGTCACACGACGCACTGTCGCTGACAGACTTGATAGTTCCACCTGGTGAAAGTACCAATGCTTTCCGTTCAAAGGGACATTCCGGTCACGCCACGCACACAAATTCTTTCAAACCTGGTTCGAAGAGTTCTTTCCACATCCGTTTGGTTCGATCACCGGTATTTACTGGTACTTGCACCGCAACAACAACAGCAAAAACAGTCCGTGGCAAACACAATTTTTTAAAAAAGACAGCGCGTTTCAAAGCTCTTTCTTTTTCTCTCTTATTACTACTGTATCAATCAGCAATTATAAAAGTAACTAGACTAGACTAGCTACAATGGCAACCGCTCAACTTGACAAGCTCCTACTAGACGGATCGACCACGGTCCAACAGAAAATTGATTGTGTAAGTTACGAGTGCTGGAATAGCAATTGTGTTTTTGCACCAGTGTTGGCGTGGGGGCTTCTCCACGTTTTGCCAGGTGGTACTTTGACACACTACTACTAGCTAGTACACGATTTACTCACTAGCAACCATACGTCTCTTCTTCTTTCCTATAGTTAAAATTACTCAAAGTCGTGACCAAAAACTTGAGTGATCCCACCAAGAGTTCCGACCCCAAATATCGGCAATTGAAATTGGACAATGAAAAAGTAAAGTCCAAAATTTTGACGTGTCACGCCGCCGTCCCATTGTTGGTGGCCCTGGGCTTTGCCGATTTGAGCGAAGATGGTGTCGAAGTTTTGCGAATTGACGAGTCCAATGTCAACCATGCCGCATTGGGTAGTATTTTCAATGAAATTGTGTCGACTTTGACGCAGCTTGATGGGGTTGCCAACAATCAAAACAAAAAACCCAAATTGAACAAGGCCAATTCTTCGTTGTCCACATCGTCCACTACTTCGGCCGGCATGATTCCGGGAGAAAAAGTGTCGGAGAAACAAAAGGCCCGCATGTTGTTGGAAGAAAAGGAACGGGCCGACAAGGAAGCCGCGAAAGCCCATCGCAAAAAGAATGTCGCCTTGCTCAAAGTCGACAAGCATGTACGACAAAATGATGAAAATTGGACCTCCGCCCCCAGCGCGGCCTGTGCCAAGACGGGAAATTCCATCTCCACCTTTCGTGACAAGTATGGCGAAGGCGAATAAAGAAAGAAATGTCGTCTCCATAGGACCAACAATCTACGAAACGAAAACGGAGATGCGGGGAAGAGCAATTCCTTCATAACAAAACAAAGCAATTGCGGTTGGTGGAGACGATGGATTGTGTGCTACGTATATACTGTAATTACAACATATTCATAAATGCAATGGCTACAGCAATCTCTCTCTCTCTCCCTTCGCATCATTATAATGAAATAGAATAATAAAACATTCAATTTTGAAAACGAGAAAAATCTGTTGTGTTGTAGGCTGCAAATGGCTCTGGCGATTCCAACAAAAAAAGAATTGGCTTGCTTTCTCCAACGCTTCAAGTAAGGTAGGCTGCAGCAGAATGGAATATATTCTAGTTCACGCCTTCACTTCAGTTCAGATTCAAAGGAATGTGTTTATTTAAGCAAAACGATAACAACAAGTAATTTAGGAAGAGGACACCTACTAGCTAGTAGGGCATGCGGAGTATAAATTACTACTATAGCTAGACAATCCAATGTCGTGCGTTCTTTATTCTGGACGGATGGTTGATAATGAATACACCGATTCGCCACTACTGATATCAACGTCCGACCATATGATCCAATGCGCAGTCAGTGACCAAGCAGCGCGGTTGCCATCCTCTTCGTTGGTGTCGTTATCAGACGAAGGACGCTCTATCGGCACCGCCAGACTTTGCTGCTTGTACAGATATTGCTGCTTGTTTTTTGGGGGGGCATCCTTCGATGATTCCTTGTCACTGCTACCGTTTCGTTGGCTACTCTAAAACCATGTTTCTTTCACGTAGGCTCCTCTTGCTCTCGAAAAATACGAACAGTTTTATTGATTTCATCCACATTGTGCTCTTTCAACAGGACGTCGAGGATGCGGGTCTTGTCTTCGGGATTGGTACACTCCGCATTCAAGCAGCTCGTTTGCATATGAGAGAAAACGTCCGGACCAGTAACATGCGTCTTGTGTGGAACCAGTCCCAACTTTGTCGCATAAATCAGTTCACAGACACACCAAATGCGGCTGTACAAGTCGGTGGTGGAGTTACGAACTACAACGAAGGTAAGGGCATGTTCAAGCGCCTGAACAAACGGTGAACTGGTCAGGGGAGTGTCGACTGATCCGACTTGTTCTGCCACTAGGTTGCTATCAGCCTGACAAAGAGCAAAAGCGCAAATCCACAAGTTGGGCTTGGAAACACTGGTCTGAAAAACTTTTCGGATAGAACTAACGAACGCTTGAAATGGCTCGTCCCAGCAATGGGTTATAAAAGCATCCACCATTAGCCCATCTGGATTCAGGGAAAGCGCGAATGAAGTCCTTGTAGCTTTGCAACGTGGCTTTATCAACTCCTCCACAATATCTCTCATTGTTTGCTGGGAGTACAGGTCGTCAAAATGTTTGGATGCCATGTCATCCATCTCCATGAGCTGCAAGTAGGTAATAGACCACATGCATGGGTGATTTATGGCTTCTATTCTCATTTTTCTTGGGTCTGCCTGAACGTTTTGTAACTTTAGAATCACATCAGACCATGAAGTTGGGCGATTGGCAGGATTCGGCTGCAGTAAATCTGCCAAAAGACTGCGCGGCCATCCTGCGGGAACCATTCGTAGTTTCAAAACCATCTGCTCTTGACACCAGTACTGTATCTTTACAAGTTCTTGATCTTTCACTTCTTCTCGAAAGTCCATGCTAAATAGCTGTTCTCCCGTACATAGGTAGTACAGGAGCACGCCGAAGCACCACATATCATATTGTGACTTCGCAATAACGGGTTTGATTGCAGCCGATGCTGTTTGCACTTGTTTCAGTCTACTTGTAGCTTCCCGGTGCGCCTGAAGCAATACTAGTTGCCCGTCGAAACTTCCAACCTTGTGCGCTCTATCCAATTGTTCTTCTAGGTTTTCTAGTTCAGTCTTCGCAGTGTTAACTGCCGTTTCAGAGCAATCTGCACTTTTTCTCCGCCGCAAACCCTCCACTGCTGCCTGTTCGGGGGGCAGGTAGCCAGAACTTGTACGCTTCTTGCCCATATGTTCTGTATGGATTGATGCGGCACAATCAAGGTCAATAGCTGCATATCGAGCCCCAACACCCAGTGAGACAAAGTTGCGCGCTTTTACGTCGCCGTGCACTATAAGGCACTGCTCATTTAGGAATTGAAGACATTCTGCAATGTAAGAGCTGACGGACAGAACCACCGGTAGGTTTTTTCCAGCTATGTTTTGGTGAGAAATGACGTCGTTCAAGTCCACACCTGATCCGCTCTCCATCACAAGAAGGCATCGGAGCCCGTTGGAGCCTTCGTCATATCCATCGGAATTGAGCCGAATATGTTTGTAATCTCTCAACTCCTCTTCAAAGTTTACTCCATACTCAACTGGAGCTTTCGCCAACCCCTTTTGATCTCCTTCACATAAATCATCGCGAACCATCGAGGTGTAGCCATAAAGAATTGGCACCACATATGGAAGATTTCGCCCTTCACCACTACTTCTTTCTTCCACCGACAGAAGGGTATTTTGGTGCTCTACTATGACCTTTCGCTTTTCAATTTCCCGAACGAAAGCATCAAATTCTGTTAGAAACTTGAGTGCCAATTTTGTTTCCGAGTGGTTCCCACTTTCATCGACTCTTGTTTCTGTGGCAAACACAACAACACAGGTGTCGGAGATGTGTTTTGGCTCCTTGTTTTTGTCAATATGGTACTTCCTCAAAAAACGACCATAAGTTTGACCCCACGTTCGAAGCTTCTCGCTACTATTGGATAGCTTTGCGCGATCTGCGACTTTCCGCATGGTCTCCTCTTTTACCATCCGAATGGATTGAAAATCAAGTTTGGTTTTTTTCTCATCGTTGCACACAACTGATATCAAACTGTTCTCGCCCAAGTCCCCTAATAGCTTTGCGTGTTGCCCATCAACAAATTGCAAGAGTATATTCGAGGCGTCGTCATTGTCAATATCTGCAAGTATTTCAAGAAGGGTCCATCGATGTATTAATTCCTGGTTCAGGTCGATCGTCGGCACCAGTATTTGTGGAGAGGAAAGGCCAATAGTCGTATTGGAGTAAGAAGAACCCGAGACAAGAAACAGTAGGCTTAGTGTCGAAGGACTGGACAGGTTACATAGTTTCTTCAGTGGGCGACCATCACGTAGTCCCTTGAGCAGCGCCTTAAGCTGTTGATAATATGATGTGCGCTCGAAATAAGCTTGTATTCGACCATCGCTCATCCCAATGATGTCGTGTTTCGCTGATTTTGAACATTTATTGACAAGGAAGGCAATGGGCGATACACCAGCATCGTTCTCAACCTCGGCAGCCCCAGGATAAGCTAGGAGCAGACAATCAACGAGGCCTCGAAAGGACATATCTGAACATTCTTCTATTACAAAGTGTAGTGGCGTATATCCATATTCATCCTTCACATATGCAGCACCTGGATATGCATTTAAAACGGAGGACACAACTTCGAGCCAGTCGTGTTCCAGTTTGTTCTCAATGGCAGTTTGAATGGCAAGGCGCAGTGGTGTTTTTTTTCTGGCTGTTCGTACCTCTGCTGCCTGCGGACAATGCTTAAGAATGGCTCTAGTCGGGCACAGAGATGATTTGCGTCGTCTTAATAGACAATGATGGAGAGGCGAATTCCCCGTCTTATCAAGCAGCATTGCGGCTTCAGGATATTCTCCAACAACAAGGTTGACAGAACAAAGTGGGGCATCATTATAGAATTCCCGGCGGCGAATAGCTTCCGCAGCTGAAACAGATCTCAGCATGGCCAAGTGTAGAGGCGTCTGTCCATTTTCATCCCCTCCCAAGAACATCTCTTTTGGGAGACCGGACTGGTTGTAAGCCTCAAGCAAAGCACGGACTGTCTCACCGTTTATGTGTGTCTGCTGCATGGAAAAGTGTAAAAGCGTTTGTCCGTTTTTATCGGATCCCAAGTACTCCTGTTTTGGGATACCGGCCCGGCTGTAAGCCTCAAGAAATGCGTTGATTGTCTCACCGCTTATGCTTTTATGCTGCATCATCCGGTGAAGATGAGACCTATCACCTTCTTGGGAAAAACTAAATGTTGACGGTGGGCAGTGTTGTAACAAGAAAGTAAGAATATCTGCCGATGCACCTTGCTCCACTGCCATGTCTAAGGGTGTTCTACGCAGTTCGTCCTTGGATCTCAGAGCCATTGGACGTGCTTTCACAAAAGCCTTGACAAGATCCAATGGCGCTATGGCTGTTGTTGATTTGAAGAGTAAATGAAGGGGAGTATAGCCCCCGGCAGCCTGTAAGATTGCAGCTTGTGGGCCTCTATTCAGTACAACTTGAATCGCCTCTTCGTGCCAGCACTGATCTTCAAAAATGTCGGTTCCACAGTGGAGCGGTGATTTTCCGTGGTTGTCTTGTGCCAAAGTAGCTTCTGGGCAGGCCTCCAGTACAACCTTGATGGATTCTAATTTTGCTCTTCTTAACATTCCGCAGTGGAGTGGTAGTTGCCCAGTCCTGTTAGTCTGTGCTGCCGCCTGGGGAATCCTTTCCACGAGAATCTCTACAATTTCCGTCGGGGCATCATAAGCCATGGCCAAATGTAATAGGTTATCATCGTTGATACATTGGCCAACATCCTTTGCTTTTCCCTCCAGCAAGTAATGCTTGACTTTGGAGACGGAGGTGGAATCCCAATGCCGATAAATAATAATTTCCCGCACTTCCTCAGCATCAAATGTTGATTTACTCCGTGCCTTTGAGAACATACTGAGAGCTTTTTATGAACAGTGACGAGTAATATTATTGCCAAAAGCTGAACTTCCAGCTTTATCTTGCCAACGTCAATACAAAGTTGTTTCTTCTCACGCACATTCTCACTACACAACTGCCTCCAAATCCTTTGCTGTATAACTACTTGTCGGTTGTCGCTTTCATGAGACGTTTGATGGATCACATTACGGTAACTTGGATTGATCTGTTATGAGCAAAATAGTGACTGGATCCGGTCACAAGACTGACAAGAAAAGTAACTCCAGTCTTGAGGTTGTGCAGAGCTAAAGCAGTTCGATTTCAGGAGGGGTGCAACAGAAGCCAGAGGCGTGAAGCTGCGCTGCGCTCTTGCTCAGGAGGGGTGCAACAAAGCTTGTCTTGATTGAGAAGCACATGTGTGGCACGGCCAGTCGGCTCACTCCTCGCTTCGCTCGTCGCTCCCCTCCTGTTCTTTGCATCCCAAGCATTGAGCCCTGGTGTGACATGTGCCGTTAAGCAAGCTGTCTTTTCTTACCATGTCTCTAATGAAGCTGTTTTAGGTCGGAAAATGTCTAGTCTACGGCAATGCTGTGT
>ENA-ORBV01007326-ORBV01007326.1-microbial-mat-metagenome-genome-assembly--contig:-NODE-7326-length-18997-cov-8.746195_pt1 | contig 18997 bp, 18 predicted proteins | sample MGYA00237777_ERZ505514 | MGnify/ENA primary metagenome ERZ505514 (study PRJEB26160, sample SAMN06269048) | microbial mat metagenome | isolation source: Oligotrophic lake microbial mat | place... | reverse complement strand
TCTACACCTCTCTATTCGTCGGCAGCGTCAGATGTGTATAAGAGACAGGCGCAGGCAGCCAGGGTCAGGCCGAGGCCGCCGAGCACGCCAGCCGCCGAGCCGCGAAGAAACTCACGTCGTTTCATGCTTTGCTCCTGAGCAATCTGTACTTCTCACCGGGGGAATCCGTAGCTGTGATTATAAGCTAGATTGACCCTCTGCGCAATCCAGTCCTGTGCGTGCTCTGTGCAAAGGGCGTTGAGTAGAACAAGTGCCTACAGCAGCAGCAGGACAATCGCCAGTGTGGCAATGCTCACCAGATTCGAGAAGAGCACCGTTGCCGTCACGAACTCGGGCAGCAGCTTGTTCTCCATGGCGATGATCGAGACCAGCACGGCGGTGGGCATGCTGCTTTGCAAAATCCCGACGTTGCGCTCCAGCTCGGGCAGGGCGAACCAGCCCACGATCGCAAACGCGATCAGCGGGCCACTGAGCAGCCGGATCGCGCTGGAGAGCAGCAGGTCGACGCCAAACTTCGGCAGGCCGGCGGCGGCAAGCTGCGCGCCCAGCACGATCAGCATGGTCGGAATCATCGCACCCGAGAGCAGATCCAGCGGCCGCACCAGCACCTCCGGCAGCGTGATACCCGCCCAGTTCACCAGCAGGGCTGGCACCAGGGCGAGCAGGGCCGGCGTGCGAAAGACTTGCCCGGCCATCGCCAGGCTCGGCCCCCGGCTGAAGTTCGCGGCCGTCACGCAGACTACGAAGGCCAGCACGAGGTTCGCCAGAAAGTAGACTGTGGCGATGCCCAGCGCTTCTGGCCCCTCGGCGAACTGGATGATCGGCAGGCCAAAGTTGCCCACATTCCCGAAGGCCGCGATCATCACGTAGGCCGCCGTCATCGCTGGGGAGCGCCGCAGCAGCCGCGCCACCACGAAGGCGATCACAATCGATCCCACATACACCACCGTGATGAAGCCGATCATGCGGCCGGCCAGCTCGGCGTCGAGCTTGGTGCGGCTGAGGATGTTGAAGACAAAGGCGGGCGTGAGGATGAAGTAGGCCAGGCGGGTGAGCGTGCGGGTTTCGAGCTGGAGGCGCGGGCCGAACAAGTAGCCGATGACGACGAGGGCGAAAACGGGCACGAGTACGTTGAGGAAGATGCCGGGCAGCTGAAGCATGGGGGTGAGGCTCCTGGAGGCGCGGACACACCGCGCTATCATACCATCAGGGCTGTGCGGCGCCCCTTGCCGCACCCCGCGCCCTATGCTACAATTGGCGTCAACTAGGTGCTGATGCGCCATGGCTTGCTGTCCGCTACGCGATGCCCGATGCCTTCGAAGGGGAGTGAGGAGCTTACCATGCCCGATGTCTCAGGCCGCAACCCGGCGATCGTCCTGGTAGAGGATGAGCCCGACATCCTGATCATCCTGCATCGCCTGATGCGCGATCTCACCGGCGGCTACGACATTGTCACGGTGAACGGCGGCGCCGACGCCCTCGCCCAAATCGCGCTGCGCCCTGTGCCGCTCGTGATCACCGACTACAACATGCCCGGCATGAATGGCCTGCAGCTCGCCGCCGCGATCAAGGCGCAGTCGCCAGACACGCGCGTCGTGATGATTACCGCCTACGCCACCCCCGAACTGGAGAAGAAGGCCCGCGAGCAGCGCGTGGATTACTATCTCCCCAAGCCCTTTCCGCTTGATCGCCTCGAGCAGATTGTGCGCGATGTCTTGAAGTAGGGGTTCCCTGCTCCCTCACGTGGCTATCACAGCGCTCTCATTGCCGCACTGCGGCATGTGTGGCAAGGTGCCCTCGCATCTTGAACGCCACGGAGGGCCTGATGAGCGAGCTTCTTAACCATTTCCCCACCTTCCTGCTTGGGGCGATGTGTATCCTGACACTTGTGCTGCTGCCGCTGCTGAACGACGAGCGCCCCGCCCGCGACGACCGCCAGCGCACCGATCAGATCCGCGTGCCGGTGGGGACGACTGACGACTGAGACCGGTGCTTTGTACGGGCGCGCTATAGCGCGTCCCTACGCCACCTGATAACCGTCTACCGTCCACCGTCCACCGTCCACCGTCCACCGTCCACCAGTCCCCGCGCTAGCGCGATCGCCTCCTCACGCGTGCTCAGCTCGCCTGCCGCCTGGGCCTCGGCGATCTCGCGCAGCAGGGCGCCCACCAGCGGTCCCGGCGCTAGCCCCAGGGCCGCCATCAGGTCGCGCCCGTCCAGCAGGGGCACGCGCCGCTCGGGCGGCAGCGAGTAGTAGCTTGTGAGCAGCGCTTCCACAAAGGCCAGGTGCGCATCCCAGCCTGCTGGCGAGCTGTTTGGCCCCTGCGCGGCCAGGTGGTCGGCCAGCTCGTGCAGCAGCAGGTCGGGCCCGGCGTCGCCCATGTCGCGGAAGAGGCGCGCCACAGCCCGCGCGGTGATCACCTCGCCTGTGCGCAGCTGCCCGGGCCGCATATGCTCGCGCACCACCAGCACTACGTAGGCGGCGTCGGCGCGGCTCAGGCGCAGCCGGCGCAGGATCTGCGCCGCAATGTCTGCCCCAAGCTCCTGGTGCCCGTAGAAGGTTATCGCGCCGCTGGCGTTGATGCCCTTGGTCTGCGGCTTGGCGTTGTCGTGCAGCAGCGCCGCGAGCTTGAGCAGCGCCGCGCGCCGCACGCCGCCGCTCCGCCGCTCGCCCATCAGTGCCGCCAGCTCCTCGCGGTACGGCAGCGCCTTGCTCAGCTCGGGGTGCGTTCTCACCGCTACGGGCAGCGTGTCGGGCGCGCTCGGCGCAGCGCGTTGCGGGCCGTGCTCCACATTCGCCAGAATCCAGTCGAGGGCGGCCACCGTTTCTAGGATGTGGGCGAGCACAGGCAGGAAGTGGACGCGCGGTTGGGCGCAGTCGCGCGCGGGCTCCAGCTCTGGGATGAGGCGCGTGAGAGCGCCACAGGCGTCCAGGTAGCGCAGCGCGGGCGCGGCGGCGGGGGCATCGAGCAGCTTGAGCAGCTCGTCGCGCAGGCGCTCGGCGGCCACCCCATCCAGGCCGGGCATGGCGGCGCGCAGCTGCTCGGCCAGCTCTGGGGCAGGGCGCAGGCCCAGGGTCGCCAGCAGGCGGCCGGCGCGTAGCACGCGCAGCGGGTCGTCCGTCAGGCTCGTCGGCCCGCAGGCGCGCAGCAGCCCGGCGCGCAGATCGGCCAGGCCGCCAGTGGGGTCGAGGAGGGTGTCGGGCCAAGTGCTGCGTGCGCCGGGCCAAGTGGTGAGTGCTGAGTGCGCCGGGCAAAGTGCTGAGTGCTGAGTGCTGAGTGCTGAGTGCTGCGTGCTGAGCGGCAGGGCGAGAGCGTTGAGCGTGAAGTCGCGTAGGCGCAGGTCGCCCTCGATGGTGGGGGCGCGCAGGGTGGCGAGGTCGATGGTGAGCGGCGGGGGGCCGGGGAGCACCACGCGGCCGGTGAGCCGCTCGTCGTCGAGGGGCACGAAGGCGGCGCCCACAGCGTCGGCGTAGGCGCGGGCGAGCGCCAGGCCATCGCCCGCCACGGCCAGATCCAGGTCGGTGGGCGTGCGGCCAAGGGCCAGGTCGCGGACTGCGCCGCCAACCAGCCAGGCCGCCACGCCGCGCGCCGCGCAGAAGGCGGCGAGGTTGTAGAGGGCCAGGTCGAGAATCATGGTATCACCGATTGACGGTAGACGATGGACGGTTGACGGTAGGTGCGGTCACCGTCCATCGTCCATCGTCCATCGTCCATCGTCCTGAAGCTACGACCCCGCAGCCGTGTCGCCGCGCAGAAACGCCGCGCACTCCTCGGGGATGGAGGGATTGATCCAGACGCCGCTGCCCAGCTCGAAGCCAGCGCTGCGGCTAAGGCGCGGCACAATCGCGAAGTACCAGTGGAAGTAGCCGTTCTCGGGCTCTTTGGTGGGGGTGGAGCGGATCAGCAGGTTCAGGTCGGGGTCGTTGAGGTGGGCGTAGAGCCGGAAGAGCACATCGCGCAGCAGCGGGGCCAGCAGCGTCAGGTCGTCCTGCTCCACGTGGAGGAAGCTGGCGCGGTGCTGGCGTGGCAAAATCCAGATGTGAAAGGGCGACGATGAGGCGTAGAGCACAAAGGCGGCGAAGCGCTCGTTGATGGCGATCAGGCGCTCGCCACGGGCTAGTTCGTCGGCGAGCATGGTGCAGAAGACACACTGGCCGGTGTCGTCGAAGAAGCGGCGGGCCTCCTCGATGCGGTGGCGGATGTCGCCGGGCACGATCGGCAGGCCGATGATCTGGCTGTGCGGGTGGGGCAGCGAGGCGCCGGCGCGCTCGCCGTGGTTCTTAAAAAAGACGATCTGCTCGATGCGCGGGTCGGCGGCGATCGCCTGGCCGCGGCGCAGGTAGACCTCCAGCACGGCGCGCATCTCTTCGTCGGTCAGTAGGGCGAGCGTAGTGTTGTGTAACGGGTGCTCCACCAGCACCTCGTGGTAGCCGACGCCGGTGATGCTGCGCTCCACGCCGTCGAAGCTACGGGTGAGGGCGCCGTCGAGGTGCAGGGCCGGGTACTTATTGCGCACCACCCGCGTCTGCCAAGGGCCCTCGGCGGGGTCGCGGGCGATCTCCAGGTCGAGCTCCTCGTTGCCGATGCAGAAGGGGCAGCTGGCATCGTGCTCGGGGCGCTCGTGAGTTTGGGGGCGGTCGACGGCCTCGGCGTAGGCGTTGGGGCGCCGGGCCCGCTCGCTCGCGATGATCACCCACTCGCGCGTGGCGAGGTTCTGCCGCAGCTCGGCCATGGTAGTCGTCCCTTCTCTGCGGCGCTCATATGCGTTCGCCCTATTGTAGTTCGCCCGCCAGAGGCGCGCAAGCGAGGGCGCGGCGACAGGTATGCTACAATACGCACCAGATCCAACGTAGCGCACGTCCCCTAATGAGGTAGCATGTGAGCCAGAACGGCCAGGATCGCCCGGTGGTTCTAGAGGCGCGCGGCATTACCAAGCGCTTCCCCGGTGTGATCGCCAACGACAACGTCTCGCTCCGGCTGCACAAGGGCGAGGTGCTGGCCCTGCTTGGCGAGAACGGCGCCGGCAAGTCCACCCTGATGAATATCCTCTACGGGCTCTACCACCAGGACGAGGGCGAGATCCTGGTGGGCGGCCAGCCCATGCGCGTCACCAGCCCCCACGAGTCGATCCAGCGCGGCATCGGCATGGTCCACCAGCATTTCCAGCTGGTGCCCGTGATGACGGTTGTCGAGAATGTGATTCTTGGCAACGAGGTGACGCAGGGCCTGGCGTTTCTTGATCGGCGCAAGGCCGCCGACCAGATCCGCACGCTCTCGCGCAAGTATGGCCTGGAGGTGGAGCCAAACACGCTGATCGCCGACCTCGATGTGGGCGCGCAGCAGCGCGTCGAGATCATCAAGGCGCTCTATCGCAACGCCGATATTCTGATCCTGGATGAGCCGACCGCCGTGCTGACGCCCCAGGAGGCCGACGACCTGGTGCGCGTGATGCGCACGCTCACCGCCCAGGGCAAGTCGCTGATCTTTATCACTCACAAGCTGCGCGAGGTGCTAGAGGTGGCGGATCGGATCGTGGTGCTGCGCGCGGGGCGCGTAGTTGGTGAGACCACGCCCGCCCAGGCCAGCGAGGCGAGCCTGGCGGCCATGATGGTTGGCCGCGCCGTGATCCTGAAGGTGGAGAAGTCTGCCGCCCACCCCGGCGCCCCCGTGCTGGAGGTGCGCGGCCTCCACGTGCGTGACGACCGGCGCCTGCCCGCCGTGGACGGGCTCGATCTGGAGGTGCGCGCCGGCGAGATCTTAGGGGTCGCTGGGGTGCAGGGCAACGGCCAGACTGAGTTAGTCCAGGCGATCACCGGGCTGCGCACCCCTGAGGCAGGCGTGGTGTGCATCGCCGGCCAGGATGTGACGGCGGCGACGCCCCGGCAGATCAGCGAGCTGGGGGTGGCGCACATCCCCGAGGATCGTCAGCGTGACGGGGTGGTGACGAGCTACCAGCTTACCGATAACGCCGTGCTGGAGACGTACTACCTGGAGCCGTTTGCGCATGGCATCGTGCGCAACGACGCGGCGGTCACCAAGCATGCCGAGGCGCTGGTACAGGCGTTCGACGTGCGCACGCCCAGCGTGCATGTGCCGGCCAGCTCGCTCTCCGGCGGCAACCAGCAGAAGCTGATCGTGGCCCGCGAGTTCACTCGCGAGCTGAAGCTGCTGATCGCCGCCCAGCCCACGCGCGGCATCGATGTGGGCTCGATCGAGTTCGTCCACAACCAGATTATCAAGAAGCGCGATGAAGGCGTGGCCGTGCTGGTGGTCTCCGCCGAGCTCGATGAGATCCTGGCGCTGTCCGACCGCATCGCCGTGATGCACCACGGCAAGGTTGTTGCCACCGTGAAGAATGGCGAGCTCACGCGTGAGCAGCTTGGGCTCCTGATGGCCGGCGCATCGCTAGAGGAAAGTGTCCACAGATGACACCGATTTCCAACCCATTCCGGCGCAACAATGTGCCGGAAATGGCCTGGCAATCTGTGGATAAAATAGGCGAGCGGAGCGAGCTAGTGGAGAGTAGACAACATGGCCCAGGCTGTTGAAGAACGCATCCCCCCCTCGCAAGGCCCATCCTCGGGCTTTCGCGCCGCCTACGAGCGCTACTCGTCGCTACTGGTGCCACTGCTGGCGGTCTTTACGGCCCTCGTTTTAGGCGCCCTGATGATCGGCCTCACAGGTGGCGACTGGCTGGCGGCTTACATCGGCCTCTGGGAGGGCTCGTTCGGCACCTTTAACGGCATCACCAACACGATTGTCCGCTCCACGCCCTTTATTATCTGCGGGCTAGGTGTGGCGCTCGGGTTCAAGGCGGGCCTGTTCAATATCGGCGCCGAGGGCCAGCTCTACGCCGGCTCAGTCTGCGTGATCCTGGTGGGCACGCTGCTCCAGCTGCCGCCGATCCTGCACATCCCTGCGGGCATCATTGCGGGGGCGCTCGGCGGGGCAGCCTGGGCGGCGATCGCGGGCTTCCTCAAGGCGCGCACCGGCGCCCACGAGGTGATCAATACGATTATGCTCAACTATATCGCCATTCGGCTCACCGACTGGCTGATCAAGAGCAAGGCGCCCTACCTGCTCGGCGACCCGGCCGACACCAGCTCCTCGCGCACGCAGTTCATCGCCGAGAGCATGCACCTCCCCGGCATCAGGGTGGGCGAGACTACGGTGCTGCACCTTGGCATCCTGATCGCCGTGGCCCTGGCCTTTGTGGTGGACGGGTTCCTCAAGCGTACCACGGTGGGCTTCGAGCTGCGCACGGTGGGCGCGAACCCGAACGCGGCGCGCTACGCGGGCATGAGCGTGCCGGGCACGATCGTACTGGCCATGGCGCTCTCCGGGGGCCTCGCGGGTATCGCTGGCGCCAGCGAGGTGATGGGCGTGCGCTACGCGCTGAGCGCCGACTTCTTCTCGGGCCTTGGCTTCGATGCAATTGCCGTGGCGCTGCTGGCGCGCTCCAACCCGATCGGTATTCTCTTCTCTGGCCTGCTCTGGGGTGGCCTGCTTAGTGGCGCCCGCCTGATGCAGGTGCGGGCCGGCCTCTCAATCGATGTGATCAAGATTGTGCAGGCCCTGATCATTATGTTCGTCGCCGCCGATCAGATCGTGCGCTGGATCTATCGCATCCCGCAGCGCAAGGCCGGCGACGAGACGATGATCTCCAAGGGCTGGGGCGGCGGGTAGCGCTACAGCGCCAGCTCGTACTGCACATCGCCGCCCGCGAAGCTGGCGCTGTAGGGCCTGCCGAACGAGGCGATTAGGCGGCGCATTGGCATGTTGTAGGCGTTGATGGTGGCGCGCACGCGTGTGATGCGCGCGCTTGCGGCGGCCTCGGCCAGGCGCTCCACTACCGCGCGCCCGATCCCCTCGCCCTGGTAGGCGTCGGCCACCACCACCGCACCCTCCGCCACAGCAGGCTCGGCCCGGTCGCGCCGCAGCTCGGCCACGGCCACGACCTGTGCAGGATCGCCCTCGGCGCATACAACCAGCACGATCTGGCCTGTGTCGGCCCGTGTGAGGCGCTCGGCCTCGCGGCAGGCGGCCTCGCCCGTGAGCGCGCGTGAGGTGAAGTAGCGCCGCTGTACGGTGTGCGGCGAGAGGCTCGCGATCATTGTGGCGATGGCGGGCGCGTCGCCGGGGCCTACGCTGCGGATCGCCACGCTGCGGCCGCGCTTCGAGCGAAAGCTGGGGGCGGCTAGTTTCATCGGGCCTCCGGTGGCGCTGCGGGCGGAGCCATAATGGTGAGCTGATCAAAGTACGCGGTGAGGTGGGCGACGGCGTGGTTGATCGGCGCGCGATCTTGGTACAAGCGCGCGAGCATGATCGCGCCCTCCAGCATGGCCGTGCAGATCGTGGCGGTGCGGCGCGGGTCGGCCTCGGGGCGCAGCTCGCCATTGGCCACGCCCTGCTTCACGGTGGCGCCGATCAGCTTTTGCAGCTCGGTCATGGCGGCCTGGGCGCGGGCAAGCAGCGCTGGCTCGGTGTCGATGGCCTCGACGGCGGTGTTGAGGATGGGGCAGCCGCCGGCCACAGGCGGGTTCTCCAGATACTCGGCGAAGACGGAGATCATGGCCAGCAGCCGCGCCACAGCGCCCTGCTTGCCCGCCAGCGCGGCGGCGATCCGCGCGCGCATCACGTCTACGCCGTAGTCGAAGGCGGCGAGCGCCAGCGCCTCCTTGCTGGCGAAGTGGTTGTAGATGCCGCCCTTCTCCATGCCTGTGGCCTTGGTAAGCTCGGCCATGCTCGTGCCGCTGTACCCGTGGGTGTTAAACACCGGTGCCGCTTGCGCCACGATGCGCCGCCGCGTCTGCTCGCCCTTGCCCATCGCACGCTCCTCGCTAAACCGACCGTTCTGTCTTTTTTAGTATACACTGGCTGTCAAGGCGGGCGCTGCGGTACATAGGCGCAATTGCGGTACAATGCACGCAGCGTATTGGCTGCGAGGGGGCGTATGGGCGAGACCGCGATCCTGACCGACCTGAGCTTCGACGCGCACTCCTGGCACGGCCATGTCGAGCAGGCCGCGCGGCTCCAGGCTGTGCGCCGCGCCCTCGACGCCAGCAGCCTCCACAGCGAGCTGCGCCACCTTGTGCCGCAGCCCGCGCCTACCGCCGCGCTTGAGGCCGTACATACGCCCCAGTTGCTGCGCAGCGTGCGCCAGCTGGCGAGCTATGGTGGCGGCCAGCTCGACCTTGATACTTACGTCACCGCCGACTCATGGGACGCTGCGACGCTCGCGGCGGGCGCCGCCATTGGCGCGGTGGAGGCGGTGGTGGCAGGGCGCGTGCGCAGCGCCTTTGCGCTTGTGCGCCCCCCTGGCCACCACGCCACCCCCGGCCGCGCCATGGGCTTCTGCCTGATCAACCATGTAGCCGTGGCCGCCCGCTACGCTGTGCAGCGCCTTGGGCTGGAGCGCGTGGCAATTGTGGACTACGACGTTCATCACGGCAACGGCACCCAGGATATTTTCTACGGCGATCCGCAGGTGCTGTTCATCTCCACTCACGCCGCGCCGTTCTACCCCGGCAGCGGCGCCATCAGTGAGATGGGCGACCCGGCCACCGCTCCCGGCGCTACCCTGAATGTCCCGTTGCCATTTGGCACGGGCGACACCGGCTACGCCCTAGTGTTCGAGCAGGTTGTCGCCCCGGCGCTGCGGCGCTTCCGCCCCCAGCTGATGCTCGTGTCGGCGGGCTACGACGCCCACTGGAGCGACCCGCTCGGCCCGATGCTGCTCTCGGTGCGCGGCTACAGCCAGCTTACGCAGCAGCTGATCGCCCTTGCCGACGAGCTCTGCGCTGGTCGCATCGTCTTTACGCTTGAGGGCGGCTACAACCTCGACGCGCTCGGCGCCTGTGTGGTCGCCACGTTGCGGCTGCTCTTGGGCCGCGAGCCTGGCCCCGACCCGATCGGCCAGGTGGAGGCGCAGGAGCCCATGGCCGAAGTCGTCCGCGCGATCGACGCGCTCAAGGCGCACCACCCGCTGCTCAGATAGGCGCGCTGCCCGGCGGCGCCCCTGGAAATGCCAATGACCATCGCCGTGATCAACTATGGCGCCGGCAATCTGCCCAACGTCGTGCGCGCCCTGCGCCACGTCGGCGCCGACCTGATTGTTACCGACGACCCCACCGTGGTGCGGGACGCCCCGGCTGTGGTGCTGCCCGGCGTGGGCGCCACCGCCGACACCATGCGCAGCCTGCGCGAGCTCGGCATGGACGCCGTGCTGCCCGATCTGATCGCCTCGGGCCGTCCTTTCCTCGGCATCTGTGTGGGCATGCAGGTGCTTCTGGCGCTCAGCGAGGAGTTTGGCGACCACGCCTGTCTCGACATCGTTGGCGGGGCCGTGCGCCGCCTGCCAAACAGCGCCGGCAAGGTGCCACAGATCGGCTGGAACCAGGTGCGCTACGAGCCCGTGTGCGCCGCTCACCCGCTGTTTGCGGGCATCCCCGACGGCAGCGATTTCTACTTCGTCCACTCCTACTACTGTGCCGTAAGCGACCCTGCGGTCGTCGCAGCCCGCACCAGCTACGGCCTCGATTTCCCCTCCGTGCTCGTGCAGAACAACTTGGCCGCCGTGCAGTTTCACCCCGAGAAGTCGGGCCGCCACGGCCTTCAGCTCCTGAAGAACTTTGTAGTGAATACAAAATACAACATGCAACATGCAAAATGGCCAGAGCAATCAGCTGCGTAGTGCTCGGCTTTTGCATGTTGTATTTACGAATTTTTAATTATGGAACTGATCCCCGCGATCGATCTCAAAGACGGACGCTGCGTGCGGCTCTACCAGGGCGACTTCGCCCAGAGCACAGTTTACAGCGATGACCCGGTGGCTATGGCGCGCCAGTGGGTGGAGCAGGGCGCGCGGCGGCTGCATGTGGTAGACCTGGACGGCGCACGCAGCGGGCGGCCCACGAACACCGCCGCGGTGCTGGCCATCGTGCAGGCGGTGAGCGTGCCGGTACAGCTTGGGGGCGGCCTGCGCCGCGAGGAAGACGTCGACGCGGCGCTCGCGCTCGGCGTGGAGCGCGTGATCCTTGGCACCGCCGCCGTAGAGCAGGCCGAGCTGGTGGCGCGCCTGGCCGCCCGCTTCGGTGAGCAGGTGATCGTCGGTGTAGATGCCCGCGACGGCATGGTGGCTACCTCCGGCTGGACCGAGACGGTCGCGGTGCGCGCAATAGATCTGGTGCGCCATGTGGCCGAGCTGGGCGTGCGCCGCGTGATCTACACCGACATCAGCCGCGACGGCACGCTCACCGAGCCCAACTTCGAGGCCCTGGCCGAGCTCGTCTGGCCGGGCGGCCCCGCCATCATCGCCAGCGGCGGGATCGCCGAGCTGTCCCACCTCGCGCGTCTGGCCGCCTGCGGCGCCGAGGCCGCCATCATCGGCAAAGCGCTCTACGACGGCAAGATCGATCTGCCCAGCGCGCTCGCTGCGCTTCGCACATGAATGCAAAATGCAAAACCGCCCAGCTCTGGCAGTGCCCGACTTTTACATTTTGCATTGAGGAGACCCCCGATGACGAACTCCGACCTCACCGCCAAATACGAAGAAGAGCGCCTGCGCACTCACGAGCAGTCGCAGATCGTCTACCTCCAGGGCCAGATCGACGAGCTGCGCCGCCTACTCAAAGATCAGACCAACAAGTACAACTGGGCGATGGAGCAGGTGCGCAAGACTGACGCCGGCGTGGTGCAGGTGCAGAGCCTGTTCGAGCGCCACAGCGAGGCGATGTCGCTCGCCAACGAGCTGGTGCGCCGCGATGTGGTGACGCTGCGCAAGGAGGTGGCCGGGGCCCTGGTGAAGATCGACGAGGGCGTGCGCCCGATCCGCGATATGCAGGCCCAGATCCAGCAGGTGTCCGAGGCGCGCAAGCAGGACCGCGACTATGTGGCCGCCTGGCTTGGCCGCATCGAGCAGCTTGAGCGCCAGCTGCTCGCCGCCCAGGCTCAGCTGAAGGAGCTGGACGATCGCCAGCGCCAGGTGCTGCTTCAGCTTGATCGGCTGCGCGAGGCCGATGGCGCCGCCGTGCAGGAGGTGCGCCGTGTGGGCGATGAGCTCCAGATTGAGAAGCAGAGCCTGCGCCGCCAGTCGGTCGAGGCCCAGCAGCTTGTGGTAGACGTGCGCGTCGTGTTAGAAGAGCACGCCTCGCGCATCGCCCGGCTTGACGAGATCCGCCAGCAGATCGATCTGTTCCGCGAGACCCTGCCGAAGCAGTTGATGGAGGTCGCCGCCAAGCTGCCCGAGCTGGCGTCCGACATCAAGCGCGTCGAGCGCATCTCCACCGAGCGCTTCCTGATGAACCAGGAGCGGCTCGAAGAGGTGCGCCAGCAGTCCGACGAGAAGCTCGGCACGCTTCAGGAGGCCGACGAGCAGCACCTGCGCCAGCTCACCGCCTGGCTTGAGCGCATCGATGGCTACCTGCGCGAGATCGAGCAGCGCCTCACCCGCAGCAGCGTGCGCTTAGAGCAGGCCGACCAGATGCATATCGGGCGGATCGTCGAGCTGGAGCGCCGCGAGATGGTCACCCTCGACGCGCTGCTCACCGCTGTGCGCGAGATCACCGAGCGCACCAAAGCTGCCCAGGTGGAGCTCAAGGGCAGTTAAGGCAAGGGCACAGGGAACAGGGCACAGGCGCTCTCGGCTCTCGGCTCTCGGCTATCGGCTATCGGCTATCGGCTACCGTCGCCGCAACAAAAAGATGCGCGGGTAGAGCCCGCCCACATCCACGCGCGTGGTCTCCTCCACGGCCCAGGCGGATGTGGCGGCGAGCAGGCGCTCCATCAGGCGGATCTCGTGGCTGAGCAGGGCCACGCGGGCGCCGGGGCGCGCCACCCTGGCGGCCTCGCCCAGCAGCGCCGGGTAGAGCTCCAGGTTGTTGGCGTGCGAGCCCACCAGGTGCCCAAAGGGCAGGTCGGCGGTGATCACGTCCACCGACGCGTCGGCCAGCGGCAGCGCGCGCACGTCCCAGGCGTGCAGCTCACAGCGGCCCGCCAGCTCTGCGGCAGCAAGGTTTGCCTCGGCGCAGGCCAGCGCCTCCGCACTGGTGTCGCAGCCAATCGCGCGCCGCGCTGGCCCTAGCAGCAGCCGCTCCACCAGCAGCGTGCCCGAGCCAAAGCCCAGATTTAGGTAGCGATCCTCGCTCGTTGGGGCCGTGAGCGCGGCCATCGCGTGGGCCACCGGCCCGTTCAGGGCGCCCTCGCGGTTGCAGACGCGCCAGGTGCGCGTGGCCAGCGGCCGGGGCGAGATGCGCGCCAGTAGCTCCCAGCCGCTACCGTCCTGGCTTCGGCGCAGCCGCAGCAGCAGGTCGCCATCCTCTGCGCCCAGCTCCAGCCCAAGCCGCGTGGCCAGCTCCTGCTTCAGCCGCCCCAGCACCGCCGTGTCGGCGCCCGCAGCGCTGAGGAAGAGCGTGCGGAAGCTGCCCGGCGGGTGCGGGCGCAGCACCGCCTCGCATAGCGCCACTGTGGCGCGCAGCTGCTCGTCGCCGAGCAGCGCCTTCGGGCGTGGCACCGCGAAGCTGCGCACGAGGTAGGCCGAGGTGGCCGCGCGCAGGCCGAGCAGCGCCCGCAGCTCGCCCGTGTAGGCCACGCCGATCACGCCGGGCGGCCCTCCATCCTCCAGCCGCACGCTGCGCCCCAGCCGGCGCAGCTCCTTGCGCGCCAGGGGCTCCAGCCCCTCGGTTACCACCACCTCGACCCGGCGGGGCGGCGGGGGCGGCTGGCGCTCCGCGCCCCGGCCTTTGTTGGTATACTTTGGCATATGAAAGAGCAAACTTTCTCGCTTGGGGTCAACTACTGGCCGCGCAGGCGGGCCAGCGCCGAGCAGCTGCTATGCAGCTGGGCCGAGGCCGACACGGGCGCCCTGCGCGCCGAGCTTGAGCATATCGCCGAGCTTGGCTTCGACACGGTGCGCCTGGAGCTGCGCTGGGCCGAGGCGATGCCCGGCACCCGCGTAAGCAGCGCCGCTCTGCGCGGCCTGGAGCGGGCCTTGGATCGCGCCCACGACCGGGGGCTGCGCGTGGTTGTGGCGCTGCTCGGCGGCGAGCTTGGCGGCGCCCTGCACCTGCCCGAGTGGGCTGTGGGCTACAGGCTGCCGAGCGATACCCAGCGCGCCCGGCGCCTTGGCCCCGCCCTGCTCGTGGTGCCCGACGACCAGCCCGCCATCCTTGCCGGCGAGCGCTACCGCCACGAGCCTGCCCGCGATCTTTACGGCGAGCCCGAGCTGCTGGAGGCCCAGCGGCTTATGCTGCGCGAGGTGATCGGCAACTTCGCCGCCCACCCCGCCATCGGCGCTTGGCAGCTCGGCGCGGGCCTGGAGCGCGTCCGCCGCCCCGCCTCGGCCCGCGCCGCCGCCGATTGGTGGGCTAGCCTCGCGGGCCGTGCTACAAGCCACGGCGCCAGCGCGCTGCTCGGCACCGTGAGCCCGCTGAGCCTCGGCCGCCGCGACACGCTGCGCCCCGCGCAGATCGTCGCGGCTGGCAGCCAGGTTGTCGTAACGGTGGCGCCGCTGCCGCCGCTGCCCGCGCCGCTGCCCGGCGACGCGCGGGGCGTGCTGCTGCTGCACGCGCTGGCCGCCGCGCTGATCCGGGCCGAGCTGGGCCGCGCCGCGCCGATCACTGTCGCCGATCTTGGCGCGCCCACGGCGGCTGGCGGCGCGAGCGGCGTGGTAGCTGGCGAGCTGCTCGGCCGCCCGGCCCGCATCGGGCTCGCCAGCGCCGAGCAGCAGGCCACGCTGCTGGAGACGGCCCTGGCCGCGCTGCACCGCGACGGCGCGGGCGGCGTGTGGCTCGCCGCCTACGCCGACCTCGCCCCTGCGCTCTGGCACGTCGCCCCCGCCGACCGCTCGTGGTGGGCGCGCAGCGCTGGCCTGGTGGCGCCCGACGGCAGCGAGAAGCCCGCCGCCGCCGCCGTGCGCGCCTTCGCCGCCCGCCTGCGCGCCGGGTCGCTCTCCGCGCCCGTCGGCCCGCCGACCCTCCCCATCGACCCCGAGCGCTACTGGCGCGACCCGGCGGCGAGCTTTAGGGAGCTTTGGAAGCAGTGGTTCGAGCGATAGACGGTGGACGGTAGACGGTAGACGGTAGCCGAGCGCCGAGCGCTGATAGGCGGTAGGTGGGGCACCGTCCACCGTCCATCGTCCACCGTCAATCTGAGGCTGCACTAATACACCAGCTCTACAATCGCCTGCCGCCCATCTTCGGTGAAGAGCAGCAGCTCGTTCTCGTCGCGCTGCCACGAGGGCGGCAGCTTGTACTGCTCTTGCGGCCCAATCTGCCAGAAGCGCCCGATGTTCTGGCCGTTCAGCCAGATCTGGCCCTTGCGCGCCCCGCTCACCCGCAGCCGCAGGCTCGCCGCCCCCTCCACCCGTGGGAAGGTGGCGCGGTAGAACGCGGGGCCTTGGCCTGTACTCGCGCTAGCTGTGGCCTCGGGTGTCACACCTGCACGGAAGCTCCAGCGGGCTGGCAGCGGGCGGGCGGCATCGTAGCTGAGCAGCGTGGCCCGCCACGGGGCGCCCGCGTAGCCCTGGATGTTCAGCGCGAGCACGTTCTCGCCAGGCCGCACGTGGGCGCTGATGTCGTGCCGGATCAGGCCGCCGCTCTTGTGTCGGCTGAAGCGCTCCACGTTCGCGCCGTTCACAAACAGCGCGCCGGGGTTGCGGTCGCCCGTAAGGTAGAGCAGGTAGCGTCGGCCCGCCTGTACCTGGAAGGCGCGCAGCAGCCAGACCGATGCGCCCTCGAAGGCGAAGCTGCCCAGATCGATGTTGGCGGCGTCGGGGCGCACGGCGTCGGGGTGCGCGTTTGCCAATGCCTCGCCGGCGAACAGCGCCTCCTGCCAGAGCGCTGTCCAGCCCTGTGAGAGATCCTGCTGCGCCCCGTCGAGGTAGAGCGTGTCGGTCAGGCCTTTCAGCTCGCCCAGGCCCGAGCCGTAGTTGAAGCGGCCCAGGTTATCGACGAGCAGGCGTAGCTCGTGGCGGCCCGCGCCCAGGCGCAGCGGCAGCGTGAGGCGCGCCCCCGCCGGGTCCACGCCAAGCACGCCCGCTGGCGCCCCATCCACCAGCACCATGGCCCGGTCGCCCAGCGCTGGGGCCAGGAGCGTCGTCTCCATGGGCGCGTCGAGCTCCAGCTCGGCGCGGTACCAGCCGTAGCCATAGTCGCAGCCCAGCCGCTCCAGGGCCACGGGCGCCTCCAGCGCTTGCCAGCCGTCGCTCGTCGACACCTCAACAACCGCGTGGCGCTGCGGCTCCAGCCTGAGCAGCGTTGCGGCAGCGGGCACCTGGCGAATCGCGGCCAGAGGCAGACTGCCGGGCGCCGGGTAGGCCGCTAGATCCTCCTCGCAGAGCAGCTGGAGCGTGAGGCGCCTGCCGCCCGCCAGGGCCGTGAGCTGGGGCTGCCCCTCGGTGAGCCAGTAGCGCACGCTGAGTGTGTCGCCGTGGGCGGCGGCCAGCGTGAAGGCGGCGGGCGGCTCGTCGTTGGCGGGCAGCTCCCAGGCGCCATCCGCGAGGCCAAGTTCCAGCTCGCCAAGCTCGCCGGCCCGGCCATAGAGCACCAGCGTGTCGCCTGTGTTGGCGCTGTCGAAGCTTAGGATGCGGCCCGTGTGGGCGCGCAGAGTGAGCCGGCCATCCTCGCTAAGCGGCAGATTGCTGAAGATCGGCCTGATGCTTGTGGCCTCCACGGGGACGACCAGATGGCGGTCGGGCCGCCTCAGGAACACCTGGAAGCTGATGCCCTCGGTGGTCGGGTTGTGCAGGTAGGTTGCGGTGAAGTCGCGCCAGGCGGGCGGGGCATCGGGGGCGGCGCGCACACTGCGGTAGACCGCGCCGCCGCCGTCGCTGCGGCCCTTCACCACAGGCGGGCCGATCACCTGGGGGCCGCCGGGGACAGCGCGGGCGAGCACAGGGGCGAGCTGGGCGCCAAAGGAGCGTAGGAATAGGTGGTGGCGACGGGCGACGTGAGCTTTGCGGCGCAGCTCGCCGAACTCGCTCACTGGGGCGTCGTAGTCGTAGCTGGTAGTCATGAACACGCCATCGCCGCCCACGGTGCGCCCGCCCCAGTAGCCGAAGTTCGTGCCGCCGGCCCACATCCAGTGCGAGAAGCCGGAGGCGCCCACGGCGGCCAGCTGGTGCAGCGTGATGTCGAGGCGCTCGGCGGTTTTGTGGGTCTGGCGGGTGGCGCCCCAGCTATCGAACCAGCCGCTCCACAGCTCGCTCACGATCATCGGGTTCTCGGGCCAGAGCGCGCGGGTCTGGAGCAGCTTCTCGGCCATGCCGCTCCAGCCGTTGCGGAACTCGGCCCAGCCAGGCATGGCGCCCATGCAGGTGTACTGGGGCACATCGATGCCGCGCGCAATCGCGGCCTGGGCGAGCGTCTGCTGGTGCTGGTCGTGGCCGTAGCGGCCGGAGGCCCAGTGCTCATTCTCGATCTGGCAGAGGATCACCGGGCCGCCGTGGGTGGCCTGGCGCGGCGCGATGATCGGCAGCAGCGTGTCGAACCAGCGCAGCGTGGCCTCCAGGTAGGCCGGGTCGTCGACGCGCAGCTGAAGGCCAGGTTGAGCGGTGAGCCAGGCGGGCATGCCGCCATTCTCCCACTCGGCGCAGATATACGGGCCGGGGCGCACGATCACATAGAACCCGCGCTGGCCGCAGAGGTCGATGAAAGCGCCGAGGTCGGCCTCTGCGCTAAAGTCGAACGCGCCAGGGCGAGGCTCGTGGCGGTTCCATGGGATCACAAAGTCGATCGTGTTCAGGCCCGCCCAGGCCGCCAGGTCAAGCTGATGCTCCCACTCGGCGCGCGGGTAGCGGAAATAGTGCAGGCAGCCGGAGAGCAGGAAGACGAGGCGCCCATCGATCATCAGGCCGTCAGCGGTCATGGTAACAGTCCGGCCCATGCTAGTGCTCCCTCTCTGGACGGTGGACGGTGGACGGTGGCTTTTGACGGTGGACGGTAGACGGTAGACGGTGGACGGTAGTGCGCCACCCCATCCACCGTCCACCGTTTGGTAGGGCGTAGCACCGTCCACCGTCCATCGTCTACCGTCTGCACTACCGCTCCCACCCAAGTTCAGCGAGAAACAGCAGGTCGGCCTGTGTAAGCTGGCCGTCGACGTGGGCGCGGGCGAGCAGATCGGGGCGGCGGGCGAGCGTGCGGCGCAGGCGCTCGTGGCGGCGCCACTTCGCCACCTCGCCGTGGTGCCCGGAGACGAGCACGGGCGGCACGGGCAGCCCCTCCCAGATGGCGGGCCGGGTGTAGTGCGGGTACTCCAGCAGGCCGTCGCTGTGGCTCTCCTCAGCGGTGGACTCAGCGTCGATCACGCCGGGCACCAGGCGGGCCACGGCGTCCACAACCACCATCGCGGCCAGCTCGCCGCCGGTAAGCACATAGTCGCCGACGCTCAGCTCGCGCGTGATCAGCGTGGCGCGCAGGCGCTCGTCGAGCCCCTCGTAGTGCCCGCAGACCAGCAGCAGCCGGGGTGCGCGGGCCAGTTCCTGGGCAATGGCCTGTGTGAACAGCTCGCCATCGGGCGACATGAGGATCACGGGGGCGGGCTGCTCCTCGGCCAGCACGGCCCGAATAGACGCCGCGAGTGGCTCGGCCTTCATCACCATGCCTGCGCCGCCGCCGTAGGGCGCGTCGTCGGCGGTGTGGTGCTTATCGCTGGCCCAGGCGCGAATGTCGTGCAGCCGCACGTCGAGCAGGCCGGCCTGCTGGGCCCGCTTGAGGATGCTCTCGGTAAGTGGCCCCGTGAACATAGCCGGGAACAGCGTAAGAATGTCGAAGCGCATGACTCTAGCCTTCCCGCAGCTCATTCCGGTTGCGACGACAGACCACTAACGACGGCCTACTGATGACTGACGACCGACGACCGACGACCGTCCACCGTCCGCCGTCCGCCGTCCACCGTCCACCGTCCACCGTCCACCGTCCACCGTCCACCTGTCTCTTATACACATCTCCGAGCCCACGAGACTAAGGCGAATCTCGTATGCCGTCTTCTGCTTGAAA
>ENA-ORBV01007325-ORBV01007325.1-microbial-mat-metagenome-genome-assembly--contig:-NODE-7325-length-19001-cov-4.507609_pt1 | contig 19001 bp, 15 predicted proteins | sample MGYA00237777_ERZ505514 | MGnify/ENA primary metagenome ERZ505514 (study PRJEB26160, sample SAMN06269048) | microbial mat metagenome | isolation source: Oligotrophic lake microbial mat | place... | reverse complement strand
GGATTCATCTGGCCGTAGAGCACGCTGTTCGGACCCTTCAGAAACTCGAGGCTGTCCACGTTGGCGGCGCTGGTCGCGGCTTTCTTCAGCGTGGCGCCCATGATGCCGTCAAACTGGATGTTCTGGGTATAGGCGCCCGTGTTGGGGAAGCCGCGGAAGGAAAAGCCGTTGATGCTCGCCTGGGACTGCGTGGCGCCGGTGACGTATCCGAAGACGTCGACCAGTGACACGGCGTTGCGATCCTCGATCGCCGTCGAGTTCATGATCGACAGGGAAGAAGCGATGTCCCTGCGGTTCATCGGCAGCTTGGTGGCCATGGAGGAGGATTCCTGGTAATAGGTCTCGATGGCCGCCGTGACGGTGAAGGCGTCGAGCTTGACGACATCGCCGCTCTCGGACTTGGCGGATTCTTGCAATTGCGCCCAGATGGACGCAACGGGAAGCAGCAGGCCGAGCGCGAACATGCGCGAGCTGCGGGTGAAGGCAGGAGCAGTGGGGTTCATTCCGGTATCCAAGGGTTGAGGTGAGGTGACCAAACGGGCGGACAAATTTAGTGAACAAGTCCAAATCTAGCGTCCCTCACTAAAACCAAGCTGAAACCTACCTTAATTCTTGTTCAGGTAGGCCCAGTCCGGATCTTTCCACCGCCACCTCGGACGCATTGAGCGGCAGGTAGCCGAGGGTGCCACGGGCGACGATCTCCTGCCCCTTGGGCGACAGCACAAACGCGAGAAAATCCCGGATCCAAGGTTCCAGCGGCCGGCGGGCATGGATCAGCAGGAAACGATCGAGCGGATAACGACCGGCGCGGAGGTTCGCCTCGCTGAGTGCGACCGGCGGCACTCCTGCCGCGGGCGCCAACGCGAGGACCTTCACGCCCGGCACACTCCGCATGGCGGCGGCGAAACCGATGGAGTTGGGATGGTCTGCAACAAACCTGACGACGTCGGCCGACTGCCGGAAGCCCTTGAAATCCGCCGCGAAGGCCGGAAGGCCGGGCACGAGGTCGCGCAGGCAGAGCGCGAGGGCGAGCTGCGCCTCAATGCCGCATGGCTGGAGCCCGCGCGAGTCGCGACCGGCGAAGATGTCCGCCACCTCCGCGAGCGTGAGCGACGCGAACGGGCTGCTTTCATGCACAAAGATGGCCAGCGGCCCGCTCAGTGCCTTCGGATCGAGCGAGCAATGGGCCACGCGGATAACGAGCGGATCGGCGCCCGTCGCGGCCCGGTAGTCGGTCAGCTCCTGCGGGGAAAATTCCGCGCCCGCCGGCGCGAAGGCCGTCGTGCCCTGCGCCAGCGCCGGCGGCCCGGTGCGCGTGCCTTTGAGCGTGAGAGCGAACCGGAAACCGGGATGATCCGCCGCGAATCGGTCCGTCAGACCCTGCATCATCTCCTGCATGTCATTGTAACCGACGACCCCGATCGCACCGTCGGCCGTGAGATAACGTGCCCCGCGCGGCAACTCCACAGGCCGCAGGGCGGGGACCGGCGGGGTCGCCGCTTGCAGCCCGAGGATGAGCAACAAGACAGGGAGAAAAAAACGCAGCACTTGCATGGCGACGGCCGCTACCGGCAATACGATCGTTACGGCGTGGTCCATGACTTTGCAAACGAACTCCGGCCGTCCGTGACGTCGTCCGGACAGCGTGGGTTCGCGGATCGATCGCGACATTTTTGGCCGTGTCCGTTCTCCCCCGCCACGAATAGCCCGCCGCTGCGGCGTCGAAGTCCACGCCATGCGGGCCGACCGCGCGAGCGAGGGTCCAGCGATCGGCGAGAACGTTCTTCTCCGTGTCGATGACGACCACGTCGTGCGTCGTCTTGATCGCGAGGTAAATGCGATTGCCGACGGATAGGATTGGGGAATGGGGTGACGCATTTCGGGACGCTGGATCGTCGGTGAACCAGCAGACGCACCGCCGAACGGAGCCGGAATTTGCACGGCAATCTATTTCAACTTGGCCCGCTCTATAGCTGCTTCTATTGCGCTAAGCGGCAGGAAGCCGCCGTCCTGCGCAACCATCGACTGCTGGCCCTCCATGGACAACACCATCCGCAGATACTCCTTCACGAACGGATCCAAGGGCGCGCCTGGTGCACGGTTGATATAGATGTAGATATCGCGCGTGTAAGGATACTTCTGCGCCAGCACGTCCTGCGGAGAGGCATTTGAGTAGTAGCCATTCTCGTGCGTCGCGATGGCGAGAATTTTCAGGCCCGCCATCCTCCGGTCATTGAAACCATCGAAACTGGCGAAGCCGATCGCGGACGTTTCCTCGGCAACGCGCTTCAGCACAGCCGCCGTGCTCAATCCTTCTTCATACTGGGGGGTGTAGGGAAAATCCCCAAAATGCTCCCGCTTCATGAAAATCGCGACTCCTTGGACGTTGCCGCTGGTCGGGCTCGGGCCAATCGGGTGGATGTGACGCCGGGCCCACTCACCTGTGGCCCCCACCTGGCCCCAGGAAGTGATGTCGCCGTGGCCGCCGCCAGCGGAAAAGATCCGTGCGACCTGCTCGGTGGTCAGTCGGTCGATCGGGTTCCTCGCATTGACGAAAATCGCGATCGGGTTCGCCTTGCTGATCGTCGCAAATGCCCCGTGCGCGACCTTTATGGCCACCGGCTCGTAACCAAAGGTCATGCGAAAGGCCGAGATCTCCGCGGGCCAGAATGCGCGCACGTTCGGCCCGAAGGCCGAGGTGCGCGTATAGAGCCCGCCGATGGCGGTCGCGGCGCCGTGCAGTTCCATCGCAAACCGCGCCCCCGGATGAGTCTTCACAAAGAGTGCATTGAGGTTTTTGAAGGCCACATCCATCCCCTGCGCACCGACGATCCGGATTGCGCCATCGGGCGTGAGGTAGCCGGCCCCATTGGGCAGCGTGTAAGGTTGCGGTTCGTACGCCGGCAGTGCCGGGTCCACCGTCACGGTCGGTTCCGCCAGCGCGATGCCGGCGAGCAGGCCGAAAAGGCCGGTTCTCACGGAATACAATCCGAGTGTGAGGCTAGGCATGGGATTTCAGGTAATTTTGTTTGGGCTAGTCCAGCTTCGCCAGTTCCTCCTGCAGGATCGGCGCGGGCAGCGGAAGAAAGCCGCTGCGTTGCGCCACCACCGCCTGGCCGTTCTGGCTGAGCACCACGCGCAAAAATTCCCGCACACACGGATCGAGGGGCCGGTCCGGCACCCGGTTAACATAGATATAAATGAAACGGCAGAGCGGATAGGTCCGGTTTGCGACCGCGTCGCGCTTGGGGGCAACCGGGGCCGCCGTCGGGGTCGGTGCTACCGCGAGCATCTTGACCTTGGGATTGGGATACCCTGGCGCGGCATAACCGATGGCATAGCGGTCGTCGGCGATGCCGTCGAGAATGTCGACAAAGGCCTGCACGCCGCCATTGGGCGCGCGCTGCGCACTGCGCGAGCGCGGATCAGCCGTCGGTCTCACGATCATCGTGGGACTGAAATCCCTTCCGTGCATGGCGGCATCCTGGAAAAACGTTGCCGTGCCGTTGGGCAGGCGCAGGCCCCAGACTGCAATCGGTTTGTCGGCCCACTCCCCCGTCAGGCCCAGCTGCCCCCAATTGGTCAGGTTGCCGCCTCGCGCATAGATTTCCTCCACTTGCCCGAGCGTGAGAGCATTCAGCGGATTGTCCCGGTGGACGAAAAGCACCACCGGGGGCGAAAGCCCGAACGCGTCATACGTGCCGCAGGCGACGCGAAATTCCGTCGGCGGGTAGCCGAATTTCGCGGCAAATGACTTCGCCTCGACGGGCGAAATCGCCCGCGAGATCGGGGCCAGCTGGCTCGCACCGTCGATCAAGCCTGGGATCGCGGTGTTCGCGCCACGTGCTTCCATCGTCGCCTCGACCTGTGGGTGTGCCTTCCGAAAGATATCCAGCCACGCCACCGTGAGTCCGTCCATGACATCGGTGCCCATGCTGTGCAGTTCACCCGTCAGGCTACCAACCGGCACGTAGTCCGGGAATCCGTCACCGGGCAAAGCCGGCGCGGCGCGACCGGCCACCAGGCCGATGCACATCAGGCCCAGACTCTGGACAATAATTCCCCGGAGAACCGCAGCCCCCTGGTTTGCACACACTGGAAAGCGGGCAGTCAAGGTTTGTGGGATGGAAAGAAAAGGCTTTCGAGCGCCGGGATCTTCAGCGCCAGTTCGTTCCGAATCGCTGTGCCAAGCGGAAATACCCTCGTCTCGTCTTCATCCACCATGGGCTTGAAGGCCAGGGCCAGCACCCCGATTCGTTTGCCGGACGAATCCTTGAGCGGAATCGACAGGCCGAAGCGATCCGGATTTTTCAGCCCCGGGACGAGAATGGTCCGGCCCCCGACCCCGACGGAAATATCTCCCTCGTCGTCCTCGGCACCGATCCGATCGAGTGTGGAAGCGACGATGGTGGGTCCGGGCTCTCCCGGTGCGGTCGCATGGACGCCACCGAGAAGGAGTTCCGGATGGTCCCTCATCATCTGGTTGACAAGTTCCTGGGCGCGAATCCGGTTGTCCCTCGCCTTCCGCAACGGTTTTTCGGCGGCACCCGCCGATCCGGCGAACAAACCCAGCAGCAGGAGTCCGAGCAAAGCCATTTTCAGATAGTATTTCATGAGTCGATGACAGGCTTGAACGTGAAACGTCCGGCTCACTGGAGCTTGGCCAGTTCCTGGGCAACCAGACGCAGGGGCAGCGGAAGGAACAGGCCTTCTCTTTCCACCCCGCGCTGCCCGTCCAGGCTCAGCACATATTTCAGGAATTCCCTGACCTCCGGCTTCAAGGGTTTCCCCGGCGGCCGGTCGATGTAGAGATAAACGAAACGGGTCAGAGGATAAACAGCCGAAGCCACTTCCTCAAAAGTGCCGGCATAATATGGGCCCGCCGCTGTTTGCGCGACAGCGATTCGTTTTGTGCCGGGATTGTCGTAAAGCAGGCTGGCATAGCCAATCGCACCCGGATCCTGGGCAATATTTGCGAGGATTCGGACCGAGGCCTTGACCGGCTGCCCGGCCTTTTCACCTTTCAGGATGTCTTTGAATTCTGCACCCCCGCACACGAACTGCCGGATGTAGTTCGCTGTGCCGTCGGGCATGGCGATGCCGACCGGATGGATCTCCCGATTCACCCACTCGCCGGTCAGGCCCAGCTGGCCCCAAGTCGTGATGTCCTTCCGGCCGGGGGCGGAGCTGTAGATGGCACCCAGCTGTTCCATCGTCAGCCCCGTAATCGGGTTGTCCTTGTGGACGAAAAAAACACTGCAGGCGGTCCGGTCGGGCGCGCGGTAACCACCCAACGCGACGCGGATGGCCAGCGGGTCGTAGCCTTGCTTGTTGCGGAAAGCCTCTACTTCTACGGGAAACATCTCGCGGGAGAAGGTAGCGAACTGGGAACGGCCCTCGGTCAAGGGGGCCGCTCCAGTCATGGAGCCTTTGGCTTCGAGTTCCATTTTCACCTTCGGATACAACCCTGTAAATCCTTGTATCCACATTTTCATTAGGTCCGCCATGGTATCCGTGCCCATGGCGACCAAAGGAGCCACCAATTCGGGGCCCGGGCGATAGGCGGGAATGGTTGCGTCCGCGCGGGCGCGCAGGGTTTCCCGGAATTCGTCCCGGGCACCGCCCTGGACCGTGCGATCGGGGTCGGCCGACGAGCCAGCGCCATCGGCCGCAGGAATCGAAGCGGCAATCCCGAGCATCAAGAGTATGGTTTTGGGCGGCATGGATCAAAATTTCACAGCGGCGGAGACAAAGACGAGGCGGCCGATCAGCCCGTAGTAACCCGGGTCGACTCCCGAGTCGGTGAAAGCCTGCGGAGCCGCCGGCGGCATGCGGTCAAAGACATTGTTGACGCCCAACGTCAGCCTGGTGTCTCGAGGGATCCACCATCCCTGCCCTGCCGCCTTACGCTTGACCGTGGTGCCCAGCTGGAGGTCCCACGACGTGTAATAATTCACGGGCGTTGGCACAATGGTGGTGCTGTTCGCGTAAGTGTTGCCACCGACGCCAATGTCCGTGACACCGGGGACGAAGGTGTTGCCAATCATCAGGCGCCATTGGGCATAGCTCCATTCCACGATCGAATAAGTGCGGTAACGCGGAATCGTGCCTTGTTGGCCGGTGCCTCCGTTGGTGGCGTAGCCGACGTATTCATAAGCCGGCAGTTCGGGCAGCGCCCGGAATTTGTAGCTGAGGAAAAAGGTCGCCGCCGTGCTGAATGAAAATTTACCGATGGCTTGCGTCCGCAGGTCGTAATTCATGTTTACGTCACAGGATCTCACCTTCACGCCACTGAGGTTGATGAAGTTGCTCGTCAGGTAGATATTTGAAGCCAACCCGCCGTTTCGCAGATAGTCGCTGAGTTGTTTGGGCTGGGTGACATAAACCGCTCCGGTGCGGCCGGGGAAATTATTGAAGGCAACCTTGTCGACATAAGCTGAGTCCGCCCCGAGCCGATCCGTGGTGCTCAGGATCACTCCCGCCCCCGGTCCGCCGATCACCCCCACCTGGTCGGCGCTGATGTAATCGACCGATAGGGTGAAATCCTTGAGTGCCTTCGGTGAAAAAACGAAGCCGGCCGACCGCACGATAGCTGTGGTCGGTTTGAGTTTGGGGTTGTTCGTCGTGAAGTTCTGCGCCTGCCCGGGGAAGCCGAGGGCGGTTGGGAGCGTCGCAGCCGTGGTCAAGCCCTGGTTCGACGGCCCGAAAAGGAAATAAAGCGCCGGCGCGGCGAACGATTCACCGTAGGTGTAGCGCACGGTCAGCCGGTCGTCGAACGGCTGCCAACGCACGCTGTATTTCGGCACATGTGAGTTACCCACGTCGTCATACTCTTCTATCCGGTAAGCCAGCGACAGATCGAGAGCGTAGGCTCCGCGCACGTTCCATGTCGGGCTAGTCACCGGCACCCGCACCTCGGCGAACTTCGAAGTGACGCGCCGGCTCTTTCTGAACGGATCGAACGACGACGCGCCTGTCCAGCGGGCGGCGGTAGGGCCGGTCACGTAGGAGTTCTCGTCGGGTTGGCCGCTCATCGATTCGGTGCGCGAGGCACCGCCGAGAGCAAAACCCAGGCGATCGGCCGGCAGCGCGAAAGGAGTGCCCACGAGCTTGAAGTCGAACGAGTCCAGCGCGCTCTCCACAGCCACGGAGGCGGTGCCGAGAAGATTGGTGAAGGCCGCCGGGTTGACGGCCGGCGCGCGGGCGAACGGATCGAGCGCCGGCGCAAAGACAAAGCTGCCGCTCACCTCGGAAAATCCAGACATCACGCGACTGTATGTGCCGCCGGCGACGGGCCTGCCCGCCGCGTCGTAGCCGCCCCCGATTGTCCGGGTGAGGTTGGGGGTGTAGAAAACGTTCTTTTGATACTGGGTGATCTGGTTCTTGTTGTAGGTGTAGGCCGCCTCCCAGTTCCAGTGCGGGTTCAACTCGCCGCGCAAGCCGCCGGAGGCCCAGGTGGACTTGCTGTCCTCGGTGAACTGAATCGGCGCCGGCAGATACGAGAACGCGACGCGCGGAAACGACACCGTCAGCGGATTGTAAGGCGCACCCGCCGGCTCAGTGAAGGTGAACGTCTGCGCCGGCAGCTGATAAAAGCTTTCGGTTTTGCCCAGAATGGCGGCGCCAAAAGCCACCAACCTTTTGCCCAGCAGCTCGGCGGACGTGTTGATGATCGCCGACTTCTGCTCCTGCCCCAACAGGAGCGTGGTGTAGAGCGCCGAGTTGAAAGTGCTCGAGATCGTCGCGAAATTCGACGGCACGTAGGTGCCGTTGGCGACGAGCGCGTTGAGGCTCGTGGCGGTCGCTGCGGTGCCAACCGGGTTGGTTTCACGCGGTGAATTAATGGCCGGGTTGAGGAAGTGCGTCGGGAAGGTCGTGCCCGACCCGATGGCACCAGCAATTGTCGCGTTGCGCCCCGTGATCGAACGGCTGAATGGTCGGTCCTTCTGGAAGAGCGGTGTATTCTTAGTCCAGTTGCCCGATACTGTCACATTGAAACCGTTGTTGGCGGCACCGGCAACGACGTAGGCGGAACGTTCGGTGTAGTCGCCGTCACCGGTGGCCCACGCATAGCGCGAACCCACTTCCGCTCCCCGGTAATTCGACTTCAGGATGAAATTCGCGACACCACCCACCGCGTCCGAACCATAGATGGCTGAGGCGCCATCAGTAATGATTTCAATCCGCTCGATCGCCGCGACGGGAATCTGATTTACGTCCACGAAGTTGCGGCCGCGGATGCCGTTAGCTCCGTTTGTCGCCACGCGCCGGCCGTTGATGAGGACGAGGGTGTCAAGATTGCGCAGAGCGAGTTGGGAACCGCCTAGCGTGATCTGGTTGACGTTGTTGGCGTTGGAGGCGCCGATGTTGCTGCGACCGGTGATGGATGGCAGCTGCTTCCGCAGTAGCTCAAGCATGTTGGCGCTCACACCGGCCTGCTCGATCTGCTGCTTCCCGATGATGGTGACAGGGGAGGCGTTCGCATTGGCCGCGGTCGGGATGTTCGAGCCGGTGACAACAAAGGTCGTCAGCTCGATGGCCTGGTCTTTATCCGTTTTGGAAGCAGTGGCGGCAGTCGTGGCTTGGGCGCGGAGTCCCGTTTGCACAAGTAACTCGACAAAGGGGATGAGGGCGAATCGGCAAATGGTGGGCAGGTTCATATGGGGTGTGTAGGTTTGGGGTGGGGTTGAAACTATTCGAGTTTCGCAAGTTCCGCGCGGACCACTGCGGGCGGGAGGGGCAGCAGTGGGCTGCGCTGCGTGACGACTTCCTGACCTTGTCTGCTGAGGACGACGCGGAGAAATTCTTTCAGGTTCGGCGGCAGGGACTGCCCGGGCGGGCGGTTGATGTAGAGGTAGATGTAGCGGCTGAGGGGATACGAACGGTTGAGGACGTTTTCCCGGGTGATCTGGACGGCGTGCCTCCCGTCCGCAGGAACGACGGCGAGCATCTTCGTGCCGGGCTGGGCGTTGTTCGGGCCGGCATAGCACAGGCCGAAACGGTCGCTCGCCACGCCCGTGACCATGCCGCTGAGGGCGCGCACGACGACCGTGCCAGTGCGGTCCGTGGCGCGTGTCGAGATTTCGGGACGGAAATCCCGCAAGCCCATCGCCGCTTCCTGGAAAAATGTCGCGATTCCGTTCGGCAAATTGAGGCCGAAAAGTCGGATCGGCTGATCCGCCCATTCACCCTTCAGCCCCAGCTGACCCCACCTGGTAATCGCCCCGGCCTTGGCGTAGATCTCTCCGAGTTGCGCCAGCGAAATCTCGCTCAGCGGATTGTCCTGGTTGACATAGATCGCGAGCGCAGGCGAGTAACCGACGCGATCGTAGGCGCCGCCGCAGACCCGGACTTGGGTCGGCTCATAACCGAACTTTTCGACAAAAGCGGCGATCTCCTCCGGAAACAGCGAACGCGAGGCCGGCCCGGCCTGGCTCTGCCCGCTGATGAGACCGGTGACCACGGTGGTGTTGGCCCGGGCCTCCATCGTCGTCACATCCTCGATTTCCGGATGCGCCGCCCGAAACAGCTCGATCCAACCCAAGGTAATCGTGTCCATCGTCGGCGAACCGACCGTATGAAACTCGCCCGCAAGCTTTGGACCCGGCACATATTCCGGGTAGGCATTCTCCGCGTGAACCCGTGGTGCGAGGGCAAGGCTCGCGGTCAGAAAGGTGCGGGCAATAAATCGCGACATGATTGGATGATGACCTTCGGGCGCGCCGGAGAAATGCCAGGGTTGGGGTGGATTGTCGCCGGTGGACAACCGGTCTAACCCCACCACCCTACTCTGCAGTCATTAAGCAGAGCTGAACGCGCGATAAATTCCGCGTTTATCTTTGTCGCGCCTCAAACGCCGCACTGGTCACATCATCCGGTAGCCCATGCCCCGGACTGTCTCAAAAAAATGCCGCCCGACCCTGTTCTCGATTTTGGTCCGCAACCGGCTCATGTAAACCTCCAGCAGATTAGAATCCACGTCATAGTCCATCGTCCACACCTTCGCCGCTAGCATGCTGCGCGTCAGCACTTGGCCGGTATTCTGCATGAAGATCTCCAGCAAGGCCAGCTCCCGCGCAGTCAGCTCGAGCCGCACTCCGTTGAGCGTAACCGTGCCCGTGGTCAGGTTTAGGGAAAGCTCCCGGTGATTCAGCTCCTGTTCAATGCGGCTCGACTTGCGCCGGGCCAGCGCCCGGACGCGGGCGCGCAGTTCCTCGATGCTGAATGGCTTGGGGAGGTAATCATCCGCGCCGCGCTCCAGGCCGTCGATCCGGTCCTTCACGGTGTTGCGTGCGCTCAAGATGAGAACGGGGCAATCAATGCGCTGCTGGCGCCACTGCCGCAGGAGATCGAGACCGTCGCGGTCAGGCAGCATGAGATCGAGCACCACCACATCAGGCACCCCCCGGCCCATCACCTCGTGTGCCGCGGCCGCCGTATGCACGCACGTGACCACGGTCCCCGGCTCGGTGAGACCCTGCCGCAGGTGCCGGCTGAGCTTGAGCTGGTCCTCGACAATTAGGATTTTCATCACGCATCAGGGCCAGTCGTGGCGTTTGGCGAAGTCGCCGGCTCGTTCGTGTCCGCCTCAAGTTTATTGAGTTCCCGGCTGACGATGGCCGCGGGCAGCGGCAGAAAATTACCCTCTGCTTCAACGATCTGCTGACCGGGCCGGCTGAGCACCAGGCGCAGGAACTCACGCACATTCGGCGCGAGCGCCTGCCCGGGGGCTTTGTTGATCGCAATATAAACGGACCGTGTCAGAGGATAACTCTGGTCAATCACCGTCTCCAGCGTGCCGGCGACATACGGCCCGGTCTCGGTTACCGCGATGGGCAGCGACTTGACCGCGGAATTTCCCTGTGCAAAGCCGGCGTAACCGATGCCGTTCGAGTCTTCGGCGACTGCGGCGACCACCGCGGTCAGGACCCGGGTCTGCGGAGCGTTGGTACGCTCGCGGATGGTGGCCCGGAAATCGCCCATCAGTAGAACGCGTTCCTGAAAGGCCGTGACGATACCGTTCGGCCGCCGCGCAGCATAGGGTACCACAGGGCGATCGGCCCACTCTCCCGTCAGCCCCAGCTGGCCCCACGTGGCGATCTGCGCGGATGCACCGCGCTTGCGCAGGCTGGAATAGATCGCGTCAAGCTGCGCCAAGGTCAGCCGTTGAAGGGGATTGGCGCTGTTCACATACACCGCGATCGCATGTGCGTGGTCCTCCACCGCATAGCTCCCGCCTCCGACGCGCAGGATGAGAGGCTTGTAACCGAATTTTGCCTCGAACGCCGCGATATCCTCGGCCGGCGGCCTTCGGGTCATCGGGCCGATGTGGGCCGCTCCCGAAAGCAGCGCGGGACAGGCGGCCAGCGAACTGCGTGCCTCCATGGTAACATGGACACCTGGATGATATTTGCGAAAGAGCTGAATCCAGCCGAAGACCACAACATCCATGGTATCCGAGCCGACCACATGCAAAACACCGGTCAGGTTTTCTGCAACTGGAGCGTAGTCGGGCAATCTTGGATCCAACACAGGGGCTGCCCGCACCGGGCAGAAGGCGGCAGCCAGAAACCAAGACGTCGCGAGTAATCCCGCCCCAAGCCTCACGGTGGGCCGGGCCAAGCCAGACACGGATGGCCAAAATGCGCGCATGAAAGGAAGCGGACGGCAGCTGTCAGGAGTTCATGGGAGGCGGGGTGTGCAGAAGCGCAACGTGAGAGTTGCCGGTCCTTGCTTCAAACTGAATCGAGCCTGAAAAAACAACGCGGGCTGGCTTGCGCTGGCCGCCAGTAGCGCTTTGCTCCGCCGAGTAACAACCCGATGATCCTTTGGCAGGTAGCTCCCTCTCGCGAAGCGCACCCACCTTAGCATGAAGACCATCGGCTTTCGTCTGACACTGCTCTATGTGTGCGCCGTGGCCGGTGTCATCATGGCGATATTTCTCCTGGGTGAATATCTCCTCGCCCAGCAAATCCGAAAAGGCCTGGATGGCATGCTCGCCCTGCGATTTTCTGAACTCCGCAGCCGGCTGACCGCCGACCCGATCAGAAGCAGTCTGGATCTGGCGGTGTTGTTACCCGGGCAGTCTGTGGCGACGCCCTTCTACGTGCAGGTGCAGGACCGATGGGATGATCCCTCGTTTCGTGAAGCCCGTATGCGGGGCGAACCCCTGCCTGTCACGCTGGCGAACAGGTTTTTTGACGACTTCTGGACCACTGGGGAAACGGTGCGCGTGGTTGAGGGAGTCAGTGAGTCCCTAAAACTGCGGATCGCCACACCTTTGGCTCCACTCAGCAAGGCCATCTCGAGTTACAACCGAGCCGGCCTGGCGGTCTTCGCGGTCGTTTTTGGGCTGAGCCTGCTCGCCGGCTCGCTGCTCAGCCGCGCCGCCCTGCGGCCAGTCCGGACCATTCAACAGACCGCTGCCCGGATCCGCTCGGACAACCTGAGCGAGCGCATTCCGGTCGGCGCCGCACAGGATGAGATATCCAGCCTGGCCCTGTTGTTGAACCAGACGTTTGACCGTCTGGAGTTGTCCTTCGAGCAGATCAATCGGTTCTCCGCTGATGTTTCCCACGAGATAAAGACCCCGCTCACGTTGATTCGCCTGAACGTGGAACGCCTGCTTGGGGAACAAGACCTCACGCCGGGCGGCAGGGAAGCCCTGCAGGATGCCATTGAGGAAATCCACAGCCTGGACAAGCTGATCGAAAGACTACTCTTCCTTTCTCGGGCCCAGGCCGGAGAAGTTGAACTGGACCGGCAGGAACACAATTCCCGTGAGTTCATCGACGCATTCCTGCATGATGGACAAGCCCTCGCCGAGCCCCAAGGGATGATCTGCCAGGTCCTGCGAAACGATGGCGGTCTGGTGCGGTTTGATTCCGGCCGGATGCGCCAGGTCCTATTCAACCTGCTCGCTAATGCCCTGCAGGTGAGTTCGACCGGTGGTCGCATCAGCCTCAGTTCCACAGTGCGCGACGGCCTTTGGCGGGTGACGGTGGATGATGAGGGTGAAGGTCTGGCCGCCGACAAATGCGAGGTCATTTTCGAACGGTTTGTGCGGATCGATCAATCGACCGGCACCGAGGCCGCCGGCTTGGGATTGGCTATTTGCCGGAGCATCGTCGAACTGCACCACGGAAAGATCTTCGCCCGGCCGCGCACTGACGGTCGCGGCCTCAGGATTGTTTTGGAAATTCCGGTGACGACTTAGCCGCGCGATGCACCTTGCACGTCCTTTTGTCCGCCACCACAGGCAAAGTGCGCGGGACGGAATTCATAGGGCAGTCGGCAGCGCGAAAAAACGTCTGCGCTTCGGCCGCGATGGCCCCCTGCCCTGCCGCGCCCGGATCACCGCAGCTTCGTCCTATCGCCCGCCACCATCGATGCGGTCAAGGGAAGGAACCCGGTGAGATCGGCGGCCACAATCTGCTGACCCTCCCGACTCAGGATGAACGTCAAAAACTCCCTCACGCCGGGGGCGAATGCCCCGCCCGGAGGACGATTGACACAAAGATAAACCGTCCGGGACAGCGGATACGTCCGGTTGGCGATCTCCTCGCCACTCCCTGCCAGGAACGGCCCGGCGTCGGATTCGGCAAGCGCCAGACTCTTGGTGCCGGCAACCGCCTGGGAAAAACCGCTGTAGCCGAGTGCAAAACGATCCCCCGCAACGGCCATGACAATGCCTTCCAGCGACGGGCGACCGGGCTGATCCAGGTGTTGGTGGATCGAATCGCGCAGCCGGCCAGGGCGCAGGATTTGTTGCTCGAGAAAGTTCACTATCCCGGGCGGGTTGCCGGTTTCACGTTGTTGCAACATCCCCTGCAACCGGATCGGCGCGGCAGCCCACTCACCGGACAATCCCAACTGTCCCCAGGTGGTGATTCGCCCGCCGGCAGTGAGGATCTCGCGCAACTGGGCCATCGTCAGCCGGTCGAGCGGATTGGCCGCGTTGACATGGATCGCGATCGCATGCGTGCCACCCACCGTGGCCCGGCTGCCCGTGGCCACGGCGATCAGCAGCGGATCATAACCATGGCGCGCCCGGAAGGCAGCCACCTCCGCGGGGAAAAGTTCCCGCGGACAGGTCAGGATCTCCGCCTTGCCGTCGAGCAGGTGGGGAAAAGCCTCGGTGGGGAAACGCGTGTCCGTGAGCTGGCGCAGCACGATCTCCGGCTGCCGGAGCCGGAATTGCCGCATCCATTCCCGCAGGAGCGGCTCCATGCTTTCGGCCCGCGTGCAGACCAACACCCCGGCCGCCGCGGGTTCGGGGATGTAGGCGGGCAGCGCCGGATCGCCAAGCGGCGCCGCCGGGCAGGTGCCGATCGGCGACCAAGCGAGTAGACAGGCAATTAACGGTCGGTTCATCGGTCAGCTGGCGGCGACTGAAGCCACGCGTCCGCCGCCCTCAGAATCCCGGCAGCACCGGCGTGTGCTCCAGCTGCACCGCCTTCAGCAACTGCGGGTCCAAGCCGAGCACTCTGAGGATGGTCGGGGCCACCTGATGGGTGAAGACGGGGGCGCGGTTCCGGCTGCCATCGGCGCCGGCATAGGAAACGAGCAGCGGCACATTGACATCCTCGTCGAGCATGCCGCCGTGCTCCGCGAGGAGCGCCTTCGTGGCGGGAGTATCCAATCCGTCGGCGTAGAACACACCGAGCACCGGCTGGATGACGAGATCGGGCATGCGGGGGTCGGCGTCGGCCGCGGGCAGGATCAGCTTGAGGTCCTCGCCGTGATAGACCTTGAGGATGCCGGCCTCGGTCGCGCGGCGGCGCAGGGCCGCAGCCACGGCGGCGGTCTTGGTGGAATCCTTCAGCCAGATGAGACCGATCGAGTCGAGCGAGGCATGCGCGAGCAGGTCGGGCTGGACGCCGTTGACGGCATTGCGGATGAGATTGCGATCTAGGCAGCGGCGCTGGCTGAGATCAATCGGTGATTGCCCGTGCTTGGAACTGAGGATGAGCAGGGTCGAGTCGTAGAGGCCCTCGGACTTCAGGGCGGCGACGATCCGTCCGAGCGCGCGGTCCACGAAGTCGAGCGAGGCTTTCAGCCGCTTGCTGCCGAGCCCGCCCTCCGGGTCGGCATAGCCCTCCGATTTCTGAAACACTCCGAAGCTGATGAAACCCATGCCGAAAAGCTTGGGCACGCCGACCTTGGTTTTTCCGGTGCTGTCGTAGCCGCCGATTTGGTTGAGCAGCATTTCGACCCGCCGGCCGTCCTGGCCGGTGAAACCCTCGAAGGAAACCGGGGCGCCTTTGCGCTCGAGCGAACGATTGTCGTCGACACCGTTGCCCGACAAGCCGTGCAGGAGGTCACTATACATGTCGTGCTGGTCGATCCAAGCCGTGCGGCCGCCGGCTTGCTTCACGACCTCGAACATCGTGTTCACGCGCATGAGATGGTGCGGGTAAACCGGCGTGCGCTTGACGGGATCGAGCGGGAGCTTCTTCGGATCGATGCCACCGCCGGAATCCTCGCGCATCGTGTCCTTCACCCATTTCTCATCGATGTAATAGATGCAACCGCGCACGCTGCCGTCGCCGCCCGGAGGGAGCAGCGAGCGGTCATAGAACGGGCTGTAGACGAGACCGGTCACGGCGGGGGTACCGCCGGTTGCCAGCGAAAGCAGGCCCGGGGTCGAGTCACCGAGCAGCGGGGTGCGCGCGTTGGTGTAGTTGACGCCGCGTTTCGCCAGAGCGGCGAAGGCTGAGTCCGGGTTGTTTTTTACATAGAGCGCGAGATCGAGCGAGTGCATGCCATCCACACTGATCAGGAGGGCGCGCTCCATGCGCGGGGTGGTGGCGGCGAGGCCCGCGACGACCAGCGGGCCCAAGACGAGCCCGGAGAGAAGAAATTTCATGGCGACAGAAGGTTAATTTAGTTTGGCGAGTTCTTCCTGCACCACCGATGGGAGCAGCGGCATGAAGACGCCCTCCGCAGACACCACGTCCTGCCCCTGCTTGCTGAGCACGGCCTTGAGGAATTCCTTGATCTTCGGCTCCAGCTTTGCACCCGGCGGACGGTTGACGTAGATGTAGACGAAGCGGCTGAGCGGATAGGTGTGGTTGTAGACCGTCTCGAGCGTCGGCATGATGAACGGGTCGCCGTCCTTCTCCGCCAGCGGCACGACGCGGACATCGTCCGTGAGGTTGGCCAGCAGCGCATAGGTGAGACCGCCGAGCTGCGTGCGCATGTCGTTCGACGCGACGGTGAACGCGTGCGTGAAACCCTGGCCCTTGACGTTCTGGATGCCGTTGCGCCATTCGCCGTCCTGCAGCACCTGCCATTTCACAAACTGCTCGATACCGTTCGGCGGGCGCAGGCCGTAGAGATGAATGGGGCGGTTGGCCCACTCGCCGGTGAGCCCGAGCTGACCCCAGGTCGTGAGGGCCTCGCCGCCGCGCTTGTGCGACTTCGAATACATCTGATCGAGCTGCTTGAACGTCAGCCCCTTGATCGGGTTGCTTTTGGCGACGAGCACGATGCTCGTGGCGGTCTTGCCGAGCGAACCCAGGCTGCCGGTGGCGACCTTGATGCGGAAGGGCTCGTAGCCGAATTTCTTCACAAACCCATCATACTCGGCGGGCAGGGCCTCGCGGCCAACAGGAGCCATATGCGCGATCCCTTCGGTGAGTGCGGGCACGCCGCTGCCGGAGGAGCGAGCCTGCATCGTCACACTCAGCCGAGGATATTCCTTCCTGAAAAGTTTCACCCAGCCAAGGGTGATCTCGTCCATGATGTCGGCACCGACGAGGTTGAGTTCCTCCTCGGGCACGGACTCAACCGCGCCGGGTTTCCAGGCGGGGATCGCCTTGTCGGCGGGGATGCGATGCTCCACCGCCGCGTATTTGAGCGCGAAGGCAGAACTGGTCAGGGTCAGGGAAAGCGCGGCGGCGAGTGCCAGCCGGCTGACGGGATGCGACAACTTGGACTTCATGGCGGAGTATGGGGAATGGCTGATGGTTCGGCTTACTTTCTGGAATAGGTCAGCAGCGTGAACGTGTCCTTGAAATATTTGTTCGGATAGAAGGGCGCGATGCTGGCCTTCCACGGCTTGGCGGTGTCAACGGTGCCCTCGGCGGTGACGAGGTAGACCTTCTTGCTCTTGAGATCGACGGCCATGGTGCGGGCCCACGGGCGGGTGGTGGCCGCCTCGGCCAGTTTGTAGGTGTTGGCGTCAACCTGGTCGATGACGACCAGCGTGCCGTCCAGGCCGTTTGAGGTGTAGATCTTCCGGGCCTCAGCGTCGAAAACGACCACGTCGTTGTTCCGGCCGATGGCGGGGCTGGCAACAATTTTCCCGATGGCGGCATCGAACACGAGCACCGAGGGATTGTCGCCGCGGGTGGTGACAAAGACCCGGTTGTTGGCCGCGTCAAAGGCCACGCCGTTCGGGAGGGTGAAACCTGTGGTCGGCCATTCGGCGACCACCGTGCGGGTGCGCATGTCGATCTTGATGACCTTGTTCCGGTCGCGAAGGGCCATGAACATGTGGCCCTTGCCGTCGGGCGCGGTGCCTTCGAGTTTTTCGCTGTCGTATTCGAGCGTGCCGGTCTTGGCACCGGTCCGAGCGTCGACGAAGACGGCCTTCTTGCTGTCGCCCATCGTGATGAGGAGCTGGCCGGTCACCGGGTCATAGAACGCGTTGTCGGCATCGTGGCCGTAGGAAATCCGGTCGAGGGTCTTCTGCGTTGAGAGCTGGAAGATCGTCAGCGATCCGTCGAGGTTGGTGATGTAGCCGCGGTCGAGCTCGGGCACCAGCGTGGTGGCGTTGCCGCCGACGGTGTTGGCGATCGTGCCCGTGATCTGCTTCTTCTCCGTGTTATAGATCAAGACGCCGTCCTCCCGGCGGGCGATGTAGAGGGCCGGCCGGGTGGGATCCACCGTCAGATAATCCCAGTTCGGTGCCGTCGGGCTCTTGATCGTGAGCGCGGACTCCAGTTGGTAGAACTGCTGGGCCGAGGCGGAGAGGCTGAGGCAGCTGAGAGCCGCGAGGACGGCGAGCCTGAGTTTCATGGGAGAAAGGGGAGGCGGTCGGGCGGGTTGGATTACTTGGCGGGCGCAAACAGGCCGGCATAGTTCGGGATCTTCTTCTGCAGGTCGTCGCGCAGCTTCGTGCCCTTGGCGAAAAACTCTGCCTCGCGCTTGGCGCTGCTGCCGTTGGGCGAGAAGGCGGCGTTCTTGTAGGCTGCAACGAGCAAGCCGACGTTCTCGCCCGTGGCGTCGCGCAACGGCATCATCACGACGAATTTCTTGTCGGTGTCCTTCGTCCGGTGCCAGCGGGGATCGAGGATGGTGATGCCAAGCTCGATGACCATGATGTCATCTGGATCGTCCCCGTTGCCGATGCGCTCCGGAAAGGATCCGGCGAACATCGTGTAGACCTTGTCCAAGCCCGGGGGCACGCCGTGCAAGGTGATGCTGATAAGTTCAGGATTGGCCGCCATGATCAGGTCGGACAGGACCTGGCCGTAAATCTTGTGGGCCGGGGCGGTCCAGTTCTTCGGAGCAGCCCCGAGAGAGGCGGCGCCGAGCACGAGCACGCATACTAGTTGTAACAGTATCTTCATAACGGTAACGCGACTGAGGGTTGGGTTGATTGAACGCCCGAAGTTACGCCCCATCCATTAAGCGAACATGAACTGCTACTGAATTTTGATTCAGACAGATCTTTCCCTTTTCCGGGGAATTGATTCTCGCAATTACAATGTAACGTTGGACGTAACTGTGTTGTATCTAATACTAACAAACTAGTCTCCAATTACTTAAGAGCATGGTGCCCTCTCCTTCGCCATCCTCCGATATCTCTATCCAGCAGGAAAGGCTGCGTACTAGGTAAAATCCCATGATCATATTAGCTCATTGAAGTAAGCCCTGATGTAGAACGCCGACTAAACGTCGAGGTCGCATTGCCTCACCAAGAATCTTACTTCCGACCGCCGTTGCCTCACGTTAAATCTTACCAATTCCGCGACGCGGATAGGCCGCCTCCT
>ENA-ORBV01007324-ORBV01007324.1-microbial-mat-metagenome-genome-assembly--contig:-NODE-7324-length-19001-cov-5.602462_pt1 | contig 19001 bp, 14 predicted proteins | sample MGYA00237777_ERZ505514 | MGnify/ENA primary metagenome ERZ505514 (study PRJEB26160, sample SAMN06269048) | microbial mat metagenome | isolation source: Oligotrophic lake microbial mat | place... | reverse complement strand
GTCATGGTTGTTGCACGCTCAATTTCCGCCGCGCGATCTCGAGGAGGAACGGCGCACCGCCGCCAGCGAAGCGCTCGCGAAACTCACCACGCACGAGAGCCACTTCTGCCAGCGGCAGATTGTTCAGGCGGTGGCGGAGTGTTGCCAGGGCCGCTGTCTCAATGCCGCGACCGCGTTGCAGTTGAGTCAGCAGGTGCTGCGTTCACCTGAGCTCGTGCGGTTGTCGGAGTATCGAGGTGAACTGCATTTCACGACGCGGGAGATTCTGGCGCTGGAACGTCAGGTCGTCGCCCGCGCCGAAGCGATGCAGCGACGGAAGCAGTTGTTTGCGGATGTGGATCGGATGATCGAACAAGCCGTGATTCGCCATCCGCAATTGGGCCACGAACAACGAGCCGCGTTGCATCAGGTCTGTGTCTCGACTGGCGGGATGTCGCTCGGGCCCTTCGCGGACGCCTGCGGCGTGAGCTGACGCTCGAGGAGCAGATCCAGTACGGCACAGCGGACGACGATTGAGTGGCGAGCATAGCCCTGCTGCTCGGCTGGCAGGCAAGGTCGGCGCTGCTCCTGACAACCCGCGGTGGGCGCGCCGGAAAGCAGCACTGATTGCGATTCGGCCTGTCCGACCGCGCTCATGAATAAGTACTAACATAAACATCAGTTGGAGTGCTTTGGAGAAGCAAAACAAGTCGCTGCTTGTAAAGATAAAGACGGCTTACGTTCGAGAATGCGCGTTCCCATAGATCAGCGCGGAAGGTCTACTCCTTCCTGTCGCGCCCGAGAGCGTTTTAGCTCCATCCCAGCGAGCGCTGCCATAACTCCCGTTGTCACAATCTGAAGCCAACCGGGATCAGGCTCGCCTGGTCGGCCTACCCATGTATCGGGGCCGTGCAGGTGGAGCGGGCGGAGCGAGGGCGCACCCTCCTTCGGCCCGAAGAGCGACAACTGGGCCACGTTCCACCCCCAATGGAAGCCGGCCGCGAGCCAGAGGTTGCCCGTCCGCAGGCGCAGGAGGGTAAGCAATAGCCCGGCTGCGCCGAGCCCGACGAAGCGCTTCCAGCCGGGGCCATGGTAGCGTGCGAAGAGCGGGACCGAGATCGCCAGCGCTGCCGGCAACCCGCATGCAGCGCGTAGCGTGTCGAGCCCGTAGCCGCGGAAGATTGTCTCCTCGTTGAACACCAGCACAGCCGTCTGCGCCGCCGTTAGCGCCGCCGACGCCAACACCGTCTCTTTCGCGTGTCCCTGTTCCCAACCCCACGCCGGCGCCGACATCCACCCTTTTGCCATGCCAACTCCAAGCACTCCTGCGCTCGCTGTCACACCGAGCGCGACACCGCGAGCAAGGTCAGCGAGATCAGCGGGAGTAGGCGTGCGCGTCCAGGCCGCCCGATCCTCGGGCCGTAGCCGCGTGAACAAGTCGGTGATTACGACCACCCCAGGAAATGCCTGGGGGTGAACGTGCTTCGTGAACGGGTTCTCCGGGTCGTGCGGGAGCTTGAAGCAGGCGAGTAGAACGCCCACCATCGAGGCGTAGTAGGCAGCACTGCGCGCCGCCGCCGAGTCGCGGAGGATGGTCGCTGCTGTAGCTGCGGGAGACGACAACGTCTTCATCAGAATCCTCCTTCGTTCATTGGGGCACTGAGATGCCATCTGGTATCTCCCTATCACCCAAATTGTCTGTCAGCCCGTCGAGGGCGGGCTTCTGTGCTTCGCGCACGACGCGTCCGATCACGTCCGGTGGGACCGTGACGACGACGCAGGTGCCGCCTGTATCTGGACGATCCCATCTGATCGTCGCGCCGACCGCATCGGCGTACTCGTGCATGGTACGCACGCCCCAGTGATTGCGCTTTGGCGCGATGGGCTCCGGCGGTCGCGGGCCGTCGTTCGCGATCGTCAACACAAGCGGCTCGGATTCGTCAGTCGGGAAGCGCACGCGCACCATGAGCGCGGTCGGCTTGCCGTGGGCGACCGCATTGTTCAAGGCCTCGTGGGTGATCTTCACCAGCGCCCGCTGCATCTGCCGGGTGAGCGGGACTGGATTGCGCTCTGGCTGGACCAGGGCCGGCACACGCCAGCTCGCGCGGATCCACTGCGCCTCCTGGCGGAGGCTCGCGGCGAGCCCTAGCGGGTCGTCGTGCCCCGTCGGCCTCAGCTGTTCACAGACGAACCGCAACGTATCGCCGATGGTCTCTTCAGCTGCCAGCACATCCGCAAGGCGCTCTTGGAGCTGTGGGTCGGTCACATCTCGCATTAGGGTGGCGAGCTGCTCCATGTTGAGCCGCAGCTGGGTGCTGAGAACCTGATCGTGAATCTCGCCGGCAATCTCCGCTGCGGTTTGCTCCTCGATCTGCTCCGCGTGAGCGCGCAGCGCACGAATCTCAGTCCGCGCCTCAACCTGGGCGGCATAGCTGGCACTATTGGTGAAAGCCAGGGCGGCGGTGCGCAGCAGCTGCTCGAGCTCCCGCAGGTCGTGTGCCTGGTAGGGGTCATCATCGCCGCGTGGGCCGAGGAGGATGAGGCCCAGCAGCTGCTCCTGCTGATCACGGATGAGTCCCCACAGCGCCACTGAGGGATGGAACACCAGCCCTGCGATGCTGGCATCAGCCTGCTCGTGCTCAAGCACTTGCTGAAGCTCCACCGCTTTTACGAGCACCGCGCCGCGCGCGCTCAACCGGTCAACGAGGAATGCAGGCATTGTTGCTGGCAGACCTACCTCATGGGGGACGCCTCGGGCACGCATGATGCCATTGGGGTCGGCGCGGTGATAGATCACGAGGGGAGGTGTCAGAAAGGCGGCGCGGATGCCGTCACGCAGGATATCGATCAGATATGCCGTCTCGAGTGATGTTCCGAGACGCTGGGCCGCCTCACGCAGCGCCTGTTCACGGCGGATTGCAGCCGACCAGGTTGTTCCCAGGCGCTGCATGGCTTGGTAGATCGGCGCGTAGAGGAGCAACACGACCACAACGAAGAGCGCTGGGGTGAGGACGAACAGCTCAAGGTATCCGCTGACGACCAGCAGTGTGACTGCGCTCAAAAGGGTGAGCGTGTGCAGCACGACGCGTCGTACGACTTGCTCGAGCTGCATCAGGTCAGCACGCACACCACCAGTCAGGTAGGCCAGGGGGATAAACGTTGCGCCGAGGGGAAACGCGGCAGGTGGCACCAGATTTCCCAGTGGCGGGCTCACCCAGTGGAGGAGCAGTAGTATCGCCGTCCAGGCGCCAGCCAGGATACACGCCGCCCCGATGAGCCGAACCTGTCGTCGAATATGCGCAATGGTCGTCGTGAGGTAGGCTCGGAAGAGCAGCATGGCACTCAGCCCGAAGCTCACGAGGAAGGTGACCCGTACGGCGTCAAGGAGCTGCTCGTAGAGCACACTTGTCACGGGGCCGGCGAGTACCACACGCAGCGCGATGAGCTGCGCTATAGCGATGGTGCCGACGACGAGCCACCGCGTGCGCCGCTGCAGCGCCGCGCTGGTTGGACGTGGGGGATACCAACACTGCACCGCCACGGCGACCGGGGCAAGCACGCTACACTGGAACCAGAGCACTCCTATCGTCAGGACATAGGAGGTCAGCTGCGTGAGCGGGTACAGGCCGAGCGTGCCGCCGAGCAGTACCCAGAACCAGCCCGTCCACCGCAGTCGTCGATCCGAGGCGCGGGGCGAGGTGCCAAGCATGGCGCCGGTGCCCCAGCAGACCAGGGCAATCAGGCTGCGAATCAGTTTCTCGACTTGGAGTTCCGGCGCAGGCGAATCGGTACGCAGCACCAGTTCCTGGCTCGCGCCGTCGCGCGCGATGGTTACGGGCGTTGGGGTGCCCTGGCGCCAGGGAAGGGGCAGGAGGAGCACGCGCGTGTTCACCTCGACCCAGGGATAGCCGTAGATGCGCGTGATGCGATCACCGACGTGCAGTCCCGCCCGCTCTGCTGCTGAGCCTGGTTGAACGGCATCGACGCGCCCTGTGTGCAGATTGAAGTCGGCTCCCAGGCTGGGCAACGGCCACAGCAGCACTCCGGCGCCAAGGATCACGATCAGCAAGGCCAACGCGCCAAAGCGGAAGCCATTATTCTGGCTCATGCAGGTTGTACCGACACGGCTTCGCCGGTCGAGCTCGCTATTGGCACGTCTGGTGCCGGGCCGAACATGGTTTGAACCAGTTCCCGGATTATCGCCTGCGCCGCATCGGGCAGCGCCACAAGGATGGCGTTGAGACCTCGATGGTAGTGGCCGTAGATCAGAATCCACAGCATGGGGATGGAATGTTCATCGACGCCTGTGGCGAGCTGCGCTGCCCAGGCGCGAGCGAGGGTCAACGTGCCCGGCTGCGCAGCTTGTGAACCACGATCAAGCAGATCGTCGTAATACTGGAGCAGCATGCCAAGAAGCAGGCCGACGTTCACCGCCGCGTCGATCTGTACCACGTCGTCGGTCGCCACTTGGACACAGCCGCCTAGCGCGAGCGCAAACGCTGCGCCGGTCTTCTGCGCGGCGAGCTCCTCGTAGGCATCGAGCGCCTGCTGCGCGTCACCCAACGACGCAACCGGGAGGCTCAGATCGCGATACTGGCCGATGGCCATCTGGAGCACGGTCGTAGACCACAGCTCGTGCAGCTGCAGGCCGCGTGTCGGGGGCAACGCGCTAGCGAGCTCCGCGAGATCGCGGTTGGCGAGGGCGTAGGCGCTGAACGCGAGGTGATACTGGAGGGCTTCTGGCTGGGTGGCGAGCCAGGCATCGCCGAGTTCATCGTCATCCTGGAGGTGGTCGAGCAAGAGCGTCGCACTGTAAAGCCGACTCCACGCCTGGACGAACCGCTCTACCAACGACTCGGCGCCTCCAAGCGTTACGCCGAGCTGCTGGAGCGCGGTGAGCCAGACGGTTGGTGGCGCCAAGGTTGCCGAGCTGTCTGTCCACCGCGCAAGGGCGGCGTGGAAGTCGATAACTGGCGGTGCAGGTACTACGGACATCACAACCTCACTGGGATCGTAGCGTCGGTCACACGAGGTCGGACGAGCGTGGCTCGGCACAGGCCAAGCCACGCTCGTCGCGCGAGTTAGCAGCCGCGACCAGACCCACCACCGCCCCAGAAGTCTGTGGAGGCGCCGATGATTGGGCCGAGGAGGATCGCCTGCGTCGCGATCGCGCGGAGCCGCGGCACCGCGCGGGACACCTGAGCCTGAACGCGCGTCCAGGAATGCTCCGTAGGCGTGGCGACAACGGTCTCCGCGATGGCGACCTCCTTCAACGTTCCTGCGTCTTGCTGCGGGCTCCCGTCCATACCTACCTCCTTGTTGGCGCGCACCGTCCTCCATGTCGCGGAAGGACGATGCAGCCTGCGGCTTCTCTCCCGCTGCGCTACTGGGAACAGTATGCGGAACAACGGGACGGCAGTATAGCACAGGCGTTCACGCACATAAAGAGGTCAAATAGCCTCATTTCTATGACGTAGGTGCCCTTACGCGGACTTTACGTGCCAGATCCTGACCATATTCTACGTCAAACTATCGTACTACCACGGCAATACTACCGTTCATCACGTACCATGCACCCGCAGATACCATTCGACAAGCTGCCTGCGCCCTTTGCACCCGGTTTTCTCAAACATTGCGTTGAACAGGTTCTGGACAGAGTGTGGCTTGATGTGCATCTCCCGAGCAATCTCGGCGGTCTCCGATCTTTGGACAAACAGCTTCAGGGCGAACAGCTCTCTGGGTGTCAGGGTAGCGTCAGCTCGGGTCTGCTCAAGATGCCTGATGACGTGCGGCGAGAAACACAGGTCGCCGTTGGCAACGGCGCTGACGGCCCGAATCAGATCACTGGCCATCTCCGTCTTGGTGACATAGCCACGCACCCCAAGGTCGATCAACTCGGCGGCGTAGTCCAGCGTGGTCGAGAAGATGATCACGCCCACGCTGGGATACTCGCGCCGAAGACGTTGCATCAGACCAAGCATGGAGTCGCCCATGCCGGTCAGATCAAGAATAAGCACATCGGGGCTAGTTTCCTTGAGAACACTCGGCACCTGCTCGAAGTTTCTGGCGACGCCAACCACGATGATGGACGGCTGTGCCTCCAACGCACTCTTTATCCCCTCGACTAGAACCGGGTGATCGTCGGCGACGACGACACGAATCGTGGCAGTCATAGCAGTTCCCCTATGGTGAAGCGCCCAGCACGGCACCGGCAGCGTCTCCTCGCTGCTCTTGGAGTATAGGCAGTACCAAACAACGACTGCACGGGGTCATGTGACCTCAATTTTAGCCGTAGCAGCTAGAACGAACGTTTTGAGGTCATTTAACATCTTCTCAACCGCCGCGCGGCTTCCTATGATGACGCCCCTGAGGAGAGGTTTTGCGGAGAGGAGTGGTGCGATGAGCAGTGTTCTGGCACGGTGCATCGGGCTTGCCGGCGAGTCCCAGTTCTCAATCGATGCGGCGATCGTGCTGTTGAGCCGCGAGGGCGGCATCCGGCGCTGCGAGGCGCGGGTAGCGGTCTACGACTACCTGGGCTGGCAGCGTGACGAGATGAGCGAGCATTTCAACATCGCCACCGAGACGATCGACAAATATTGGGGCCGAATCTACGACACGCTGGGCCTCAACGGGCGTGAGGCGGCGCGCGCCTGGGTCGCCGAACTGCTTGAACAGGCGGGGGTCTGAGCACGTTGGCGGGATGGCGTAAGAACCATCCCGCCCATGCTTTGCAAACCCACTCTTTCGCGTGTCCGGTGTCTTGTCCAGTGGTGCATCCTGCTTTTTGACCTGGTTTTTGTCCTATTCCTCTGAGCCATGCACACCCCTACACTGCCAACAGGAACCCTTCTTCACGCTGGTGCTAAGCATGGCTCTATTCTGGATGGGTGGTAGGCGGCTCGCGCTCCTGCTCTTGGCCGCAAGTTTGCTCGGGGCTTGCACCACCGTCGCCACCTACCCGGAGGTGCAGCAGACGGCACAGGTCGGTGGCTGTTGGCCGAACAGGCCAGCCTACCCGACGCCCCCGCCAGTGACCGTCACGCCGCTTGTGCCGCTCACGCCCACGCCACGCGGCTTTCGCTGGCCGACCGGAGTACCGTCGCCCACACGTCTGCCGACGACGACCCCGTACCCGCGCTGCCCGCCGGCCCCTGGCGAGGAGCTTGCGCCCTGGCCCACGCCAGTGCCGCCTCCACCGCCCTATCCGACCATGGCCGAAACTCGTGCTGGCGGCAGCAGCGGGCAGAAGAACACACTGCAGCTCCCCGAAGTTGTCCTCAACCTGGACGTTGCGGCCCACCCAACCGAGGGCTGGGCTGCGGTCGCGGCGGCGGTCTGGTCGGGCAACGACAATCCCGAGCGGGCCTTTGTCAGCGTGCTCAACCCCCGAACGCGCACCTGGACGGCGGCACATCAGGTGGACATCGGTGTGGCGTCGCTTGGCCGCTATACCCGCACGGTGCAGGTCGCGATCTCTGGCGACGGCACGGTGTACGCCGTGTGGGGCATGAGCGACCCGGACTTTCGCGACAATGATCCGCCCGGTCGCGTCTGGGCGGCCGAGAGCCACGATTACGGTGTGACCTGGAGCACACCGCAGCCGATTGCTGATGACTGTCGGCAGGTGATCGACGCGGCGGCGACGCTCGACGGCTGGCTCGTCGTCGGCATGGGCTGCCACGACGGGACGAACCGCGTGCAACCAGCGCTCGCCACCCGTAACCCACAGGGCGCGTGGACACTGGAGCGCCTGCCGAGCGCGATCTGGTACTTCAGCGAGGGCGCTATTGCCATCGCCGACGACAACGGGACCAGCCGCGCTACCGTCGCCTTTCTCACCGGGCCGAACGGCGCGATGGCCACGCCGCCGCGCGCGCTGCTCTTCAGCAAGACGCTCGGCAGCCCTGACGCCTGGCAGTTCGCTGTGCGCGACATTGACGTTCCCGGTGTGGAGGAAGGGCCGCGCACCTGGCACGCCCGCGCCCTGGTGTATCGGCCGAGCGGTGCGAGCGCCGACTCCATGACGCTGATGTTTTCGGACGCCAGCCGCTTCAACGGCTATGCGCTCACCTCGCAGGACGCCGGCCGTAGTTGGCTCCCACCGGAGCTCGTCGTCGCACCGCTTACCAGCGGGGAGCGCATTGGCTTTGTGGCACCCGCCTACGACGCCCTGAGCAATCGTCTGGCCGCGATCTACACCTGCTGCGTAGAAGGCGGCTGGGGCAACAGCGAGCCGAGCACGCAGTTCCTCCGCTGGACTACACCCGGCAGCGGAAGCTGGCAGGACGCCACGCCTGGCGAGCGCGTGCCGCTCGTCCTGGGCGCCCGTGCCGCTGGGCAGACCGTGACGGCGCAATCACGCAACGCACCCACGGCCTGGGTGGCCTGGATCGAGGGCGGTAACGCCGTCGAGGTGCGCTCGTTCAACCTCGCCACCGTGCTGCCGCGCGCAGGGGAGGCACAGCCATGAAGCGTCTCATCACCTTTGCTCTTCTCGCCCTCCTGGTCCTCGTCACGCTGGGCTGCGGCGTCGCCGGTGTGCTTGAGACGAGCGGCGCGCCCCGGTGGGCCTGCCCCTCGCCGACCCCGCAGCCCTGGGGTACGGCGGGCCCGGCGAAGGAGATCATCCGCCACACCCGCCCAATCTCCGAGGGCGGCGATTGGGAGGAGATCATCTACTGGGAGCAGTGGGAGCAGGAGTACCCTGACACCGGCGGCCCGCCCTTCCCCTCGCCGACGCCCTACGCCCGCGTCGGCGGGAGCTACACCCTCGGCCAGCGCGTCGAGGTCGGCCCGCTGCACGTCACCGTGAGCGCCGTGCCGGGCACTGTTGTCACCGGTCGCACGGGCATCCCCGATGGCACACGCCAGCTGTTCTTTATCGACCTCGTCTGGATCAACCGGGCGACAACTGCCATCCCGATCAACTACACCGACCGCGTGCGCCTCCGCGCTGTGAAGACGCCACATGGTGCCGTGGTTTCGGACGCAACCTGGGCCTACTCAAAAGCCGCTCAGGAGATCGCGGGTGTGCCCGAGTTGCCGCTGCTGATCCCGCCTGGCGAGAGCCGGGTCCGCGTGCCTGTGCTCGCACCAATTGGCCAGCCCGAGACCGTCGACATCATCTTCATCGGCAATCCAGCGGCGCAGTATGTGATGGCCTCAACGACGCCCGATCCTGCGATCACGGCCCTGCCTAGCACGCCGACGGTCGTGCCCTCGCCGACGCCCGCCGGCAACGTCTTGCTCCAGGACCGCGACCCACAGTTCATTACCGTGCAGTGGACGGCGACGAACTGGGTGCCGCCGAGCGGCGCGCCCTGTGCTGATCCCGGTGCCCTGACGGACTGGGGCAACGACGGCAACAGCGCCTGGGGCGAGCCGATCCTCGTCGGCGGGCCGCCCCCACCGCCTGGTGCGAGCCGGCTCATCCAGGTTGCGCTCGCGCAGGTCGGCAAGCCCTACGTGTGGGGCTCGAAGGGGCCGAACACCTTTGACTGCTCGGGCCTCGCCGCGTGGAGCTATGCCCAGATCGGTATCGGCATTCCCGCCGGTTCGCGCGCCCAGTTCGCGGGCATGCAGGCGGTGGGGCGGGGTGCCATTCAAGCGGGCGACCTGATCTTCTTTTCGATCGCCGGCACGAGCCGCATCGATCACGTCGGCCTGCTCGCTGATGTGAACGCCGATGGCGTGTGGGACCTCGTCCACGCAGCGAGCCCCGAGCTCGGCGTGCGTGTGGACTACAACGTCCTCGGCTCGGCCTACTACCAGTCGCGCATCCGCGGCTTCCGCACCGCCCGCTGAGGAGATGTTGGTATGCGTTTGCGCTCATTGCTCCACCTCGCCCTACGGGCGCTTCCTGTGGCCTCGTTGACCATCTGCCTGCTCCTCCCCGCGCTCGCCACCGCCCAGACGCACGATCTGAGCGTCGTGGTTCACGATGCAGGCGGGCGCGGGGTGGCCGGCATCACGATCATCGTTCGCACCGACGTGGGCCAAGCGCTCGCTCGTCAGGTGACTGACGTGGCGGGCAGCGCTCGCTTTGTCGAACTGCCCGCAGTTGTGCGCGTGGCGGTTGTGGGGCAAGCCCGCGGCGGTCCACAGCTGTACCAGCTCGGCGACGATGGCGACGGCATCCGCCTCAAGCTCGGTTTCGCTTCAGGAACGGCGAGCCTCGCGCTGCGCGTCGAGCGTGACGGGCTCGTGCTGCCCGACCCAGCAACGATGCTTTCCCTTGAGGAGGGTGGCCCTACCGTTGCGCAAGCGCCTGTTCTCCCGTCCGCTGTGGTGGCGACAGCTGCGCCACGCGCATCAACGTCGACCAACGACAGCGCTGGCGTCGTCCGCGTTGGCGAAGCGCCCGCGCTTGGGGACCAGCATCGCGCCGACTGGGTGCCGCCCGTGACACTGCTCCTCGTCGTCGCGGCACTTTGTGTGTTGCGCCTTGTTCAGCAGCTGCGAGGCACCCGATGAGCAGTCACCGCTTCACCTGGCGGCTGCGCGCTGGAGCAGCGCTCCTCCTGCTGGCTGCCCTCCTGGTGACCGCCGCCTTTCCGCGCCCCGCCTGGGCGGCCTGTGGGCCGCTCGATATGGGCGCCTGCATGGACAACGCCGAGTACAGCTTCTACTACCTGATCGCCTCGATCGCCTGGAACGTCAATCGCTGGCTGCTGCTCCTGGCGTATCAGTTCGACCAGCTGCGCGCCTGGCTTGTTTCGGTTGCCTTCTCGGGCGCCTACCAGTGGCTCACCGCGTTCGTCCAGCCGGTCTACATCCCGGTCGCCACCGCTGCGCTGATGCTGGCCGCAATCCTCTTCATGCTCGTCCCGCTGACCGGCGAGAGCGGCTTCGTCAACATCCGCCACGTGATGATCTGGGCCGTCATGACCCCGGTGGTGCTCGTTGTCGCCGGCCAGTTCATCGGCCAGGCCGAGCAGCTGCGGAGCGATGTGTCGGCGCAACTGTTCACTCAGATGAGCAGCGCCACACCGGGGGCGATCTTTGGCTCGCCTGGCTCGGACATGCCGGCGCCCGTCGCGATCTACCCGTCCAACCCGTGCGGCAGCACCCTGGCACGTACCACCACTACCGGCGTCGCGATGGACGCCCTGGCAGCCGCCCTGCTGTATGCCGACGCCGGCGACATCCACTGCCCCGACGCCCGCGGGCCGAGCCGCGACATTCCCGATGGCTTTTACAACGAGCCACCGGCCTACGCCTACGACGGCTACGTCGGCGACCTCGACAGCTCGGTCGAGCGCCGTGGGTGGGTCGAAGGGATGCAGCGCGGGATGAACCGCCTCATCCAAGGGGTTATCCCCTCGTTCCTCGCCGTGTTGGAAAGCTTGATCCACCTCGTCTTCTCGCTGAGCATGGCCGTCCTGTGGCTGTCGCTGCCCATCGGGCTGATCTTCGTCTGGTTCCAGCAGACCGCCTCGCCTGTGTCGTCGGTCCTGCGCCGCGCCGCATCGGTGCTGATCACCTCGTGGATGGCGAGCATCGTGATGGGCGTGCTCAGCGCCGCGCTGGTCGCCGCCGCCCAGCTCGGCAACGCCGGCGCCTACACCGGCATGGCCTTCGGCGGCCTCTTCCTCATGGGCTACCTCTGCATCGTCGCCCTCTCAGCGCTGTGGAAGAGCATCGGCACGGTGGAGCAGACGGCATTGAGCGTGGCCGGAATGTCGCTGACCCAGCCGCTCCAGACGGCGGCGCAGCTCACCACGAGTGCCGTAACAGGGGTCACCGCAGGGGTGGCGAGCGGCGGGGCGGCCTATCTCGGCCTGGCTGCGGCTGGCAGTGCCGCCTTCGCTCAATCCAAGGACGCCCCGTTGATGCAGCGCGCAGCCTACAGCACCAGCGCGATGATCGGCCGACTGCCGGGGGCGGGTGCCGTCGGCGAGGTCGCCGCGGCGATGGGCTGGCTTGATACCGAAGGGGCGGTGTACGAGGGCCTGTACGCCGGCGAGCGCAGCCTCCACACCTGGCGCTCGTCGCGCCTCCAGATGGAGCGCGAACCCGCACCAAGCACACCGAACCGGTCGAGCAGACCGTCTCGGGGCGGTACAGGTTCAACGGGAGGCGGCGGCCTAACGGCGAGCCCACCCCGGAGCGCGGGCAACGCAGGCAGCTCTGGCAGTGCTGTGGCTGCGCCCGGTTCTGCTGGTGCCGCCGGCGCTCCTGGCCTTCAGGGTACACCTGGCGCTGCGGACAGTCCTGGCGCTGCTGGGCCTCTTGGCGCCGCCGCATCTGCTGGTAGGCCTGCTCCTTCCAATGCTCCAGGCGTTGCCGACCTGCGCGTGGATGGCGTGCTGCTAACAGCGCTTCCCCCAACTCATCTGCACGCTGCCTACGCAACGGCTCAGCTTGGCTCAATGCCAAATCCAGCCAATGACGTGGACTGGCAGTACGTTGGCTCAGCGCAGACCGCCAGCGGCTTCCGTCACGCCTTCCAGCACTCGGCCCACCCGCTTACTGGCCGAGCAGAAACACGCTGGCTCGAGTCAACGCCCGCCGACGTTGCTCCTGCTCGCTCCGCAAAGGCAGGGCCCCTGACATGAAACGACTTTGGCTTTTGCTCTTGCTCGCCACCATCACGGCGGCACTGCTCACACCACTGCACCCAATGGTGGCCAGTGCTCAACTGGAAGAAACACCGATTCTCGGTGAACCCGTCGTGGTCACGCCGCTCGTGACGCCGGTCGCTCCGCCAGAGCCGGTGGTGAGTGCCGGCCCTGTGCCTACCAGCGGGTCAGTTGCCGGTGCGTCGACCACGACCGCTGCCCCTACGACAAGCGAGCCCGACGCCTGCGAGCCGAATGACACTCCGGCGCGAGCCTGCGTGCTGCCCCTCGACGCGGTGAGCGGCCCCTTCACGGTTGTGCCTGAGGCGGACCAGGATTTTTTCCGGCTCGATCTTCCGGCGGAAGCTTCCATCCAGACAGACATTACCGTGCGCGCGACACCGGGCCTGGATCTGGTCCTATCAGTTCGCCAGGAAAGCGGCCTTGTCGCAAGCGGCACCGCCTCGCTTACCCTTGCGCCAGAAGTGGCCGGCCCGGTGCTGCTGCGGGTCGAGAACCGTGACCCCCGGCCAACAGCCGGCGAGCAGTATCGCATCGAGGTGCGCCGCACGATCGTTCCGCCGAGCCAGGCAACACCCGAAACCGGCAACGCATCCGCGCCCGACGCCCTGGAAAATAATTGGTCGGCGGAAACCGCGACGCCGATCGCCGTCGGCGTCGTCTACGACCTGTCCTTCGCCTGCCCTGACCCGCGCCCCCGCGCCTGCTCCGGCGGCGACCACGACTACCTGCTTGTACCGGTCAAAGCCGGGGTGCGCTACCTCGTCACAACCTTCGACCTTGACCCCGGTGTCGATACCGTCATCGAGCTCTTCTGGGGCGCGACGACACCTGCGATCAGGGGCAACGACGATTACGCCTCCGGGGGAACGCTCTCCGCCCTGAAGTGGGTTGCTCCAGCCGACGGCCTCCTCGTGGTGCGGGTCGCGCCACGAAACGGCGGTCTGGCCCAGCAGCTCGCCGAGGCGAAGACTGGCTATCGCTTCGCCGTTGCACCTGAGGCCAGCGAGCTGGCGCGCAAGCTCGAGGCGACAATCCGCCAGCAGGCGTATGTCCCGACCCCGACGCCAACGGTTGCGGCCGCCCCCACCTCAGCTGGAGCGGCGACCGCAGCTTCCAGCGGTGGTCCGGGTAGCGGCGGCGCTGCTTCCGCCGGCGGAACGACGGCACAGGAGAGCATCGCCGCCGGCCCGGCGATCATCATCGCCGAGACCGTGCTGCGCCGTGAGCCAAGCGCGCGCTCCACCGCGCTTGCTACCCTCGCCACCGAGACACCGGTGCAGGTTCGCGGGCCAGTCAGCGGCCTGTGGGTGAGCGTCGAGACAGAGGCGAGCATCCTTCCTGGCTGGGTGCGCTGGTCCGATCTTCGACGTGCGGACGCCGCGACAACGACCGCGGAAAGCACGCAAACGACCACCGTTGTGGCACCTCCTTCCCAACAATCCGGAGCAGCCACCCAGCCGAGCACGTTCCCCACCACCGTCGTGACGAACGTGCCTGTGAGCTCACCTGCTACTGGCTATCAGGTCACGGCGACAAAGCTCGATCCGGCGCTGCCCCCGCCGCCGGCTCTACCTACGGCGCGGGTGACGTTCGCCGTGTCCGTCGTGGTGATTGCGACGGATCGCCCAGCTGGAGTCGGGTCAGCCCTCGGCCTCGCGACGCCCACACCTGACCTTCGGCAGCCTGTCGCGCAGGTGCGTGTTCAGCTCGTCAACGTCTTCGGCGACCTGCTCGCCGAGGGCCTCACAGACCTACGGGGTGAGACGCAGCTCCGCCGCGACGTTCGCCCCGGCGAGGCGCTCGCCGTCCGCATTCCAGCCTGGGGCGTCGAACTCACCCTCACCCCCGACCAAACCCGCCTGGTTGTGTCTATCCCGGAGGCCCAAGGATGAGCAGCAGCGATCACCGCGAGGAAGCGCGCTACCGTCAGGATGTGCTTGCATCCTATCGGGCCTGGCTGGCCTACCTGGAAGCTCAGCAGGAGCTGCTCGCTGCGTCGGGCGATGCCCAGGCAGGCAGCGACCTGTTCGAGGGCCTCAGCCGCACCGCCGAGCAGGCCGAGGCTGCTCGCCGACGGATCGCAGCCCTGCCCGCCGATAAACGTGAGCTGTTCGACGCGATCGTTGAACAGGACCGCCAGCGCATCCAGCGCCAGCTCGATGCCGAGGCGCCGGTGCGTGGCGGCACCATAAGGCGGGCTGACCCGGATGAGGTTGCGCGTCGGGCGCTCACGCGCCTGTTCGAAGAAGCCCGCGGCCTGCACCGCGACGACCGGCGCGGGATGGTGCCGCGCGGCAAGCCCGACGCGGTGAAGTGGCTCGCCCTTGACCTTTCGGACATTGCGCAGGCCCCGCCAAGCGAGACCGACTACGCACTCGCGGCTGGCAGGCAGGACGCTCGGCGCAGCATCATCCTCAACCTGATCTTCGCGGTTGTGGCAGTCGCCGCTATTCCAGTCCTTTTGTTTCTGCTGCGGCAGCCAGCGGAGCAAAGCGCCAGCGTTGGCCTGCCGAGTGGGAACGGAGCGTCCCTGGCCCTGTGGCCGGTGAGTGCCGTAGAGCCTAGACAGGGCGACTGGGTGCTCGCGGTGCAGCCGGTCGACTCGCGCTGGTCGGCAGCGTGTGCGAGCGACGCTGCGGCGACTGCGTGCTGGCTCCGCGGCAGCTTTCGTCCGCTGGAGCTGTGCCTGCCCGCCGGGCGGCTGACCGGCCTCACGACACTCCGCGTTCATTCCTCCGCTGGCCTCCCCTCCCGCGTCTTCACGCTGGCTGCGACGGGTGCGACCGAGGGCGACCTTGTGGTTTCCCCATGCGATAGCGGCGCAGCTGGCATCGCGCCGCTCGCTGGCCAACTACAGGCCGTCGAGCCGTCGCCCGAGCTCGCGCTCGGCACGGAGTCTTCCGCAGGCTTCCGGGTGACTGAAATGGTTACGCGGGGCCGGGGTGAAGACCCCGCCATCGCTACCGGCTATCTTTCGCTCACCGTGGTCGTCCACGACCCTGATACGAACCGCGACTGGGGTGCCCTCGCGCCAACCCTGCTGCTCGCCGATGGCACCACCGCCTCCCCGAGCGGCAGGGTGCAGGCCGGCGAGGTGCGACGCCTCAGCTATCTCATCGCGGAACAGACCGAGCCGTTCGACGTGCGCTGGCAGGTGGCGATGGCGGACCAGGTCGTCCGCTACCGCGCCACCCTGGAGCCCCCGCCCGCCCGCGACACCGTGCTTCGCACGCAGCTGCGGGTGGAAGACCTGGCCGTCACCCCCTCGCAGCAAACGATGGCGGTGACGCTCACCCTCCACAACACGGCCACGACGCCGCTGGTGGTGGAGGCGGCGGACTTCGGCTTCCAGACCGCTGCCAGCCGCCGGGAGCTTGCTGCCCCCACGCTGCGGCAGCCCCTCGCTCCCGACGAGCGCCGCGTCATCACGCTCGACCTGCCCCTGGAGACCGGTGTGCTCCAGATTGGCCCGTTTCGCTACGAGTTGTCGGTGAGGAGGTGAGGTTCGGCCCTGCGCTGGCTGGCTCCCAGCATGCCACTCGCTCGTATCGTCGCTCGTGTCATTGTCGCTCTTGAGGAGGAAACGCTCGTGGAGCCGATCATCGCGTTCTTCACCCAGTGGCGCACCCAGATGCTCACGCTCGGCCCAATCGTGGCCGGCTTCGGGGTGGCCTGCTGGTTCATCATGAACTCCCTCTCGGGAATCATGCCCGAGTGGGCGCAAAACGCACGAGGATGGGTGCAGCGCATCCTCGTGGGCGCCATCGTGCTCGGCCTCGCCCCGGCCCTGATCACGGCCTTCATCGGCATGGGCGGCGGCGCTCCCTAGCGCCACTGCTCCCCACCCTCGTCCACCTGATTAGCGCCCGTGGGGTGCCTGCGCCCCGCGGGCCCGGAGGCCCCGTATGCCTGCCCGCATCATCGAGGAGCTCGCCAGCCGCAAGCAAGAAAAGATCGCCACGTTCCTCACCTTCGAGAGCATTGTGGCAGTGATCATCGGCTTCATGCCCATCTTCATGATCTCCTCCTCCTGGCCCCTGCTCACCCGTGTGCCCGTGTGTGTCGCTGGTGCTGTCGTCGGCTACATCGTCACGCTGGAGTTTCACGGCCTGCCGCTCTACGAGCACGTCCTGTGGACGGCGCGCGGCCTGTTTCGGCTGCGCATCCACGGCAACCGAGTCGGCCCCGAGGATCTGCCCGGTGCGATCCCCGCCCCCGACCAGGATCGGGTGATTGTGGTGAGCGGGCCGATTGAGCTTGCCCAGCGCCCTGCCAGCACGCCCCGCAGCGTCGAGCGCCAGCCAATCATTGTGTCGCTCCCGAATGAGGCTGAAGCAGCCGACGACGAGATTTTGGACGACACCGCTATCCCCGTTGTGACGAGCTGAGGCGACCCATGTACCTGTTCGATATTGCCAGCGTCCCGATTGACCTCGTCGGCGACATCGACCGCTTCGAGGAGCGCCTGGGAGCCTTCTTCACGGCGCGCGACTTCCCGATGCGGCTCATCGCCCACTCGACCGCCTTTCCGATGCACGAGCCCATTGCCGCTGTGCGCGACAGGACGCACCGCGCCGAAAGCCTCTACGTCCGCACGCGCTCGCTGCGCGAGGCCATAGACAGCTGGTGCCGCGACCACAGCGCCGTCAACCTCGCCGACACAGTCCGTGCGCTTGACGAGCGCACCTACGCGGAACTCCGCGATCAGTTGCATGACGATGGCTTCGACCTCGCCGCCTGCTTCGCTCCCAACACCGATGCTACCCAATGGGAAGCCTTTGTTGGTGCGGTGGATCTCCTGTTTTGGCGCATCCCGTGGGCACGGCAGGCGGTGGAGATGTACCGGGTTATGGAGCGCCGCGTCCTGCGCGCCGTCCAGTACATCCTCATGACCTGGGAGCCTGCCGACGTGTCTGAGATGGCGATCCGCGTGCCGCTCGCAGCCGCGACGCGCCGCCCGGTGCGCCGCATCGACTACCTGCCGCCCGTTATCGCCGGCCCGTATCGCGAGCACCTGACGTACCTGGAGCCGGAGGAGCCCGAGCAGCCGCTCCTCGCCGTGCTCACAAGCTACGACTTCGCCGGCGAGTGGAACGCCACCCTGTTCCACGAGCTGATCGCCCTCAACCTCGACATCACCATCGCCGTTGATGTGGTGACCCTGAACCGCAACAAGTCGCAGCGCGTGGCCGAGATGGCCTACAACGCGGCCAAACTGGTCGCCCGTGACAAGAACCTCGTCGACATCCGCGGCGAGCAGGTCGTTCACGACGCCCGCGAGGTGCTTGGCCAGCTCAAGGGCCAGACCCTCCATGCCGTGCAGGTCGCCATTCTGGTCCGCGGCAAAACGCGCGAGGAGCTGGAGGCCAACGTCGTCACGGTGCGCGACCTGTTCGGTCCCCGCCTGAAGCTGCTGCGGCCCTCCGGCGCACAGAGCGCCGCACTGAAAATCTTCTCCACCCTGCCCCGCAAGCGCCTTGACGCCCCATGGAAGCCGCGCACCCAGCTGTCCAAAGTGGTCGGCTGTGCCGCCGGCATGGTCGGCTTCCATCGGCCGAACCAGACCAAGGGCGTGTTCGTTGGTGTGGACCGCAACGGCCGCTTCCCGATCTTCATTAACCTGTTCGACCGCAACCAGGCCGCCCACATGATCATCGCCGGCATGAGTGGGCACGGGAAAACGGTGCTGTTGAACCTCATGGCCGAGCGGGCGGCGAGCCTGGGCGACATGCAGGTGATCGGCATCGACGCCTTCTCCAATGGCCTGCGCGTCGAGCGGGCGATCCAGGACTGTGTTTGCTTCAAAGTCGGGCTCGAGCACACCATCAACCCGCTCGACGTGGTCTTTGGCGATGAGACCGAGGGCGGCTGGCTCAACAACCAGATCCTCCACGCGGTCGGCCAGATCGTGATGCTGCTGGGCGAGCCGGGCGAAAGCGTCGACGGCAAGAAGCGCTTCATCCCGATGGCCCTGGAGACCGGCGCCCGCGGCGTGCTCTCACTCGCCGTGAAGCGACTGTACCAGAAGTACCGCGTCTCGCCGGAGACTCCGGCCTGGGGCACTCCGACCCTCACCGACCTGATCAGCGTGCTTGCGGAGCTGCGCGACCCGATCGCGGCCATGTTCGCGACCCGGCTGCGCTACTTAGTCTACGGGAGCTTGACCGACGCCACGGAGAAGACGCCCGACGGCGCCGCCTTCGACGGGCACACCACGATCGACTGGCGCTTCGAGAACCGCGTCGTCTACTACGACTTCAAGACCGTGCCCGAGATCCTCTTGCCGCTGTTTTACGTCCAGGCGATGGGCAAGGCCTGGCGCTACATCACCACCCGTCGCATCACCCACGACATCTTCCTCCAGATCGACGAGTTCGGCTACGCGAGCCAGGTGGAGGCGGTGGCCAATACCGCCTGGGTGATGGCCAAAACGGCGCG
>ENA-ORBV01007323-ORBV01007323.1-microbial-mat-metagenome-genome-assembly--contig:-NODE-7323-length-19003-cov-4.343707_pt1 | contig 19003 bp, 23 predicted proteins | sample MGYA00237777_ERZ505514 | MGnify/ENA primary metagenome ERZ505514 (study PRJEB26160, sample SAMN06269048) | microbial mat metagenome | isolation source: Oligotrophic lake microbial mat | place... | reverse complement strand
GAGATGTGTATAAGAGACAGGTTTGTCGGGGCGGGGGAAATCGACGGTGATATCCGCGGTGTTGAGCGAGGCGAGTCGTGGCAGGAAGATCTTGTCGTCCGGCGGGAGCGCACGCAGCGCATCGGCGAGGGTGCTGCCGGCCTGGGTGAGTTGATCGGCCGAGAGCGCGGTCTTGGCGAGCGTGGCGTCGAGGGCGGTGCTGGCATTGAGCAGGGCGAGGTCGCCGCCGGTCGTGTAGCCGGTGCTCGTGGTCTTGCCCGGGGTGCCGGCCGTGAAGACGAGGCCGGCGTTTTTGAGCACGAGATTACCGGCGAACTCCGTGGCGAGCAGCGCCTTGTCCTTGCCGCCGTAGAGCCAGCCCCAGCCCGTCGCCGCGGTCACGAATCCGCCGCCGCCGCGCAAGAATTTGACGAGTGGTTCCACATCACCGGCAGCGAGTTTGTGGGCATCGACGGCGATGACATCGAACTTCGAGAGCTGCGCCTTCAAGCTCTTCACTTCGACCGCTTCCGCGTCGAGTCCGGCGGATTTGAGATGCGTCACGAGTCCGGCGTTTCCGACGACCCCAACCTTTGGTTTCGCCTTGTCGCCCGCCGACCAGCGCACGGCATTGGTGAGTAACGTGCCGGTGCCGCTGTCGGCAAATGCGCCGAGGTAGCCGTTGTGCCCGAAGGCAACAATCCGCCCTTTTTCCCAACGGGCGGCGGCGACGACCGGGAGCAGCGCCTTCTTGCCGTCCTTGCCCGCGATCACGGCGAAAGCCTGCGGGCCAAAGGCCGACACGCCGCCGGGCACTCCAGTCGCGGCGATTTCGCTGACGCCTTGCAGCAAAGTGGCGCGATCGGTTGCGGGGTTGAACGGCGCGGGCGTGGCCGCGAACGATGTCGCGGCGAGGACGACCGCGAGCAGGGGAGAGGGAAGGAATTTCATGCGCAATGAATCAGCGAATAGGACAAGACTTAGCTGAAACGAGAAGTTTATGACACGCCCCTGCACGCCGAGCTGCGTCGCTAACATTCGCTCGACTCATGGGTTCTTCCCCATAGGCTCACCCACCTCGCCCATGAAATTCCGCCTCCTCCCCACGCTCCTCGCCCTCGCTTTTTCCGTCGCCTCGTTGCACGCCGCCGACGCGCCAAAGCCGATCAAAGTCCTGCTCATCACCGGCGGCTGCTGCCACGACTACGCCAAGCAAAAGGACATCCTGAAAGCGGGCCTCGAAAAGCGCGGCAACATCATCGTCGATCAGATTCACAGCGACGACAAAAGCACCAAGCCGCCGCTTTCGATCTATGGCAACCCGGATTACGCCAAGGGCTACGACCTCGTGATCCACGACGAATGCTCGGCTGGCATTAATGAGCAGGCGACGGTCGAAGCGGTGCTCGCGCCCCATCGCGCGGGCATCCCCGGCGTGAATCTCCACTGCGCCATGCACAGCTACCGCATCGGCAATCCGAACGAAGCGGTGACCGAACTCGGCACGCCGCACGGCCTGTGGTTTGAATACCTCGGCCTGCAGAGCAGCGGCCACGGCCCGCAGGAGCCGATCGCCATCAGCTACACCGACAAGGGGCACCCGATCACGAAAGGCCTGGCCGATTGGACGACGATCAAGGAAGAGCTCTACAACAACATCAAGGTGTTCGAGACCGCGCGGGCGCTGGCCAACGGCAAGCAGGTGGCGAAGATCAAAAAGAAGAACGCCGATGGCACCGAGACGGTGACTGAAAAGGAGAGCGATTTCGTAGTCGCGTGGACGAATACCTATATGGGCAAGACGCGCGTCTTTAGCACGACGATCGGGCACAACAACGACACCGTGGCCGACGATCGCTTTCTCGATCTCGTGGCTCGGGGCGTCCTGTGGGCGACCGACAAGCTTGGCGAAGACGGCCAGCCGAAGTCGGGCTTCGGCGCGGGCGGAAAGTAATCCGTCGTTCATCTCCCCCCGGACATGATCCGCCTCACCGCACTTTTCCTCGCGGCTCTGCTCGCCTGCGCCCATGCGGCGGAGCCGAAAAAGCCGAACGTCATCTTCATCCTCGCCGACGACCTGGGCATCGGGGATCTCGGCTGCTACGGGCAGCGGAAAATCCGCACGCCGAATATCGATCGCCTCGCGGCGGAAGGCATCCGCTTCACCCAGCACTATTCGGGCAGTAGCGTGTGCGCGCCGAGTCGTTGCGCGCTGATGACCGGCAAACACATGGGCCACGCGGTCGTGCGCAACAACGGCCAGCGCGCCCCCGGCGCCGAAGGCCAGACGCCCATGCCGCCGGATACGGCGACCGTGGCGCAACTCATGAAGCGGGCAGGCTACGCGACGGGGACGATCGGCAAATGGGGCCTCGGCATGCCGGAGGACAAAAGCAGCCCGCGGAATTTCGGTTTCGATTACTCCTACGGCTACCTCTGCCAGAGCGTCGCGCACACGTTTTACCCGCCGCACCTGTGGCGGAACGATGAGCGTGAACTGATCACGAGCAATCCGCCGTACGACGTGAGCATGAAAGGCGCGATCGAGCCCGGCGGGCAGATCTACGCGCACGATTTGATGGCTGACGACGCGCTGAAATTCGTCCGCGACAATAAGGCCAAGCCGTTCTTCCTCTATCTCGCCTTCACCATCCCACACCTCTCGCTGCAAGTGCCGGAAGAATCGCTCGCGGAGTATCGCGGGAAGTGGCCGGAGACGCCGTTCACGAACACGAAGCACTACGCGAATCACGACACGCCGCGCGCCGCCTACGCCGCGATGATCACGCGCATGGACCGCGACATCGGTCGCCTCATGACGACGCTCAAGGAACTGGGGCTCGACGAAAACACCCTCGTGCTTTTCTCCAGCGACAACGGTGCCGTCTTCCCGCTCTCCGGCACCGATCCGGCATTCTTCGGCAGCACCGGCGGGCTACGCGGTTTTAAGCAGGACCTCTATGAAGGCGGCATCCGCACGCCGCTCGTCGCGCGTTGGCCGGGGAAGATCAAAGCCGGCACGGTGAGCGATCATGTCTCGGCGTTCTGGGATTTCCTGCCGACCATGGCCGAGCTCGCCGGCGTCGAGACGCCGAAGGAAACCGACGGCCTGAGCTACCTGCCGGCTTTGCTCGGGCAGCCCACGCAGAAGACCCACGACTTTCTTTACTGGGAATATCACAGCGGCGGCAGCGCGCAGGCCGTGCGGATGGGTGATTGGAAAGCGATCCGCAACGGCGTGAAGAAGAATCCCAAAGCGCCGCTCGAACTCTACGACCTCAAAGCCGATCCGGCGGAGTCGAAGAACATCGCCACGCAGCATCCCGAACTCGTGGCGAAGGCGCGCGAGATCATGCAGCGCGAGCACACGCCGTGTGCGGTAGCGGCGTGGAATTTCTAACCGCCGTGCCTATTTCGCGTAGGCGTGCTTGAGCAGGAAATCGACGATCGGCGTCGGGTCCTTGAGGCTGTGCGGATGATGGTCCACGCCGGGTTTGGCGATGACTTCGATCTTCCCGCCGAGCGCCTTGTAACGCTGCTCGAGCAGCACGGTATTTTCCGAAAAGGGCACGACCTGATCGGCATCGCCACACACCGAGATAATGGGGATGCGGGCCTGGGCGATTGGTTCGAGGCGATCGAGCGGGTTGCCTTTGAAGTCGCGCAGGGTGTCTTCCGTCAGGCCATATACCGCGAGCGCTTCCTGCCAGTTCTTCGGGCTGCCCTTGCCCTTGCCTTTGCCACCGGGCCACGAGCGGATGTCGAGCACTGGTGCATCGAGGTAAAGCGCGGCGGTTTTGTCCGGATGCGTCGCGGCGAAGTTCCCGGCGTAGAGCCCGCCGCGGCTGAATCCTTCGAGCACCGCGCGCTGGTTCAGTCCGTAGGCTTTCGTGACGAAATCGTGAAACTGGGCCATCAGCTCGATCGACTGCGGCGCGCCGTACAGGTCGCTCACTTTGAAATAAGCCACGTGCCAACCGGCGCCGAGCAGGGCGATGTCGCCCTGCGGTTCGTGGCCGAAAAACTCCGTGCGCCAGATCCACGGATTGCCCGGTGCTGCGGTCTTCGGCTTCACCAACAAGCTCGCGCGGTTGGTGACTTCAAAGTCGATTTTTTCGTAGCCGTTCCAGTTGGAAGTCTTGACCGAGGGCGGGGCGTCGGCGGCCCGCAGGATGCCGATCGGGCTGATGCTGAGCAGGAGGAGCAAGAGGGCGGGCAGGGGGAAACGCATGGCGTGGGTGTAGGCGATGCCGCGTGATTCTGCCATCGCTTTTCAAAAGTGAGCCGCTAAGGAAGTGCCGACCCTCAACATCCCATCCCATGAAATCCCTCCTCACCCCGCTCCTCCTCGCCGCTCTCAGCGCCACCGTTTACGCCGCGCCGCTCAAAGTCCTCATCGTCGATGGGCAGAACAATCACGCCTGGGCACAGACGACTCCCGAGCTGAAAAAGATCCTCGAGGAAAATGGGCTCGCGACTGTGGACGTCGCGACCGCGCCGGCCAAGGGACAGGACTTGAACGGATTCGAGCCGAACTTCTTCGCCTACCAAGTTGTCGTCTCGAACTACAACGGGGCGCTGTGGTCGGACAAGACCCGCTCCGAGTTTGAGAAGTACGTGAGCAACGGCGGCGGTTTCGTCAGCGTCCACGCGGCGAACAATTCCTTCCCGGAGTGGCTCGCCTACAACGAAATGATCGGCCTCGGCGGTTGGGGCGGGCGCAGTGAAAAGTCCGGCCCGTATCTCCGCCTGCGTGAAGGCAAGTGGACGGCGGATACGACCGTCGGACGCGGCGGCAGTCACGGCGCCCAGCATGAATTTACGATCGAGGTCCAGGCGCCGAAGCACCCGATCATGGCCGGGCTTCCGCCGAAGTGGAAACACAGCAAGGACGAACTCTACGATCGTCTCCGCGGTCCGGCGCAAAACGTGACGGTGCTCGCGAGCGCCTTCTCCGATGCGGCGACGAAAGGCAGCGGAGAAAACGAGCCGCTCCTCTTCGCGATCGACTACGGCAAGGGCCGCGTCTTCCACACTGCGCTCGGGCATGGCCTCGAAGCGATCAAGGATGTCGGCTTTGCGACCACGCTGCAGCGCGGCACGGAGTGGGCCGCGACCGGCAAGGTGACGCAGAAGGTGCCCGCGAATTTCCCGACGGAAGCCGCGCTCAGCCCGCGGCCCTGATCCGCGCGATTACTTAGCGGCGGGTTTCGGCCGCTGGCGGCTTCGGTTTCGTGATCGCCGTTCCAATCCTGATTCAGCGTGAAACCCATGTTCGACTGGCCCGAGCACATCCACACTTCGCCGCCGAGCACGTCCTGAATTTCAACGGTGTTGGTGCCGGCGATCGTGATCGTCTGGGGCTGCGCATTCACCGGCACGGGATCGAGCTTCACCGTCCACTAACCATCGGCTGCGGCTTCGGCGGACTTGGTCTGTCCGGCAAAGGTGACGGTGACTTTCGTGCCCGGCGTGTCCCAGCCCCAGATGGGGTTGGACTGCTTTTGCTGCAGCACCATGTGGTCGCTGATGATCGCTGGCAGCTTGATCTCGGCTTGTGCAGACAATGTGCAGGCGAGAATGACGGCGGTGATTCGGAGGGAGGTTTGCATGGAGGAGCGGTGCGGATGCGCAATTCGCACCGCGGGTGCAATCCGACGGAGTGGGAATATTCCGCGGATCTCCGGCATCGATTCGAGAGTGGTGAAGTTCGGATCGAAATGCGTTATCATCGCGCCATGTCCGACATCCCTATTTCTGAGCAGCAGTCTTCTTCGCCTGAAAAAATCGTCGGCGGGCTGACGCCCGCGGTCGCGGCGGGCATCGCCTGCATCTTCACGATCGTCAGCGGAGCGGTCTTTCTGATTCTCGAAAAGAAGAACCAATTCGTGCGCTTCTGGGCGATGCAGGCGGTGCTGCTCGGCCTCGTGTCCTTCGCTGGGGCGATCGTTTTTGCGGTGGCGTATTTCGTCCTCGGGCACATGCCGCTGATCGGCGGCGTGATGCGCTTCACGCTCGGCCTGTTGCAGTGGGCGTTCCAGATCGCGTGGTTCGTCGCCTACGTCGTCTGCATCGTGAAAGCGTTTTCGAATCAGGAATGGGAGATCCCGTGGCTCGGCAAAATCGCCCGCCAGCAATTGGCCCGCATCAGCCCGGGGTCGCTCCCGCCGGTGTAGCCTCGGCGGCTGCTATTGCCGCGGAATCGTCCAGGTCTTCTTCGTCTCGATCTGCTGGAGCACGGCCTGATCCTGGCTCAGGTCGAGCACCCGGTAGGTCGTGCCTTGCTCCGCGGGCCAGGTGAAAGTATCGCCCTTGCGCACCTTCAGATTCGTTTTTCCATCGGGCGAGACGAGCACGGCGTACGAAGCCGAGGTTTTCGCCGGGAGATCTTTCATGAGCACCACGGTCTCTTTCGTCGAAGCGTCCTCCAGTGAGACGCGCGAGATGTCCACCTTCTCCCCGGCCTTGTCGAAGTCCTGCTTGGATTCGATGCTCTTCACCCTGAGAGGCAGGCCCTTGATCGAGTCGCCTTCCTTGATGGTCACCGACTTGGCATTCTCCTGATCGGTGCGTTTGATGCGCGCTTTGTCTCCGTCGATGCTTTCGAGCGCGAGCGGCAGTCGCACTTCGTTGTATTCCTTCAGGCGGATGGATTTGTGAATGCCGGGGCGGGCGTTTTTATCGTTGGGATCGGTATCGGCGAGAAACTCATCGCGATTCACGAAGCCATCTTCGTCCGGATCGGCGTCGAGCATCTTCGGGTCATTGAGGTCGAGGTGGTATTTCTTGAACCACGCCTCGTAAGCCGCCTGCTCGCCGCTCGACGGTCCGGCGCTCGCGCCAGGTGCTGGCGCTGTCGGGGCCCCGGTTGCGGGCGTTTCTTCGATGGGTGGAGCCTGCTCGGTTACGGGTAGTTTCGTCTCCGCCTCGCGGGCGACCTCGGCGGCGGACTCCTCCTTCTTTTTGCAGCCCGTGACGAGCATCACGGAAAGACCGAGCAGAGCGAACCAGCGGAAAGGACGTTTCATAAGCGTCGGCAGTGTGCCGCCCGCGGACGGTTTGCGCAACCTCTTGTCGCCGTGTCCTCGGCGGGAATCGAACCCGCATCTAGCGTTTAGGAAACGCTGGCTCTATCCATTGAGCTACGGGGACCGCGTCAGCTTTTGGCTCGGGGCGAAGAATGCCAGCGCTTCGGCGTTCCGCAAGACGAACTCTCGGCGCGCATCGTGTCGTCTCAGCGCGTGTCACGCAAATGTCACATGGTTGCCATGAAGTTAAGTTGACCGTCACGGGTGCTTTTCCATAACCACCGTCACCTCATGGCTGAAGCTGAACTTGATATCCAGAAATTGTCGGTGCCCGAACTGCTCGCTACCGCCGCTGGCGTGGCTTCGGCGCTGGAAGGTAACGAGCATTTTTCCGCACCAACTCCACCGCCGGACGTTCTCCGGGAGATCGCCGGGCAATTGTCCGAAGCGGAGGAGGCTTATCGTGCGCAACGCAAGCTGGCGAACAGGGCGCAGGCCGTGCGCGATACGCTCGCGGAGACGCTGCGCGAGGCGCTCACGCAGGAAAAGGAATACGTCCAGGAGGCGAGTGGCGGCGATGTGTCGAAGATCCTGAGCGCGAGTTTGCATGTGGAGGAAGAGACGCATCTGTGGCCGTTTGGCTCCGCGGGCGATGTCGAAGAACTCGCGGCCAGCGCGGGCGATGAACCCGGCGAGATCGATCTCGCGTGGGATCCGGTGCCCGGCGCGAGCGGCTATGAGGTGGAAATCGCCTACGACATCACGGGCGAGGGCCCGTGGGAGCAAAGCGGCGCGACCACGAAGTCGAAGATCACGATCCAGAGCCTGAGCAACCGCACGCGCTATTGGTTCCGCGTCCGCGCCGTCAATGAGCGCGGGGCGGGGGACTGGAGCCCGGCGGTGATGAAGTTCGCGCCGTGATCGCGCGCGGCGGACGCGAGGCTTTCAATTCGAAAGGCCCCGCCCGATGCTCGCGTGTCATGTTCCCCCTCATCCTCCATCGTTTCGTCCTCACGATCGTCGCCCTCGGCGGACTCGCTCCGCTTCACGCCCAAGCCCCCGCGATTCCGCAGCAGACGGAATCCGATCCGAATCTCCCGCCGAAGGGCGGGAACTGGAGCCTGCGCGCGGCGACGGTCACGGACCCGAGCTTGCCGCGCGTGCTGCTCATCGGCGACTCGATCACCAATGGCTACCTCGAACCGGTGCGCAAGGCGCTCGCGGGCAAGGCGAACGTCGATGCGTGGATCACGCCGACCACGCAGGCCGACAAGTCGCTGCCGAAGACGATCACGGCGATTCTGGCTTGGCAGAAATATCGGGTCATCCACTTTAACCTCGGCCTGCACGGCTGGCAGGCCGGGCGCATTCCGGACGGGCAGTTCGAACCGCTCACGCGACAGCTCGTCCAAAACCTGCGTGCCGGCGCGCCGCAGGCCACGCTCATCTGGGCGACGATCACGCCCGTGACGGTGAAGGGCGAACCGGAGAAATTGAACCCGGAGATTCAGCCGACCATCGATGAGCACAACCGCATGGCGCTCGTGGTGATGGAGTCGGAAGGCGTGGAGGTCAACGATCTCGACGGGCTCATGGGAAAGAACCTGCCGCTCGCCGCGGGCGACATGTTCCATTGGAAGAAGGAAGGCATGGTGCTGATCACCGATCAGGTGACGAAGAGCATCGAGGCAGCGTTCACTAAGAAGAAGACGCCCTGAGCCACTCCGGCTGTAACCGCCGGTGCCCGCGCGCCGTCTCGTTCTGGTGATGAAGATTCTCCCGCTCCTTTCGCTCGTCGTTCTTGGCTTGTTGGCTGCCCCTCGTTTGTCCGTGGCCGGGGAGCCGGGCCGACGCGAGTGGACGGTGGATGGATTGACTCGCGAGGCGCTCGTGGCTGGGCCGGCGGACGCGAAGACGAAGCCAACGCCGGTGATCTTCGCCTTTCACGGCCACGGCGGAAACATGCGAGCGTCGGCGCGCAAATTCGACTACCACACGCTCTGGCCCGAGGCGCTCGTGGTGTATCCGCAAGGCGTCCCGACGCCAGGCAAACTCACCGATCCCGAGGGCAAAAAGTCGGGCTGGCAATCTGCGGCCGGCGATCTCGGGGATCGCGATCTGAAATTCTTCGACGCGATGCTGGCTTCGTTGCGCCAGGAGTTCCGCGTGGACGACCGCCGTATTTACGCGACTGGACACTCGAATGGCGGCGGCTTCACCTACCTGCTGTGGTCCACGCGCGGTGATCAACTGGCGGCGGTCGCGCCGTGCGCCGCATTTTTTCGTGAAGCGAAGACGCTCCAGCCCAAACCGGTGCTGCATCTCGCGGGCGAGAAGGATCCGCTGGTCAAGTACGCCTGGCAGCAGCTGATGATCGAGACGGTGAAGAAGCTCAATCAGAGCGGCGAGGGACAGCCGTGGGGGGATTTCTGCACGCTCTTTCCGTCGAAGGTGAACGCGCCCGTCGTCACTTACATTCACCCGGGCGGCCACGAGGTTCCGGCAGGCGCGCCCGCCGTGATCGTGAAGTTCTTCCGCGAACAGGTGAAGCCGTAGCGGCGTCAGGCGCTGAGCGTGCCTTGCAGCGGCGCGCGCGGGTCCTTGCCTTTGGCGATGCTCGACTGGAATCCGACCGTCACCTTGTCGCCGTCGAAGCGGCACGTGACCGTGTCGCGATGCGGCGTCTCGTAGTAACGCCACGTCATCTCGAAAGTGCGGTCGTCGTTCCACGCGGCACTCGCGGCCACGGGATGATCGGTGCCCGCAGGCGGGGCGCCGCCGGAGATGAGGCGGGGCGGGGTGCCGGGGAACGCCGTCTCTCCGCGGACCCATTTGCCAAGGCCGCTCGTCACCTCGTGATCGGCGGTGCCATCGTTGGCCACAAAGCGCGCCTCATCCTGCGCGAGGCTCAGCGTGATGCTCTCCAGTTTGAACGGGTTGGCTTCGAGCTTGAAGATCTTGCCCGAGATGCGCTCGGCGGTCGGTGAAGTCGGCTGGCCCGGCGGCAGCGGGAGCGCCAGTGCGGCGAGGGTGGCGGTGAGTTTGGATTGTGCCGCGGCATTCGCCGGCAGCGCTGCGGGTTTCATCGCGGGCAGCAGATGCTCCCACACGAGATCGAGCTGGCCCTGCATGTTGCCGGTCTCGCTGTTCATCGCGATCACCGCGTCCTGCTCGGGAAGCACGATCGTGTATTGGCCGAAGGCGCCGTCGCCGCGATACGCGCCTTTCTGACAGCGCCAGAACTGGTAGCCATAGCCTTGCAGCCAGTCGTTGCGCTCCGTGGGGCGCGTGGGTTTCGTAGGCGGCGGCTGTTGGATATGAAAGGACGTCGCTTCCTCGACCCATGGCGCGGGGATGATCTGCCGGCCATTCCACTCGCCCTTTTGCAGGAGCAGTTGGCCGAATTTTCCCAGCGCCTCAGTCGGCAGGCTCAGCCCCCAGCCGCCGGTATTGATCCCGCGCGGACACGTCTCCCAAACCGGCTCCGCAATGCCGAGCGGTTCGAAGAGCCGCGGGGTAAGATAGTCCACGATCGGAAGGCCTGTGACTTCATGCACGATCGCCGAGCACATGTAAGTCGCCGCGCTGTTATACATGAAAACCGTGCCCGGCTGGTGCGCGATCTTGTGGCCGAGGAAATGGCGTACCCAATTTTGCTCCTGCACCATCGCGCGCGTCGGTTCCGTTTCGCTGCCCACGGACATGGTCAGCAGGTCTTTCACCGTGAGAGCTTCGAGATTCGGGCTCACGGTTTCCGGCAGGTCCTTCGGGAAAAACGACACGACCCGCGAATCCACGCTCAGCTTTCCTTCCGCGACCGCAAAGCCCACGGCGGTCGAGGTGAAACTCTTGCTCATCGAATACAGCGTGTGCCGATACTCACGCGCATACGGCGCCCACCAGCCTTCCGCGATCACGCGCCCATGCCGCGCGATCACGAGCCCGTGCGTCTCAAGCTTCGCCGCCGCGAGCCCATCGATGAAAGCCTGGATGCCCGCCGACGATACGCCTTGGGCTTCCGGCGTGCTCCGCGAAAGCAGCGCGGATTCCTGAGCCCAAGCAAATGGGGAACGCGGCAGCAGAAAGGCCCCGGCACCGAGGCCGAGTTGCTGGAGGAAAGAGCGGCGGGAAGAAAGCATGCGCGAGCGTGTCGCGATCTCCTCGAAAGACAAGCCGCGGAATCATGCGCCGCGGCACATGCGCGTTGTCGCGAACGCCGCGAGGTGCTTGCATCCGCGGATGGTCTCCTCCCGCACCCTCCTCGCTGGCGCTTTGCTCTTCACGCTCAGCCTTTCCGCGCTCGCGGCCGATTATTTTCCGCCGCCTGACACCGAAGGCGGCTGGCGCACGCTCACCGATCCCAGGGAAATCCGCGACAAAGCCGGGCTCGATGTGCGGTGGCTGAATCGCGCCTACGAAGTCTGCGAGCGCGGCACTCCGAACGGTGGACTGCTCGTCGTGCGTCGTGGCTATCTCGTCTTCGAGAAATACTTCGGTCGCGCCAGCCGCGACTGCAATCCCGACACCGCCTCCACCGGCAAGGCATTCACGAGCATCGCGTGCGGTGTGATGCTGCACGAGTTCCGCGACCAGATGCCCGACGGGCTCGACACGAAGGTCTTCAACGAGAAGTTCCTGCCCGAGGCGCTGCCGCTCGACGATCCGCGCAAGGCGGAGATCAGACTCGGGCAATTGCTCTGCATGACCGCGGGCTACTGGGGCGAGGGTCAGGCGCCGACGGGTTGGGTGATGGGCAAACCGCAGCCGCTTGCGCCGAAGCCGGGGCAGAACATTCGCGACCTCGACCTGTCCTCGATCCGTGTGCCGCTCTGGACCGAACCGGGCGCGGGATATTCCTACTCGTCGCCCGCACCACACATCGCCTCGATCGTCCTGCGGCGCGTCACCGGGATGAGCCTGCAGGATTACATCCACGAGCGCCTCGCCAAACCGCAGGGCTGGGGACCGTGGGCGTATTGCCTGCACCGCGGCGACTTCCTCATGCCGGTCGCCAATGGTGCGGGCAGCATCGGCATCCGCGCCACCGATGCACTGCGCTTCGGCTACTGCCTGCTCCGCGATGGCAAATGGAAAGACCAGCAACTCGTGCCCTCCGATTACATCAAGCTCTGCCGCACCGCCTCGCCTTACAATCCGCATACGCCGTGGAGCCTGCAGTTTGAAAACAACGCCGACGGCCACGTGCTCGGTGCGCCGCGTGATGCTTTCTACAAATCCGGTGCGGGTGGCTTCGGTATCTTCGTCGTGCCGTCGCTCGATCTCGTGATCTACAAGCTCGGCGGCAAGGACGGCCAATACGATCCCGCACTCACCGGCCTGCCGCAGCCCAAGCAAATTACCTCGCGCGACGGCTGGCAGCCGATCCCGCGCACTGGCTACAACGAAGGCAGCCTCGCCGGCGACGATGGCCTGCGCCGCGTGCTGGAGTTCGTTGCCGCGGCAGTGAAGGACTGAGCGGAATTTGGCAGGTGATCGTTCATCCCTCCTGTCATCCTGAGCGCAGCGCCCGGTGGGGCAGATGGGCGGGCGCGGAGTCGAAGGATGACAAAGGGGATTTCATCAAAGCAAAACGCCCCGGTTTGCACCGGGGCGTTTGCGAATTTCAAATGGGCAGGGCTGCTTATTTGCCCGTCTTAAGCACGAGGTCCTTGAACTGCACGACCATCGCCGGGCCGGCGTGGATCTGCAGCGCGAGCAGGCCGACTTTTGGGGCGTTGGCTTCGTCTTCATCCGTTACGTCGATCGTCTGTTTACCGTTGATGAAGTGCTCCACGTGGTTGCCCTTGGCCACGATCTTGTATTCGTTCCAGTCCTCGCTCTTGATCCCGGCTTGGATCTCGTCGCTTACGCCGACGCTGCCCGTCACTTCCACCTTGAAACCCTTCGCCTTCGGATCGGCCGGATCTTTCGCCACGGCCTTGATCACGGTTTTCTCGCCGCGCTTCGCGAGGATGCCGCGACCCTTCTCCTCGTAGAGGATGCCGCTGTAAGTCTTGCCCGCCTCGAAGTCTGCCTGATAGCCGCTGATGATCGGGCCGAATTCGCCGGCATCGAGCGCCTTCGAGCGATACTGCACGCCGCTGTTGCCCTTCTCGATGCGGTATTTGAAAGTCATCTCGAAGTCTCCGACCTGTCCGCCTTTCCAGACGAGGAAAGTGTTATGCTTGATCTTCGTTTCGCCCTCGGCGCCGGTGCGGCCGATGATCGTGCCGTTCTCCACGCTCCACAGCTTCGGGTTGCCTTCCCAGTTGCTGAGGTCTTTGCCGTTGAAGAGTTGGACGTCCTCGGCGTGCAGGGACGCGGCGAGGAAGCTGAGGGCGAGGAGTGGGAGGAGTTTCATGATGGGTGTGGGTTGGGAATCGGATTGGGTGAGGGGACTTAGGGGGAATCGTGCGCCTACTCCGCGGCGGCGCCGAAGAAAATGCGGCTGACTTTGCCTTTCTCGAAATTGAAGATGATGCCGCCGTAGATCGAGCCGACGACAAACACGCCCGGCTCAGCCGGCGTGTCGCGATCCACATGCGCCGCGTAGGCCTTGCGCACCGCGCTCTCCGGGCTGCCAATCGTGATGCCTTGTTTCGTTGCCCGTTGATTGGGCGCAAAGGCGGTGATGCTCGCGATACTTTTCGCGCCGTTCCGCTTCCCGCCCGTGGTCATCACGAGGTCGAGGCCCTGCGCGGGGTAATGCCATTCCTGCACGTACGTCCCATCGGCCTCCTGGTTGACGAGCTTGCCCTGCTTGGCGGGTTTACCGAGCAACTTTCGCGTCTCGGGCTCCGACAAGCCGAGCCGCAGCCCGCCGAACCGTTCCGCCGTGAGCAGTGCTTGCGTCGCCTTCGACATCTCCTGCGCCCGCGCCACCGGAGCAGCGGAGCAAAGCGCGAGGACAGTGGCGACGAGAATGCGGAGCATGGTCAGGGAAGGGTTAGCCACGGATGGCACGGCTGAAACACGGATGGCTCGGACGACCAATTTTCAGCGATCCGAGTTTCATCCGTGAGCATCCGTGGCTCAAGAAAACGCGCCTTACTTCTTGCCGAACAGCTTCTTCAGGTTCGCCAGGCCCTTCACCGGGATGTCGTCGCGCTTCGGCTCGATCTTGCGCCAGATCGCCGCCGCGCGCGCGATCACCTTCACATCCGTCGTGAAGGACTCGATCACCACGTCGCCCTGGTAGCCGACTTTCTTCAGCGCGGCCACGATCGGCTTCCAGTCGATGTGATCCCCGCCCGGCGTGCCGCGGTCGCTGCCGCATGCGTGGAAATGCCCGAGCAGCTTGCCCGCCTTGAGGATCCCCGCCGCCTGATTCTTCTCCTCGATGTTCTGGTGAAACGTATCGAGATGGACCTTCACATTCTTCGCGCCCACCGCCTTCACCAGCTTCAGCGTCTGGTCGATCGTGTTCAGGAAATCCGTCTCGAAGCGGTTCAGCGGCTCGATGCACAAGATCACGCCCTTTTTCGCCGCGTAAGCCGCGAGCGGTTTCAGGTTCTTCACCACGAGGTCAAAGTGCGCCTTCTTCTCCTTGTCATCGTGCGCGCCGGTGCGGCCGACGACCGAGTAGAGCGGCCCGACGAGGCTGTGCGCGCCGAGGATCGCGGCCTGGTCGATCAGCGCCTTCACATAAGTCGTCGCCGTCTTCTGATCCTCCGCGCTGCCGCGGAAATCACGCCCCGGCCCCATCGCCGCGCAGATCGTGCCGATCGCGATGCCCACCTTGTCCGCCACCGCGCGCACCTTTACCGGGTCGATGTGATCCGGCGACTCGATCGGAATCTCCACCGTATCAAAGCCCCACTTCTTCAGCTTCGCGAAAAGCGCGGGCGCAGTCGCCGTGGTGAAAGGGCTGGCGTAAAGGAACGTATTGAGACCGAAACGAGGCATGGTGTTGGGGTGGGTTGGAGGGTTGAAAAGTTGGACGCGCATTTGGCGCTGAGCGCGAAAGGGAGTCAAGCCCATCGACACCTCCGCCGCCCCGCGCTTTCCCAGCTATTGCCCCGCCGCAGGCGAAATCAGCACCACCTTATTGCCAAAGATCACGATCGACGCGCGCCGCCGCTCGTTTGGCGCCAACGCGCGGGCCGGCTCGATCCGCGTCACCGCCGAGGGCCCGCTGGCCACAGTCGCCAATGGCATCGACGGCTCGGGAACCGCCCGGATCACCGGGATCGCCCGTCGCACTGGCATGGACGCCTCTTGCGTCGCAGCTTCCGCGCGCAGTGGGACAGTCGCATGAAGGCGCACGGCAGCGCGCGCCGGAGCCGGGGTTTGCTCTTCGAGAATTGCGAGGAATTCCTGATCGACGCGCTCCACCCGCCCGACGACCGAAGCCGCGTGCGTTTCCAGCGTCGCTAACAAGCGCCGATCCTCGTGCTGAGCTGTCGGCGAAGGCGGTGGGGAGGGCGAAGGATCCCCCGCCTGTTCCGCAAAAAACATCGCCGCCAGCAGCGGGAAGCATGAGAAACCTACGAGCTTGATCATGGCACAGGAACTATGGGGGGCGAGAGAGACGGTGCCGGTTAAAGCGTCGTCCCGAGGCCCCACCACCGTTCACCAGAGCCCGGCAAACTTCAGGATGATGACCACGACCACGACGACGCCGATGATGTAAAAGATGCTGCTGTTCATAGAGAGATGGATTGTTGCCCTCTCTTCGCGCCTCCCCCCGGGCGCGCGTGTCTCTTCATCGCACTTTTTTGCCTCAGCCCCTTTATTCTCCGCGCCTCGGCGGTTTAAGCCCCGTCCTGCTCCAGCGACGCCTTCCACTTCGCATACGTCGGCTTGATCTGCTCAAACTCCTTCATGTGAGGGATCCGCATGCCAAAGGTCGCATTCGTGTTCTCATTCAGCTTCGTCCTCGACACCACAAATCGGAGGTAACTCTGGTCCCGCGCCGCGATCTCCAGCATCGACCAGGCCTGAATGTTCCCGACCGGCGCCCCTCCACCGGGCCCTTTTCGAAGCTCGACCGACTCCTCGTTCCCGGGGTGAGGCCTCGGGATCGCTCCGCGCCTAGCGAGGGATCCTCTGGGGTCGGCAGATGCGTTCCTTCTCGATGAGTCACTGTTCCGCGCTGGTATTTCGATGCCGCTGAATTGGGTGCAATTTCCGTTTGTCTTTCCAAAGACGCACTCTAGAGTCGCCCTCCCGTTTTCCCAAAATGTTCCGCTCACAGACCGAAATGAAGATTTTCTGCGGCTCGGCCCACCGCCAGCTTGCCCAGCGCATCTGCGCCTTCATCGGCCAGCCCTTGGGAGACGCGACGGTGGATACGTTTCCCGACGGGGAGACTTACGTCAAAATCAACGACAACATCCGCGGGCGGGATGTCTTTCTTGTGCAGCCGACTTGTCCGCCGACGAATCAGAACTTGATGGAGTTGCTGATCATGGTGGACGCGGCGCGGCGGGCGAGCGCGGCGCGGATCACGGCGGTGATGCCTTTCTTTGGTTACGCGCGGCAGGATCGCAAGGATCAGCCCCGCGTGCCGATCACGGCGAAGTTGGTCGCCAATCTTCTCACGGCGGCGGGCGTGGATCGGGTGCTGACAATGGATCTCCACGCGCAGCAGGTCGCGGGTTTCTTCGATATCCCGGTGGATCACCTTTTTGCCGCGCCGGTGCTGATCCGTTATTTACGCGACAAGCAGTTCACGAATCCGGTGGTCGTCTCTCCCGATGTCGGGGGATTGAAAATGGCGTCGGCTTATTCGCAGGCGCTCGGGGCGAGTCTCGCGATTGTCGCGAAACGCCGGAAGAGCCCGACGGAGATCGAGGCGCTGAATGTGATCGGTGAAGTGGAGGGGCGCGAGGTCATCATCGTGGACGACCTGACGGAAACCGCGGGCACGTTGTGCAGTGCGGCTAAGATTTTGAAGGAACGCGGTGCGACCAAGATCATCGCGGGCGTCTCCCACGCGGTGCTTTCCGATCTCGCGATCGAGCGCCTGAAGAAGTCGGAAATCGCTGAACTCATCACCACCAACAGCGTTCCGGTTCGTTCCGCCGACGGCTTCCCGATCACCACGCTCTGCATCGCGGAACTCCTCGGCGAAGGCATCAAGCGCATCCACGACGACGAGTCCGTCTCCTCACTCTTCAAAATCAGCGAAACCGAAAAAGTCTAAACTCTATGGCTAAACAACAGAAACTCGCCGCCCAAACGCGGCTCAGCGTCGGCCGCTCCGCGGTCAACAAAATCAAGGAACAAGGTCTCATCCCGGCCGTCGTCTACGGCGGCAAGGACAAGCCCGTCAGCCTCTCGATCAATGCTCGCGAGATCCGCACCATCCTGGCGCACGCGACCAGCGAGCACTTCCTCGTCGATCTCGAGATCAACGATGGCGGCACCACCACCAATCGCCTCGCGCTCGTGCAGGAGGTGCAGCATCACCCGATCAAGGGCGATGTGCTCCACGTCGATTTCCACGCGGTGAAGGCCGACGAGAAACTCCACGCCAAGATCCCAGTCGAGACCGTGGGTGAAGCGGCGGGCGTGAAGAACTTCGGCGGCATTATCGAAATCTCGCTCCATGAGATCGAAGTCGAGTGCTTGCCCAAGGATCTGCCCGAGATCATCACCCTCGACGTCACCGCCCTCGGCGTCGGCGACGCGATCCACGTGAAGGACATCCAGTTTTCCGAAGGCGTCAGCGCCCGCATCGATGGTGATCTCACCGTCGTCCGCGTCGCTGCTCCGAAGGTCGAAATCGAACCCGAACCCACTGCTGCGGCGGCTGGTCCGGAAGTCATCAAGGAGAAGAAGGCCGACGAAGCTGCTCCGGCGGCCAAAGGCGCTGCTCCCGCGAAGGCTGCCGACAAGAAGTAGCCTGCGACTGCGGCGCGTGCCTTCATGCCTTCCGATCTCGCACCGGGACTGCGGCTCCTCGTGGGCCTCGGCAACCCCGGGCGCGAGTATCGGGAGACGCGGCACAATGTCGGCTTCCTCCTCCTCGACCGCCTCGCCTCGCGCGAGCGCGCCGAGTTTCGCCCCGAGAAAAGCTGGCAGGCCGAAGTCGCCCGCGCCGGCGATCTGCTGCTCTGCAAACCGCTGACCTATATGAATCTCAGTGGTCAGTCGGTGCGCCCGCTCAGCCAGTTCTACAAGATCGAACCCGCCCAGATGCTGGTGATCCTCGACGACATGGCGCTGCCGCTGGGCGTGCTCCGCTTCCGCAAGGACGGTTCCGCCGGTGGCCACAACGGCCTCAAGTCGATCATCGAACAGCTCGGCACGCCGACCATCCCGCGCCTCCGCGTGGGCATCGGCTCGGCGGAGCGCGATGCCGTGGATCACGTCCTCGGGCGTTTTACCTTGGAAGAGCGGCCCGCCTTGGAGCAGAGTCTCGACCGCGCGCTGGAAGCCATCGACTGCGCCCGCACCCGCGGCCTCGAAGCCGCGATGAACGCTTACAATTAAACCACAACCCGAACACCCACCCCAAATGAGTAACAAAAACCGATACGAAGGACTCCTCGTCCTCAATGTGCAAGGCAACGACGACGGCGCCAAGGAAGTCATCGAGCGTCTCGAAGGCGAATTCAAAAAAGAAGGCGCCACCATCGAGCAGGTCCAGAAGATGGATCGCCGCCAGTTCAGCTACGTCGCTGGCAAGCTCGATCACGGCTTCTTCGTGAACTTCATCTTTAACGCCGCCCCGACCGCGATCGACAAGCTCCGCGCGCGCTTCACCCTCGACGAGGAAGTGTATCGCCAGCACTACCAGAAGCTCACCGCGAAGAAGGCCGAAAAGGCCGAAAAGGCTGCCTAAGCGTCTTCCCCGGGACCTTCACGACCTATGGCCAGCCTCAATAAAGTCATGCTCATCGGGAATCTCACACGAGACCCCGAGATCAAGTACACGCCGAAAGGCACCGCGATCGCGGATATCGGTCTGGCCGTGAACCTGTCTCTTATACACATCTGACGCTGCCGACGAATAGAGAGGTGTAGATCTCGGTGGTCGCCGTATCATT
>ENA-ORBV01007321-ORBV01007321.1-microbial-mat-metagenome-genome-assembly--contig:-NODE-7321-length-19010-cov-4.938045_pt1 | contig 19010 bp, 14 predicted proteins | sample MGYA00237777_ERZ505514 | MGnify/ENA primary metagenome ERZ505514 (study PRJEB26160, sample SAMN06269048) | microbial mat metagenome | isolation source: Oligotrophic lake microbial mat | place... | reverse complement strand
GGGTTATCCCAGGAGCTTCATTGCATCTTTCAGATGCTTACATTCGTTTGGCGTGATGAAACGCTTAAAACCAAGTCGTTTTGCTTCTTTGAGTCGGACATCCATACGCGCGACAGGGCGGATTTCTCCGGTTAAACCAACTTCTCCCCAAACGGCAAGATCTTCCGGAAGAGGTTTATCGAGTTTAGATGAAGCGGCGGCGAGACATATAGCAAGATCGACTGCCGTTTCTTTTGCCTCGATTCCACCGACAGCGTTTGCAAAGACATCTTGGTCGCCAAAGCCGACGCCAGCACGACGACCCATTACGGCAAGCAATAGGCTTAGACGATTCAAATCGATGCCAGAAGTGCGTCGTAAGGGTGTTCCGTATCCTGCCGGTGTCACTAGTGTTTGTACCTCGACCAGGATGGGTCGCTGACCCTCCAGTAAACACGTTACAACGGTTCCTGGCGCTTGTTTTGGTCGATCAGCTAACATCGCAGCACTTGGATCTTCTACGACAACAAGGCCGATCTCCATCATCTGTAAAAGCGCCGTCGATTCTGTCGTGCCAAAGCGATGTTTGGTGACGCGCATTAAACGAAATGCATGACTGCGGTCGCCTTCCATCATGATAACGGTGTCCACGAGATGCTCTAGGAGGCGTGGGCCGGCGAGATCGCCATCCTTGTTGACTTGGCCAACGAGGATGACAGGAGTTCCAGATTTTTTTGCCGATTCTGCAATCCAACCAGCGGAAGCTCGTACTTGCGAGACATTTCCAGGCTCACCAGGAACTTCTGGCGCACGCATGGACTGGATTGAGTCGACGATGACGAGTGATGGTTTTGTTTCAGCGATCGTTGTCGAGACAATATCGGCAGAGGTCTCATCAAGAAAAAGAAGTGTGGGCGGAAGAATAGGGGAGAGACGCTTCAGACGTAATGAAACTTGCGCGGGCGACTCTTCACCCGTGACATACAGAACCATTTTTCCTTGCGATGCTACTGTGAGCGCAAGCTGAGCGAGTAATGTCGACTTTCCGATACCAGGCTCGCCACCAAGAAGCGTGACGGAGCCGGAAACCATACCACCTGTTAGCAAATCATCCCATACGGGAAGATTGGTTTTCTGGCGTGGTACTTCACCAGCGGCCGCGAGATCGGCGAAGGAGCTTGTTTTACCTGGTTTGCCCGCTTTACGAGGCGATGATGACTCTGCAGTGGCTTCTTCTGCAATCGACCCCCATTTTCCACAATCAGAACAGCGCCCGGCCCATTTCTGGTACTGGGCGCCGCAATTTGTACAAGAGAATAACTGGGCTGGAGGCTTCATGTCAGATTACCGGACAGGAAGATCGTGGCATGGTCGGTGTGGTTACGCCATAGCCTACGGCAGTATCTGCAACGGTACGCGCAAAGCTCATACGAGCATCATGATTTGGTGGAAGACTGCGTCCCAGACGAGTGGAGCGCGCCTCCCAAAACTCGGTACTGGAACGATCGTATTCTGCATCAGAAGCATTACATCCAACATCGCGAATAACAGCCTGTAATGCACCTGCGCCGCTATTATGACCAAAATAGAGCAGAGCTACGTATCGACGAGCATCTGTCAGAGTCGGACAGAGACGATGGATAAGATCAGCACCTGCACGCAACTGACCAACAGCGGCGGCGGCCGTATTGATTTCTGGATTAATTAAGCGATTGCAGTCGGCAGCTCTTCCAAATCGACGAAGGGCGCAAGTGTCAGGACGCACTTGAAATAAGCCCGTGAAGCCATAGCGATTAGTTACACATTCACGAAAACCCGACTCTTTGTATGCGACGGCTTTCAGGATTCTCCAGTCTAACCCTGCGCAGCCGGCATAACGTTGGAAGATCGCATCGTAAGTCGTATCACTGCTCCCACGTCTCGAAGCTGAACAAGAAGCTGCACCAGAACCGCTAGCGGCTTCTCCGTAATCAATGCCGCCTGGTTCTTCCGTAACCTCGCCAGCAATATAACCGAGTTCAAGCGTTTTTAGTTGTGTCGTGCCTGGACTAACGGTATTTAAAATCGCGTAGGCTGCGAGTGTGATCAGCAAGCCCATGATCGCGTCGATGATAATTGTTTTTCCTTTTTGTATCGAACCAACACCGGCAGAGCCTACGAGATAGAGGAATCCGCCGTAAACAACCATCACGATAGCTACAACAAGAATGATGGCGGTTAGATATCGATAAACGGCGTTAATGTATCCAGCAAGAAAGGCGACACGGACGGTTTGACCCTCACGTGTTGGTGCGACGAGGTTCAATCCAGGAATTGGAACTCCGAGCTCAGGAGTAATTGGAATGAAGGCCGCTTCTGGAGGAGCCTCTTCAACCGGTTCCGAGGTTGAAGGCGCTGTCGGTACTGGGTCTGCACAAACGGTTTGTGATATGCCCGTTGGTTGACGACAGGTCTGTGGGGCAGGGCAGCTCGTACTTCCTTCCGTGCAGTTTTGATAGCAAAAACGACTACCTACCGCACCAATACATGCTTGTCCTGAGGCGCAGGTGTCTCCGGAACCACAAGGACCGACCTGTGCAAAAACAGGATTGATTGGGAGGAATATGAGCGCGAGTAAACTCGCTAAGAGAATTCGCATAGTTAGTGACACGCTTCTAAACCGGCGCGGGCTCTCGAGAATGAATAATAACTCGTACAGCTGCGATAATCCACCTCTCGTGCAGCAGCATCGCCCAGTGGAACCATTGCGGTACCAATTGTCCAACGTGGATTACAAGAGCGCGATGGATGGTTGCTCGCTAACTCAAAATGCCACCACTCGTTTGGAATACGGCAAAAACCGGATTCTTGCATCGCCTGCTCGAGTAATAATTGGCAGGGGACAAAAGGGTCAGCTTGGTTGCGTGAGACGCCGCCGCAATAAATATCCATCGCTAAACCGCGTGCGTGACCGGATCCGGAAGATGCCCCAGCTTGGGGTAATAGTCGGTCATAAAGCGGTTGAATTTGCGCATCAGAATAGATCGCGTCTTGAGGCGGAGGGATCAGAGCGCGCAGTGAGGAATCGGCAAATGACCATCGACCTCCTGCATCACGTGTTGTGACACCAGGTCGTAGCGGAGCACCTGTTGCAGTTGTACAGTTTACTCGACCAACACAGCGCTTTAACCAAAGTCGGAGCGAGAGCGAGGGAGGACGAAAACCGCCACCAACGATACGCCAGCTCGTATTAGAACCACGTAATTCACAAAATCGATTGGCTGCACGGCGCAAGGGCTCGATCAAAGACGGATCAACAGGCGTGTTCAAGTGAACACAGGTTTCATCAAGACGCTCCAAGTTAGATTCATCAACCGTAATGAACTCGGAGCTACCACCTCCACCACCACTTGAGGGCGAGGAAGGCTCAGCTAAATCAGCTTCCAATTCTTCCATCTGTTCATCGGTTAACGGATTAACAAATGCGAGTTCTAATACTTTTAAATTTGTTGTTTGAGGATTAATCAGGTTTAGAACGGCGTAGGCAGACAGAATCAATAGCATTCCTGCGATAGCATCGATAATGATTTTTTTGCCACGTTGAATCGATCCAACTCCGGCTGATGCGCCGAGATACAAAAAACCACCATACACAACCATTACGATCGCGACGACGAGGGCGATCGTGGAGAGGTATCGATACGCCGCGTTAATATATTCTGCAAGAAAAGCAACACGCACAACGCCAGATTCACGTGTTGGAGCTGTTAGACTTCCGCCTGGGATCGGTACACCTAGCTCTGGTGTGATAGGTACAAACGGAATTTCTTCCGTAGGTTCTGCCGAGGCAGCGGGGGATGAGCCAGTTGATGATGAGGGCTGACAAACATCTTGGGTAAATCCAGAGGGACGACTGCAAGCTTCCGATGCCGGACAAGCATCTGATGCGCCTGCAGCGGCCGCTGGATTACATGTTCTGTAACAAAGCCGCGATCCTCCTGGACCGATACAAACTTGGCCGGAAGCGCAGGTATCACCACTACCGCAAGGACCCACTTGCGCACTTGCGGCAAAAGGAATGAGCGTGAAGGCTGCAGCCAGCAATAAGCCTTTTACGCGCATAGTTAGAAAATCCGCTCCTTAAGTATCGCCCATTGGAACTCTCCGGATTTTACATACCCCGTGAGATCTCGTCCGCCGATAAAAAATGTAGGCGCGCCCGTTAAACCATGGTCTCTTGCAATTTGAATGTCAGATTGAATATCAACGACGTGACGACCGGATTGCAAGCAAGAATTGAAAGACGAGGTATCGAGATCGAGTTTTGCAGCAAGGGATTGTATCGACGTGATATCAATGGTCGCCAAACGGAAAAGCTCGTCATGCATCTCCCAAAACTTTCCTTGCTCATTTGCACAACGGCCTGCAGATGCGGCGAGAATGCCGTCTGGTCTGTCGCTAGCGACAGGCATGTCGCGCCAAACAACGCGTAGGGTATTTGGATTTGCCGCGAGAACGGCGGCAAGTTCCGGTTGTGAAGCACGGCAATAGGTGCAAGTGAAGTCCGCAAACTCGACGATAACAACGGCGTCGGTTGAAGTGGAGCCTCGAGCAGGATCCGTCGCACGGATTGGAGGCAGTTGCGGTTTGAGAGCAAGGCCTTCTGGTGTATATGCGGGACGAGTTCCGGCTTGGAAGGTTGAGACGGTGCGATAGATGACACTCCACGACAACAATAAGCTTACGACGGCAAATAAACCGAGAAAAAGCCAAAGTGCACGTCGACGGTCATCCATAGCTTACAAATCAAATCGGATAAGACGGCCGGATGTCGAGTCCGTAAAAATAGCCGACTTTCCATCCGGTGTTACGCTCATGTTCGTTATAGAAGCTCCGCCTTGCGGTTGACCTAGATTAATTTTTTCACCTGTCTGTAAATTGATTTTCCAAATCTCATCAGGAACATTGGCAAAGGCATCGCGCTGCAAACCCGCTCCCTGACCGAGACGTGTCGGAACACCACAGACAAGCGCTTGTTCTCCGCTCCAGGTGCATTTGTCGGCCCAAGTGTTGATTTGTAGGTTGGTACGATTGGCATTAATAGAGTCACCAGTTGCACCGCTGATCCAAAGCGACGGCAAATAATTGTTAGCTGAGCTGTAAACGGAGTACAAAAGATTTTGACCGGAAGGAGACCATGCCGGAACAAAACCACGGCCTTCTACAACAAGACCCTTAAAATTCTCTTGATTCTGTCCTAATAAAATAATCTGTTGGCGATCGATGCCAAGCTTTTCACCCGTAAACGAATAGGCGACGGATTGGTTATTTGGCGACCAGCTAGAATGGACTTTGTCCTGGTTATCACCAAGTGTTTCAATCGGTCTTGCATTGGTACCGTCAGGATTGGCGACAACAAGAAAACGGTTGTCAGAGTTATTTCCAACACTCTTAGCGACGATCTGACCGTCATCAGGTGAAAAATTGAAATCTTCCCAGTGCTTTGGCAACGTTACCTGCTTATCCGTTGCAAAATCGTACAAAATATTTGATCCGTCTGGATAGTTAATCACGGCTTTATCTGTTGAGTTCCCCCAATTAACACTTTCGACTCCAAAAAATGCTTGGTTAGAGAGCGGTGTCTCCTCTCCATCGACCGTAACCCGATAAAAACGTCCATCGTCCGGGTTGTAGCCACGGATCTGACCATTACTCGCCATTGAAACATTTGTGGTAGGCGTCGTTCGCAAAACACGTGTACGGGGAGCCGTTGGAATACCCTCTGGAATTGAAGGAATAAATGGCTGACCTGGTTGTGTTGGAAGACCGCCAGGACCTTCTGGTGTTGTGGTCGCGCCTTGTGGTCCGCCAGTTCCTGCAGAAGGAAAACTTCCTCCCGGAGTTTGCACGCCAGGCTGTGTGACAACAGGGGTTGTGGGTCGTCGGAAGAATACCCAATAGATACCGAAGGCGATAGCAATAACAACAAGCAAAAAGCCTACGATCAAAAGAACACGTTTCAAGCGGTCGTTCATGATCGTATTATAACACAATTGCCTGTGCCACTATAATGCGCTGAAGATTTCAGCGATGCCAAAGGCTGCACCACCAAACACGGAAAAGATTGCTGAAATGATAATGATTGGACCAATTATTATACAGAGGGCAAATAGGACGACAATAAGATCAAAACAACCAATAACAGCACATTCATAGGGAAAACCTGCTCTCGGTACAAAAGGTAAATCTTTTTTGAAGACCGTCAGCGCTAGTCTTGCGTTTAAGTGAGCAAACGTCATAAGTAAACCCACGACATCCTCAAAACCATGAATCGCGTCAAAGGCGTCGACAAGGTTGGAGATCGTCTTTTTAGCAGTAGCGATTTTCTTTTTCTGACCTTCTACGGCTTGTGCGACTTTTTCTGTCGTACTTTGTTTTGTCTGGGATTGCGCGTTTGCCGCAGAGGCAGTCGCCTGCTGCAAAGCAGAGGCGCGAGCAATCTCTTGCGGTGTTGGTCCAGCGGGCCCTAATGACGTATCGGACTCATAAGGAAGGTCATTCTCCGGAGAGCTAGAATCGTTCGATTCCGTTGACTCGGATGAACGGACACGCTCCCCAGAGGATCGGTTGATCCTTTTCATTCTTTCTCTACCTTCTTCCTCGTTTGAGCCGTAAATATCTGCCGCTTCTGGTTCATCCTCGGCGTTGGCGGCATAGCTCTGAACTCTTGCTTCTGGAATATCCAGAGGGCCAGCAAAAGATTCTTGACCTCCCTCAGTGTTAAGAGCGTTTTGTAATGCGTCTTCTCCCATTACTTCTTCTCGGCCAGAGCTACGATCATATTCTTGGCCAGCATTAAACTCTACCGCACGTTGAGCTTGCCCGCTCAAGGTCGATAAGCTTCCGCTCGGCAAAGGGCGAATGGGTTTGGGCGTACGTACGGAAGGAGAAGAGGCACCTCTTGTGGGACGCGTTGGAAGTGATGGCGCAAATGTTCTCGGGGAGGCAGCAGGCGGTTTTGGTAAGGCTGCCGCAGCAACGGCTATCGCGGTTACGGGTGTTCGTGTCGGCTGGGAACTCGGTAAAAGATCCTGTAGAGCGGCGAGCTGTTCTTGAGGAACAAAACCATCATTATTTTTTTGGAAGCTTGTTACTTTTTGCGCGATTTGCTGTGCGCGATTACTTTCATTGATTCCTGCGGCCTGAAGTCCGGTTTGCTGGTCGAGTATTGTGATGCGTTTGGTTTGCAGTGGAGGAATTTGTTGTTCAAATTGTGCTGCCTGCTCTCCATTACCGCCCGCAAGTGCAGAACGTGAATCTTGCTGTAGTTGGTTGATGCGATTAGAAACGTCATTCAACTGTGAGCTCAAGGTTTGAACTTGATTTTCACGATTCTCCGCGTTCTGTCCGTAAGTTGCCAGTGCCTTTTGCGCAGAGGCGATCACAGCTGTAGCAGCTGTATCCGCCGCTGGTATCGAAGCGGCTACCGCGGCAACGGAGGCTGCCACACCTTGAATCGTTGCGGAAACAGAAACTTGCCCGCGCTGCTGTTGAAGTGACTGCCGCGCTGAACGGATGGTAGAAGGCTCGGATACCGATGTCGCCGTCGATACAACAGATGCAATTTCTTCAAGCGGGGCGGTAATCTCTGGGATTGCAACATCGAGGTCGTCTAGATCAATCGTTTGGCCTGTGCGTGATGTGTATTGGATTTGTGAAGGTTGAATTGAGGTACCGCTTACTTCAACTTGGCGCAGGATTTTTCCGGTTGAGTCGACGGAAAGTCCAATGGTCTTTTGGCCCGGCGGGTCATTCACTTTGATGCGGCCACTTTCAAAGGCTTGTTTTACTTGCAACGTTTTGTCTTCATCGATTTCAGAACCTTGCTCGTTGATGATTTTGGTTGATGATTTTGTTGGTGCTGAAGCAACGGCCGCAACTCCGGCCTTAGCGGATCGTGTTGGACGAGAAATTTCTGCTGGCTTCATCCAACGACTCGTCGCACCTTGATTCACCAGTACCTCATCGCTTTGAGCGTCGTAGCCGATCACTTGCGCTTGCTTACCATCGATAGAAACATTCTTTCCAAACATGCCACGTACAGCGTTGGAAGAATTCTTTTTTGTTCTTGTGCCACGCGCTAAATCGTTTTGACGTTGCGTTTCAACAAGTGTCTGGAAATCCTTGTAGGGGATTTGGACATTCTCTACAGAATCACCAGAACGACGGACGGCGCGGACGGTATCGCGCAAGCTGTCATAACCGATGACGGTTACATCGCGATATTGTTTTGGACCTACGGAAAAAAACGTCCCAAAGGCGACGCTTTTACCTCTCTCTTCTCCGGTAAGGTCCTTGGCTGATGAATCGTCGTTTTGCGACGTCTCCTCAACCGGTTCTTCATCCGGAAGCGGTGTTGCCCTTGCTGCGTCCGCCATGTGCGGATTCTATCACGCGCAACCTAACACTCATAACCCACCCCTGCCCCTCCCTTCTGCGAAGGAGGGGTTCTGATAGAAAGTCTCCCTTCGCAGAAGGGGAGATTTAGAGGGGTTAGGCAACTTTGATCCTGTCTTTTGTAACTTTAAGTGTTGCCTTCCGCTTGTTTGGATGTTCAATCAACATTTCAGAAAGAAGTGACATGATTTCACGTTCAACGACACGACGTGCGGCGCGAGCACCTTCTTCTGATCCAAACTCGCGCTTCATAAGCCAATCCATCACATCATCGCCAGCGATCAAAGCGACATTTTGTGCTTCTTTGACACGACTCAGCACAACATCGAGTTCACGACGGACAATGTCGCGCAACGTCGATTGTTCCAGCGGCTTGAATACGGCAATACGATCCAGACGATTCAATAGCTCGGGACGGAAGCGCTCTTTGAGTTGTGTACGAACGAGTGACTCAAAACCGTCCGTAGAATCGCCAAAACCGAGAGAGGATCGATTCAAATATTCTGCACCGACATTTGAAGTCAGCACGATATAAGCGTGGCGGAATGGAATATGACGACCTGAACCGTCGGTGATACGACCGTCTTCCAAGGCCTGTAACAGCAAATGCTGGACATCTGGATGCGCTTTCTCAAATTCGTCAAAGAGAAGAACGGCGTGCGGGTGTTTACGGATTGTGTCAGCTAAACGATTTCCTTCGCGGTATCCGACATAGCCAGCAGGGGAGCCGAGCAACTTGGAGACAGAATGTCCTTCTGCAAATTCTGACATGTCGAGTTTTACAAGTGCATCTTCACGTCCAAAGAGTTCATGAGCCAGTGCTTTAGCAAGTTCTGTTTTTCCTGTGCCAGACGGGCCGACAAACAAAAAGCTGGCGCGAGGACGTTTTGGATCAGATAAACCGAGTCGTGCTTTGCGGACGGTTTCTGCGACTTCACGGACAACATGATCCTGACCGATGATGCGTCTGGCTAAATTAGCCTCAAGGCCACGTAATTGCTCACGCTCAGCTCTGATGACGGCTTCATACGGAACACGCGCCATACGAGCAACAATGCGCGCTACGTGATCAACGGTGACTTCCAAACGCTCTTGTTTACGGCTGGCTTTCATCGATTCTTCAATACGCTTCTTTTCATTCAACAGACGCTCCTCATCCTCAAGTGCTTTGGAGGCATCGGGTAGAGATCCACCATCAACGGCGGCTTCCTTGGTCTCACGAAGGGCATCCAGCGCAATTTCTAATGAACGTAAACGCTCAACAGACTCGCGTGAACGGCGGCGCGCATTGATATAAGCGGCGGCTTCATCGAGAACATCGATCGCTTTGTCTGGGAAGAAACGGTCCGTAAGATAACGTTCTGAAAGATGAATAGCTGCCTCAACCGCTTCTGGTGCATAACGAACACCATGATGATCTTCATAACGCGTTTTCAAACCTTGCAACATTTTTCCAGCGAGTTCCGCGGAAGGCTCTGGAACATCGATCGGTTGAAAGCGACGTTCGAGCGCGGCGTCAGGTTCCAAGTGCTTCTTAAATTCATTCCAGGTGGTTGCGCCAATACAGCGGATCTCCCCGCGAGCCAAAGCTGGTTTTAGAATGTTGGCGGCATCGAGCGAACCTGAAGTTGAGCCTGCACCGACAAGGTTGTGGATTTCATCAATAAATAAAATGGCCGTGGGATCAAGGCGTACCTCTTCAACAAGTTGCTTTAATCGCGCTTCAAACTCTCCACGATACATGGTTCCAGCAACCATGAGCGCGAGGTCAACAGCGTAAATGCGTTTGCCCTGCAAGATATCTGGGACATCACCAGCGGCAAGGCGTTGCGCAAGTCCTTCAACAATCGCCGTCTTACCGACACCTGGCTCACCGAGTAATATCGGATTATTTTTTGATCGACGGCAAAGGACTTCGATCAGACGGTCTGTCTCTTCATCGCGACCAATGACCGGATCAAGACTTGCAACCGTTTCTGGAGCTGTCAGCTCGCGTGCAAAGATCTCCACAGCACGAGGGCGTTTCTCGCGCGACGGACGTCCTTGCTGTGGTTGCGATGACTGGCCGGGGTTTGGAGTTGGGGTTTGGATTTCCGGTTCCGGGGATTCTTCCGATGGAATCGCTCCGATTTCTTCACGGGCGAGCAAATCCGGGAAACGTGAAGTATTACGCAAAACATGCGCAAGCTGTTCTTTGGCCAAATCTAAATTCATGCCCTGCGTTTCCAAAAATGTATGAATATCTGGAAGCGAGCTTTCCATCAGAGCTAAAAGCAAATGTTCGGTACCAACATAACGATGCTCGTGGACATGAGCCATTAAAACGCATTTTTCAAGAACACGACGAACGGCAGGGGAGAGATCTGGAGCAATAGCACTACCTGGTTCATGTGGTTTTGGAAAACCCCGAAAAGTAGACTCGGCTTTAAGCAAATCGACATTGGATTTGGATAGCACTTCTGCGGCAATGGAACCTTGCTGTTGAAGAACACCTACCAAAAGATCACCCGGCTCGACGGAGTCGCGGCCGCTGGAAATCGCAAACGCTAGAGCATGCTGTAATGCCTCGCGAAGATGTCCCGTAAAACGGGAGAGAAATTCATTTCCGAGCATAGTCGTTTAGCGAGCATCCGCCATTAGACGCAGGCGATGAATGCGTTCCTCCGCTGGAGGATGAGTTGAAAACCAGGACGCTTTACTACGACTCGGTCCAAACGGACTAGAGATCCAGAGATGGGCCGTTGCTCTGGAAGCGCGTTGCATTGGTTGATTATAGGCTGATATTTTTTCCAGCGCTCTGGCCAAGCCTTCCGGATAGCGTGTGAGCAAGACTCCGGATGCATCCGCTAGATATTCACGCGAGCGACTCACCGCGAATTTGATGAGTTCCCCGATGATTGGAGAGAGGATCAAAAAGACGAGGCCGACAATTGCCAGAACACCGCCACCACTTCTGCGTCCACGACCTCGGAACAATCCAAAACGGAAAAAAGAATCACCCATGATGGTAAGCGCGCCAACGAGTACCGCAACCAACATCATGAAACGCATGTCATAATTTTTAACATGCGAGAGTTCATGGGCCAGGACTCCTTCCAACTCTTCGTTCTCCAGCATTTGAACGATGCCCGTTGTAACGGCGATTGAGGCACGCTTAGGATCTCGACCCGTCGCAAAGGCATTCGGTGCTGGATCATCGACGATATAGAGCGCCGGCATCGGGAGGCCTGCGGTAATTGAGAGGTTCTCAACTAAATTCCAGAGGTAGGGATTTTGATCGCGCGACTCAATGCGTTTGGCACCCGTAGAAGACAGAACAATTTTATCTCCCCAAAACCAGGAAACGGCAGTCATGCCGAGCGAGACAATCAATGCAAAAGCAAGCCCGAAGTATCCGGAGCCGTTTAGATAGCCAAAGAGATAGCCTGCTGCCGCCAGGATTCCGACAAAGAGGGCGACAAGCAGGAAACTTTTACGGCGATTGGAAGCAATGTGTGAGTACATCGATTAGAACTGGACTTGCGGAGCATTACGTTCCGACTCGTTGCCGATTTCAAAGAATTCGCGTTTCACGAAGCCGAGCATGCCAGCAATCATATTGGTTGGAAATACCTGAAGCTTGGTATTGAAGTCGCGGACATTGCCATTGTAAAAGCGACGGGAAGCCTGGACTTTGTTTTCCGTGTCGGCAAGCTCATCCTGCAATTTGGCAAAGTTAGCATTTGCCTTCAACTCCGGATATGCCTCGGCGACGGAAAAGAGTGACTTCAGCGTCGAGGAGAGCATATTCTCTGCAACCGCCTTGTCATGTGCACCCTGTGCGTTCATGGCATTGGCACGGGCTTGAGTGACTTTCTCAAAGGTTCCGGACTCGTGAGTAGCATAGCCTTTAACCGTTGCAACGAGGTTGGGAATCAAGTCATAGCGACGCTTCAATTGGACGTCGATGTCGGACCAGGCCTCATCAACTTGGTTCTTGAGGGTAATAAGACCGTTGTATGTCATGACCAACCAAATGGCGACCACGACGACTACGGCAAGAAGAATCCAGAGATACATAGAAAAAGGGTGATTTTTTAGCGTAAATAAGTGCCCTTTCAGGCTTACTATAAGGATAGCAGATGCGGAACAACGGTCAATTCCGCAACATTGACCCAAAAATGACGAGCGAGCATGCTAGGAGACGATTATGCAACCCTCCCTTTTTAAAGCCTATGATATTCGAGGCCTCTCCCCGGAGGAGCTTGGTGCGGCTGAAGCTGGTCGTATAGGCGTGGCGCTCGCAAAACTGCATCGACCTAAAAATGTCGTGGTTGGACGAGATATGCGTGTGACATCGGCAGAACTTGAAGAAGCGTTGATCGATGGACTGAACTCGCAAGGGGTTGATGTTGTGCGTATTGGACTCTGCACGACGCCCATGTTTAATTTTTCCGTATCTGAAGCACGAGGCGTTTATGATTTGGGAGTTATGGTGACGGCCTCGCATAATCCGGCAAAATATAATGGATTAAAAATCACAAAAGGTGATAACACATCGATAGGGCAGGGGAGTGGAATGGAGGAATTACGGGATCTTGCCTGTTCTGATGAACCGATTCCACAAGGGAATACGCGCGGTACCGTCAGTGATGATAATGAATTATTGGATCGTTATGTGGAGGCCGTTTGGTCGCGTAGCAAGCTCGAAGGTGGTTTTGAGGATTGGCATATCGCAATTGATGCCGGAAATGGGATGGAAGGATATGTTTTGCCAATACTATCAAGAAAACTTGGCGCGACCGTCCATGATCTGTATTGGAAACTCGATGGCAATTTCCCAAACCATGAAGCCAATCCGGTAAAGGTTGAGACCTTGAAGGACTTACAGGAAATGGTCCGCGTGAAACGATGCGTCTTTGGCGCGGCTTTTGACGGAGATGCGGACCGTGTTGGTTTTGTCGATGAGAACGGCGAACCTATTCCGGGAGATATTTTGACCGCTCTATTTGCCAAAGAACTTTTGTCCGAGCACAAAGGCGGAACGGTCTTATATGATTTGCGCTCATCCAAAAGCGTAAAAGAAGTCATCGAGGAAGCGGGCGGCAAGGCCATCATGTGCAAAGTCGGACATGCGGGTATCAAAAAACAAATGCGCGAGACAGGCGCGGTGTTTGCTGGAGAGCTTTCCATGCATTTTTATTTTGCAGAGTTTGCTAATTGCGAAGCATCGGATTATGCAATGCTCTTGCTTATGCGATTACTGAAGCGTGAAAACAAGCCGCTCTCAGCGCTCTGGAAACCGCTTGTACGCTATGCACATTCCGGGGAAATCAATTTTTCCGTCAGCGATACCCAGAAAGCGCTAGCCTTGATTGAAGAACGCTATCAAAAAGACGCACTCGATGTCTCGCATCTTGATGGTGTGCGGATTGATTTTGGAGATTGGTGGTTCTCTTTGCGCGCATCAAATACAGAGCCATTGATTCGCTTGAACCTGGAGGCGGAAACACATGAAAGAATGGAAGAGAAAGTCGCGGAAATACGTGTATGCTTGGCATCTTTGATTCAGGCATAGGTGGCCTGACGGTTGTTAAAGAATTATTGCGTCGACATCCATCGGCAGGTTTTGTGTATTTGGGCGATACGGCTCGTACACCCTATGGAAACAAGTCCGCGGATACGATTAGGCAGCATGCTGTTGAGGACGCACGTTTTCTGGTCGGAAAAGGTGCCGCAACGATTCTGGTTGCTTGTAATACCGTGAGTGCTGTCGCAATGCATGAACTCCGACACGCATTCCCTGTGGTCAATTTCTTTGAGGTAATTGAACCAGCTGTATCTAAGGCAAAAGGTAAAAAAATCGGTGTGATCGGTACACGGGCGACGATTGCATCGTGTGTTTATGAAAAACAGCTAAAAGAGCAAGACGCGAAAGTCACGGTCATCTCACAAGCTTGTCCGCTTTTTGTACCGCTCGTGGAAGAGCATTGGACACAGAAGTCGGAAACAAAACGGATAGCACGGACCTATCTTGAGCCATTGCGCAAAGCACAAATCGATTGCTTGATCCTCGGTTGTACGCACTATCCGCTTTTACTTGATGTGATTAAAAACTCTTTGCAAAAACGCGTCAGAATTATCGATTCACCATCCGCACTTATGGATGTTGTTGAACGGGAAGCTGCTGAGGCGATTGTTGATGGCGAACAAAAATATTACTTTACTGACCCTTCACCAATGACAGATGCGATTGCGACTCGTTGGTTAAAAAAGATGGTTCGCGGAGAACGAGCTGTTCTCTTGTAAAAGTAAACGCCCGGACTTGTATGTAACAAGTCCGGGCGTGGGAGTAGTCGGCTCTTCGGAGGCGAAACGTGCAGTTGGTCTAGACAAAGGGGATTTCGCATCGCCTAAGACTATTACTGGTGTGATGTTGATTGAGGCTCCCTGGCGGGTTATGAGCCCATTTCCACTTTGTCCCTCGACATCAGGCTAGAACAGAGGGGGCGATCACTGGAATAGCTTTGACACCAGTATCACAAAACGTCTCCGAAGAACCGTAAACGAGTTTACACAAAGCAAAAAAACCGTCAAGATGTCATGCATGCTCAATGTCTTGATTTTTTTGCTGGTTTTATCAGTTTTGGTACTGGTTCACGAGGCTGGCCACTATATCGTCGCACGCATTTTTGGCGTAAAAGCAGAGGAATTTGGCTATGGCTTCCCTCCCCGAGCGATCGGCTTTGTAAAAACAGAGCGTGGGTGGAAGCGTGTTCCTGGCAAGGATCGGTCCAACTATAAAAACACCATTTGGTCGATTAACTGGCTTCCGCTCGGCGGATTCGTTCGTTTGAAGGGGGAGTCGGGTGAAGGCGCGGGGGAGTCAGACTCGTTTTTAACAAAACCAGGTTGGCAGAAATTTCTTGTGCTTGCTGCTGGTGTTGCCATGAATTGGCTTCTGGCCGCGTTTATATTTTCCATTGGTTTTGCTGTTGGCGTTCCGGCGGAAACGGATGGATTGCCAGCTTCCGCGATTGTAAAAGATTCACGCATCGAGATTGTTGAGGTTGTCGGCAAAAGCGCGGCGGAAACAGCGGGAATAAAACAAGGTGATCGCATCATCACCATCAATGGCGAGGTTGCGAGCAGTGCGGAGAACGCCAGAATGATTTTGTCTGATCAAACGGAAAAAGGCATGGAACTGACTATGGAGGTCATGCGTGGAAAAGATTTGGAGGTCATTCATGCAACACCGGTATTTCTTGAAGCGCTTGGGAAACCTGGACTTGGAGTCGCTCTCGGAAATATCGCGACGGTGCGTTTTCCCTTACCGCTTGCCGTTGTTCAGGGCGTGACTGTGACAGCGCAATATACAGGATTGATCGTCAACGGATTTTTTAGTCTTATCGCTGATCTCTTTGGAGCGCGTAAATTAGCCGCAGAAGTATCCGGTCCAGTTGGTATCGCTGTTCTAGCAGGACATGTTGCCGAGCAAGGTTTTTGGGCACTTATGCAATTTGCGGCAATTCTTTCCTTGAACTTAGCCGTCATCAACTTTCTCCCCATCCCAGCGCTGGATGGTGGACGAGCCGTGTTTGTCGTGGTGGAATCTCTACGAAGACGTCGTAACAATCCACGTTTTGAAGCCGCGGTTCATCAGATCGGATTTGTTGCACTCTTGATTCTTATCTTGCTTGTAACTGCACAAGACCTGCATCGATACGGTGGAGCAATCTGGAACGGACTCAAAGGCGTTGTAGGATTATAATATTCATATGGACCTCGAACCACAATTACGCGCAATCGGTAACCAAGCGGGTACAGCAATAGAAGCTGCAACCAACCTCGAGCAACTCGAAGAAACCGAGGTGCGTTTTCTTGGACGCAAAGGCGAGCTTGCCGCTCTCATGAAAGAAATGGGCGCTGTCTCCGCAGAAGATCGACCTAAAATCGGCGCTTTTGCCAATGAGGTGAAGACGGATATTGAGGCAGCGCTTGAGAAAAAAAGAAACCAGCTCGCTCAAGCATCCATCGGACAAAAGCTTTCTAGTGAACAGGAAGATGTGACAGAGCCTGGAATGAAGCCTTCCGAAGGTCATTTGCATTTAGTGACGCAGGCGATTCGAGAGTTTACGGATATTTTTGAACGTGCCGGTTTTCAACGCGTACGACCGCCGGAAGTTGATTGGGATTGGTTTGCCTTTGAGGCGCTCAACATGCCAAAGGATCATCCAGCGCGTGATGACTGGGAAACGTTTTTCATGAATGCGCCCATGAGTGAGAAGAAAAATGAGGGTCGCATGTTACTTACTCCACATACAACCAATGGCACAGCGCATCTTTTGAAAGATCAGAAGCCTCCGATTCGAGCTATCAGCATCGGTAAGACGTATCGAAGACAAATTGACCTGACGCATTTGCCGATGTTCCATCAATTTGATGGCGTGTACGTGGATAAGGGTGTGAACCTCACACATTTGCTAGGCATTATCGAATACTTTGTCAAAAACTTTTTTGGACCGGATCGCAAAGTGCGTATTCGTCCATATCATTTCCGTTTTACAGAACCGTCGTTTGAAATCGATATCTCAACGGATTCCAAAATGGGAAAGAATGGCTGGCTGGAACTTGGTGGAGCAGGAATGCTACATCCAAACGTAATTAAGGCGGCTGGACTTGATCCGGAAGAGTATTCGGGTTTAGCGTTTGGTTGGGGAGTAGAGAGAACGTATATGATGAAGGAGGGCTTGCAGCTCGACGATATTCGTACCTTGTATAAGAACGATTTGCGCTTCTTGCAGCAGTTCTAATTCTCGTGACGATATCTGTATGGATCTACTTGAGAAACAATTAGCGGAAAAAAAGCAGACGACAACTGTTCCGGTTCAAGCCGTGAAGAATGAGACGGCGGCACTGGAACATGAAGTAATATTGCTTAAACAGCGCTTCAAGTGGATGGCTATTCTGTGGTGGATCATGTTTATTCTGCTTGTGATCGGTGCGCTCGCTCTGGTTTCCATGAACATGTGGGATACGTGGAAGCTACGTGAAGAATCGATGACCTATGGAGCCCGCGTAGAGAAACGTATTGATGAAACGGCGGTGAACTCACAACGTAATCTCCAAGACCGATCGCTTACCGTTGAGCAACGTCTTGATAATTTAATGCGTGATTTCTCCGATTTAAAAGCTAAGATGACCGCGCTGGAGATTAACTTTGAACGAGCGGAACAAATTTGTACGAATGCCTGTAATGCTGCTGCAAAATAAAAATTCCTTATGAACATCCTCGCTTCCTACGACTGGCTCAAAGAATATGTCGATCTCGATAAGATTGATCCGCAATCTTTTGCGAGTCGTGTCTCCTTGTCTGGCCCAGGAGTTGAGCGACTCTATCCTCAGGGTCTTGATTTAGACGGTGTCGTTATCGGTCATGTCCTTGAAGTAAAGCCTCATCCAAATGCAGACAAATTGCGCATTGCGATTGTCGATCTTGGGAAAAGCAAAGCAACAATTGTTTGCGGAGGTTCAAATTTGGAAACCGATCAATGGGTTGCTGTCGCCAAGGTTGGAGCAAAGGTGCGTTGGCATGGGGAAGGGGATTTGATCGAACTCAAACCGATTGAGATTCGCGGAGAAAAGAGTGGAGGGATGATTTGTGCGGCAAATGAAATCGGCTTGTATGATGCGTTTCCGCATCAGGATCGCGAGATTGTCGATCTTGGAAAAGCTCTACCTGGTCTCAAAGTAAAAGCTGGGACACCCCTTGCTGAGGCTCTTGGGCTCTGGGGCGACACGGTTCTCGATATTGAAATTACAACCAACCGACCAGATGCAGCAGGAATGGTTGGGCTAGCGCGTGAAGCGGCGACCATCTTGAAACGGAAGCTGCTGTGGAAGGCTTCAAAGCTCCCAAAAGCAAAAACGATTTCATCGATCAAGGTCGCGGAAAAGAAATTGTGTCCGCGCTATATCGGCGTGCGTATTGATGGCGTGAGCATCGAATCATCGCCTTGGTGGCTGAAGCGACGGTTACTGTCTGCTGGACTCCGTCCGATTAATGCCGTTGTCGACATCACGAATTTTGTCATGCTTGAGCTTGGGCAACCGATGCATACCTTTGATGCAGACAAACTTTCTGCGAATACACTCGTTGTTCGATCGGCTAAGAAAGGGGAGAGGATGCCGGCCTTGGATGGAAAAACGTACTCCCTTGAAGACGGAATGCTTGTGATTGCCGATGCGGATAAGCCTCAGGCCGTCGCTGGCGTCATGGGCTCGGAAACGTCGGCGGTGACGATTGGGACGACTTCTATCATCCTTGAAGCAGCAACATTTGATTCTGTTTCCGTCAGACGAACGGCGCGAAAATTGAATCTGTATTCAGACTCTCAATTGCGTTTTGAAAAAGGCTTATCGATGATGGCGCCTCCGGAAGCGATGGCACGGGCAGTCGAACTCGTTCTTGAATTGTGCGGAGGAAAGGTCTCGGGCATGACTGATATCCAGGCGCATCCATACAAAGCGCCGAGCTACTCGATTACGTTTGCCAAAATCGATGAGCTGATTGGTATTCCGATGAAGAAAACTGATTGTATCGACACATTGAAGCG
>ENA-ORBV01007320-ORBV01007320.1-microbial-mat-metagenome-genome-assembly--contig:-NODE-7320-length-19011-cov-8.007764_pt1 | contig 19011 bp, 25 predicted proteins | sample MGYA00237777_ERZ505514 | MGnify/ENA primary metagenome ERZ505514 (study PRJEB26160, sample SAMN06269048) | microbial mat metagenome | isolation source: Oligotrophic lake microbial mat | place... | reverse complement strand
CTGGTGCCGCGCCCAACAACCACGCGGGTGCGTGTCCGAGAGCTCGGCGGGGGGTGTTCCGGGGGGTGTTCTGGGAGAAAAAAGGGCGTTTGAAAAGCCTATCCCCGGCGCAGATCGGATCGATTTCGTCGCAGCCCATGACGATGCATAGGCAAGAATCATCACTCCCCGCCGCTTGGCAAGCACTCGGGGCTCGCTGCAGCAGAGACAGAGGACAAGCCCCCACCATGATCAGCGCCGCCTTCATCTATGAACCCCGAACCTACAACCACGAGTTCACCGAGCTGAACGCGCTCATCGAAGAGGCAGCCACTTCAACACCGGGTTTTCTCGGTGTCGAGACCTGGACCAGCGACGATGGCAAACGCCACAACGCCACCTATTACTGGGAAAACCTGGAGTGCCTGAAGGCACTGACGACACACCCCAAGCACATCGAAGCCAAGCGTCGCTACGGGGAGTGGTACACCGGCTACCAGGTCGTCATCGCCGAAGTCATCAAGTCCTATGGTGACGGCGCATTTCCTCACATCACCCAGCCAGGGCGCCTTGCCGCCTGACCGACCGAGCGGTGCGCCAACGGCAGGCCGGGTCTGGCCGATGCCGAAGTTTCCAGAGATGGTGCGCGTCGTCGGCGGCTCAGCGCCCGGCGCGTCAAGAGCAACTTGTTCTGCGATCCCGAATGAATACCCCTCAACGAATCCTCGCATTTTTAACCTGCGGTCTTGGTCTCGCGCTTGCACTTCTGGCGATGGCGGGCTGCTCGGTCAAACCGCTTCGCTTGCAGGTGCCCGAAGACCTTGCGCAGACCAGCACTGCCCTGTCGGTCACTGGCCGTAACGGCTGGCGACCGGACCGCCAGAGCTTGCGCTTTGGCGACTTTTCGACCGGGCCCCGCCAGAACCAGCAGCAAGTCCGCGCTGCCCGCTGCGAACCGGGCTGCACGGGCATCGAGATCGGCGTAAGTGCCTGGAGAGTCGAAGAGGGCTTCCGCACCGCGAAACAGAAACTAAGCTTTACCCAACGAGGGCCAGCACAAGCCGAGGCGCTGGTGCTGGCGCTGTACGAGCTCAACGAGCAGGAGAGTCGTTTGCTGCTGCGCGTGATGGCGGTCGAAGTGCAAACCATCACGCGACAGACGCGGCGGGCGGCCTTCGCCGGTACCGTGCAACCCAAACAGCCAGACGAGCAGGGTTGGCGTTTTGCCATCTGGTTCCCCGATCAGTTGCAGACCGGCGTACCGGACATCGGATTCATCCAGAGCGACGCAGGGCAGCGCATCACCATCCGTCACCTCTCGGGCTGGGAGGGCCAGCCGCGCGGCAACCAGATTGCCCTGCACATGGGGCTGCCGATGGGCTTTGCGTTTGAGCTGGATGGGGTGACAGTGGGTGCTGTCTCCACCTTCGGCGACGGCCAGGTGTGGTTGCGCAATGATCTGGCGCCCTCGATAAGGCTGGCGCTGGCCAGCCTTTGCAGTGCCGTTCTGGCACGGGCCACTTGACTGCGCTGCCTGCCCTGATGACCCCGTTGCCAAGGCCCGGTCGAAAAAGGGTCGTTGCTCGTTTGCGGGGATCAGACCCGCGCGATGCCGGCCGGATGGCTTGACTCGCGCGCCACCGTGCCGACATGTGCCGTTTGCACTAGCGGCGGCAACGCTCAGCTCCCGAAACTCTGCCATTCAAGCCTATGGCTTGGCGCGCGGTGGGCACTAGCGGGCCCTGCACCCTATCGCGCGGCGTGAACAGTGGCGGGAGCGCATGGTCAGAGAAAAGCATGGTCGCGCGCGACGATCAGCAAGTGCGTGCGGTTGCGCGCACCCAGCTTCTGCAGCAAAGCCGTGATGTGCAGCTTGACGGTCCGCTCGGCAATGCCCAATGCAGAAGCAATGCGTTTGTTGGGCTGCCCCTGCGCCACCAGTGCCAATACCTGGCGTTGCCGCGCCGTGGGCATGGGCCCATCCTGTGCGGGCAGGCTGGGCGAGCGCTGGCCGAACACAGACTCGCCGCGGGCGATCGACTTCAAGGCAGCCAGCAATTCGTCGACCGAGCGCGACTTGCCCAGATACCCGCTGGCGCCCGCGCTTCTGGCGCGAGCGGCCAGTGCAGGGTCTTCGTCGCTGGAGATCAGCGCGCGTGCCATCAGCGGAAAGTGGGCGCCGAAGCGGCGTATCCCTTCGATGCCATCGGCGCCAACGAGCCGTTGGTCGATCAGTACCATGTTGTGACCTCCGCGGGTCGCGCGGCTCAAACCGTCGTCAACCGTCGGTGCGGTATCGACTTGTATGCCAGCGCCAATGTGCATCAACGCGTGCGTAAAACACACGGCGAATAATGGATGATCGTCGATCAGTAATAGCTTCATGGCGACTTCTTGGAAGAAGCGGACGGCATATGGGTTCCCTGGCTGCAAGCCTTGTAGATGGTCGCCAGCAACTGTCTGCGCGCCTGCCCCATTGACTTGCATGCCGCTTCGCAGCAGTTGCCTTCAGGCTAAAATTTCAACTCAGGTCGCCGAACCTGTTGGATCGGCTTGGTTCCCTGATTGAAGCCCGATAGCCGGGCAGCGTCTACTGCCAGATCTGATAGGGTCTGCCAGCCAAAACGGCGGAGGTTCTAGAAAGGCAGGGGCTGTATCAGCCCCTGCAAAGTGGCCTTGGCCACCGCTTGCTGGCGGTTCACAACCTCGAGCTTGCGCACGGTGTTGTTCAGGTGGAAATTGATCGTGCTTTCCGACAACCCCAGCAACTGCGCGATTTCGCTGGACGTCTTGCCGTCGGCGGCCCAGCGCAGGCACTCGATTTCGCGCGCCCTCAGGGCGGGGCCGTTGACATCACTGCACAGCAGACCACTCAAGCGGCGCACAGCCTCGTGCACGTGACTGGCAAGCAGATGCACGTACGGAATTGCACGCCCGCATACAGCGCGCGCCTCCTCGGGGGGCGCATCGAGGGCGAAACTCAGAATGCCAAGTTCGCCTTTGGGGCTATGCACTGGCATGGTCACACCGTCACGCAGGCCGAACGTCGCGGCCTCTCGCATCACCCGCTCGGCGTGGCTTCCCGGGTCCAGTGAAAGATCACTCCAGCGTAGGGGGATGATGTGGTTCGCGCAGTGCGCCATCACCGGGTCGGCCTCGAAATGCGCTGCTTCAAAGTAGCGCTTGACCCAGCCTGCGGGGTAGCCGTCGAGCATGATGACCCGCGCTTCTGCAAAGTGCGTCGGTACGCGCAACGCATAAACGAAGGTGTGAAAGCCAAGTCGGGCGCACTCTGTGCGGCACAACCCTTCGAGGTCTTCCAGCGTCGTGCTCACGGCGATGTGTTGTGTCAGGGCGTCCAGGTGCTGTAGGTTCATCGACGTCCCCACTACATGCAGAGAAGGTGGCGGTGGAGTGAAGGGTCGCGGGCCCTTGCAATTGCGCCTTGCATTTGCGCCTTGAATTGAGCATCCATGCGCGCCACGCACCCGAGCAGACCTATGGATTCGTAGAGGCGAATGGCTTTGGGCGTCGCGGCAGCGCGCTTGGAAAGTTCTCCGATGTACATAGTATTCCTCAACAAGGTTCGGGCGAAGACAGGGAACTCACCCTCGCATCACCGACCCGAGAGAGTTGATTCTGGTGCGCCCCTAGCGGGCCATCTTTCCCGTCGGGCTGGAACCAGTTCCCCAGCCCTTCTCGAGCGCAACCCGAAGCGCCTCCATCGCGTCCGCACCAATCCGGTCGGAAATCTCCGCTTCGATCATGCGCAGTTCACCGCGTGCTTCGAGAGCAAGCTGCATGCCTCGTTCGACCATCACGACCAGCTTTTGATTTCTCCGCGCTGGATCGTCCTCGAGCCGCAAGAAACCCAGTTCCTGCAACTCCCTCAGAGTCTTGGAGATGGCCTGCCGCGACACCCGCATGCGCTGTGCGATCCGGGCCGCATGCGTCGCACCACAGTCCAGATGGCCGAACAGAATCAGATGCGGCTCGGTGATCGCTTCGTATCCGCGCGCCCGCAAGCGGTCGGTCAGGGTCCGCAGAACGCATTGAGAAGCAGCCTCAAGGAGAACCGTCAAAGGTTCGGGCCATCCTTGCCTCTTACCCATCTTCGTCAACTTGGTTGACATCAACGCTGCCTCTCAAATATAGTCAACTGAGTTTACAAGAAAGGTGTCCGCAATGATTGGACTTGCCCTTGTGCTGCGCCTCAATGCAGCGAGCTGTCTCGGCTTCGGCGCCCTGTTCATGGCCATCCCCAGCGAAGTCTCGTCCACGCTCGGCCAGGTCTCACCCGCGGTGCTTTTTGGAATCGGCGCAGCCCTGCTCGTCAACGGTGCGCATTTGCTCTTCGCCTCGACACGGACGCGCCCGTTGCCAGCCGAGATCCTGTGGTTCTCGATGGGCGACATGGCCTGGTGGCTGGCCACGCTGACCCTGATCGCCACCGGGGTCTGGATCACCACGCCACTGGGAATTTGGCTTGCCTTCCTTGTTGCGCTGTGCGTCGCGGCACTGGGCCTGGGCCAGCTTCTTTACCTAGGTCGCGATGGCTCCGGATTGCGCGGACGAGCGCACTTCAGACGTATCGGGCATTCATGGTTGGCGCTGCCGCTCTGGGTGAAGGTCTGGCTCTTTGCGCTCAACGCAGTCTTCCTGCTGTCGCCGGCTTTTCTCCCATGGGAGGCCGCACGCTTTGTGCTGATTGCCTACGTCGCAAGCGGCCCGCTCCTGGGCGCATTTGCCCTGTTCGAGGGGGGCCTGACCCGCGCCATGGGGCTTGCCCACCTCGTTACATGGGTACCCATGCTCATTTGGCTGACGATCTGGATTGGCAGATCAGCGGCGCATGGTCTCTCATTCGGATATGCGGTGCTGCTCGCCACCATGACCACAGTCTGCCTCGCCTTCGACGTCTACGACCTGTGGCGATGGATACGCGGCGAGCGGGAAATTCTCTCTGCCTCCACGACGGCCGCGCCGCGCGTTGGCATCAAAGGCACAACCCCGTACGTCGAATCACGCCATGGTCGCCAAAATCCTGGCGGCGGCTCAACGGCTCAGTCGCGGACCGGATCAGCCAGCATGCCCAGCAGTGGCGCATAGCCGACGTCGTGCAGCGCTTGCCCGCGCTGCGCGAAGACGGACGGCGAGCCTTTCACGCCATGGCCTTCGAGCAGTCGGTTCATGAAGTTGAACAGGCACACGGTGAGGATGGCGTCATGCAGATCGCGCTCGGTCCAACCCTCTGCAACGATGGCATCGACATGCTTCTGCGTGGCCTTCGTCGGCGTCAGGGTCAACACGCGGGCATACGCCAGGATCGGCATCAATTTCGAGCTGACGGGCGCGCTTTCGAGGTCGGCGAGCAGCGCCTGAATCAGCGACTCGGGCATGCCGAAAGCCTTGGCAGTCTCGCTGTGCACGCCGTAGCAATACTGGCAGGCGTTCAGCCCGGACACATAGGCCGCGATCAGTTCCTTGTCGGCAGCCGTCAGTTGCGAATCGGTTCGTAGCGCCGCGCTGTGGAATTCAACCAGCGCACGCCCGGCGGCCGGATTGAGCCTCAGGATGTGGCGTACGCCGGCATCTTCCGGCAGAGAAGTCAGAAAGGGCATGCTGGGCTCCAGGTTTGAACGTCAACGGCCGGCCGCCGCACCATTAGCCGAACGCACTGGCGACGCAGACGAATAGCCCCAACAACGTCAGCAGGCTAAGGCCAAACGCGATGGATCGCCCCAGTTTGATGTTGGCGTAATAGAAGCCCGTGTGCGCCAGGCGACAGGCCAGCCACGCAACGGACAGGGCGTTAACCCATGGCGGCGACGCTGACAAGAGCATCGCAGACAGTGACAGCAGCGCAAACGCCGCGATGCTCTCATTGGTGTTCGCGTGCACCCGCGCGGCCCTGAAGATGAACTTGCCGCTGTCCGCGGGAATCGGGTAGCCGGCCTTGTGGCGTTGGCGAATCGCCGAGAGATCGGCCACCACGAGCTGCATCACCAGGAGCAAGCCGGCCGAGGCCATGACAACAATGGTGTGCTGGTAATCGGCAGTAGCAGGGATCAGCATCGGGATCGACTCCTGGATCAAAAGTGAAAAGTCTGCGCCTGGCCCCACCCGCGAATCGGGATGAACCAGGCGTCGGGCTGGGCTGTCCTGGGTCTTCACCATTTCGGTGGTCAGCGCAGAGAGCGCTGCGAGATGCGCATCCGGGATCGGCTGTCCGGCGCGAATGGTCTTCAGGACGTCGGCGGGCATGCCCGATTTCTTGTCAGCGATCATGCTCAGATGCTCGAAGCCAGCGTGTGGACCTGTTGCAGCCATACGCCACGCTCGGCCGCGGTAGAACTGATGACCGGGCCGAACATGCGGGTTTCAGTTGGGCGAACGCGACAAAACTCCAACGTGGTTCTTCGCATTTGGTGGATAGCGGGCATCCGGTACACCCAGCGGTAGTACCACGGCGGCGTATCCATGGGGACCAGCAAGTGCGCGCTGCGGCCGCTGAGCAGGGGTACCGGGAGAGAAGAGCCCTTGTTGAACCTGTAGGCCCAGCCAGCCGTCATTGTGCGGTCCAGGAAACCTTTCAGCAATGCCGGCGTTGTCCCCCACCACACCGGAAACACCCAGGCCATGTGCTGCGCCCACGCAATGCTTTCTTGCGCCGCCAACAGGTCCGGCTCCAAAGGCTGGTGGTGGGGGTTGCTGCCATGCAGGATGGGGTCAAAGATGAGATCGGCCAGGCGCAGCACGTGCACCGTGTGGCCTGCAGTTTTCGCACCTTGCGCATAGGCTTCTGCCAAGGCTGCGCTGTAGCTGGTGTTGGAAGGATGGCCCAGCATGACGAGTATGTTCTTGGGCCGGGTGGATGCTTGCATCGGGATGCCTCTGTAGTGGACAAGCCAACACGGTAAGTCTGTCCTCAGGGGCAGAGTCAAGCGCGCTCCGCGCAGGCGCGTATTTCCTTGTTGACTTCTCGCAACCGCGCGCCAAGGGCCTTCAGGCGCAATATCTCGCGGGCGATCTCGCCGCGCCGCAGGTCCACCTGTTCTGCCATGGCGGCCCAGTCGGGCTCGGCGCGCTGGCCGCCCACGGAAGGCACTACATCGGCCAATTTGAAGCCCATCGCCTGGGCTTGCTTGATCAAGCGCACTTGCGTTACGTGCCTGTCGCTGTAGACCCGGTATGCGCCCATGCGTGCCACGCGCCCGAGCAGGCCCATGGATTCGTATAGGCGAATGGCCTTGGGCGTCGCGGCAGCGCGCTTGGAAAGTTCTCCGATGTACATGGCATTCCTCAACAAGGTTCGGGCGAAGACCGGGAACTCGCTCCGTCAGGAAAATCTGTGGGCGAGTTTTGGCTGTGCAAGCCAGTCGAGCAGGTGGTGCAGAGAGAGTTCCGCGATCATGAAGGTCCAATAGCCGAACGCTTCTCTCGGTGTAACTCTGACTCTATTGTTCAGACCCTCGATAACGTCGCTGGAGAACTGCCCAGTAACGTTGGCACGTCACGGAGTGGTTCTCGCGCAGACATATCGCTTCATCGTTGCACAGGACTCGCGCGATGGACGTCTGAAAGAAGTTCAGCGTGATTCGGCAGGCGCTTCCCGCCCGTTTTCGATCCTCTACCCCGCCAACCGGCACATGCCTCACAGGGTGCGCGCACTCATCAAGTTTTTAGTCGAGGAGCTGGGGCGCTGAAGTGATCAGTAGATTCGTGGCCCCCACATGCCTATTGAGGCCACCACGATGCCGAAGGCCATCACAGCCGTTACCACACCCAGCAGCGCCGACACCGCCAGCACGGCCGCGGCACTACCGCTGGCACGAGCGCGAAGGTAGGCCTCGAGCACCAGAAGCGGCACGACAACGTAGACAGCCCAGGCCAGCGTGGTGAGGAACGGCCCCGAGAAACTCTTTGGGTCGAAGCCGACCGGCGCGCCATGCAGCCCGATCCACGCCATCAGCCCGACACGAAAGAACCACACGCCGCTGGCTGCAACGAATACTCGAAGCGCCCAGCGCCGGTGTTGGTCGAAGCTGCGTGCGCGGGCCGCGCGCCAGGCCAGAACCGCGCAGCCGAGAATGATCAGCGCATTGGCGCTTATCGCGAGGTGCTGCGACAGGTCGCCCGCGGCGCCGCCCCGCAGCCACACCAGGCCGAGCCCACCGATGGCCAACACGCTGGCGGCACTCAGGTAGACGCGGCCTGTCCAACGGTGCACCGCAGGCCGTGCTCGGCGCAGCGCCGGCACCAACTGCATCGCTCCAGCCAGCAACAGCACAACCGCCAAACTTAGGTGCAGAGCCAACACGCCGTTGGCAAGCGGTTCGGTCGCGTCCCAACCCCGAGGCAACACCACGTTCCAGCGTTCGGGTGCACCGGCAAGCGCTGCGCCGCCGTAGAACACCGCGACGTACAACGCAAACACCATCTGCCCAGTCAGCGCCAGCACGAGCCAGCCGGCGGCGGCCGCGCGCAGCAAACGTGAGTTACCAGCGCTGCGCTCGGGCACGTGGATAAAAGGAAGTGGGACAGACACCTGAGACATCGTGAACTCTTCGTGGCAGAGAGACCGCAACGGTAGGCGACACATGGGTCGCCGTCGTGTGTTGCGCGACAGACTGCACCGTTGCAGCGACGGCCGGCGGAATTTGCCGACGTTCGGTGCCGGCGGCTCGCTGCGGTGCGGCAGTTGCCGGCTGCGTCAGGGCCGCTCTATCGAGACTGAAAGGCACGCAGATTCGTCTGCGGCCTATCGCAGGGCGATTCGCACAGTCACCAATGATCGAAAAAAATGGGACACACTCGCCCGCGGACACTGCGGCGGGCGCACTGGGCGCAGCCTCCTTGCCTCACAGCCTCAGTCGAGAGAACCAGCGCCCAGACCGATCCACCACCGTCTGGCTGGCGCGAAGCATCAGACGAAACTGCGAAGCCATTGGATGACCTGCTCGTCATCCTCGTCCACCCTTTCGCCGACGCGTCGAAAACCGGCCTTTTCAACGACCCTCATCGACGCGAAGTTTGATGGAGCAACCTCGGCGAGGACCTCAGATGCCCCCGCGTTGCGAGCCACCTCAAGCAACATCTCGAGGGCTGCCGTGGCGGCACCTTGCTTCTGTGCGGCCGGTGCCACGCCATACCCGACCTCCACTCTTCCGTGCGCTGGTGCTGTCTTGAAGCCACATCCGCCGACGATTCTGCCGTCCTTGTGCCGACGGATGAGAAAGGTTGTGCTCCAAGGCTGTGGAAAGCCGGCAGCGGCCAAACGAAGCGCTCTGGCTGCGACGAAGGGCGGTGGAAGCGCGCCGCACTCAAGGTGTTCCGCGTAGACCTGAGGCACCCGCCCTGAAGCGATCATTCGAAGATCATCTTCGATAACCATGCAAAGGGAGAAGGGCATTCGTGGGTGATCAATCGTTCTGTACGGCTTGGTGAGCCTGCCGTTGGCGCCGCGCTCGAATCATTCAGACCGCAAGGCGCCCCAACTGGGTGATGTGTGGAAAGGCGCTGTCGCCAGTTGACTTGATGACTTCGGCGATGACGACCTGGTAGAGCGTAAACGCTCGAACCTCTGTACTCAGGCCGGGGTTTCGCTGTCGCCACGCGTCACTGCGGCATGAATGAACTCGACCAGGTTCAGCACCAGGTGCGCGGCAAACGGCGCCACGATGCCGCTGCGCCAGTGGTACAGCCCAGCGAAACAGCCGCCGGCAACCAAGCCTGCCAGCAGCATGTACCAAAGCCCGCCCGCCCAGTGCAGCAAACCGAAGGCCACGCAGGACAGAACCAGCGCAGCGGCGTGGCCAAATCGCTCGCCCAGAATCGGGATCGCAACACCGCGGTAAAGCGTCTCTTCGACCAACGGCGCAAGCATTACATTGGCGACGAAAAACACGCCAAGGCTACCGGCCAATGCGGGCCGGGTCGAGCCCGCAGGCACGAAGTCGCCTACTGTTCGCTGCAACCACACCAGCAGCGGCGCCAGCCACGCGAGGTACACCAGCGCCAACCCCAGCCCGCAGGCGGCACCGACGGCCAGGTCGCTCAAGACGACCGCACGCGCAGGCAACTGCCACGCCTTCTGCACCTCGGACGACACGGCGAGCAAGCCCAGGCCCAGACATGCCAGCACCCACAGCAAGGTGTGAGGCACCAAGCGAGCCACCTTGGCCCCGACCTCGTCGGCCGGCGCGCCCGTTGTCGTGAAGGCCACGGACAGCGCCACAAACGCAAGCAGGAACAGCACCGGTCCAGCTGCGAGCAGAAAACCAAGGACCGACATACGCACCATTTGGCACATCCCCCACCACTCAACCCGTCCCCTCATGCGACGCGGTTCGACAACTGATCGCGGTCGCCCTTCGTCCAAGGCGTCGACGAGGCAGTTTTCGCCAACCTTCGTCAAGGACACCGATCCTACGTTGCGCGATGCCCCGAATGGCCAACAACTCGAGGGCCTCCATATGCCCAGATGGGCAGGTTTTGAGCGATGCGCGGGCTTCGCTGCGGATGCCAATAGCACGCTGCGTTGCGCGGCCCTGCCACTAAAGTTCGGCGTCGAGTGCGCCCACGGCCCGGGGCTCAGCCCCGAGCGAGTCGGCAAGCATGTCGAACACCAGCCGGATTCGCCTTGCGGTGCGAAGTTCGCGATGTGTCACGAGCCAGATCGGAAAGCGCACGGGCGGCACGTCATCGAGCACACGAACCACGTCCGGCGCGTCGCGCGCGATGTCGTCCATCATCGCGCCGATGCCCAATCCTTGGCGCACCAGCGACCAGTTCGACCCGGTGTTTTCCGCATAACAAACGAAGTTGGAGGTATCCAGCGGCAGTCCGTGCTGTTGCAGGTACTCCAGATAGCGACCCGATCGATCGCTGCCGACGAAGCCGTGTCGTGCGGCCTCCTCAGACGTACGCGGATGTCCGTGCTGGGCCACCCATGCCTTCGACGCGTAAAAGCTGGCAGTGGCCTCGCGAATCCAGCGCCCGATGAGATCCGGCTGGTCGGGCCGAACGTGGCGGATGGCGATGTCGGCTTCACGCCGCCGCAGATCGCTCATCGCGTCCGACGCGACGACGTCGATGACGATGCCCGGCGCCTGCTGGCGAAGTCGGAGCAGCACGCTCGGCAGCAGATAGGCTGCCACGGCTTCACTGGCCGAGATGCAGACCACGCCATCGACAGCCTGCGACTGCCCGGTGGCGGCCATTTGCAGGTCCTCGGCGGCCGCACCCATGACGCGCGCATGCTCCAGCAAGGCCAGGCCGGTGCCCGTCAAGACCATGGCCTTGCCGACGCGCTCGAACAACGTAACCCCAAGCTGACTTTCGATGGCCGCCACCTGTCGGCTCAGCGTGGGCTGGGTCAAGCCGAGCTTGCGTGCAGCCGCCGACAAGGAGCCAGTCTCTGCGGTTTCGAGAAAGGCCTTGAGTTGCTTCCAGTCGAGGTGATTCATACGCCAATGCATGAGTGGTCTGCAATTCTCGGCGATGTCAAACGCGCAACGTATGCATAACATGCCTCTTCCCGTCTTAGCGCGCAGCTTCGCTCCGCCGCACCGCAGATGTATCCACCCTCACTCCTGCGCCCCGCGCCGACCCCGGTCCACACCGCGGCGGCAGCCGCCAAAGCCCGCTTCTGGAACCGCGCAGCACGGAAATACGCTGCCGATCCGATCGCCGACATGGCTGGCTACGAGGCCACCTTGCAGCGCGTGCAGGCCCTGCTGTCGCCCGGTCATGCGGTGTTGGAAATCGGCTGCGGCACGGGCACCACGGCGCTGAGGCTGGCGCCGGCCATACGGCGCATGCTGGCAACCGATGTGTCGACGGAAATGATTGCCATTGCGCGCGAGAAACAGGCGGCGCAATCGCAACCATTGCCGCAGTTGAGGTTCGGCGTCGCCGATGTCGAAGCGGCCGGCCCTGGTGGCGCCTGCCATGACGCGGTACTCGCCTTCAACGTGTTGCACCTCGTCTCGGACTTGGACGTTGCTTTGCAGGCCGTGCTGCAAACGCTGAAGCCCGGGGGGCTTTTCGTTTCGAAGACGCCTTGCCTGGGCGAGATGAATCCACTCATTCCGCGCCTAGTCGTGCCGCTGTTGCGCGCTTTGGGTAGAGCGCCCCACGTGCTGGTCTTCAATGCGGCGCAATTGCAAGCGAGCTTTCAACGCCACGGGCTTGAGATCGAGGCCGTCGAGCGGCACGGCACGAAGCGCAAGGACATCCGCGTATTCATCGTGGCCAGGCGGCGCCGCTGATGCAACTCTTGCTGGTCGACGATCACCCGCTGTTTGCCGTGTGCCTTGCGCACGCGTTGACGCACGCCTGCGCCGGCATCCACGTGGACACCGCAGCCACGGTCAACGCCGGCTTGAGCCGCGCGGCCTCGGGAAGCCACGACCTGGTGCTGATCGACCAACGGCTCGCCGGCGCCGATGGCATTGAAGCGATACGCCGTTTTGGCGCCCGCTTTCCGCAGATGGCGCTCGTGGTGATTTCCGGCGACGAGAACGCCGCAGGGGCCGCTCGCGCAAGAAGCGTTGGTTCGAGCGCGTATCTGGGCAATTCGCAGTCGTTCGACCAGTTGCTGGCTGCGTTGCGCTTGATCGCCAAAGGCGAACCGGTACTCGGCCTGCGGCCAAGCGGCACGGCCGCGCGGCACGATGCGGGGCCCACGGCGCGGCAACTGCAGGTGTTGGCGCTGGTGGCGCAAGGCCAGCCCAACAAGCGCATCGCTTGCGCGTTGGGCATTGCCGAGCGAACCGTCAAGCTGCACATCACCGCCTTGCTGCACACGCTGGGTGCACGCAACCGCACGCACTTGCTGATCGTCGGGCGCGACAAGGGCTTGGTCTGACCCAGCGTCAGGGCTGAAGACATCGAACGGGGCGCGGCCACCGCATTCGGCGTGTAGCGTGGTTGCTTCGTCATTCGCAACCGCCAGCAATGCCGGCGCCCGCAGATCGGTGGCACCGAAACTTTCGCGGCTCAACCGCGGAGCGGCCTCAAACCGCGAGGGCACCGGCGCCGCTGACGGCCAACACAGCGAACAGCATCCACTGGGGCATGTCGCGATGGCGCTGCGCTTGCCACAGCACCAATGCCAACCCCCAAAGTGCGAACAGCCCGGCAGCAACTGTCGCAAACACCGCGAGAACCCGCCCATCTGGAGCCAGCGACGCGTAGCCGAAGGCACCAGCCAAACCAACCAGCGTGATCGTCACCAGATGCCAGCAGTAGTAGTGCGTCAGCGTCACCACTGGCGGCAGGGTGTTTTGCCGTAGCAGCGGGCGGGCGACCTCGCGCCCACCGGCGAAGAAGTGAACTGCGGCAATCAAGGCTGCCACCGCGGCCGGAATCAAGAACACGCTCACGGGTTCACCAGATCAGCATGGCGCTGCAGACGCCTGCGCGCGGCGGCCAGCAGTGCACGGGAGTAAAGCTCGTGGGATTTGACCAGTGCCCGAAACACAGGCCCGACCGTTGGCTGTTCGGGGCAACCTTGCCGGGTCGCCGTGATGGCTGACCCGAAGTAGAGCCAGGTGCAACCCGCGGCCGGCGCAACCATGAACCACGATCGTGTACGGCCAGTGACATCGCGCATCAGCAGTTGATCGACAGCGCACGACTCCACTTCCCAGGCCGCGAACGCGGTGCCCCTGCCAGCCGCCAGTTCCACTGCCTGCAGATCGCTCGACGGTCGCGCTGCAAGCGTCAGCACCAGCCGCTCCAGCCTGAACAGCCAGCTCGTGTAGAACGCCTCGACATATCGGGCCAACGAGATGCGCGCGTCTGTCTCGATCACGAAGCAATCTGTGTAGCCGCCGCTCCAGGAATACGCCTTCAGCAGTGCCTGTGCAGGCAGAGCGCACGCTTGAATCGCCACGGTAACCCCTATAAACATACGGTAGCGTATGGTATCTGCCCGGCTTGCAGCCGTCAATAGCGGCAGCCAGCCGTGCGACCGCCCGTATGGATGGCTCAGCGCGACGCCAGCAGTCGCTCTGCCAAGGCCCGGAGTGGCTCGCGTATGGCGATGCCGGTGGTCAACCGCAGGCTTTCGAGGCCGAGCAATGCAGCGTAGAACAGCTCGGCTGCCTGCCTTGCCGCCGTCGGCGCAAGGCCGGCAGCAGCGAAGAAGTCCCGCAGGTCGTCCAGCCGCTGGCGGTCTACCCGCTCGAGCATCTGGCGGGCCATGAAGTCGGTGCGGCTCCAGTCGCGTATCGCCGGCTCAACGGCGTCGCCGCCGGCCTCGGCGTTGGGCGAGATCGATACCTTCTCGACGAGCAACAGCAGTTGCTCGCGGGCTGGCAAGCCCGATTGCCGGACGGCGGTGGTGATGTCGGTTGTGGCCACCTGCTCCCATGCCTCAAGCATGCCGGTCCTCAACGCGGCCGCGTCCACGAAGTGCCAGTAGAACGAACCCTTGGTCGTGGCCAGTTCGCGCGCGATCGGTTCCACACGCAGCGCTTGCGGACCGCCCTTCACCAGAGCCCGGAAGCCAGCCCATATCCAATCGGAGGGTTGCAGGCGGCCCCGTGGATCGGGCGGAGGAGGGGACGAGTTCTTGCGGCTGGCCATCACTTCAAACCATACGCGTCCGTATTGACTTTCGCAAGCATCATGCGCAACATACACATCCGTATGGACGCGGTACTGCCCGCGAAGGAAACCGTCCGCGTCAGCCGACCCTTGCACGCGCGGTGCGAGTCCCGCCGCGTGTTTCGCTTCTCTGGTCTCCTGCCCAAGACCCGCAGATGCAACTCTTGCTGGTCGACGATCACCCGCTGTTTGCCGTTCGCCTTGCGCACGCGTTGACGCACGCCGGCGCCGATGGCATTGAAGCGATACGCCGTTTCGGCGCCCGCTTTCCGCAGATGGCGCGCGTGGTAATTTCTGGCGACGAAGTCGCTGCAGGAGCCGCTCGCGCAAGAAGTGTTGGTGCGAGCGGGTATCTGGGCAAGTCGCAGTCGTTCGACCAGTTGCTGGCTGCGTTGCGATCAATCGCTGAAGGCGAGTCGGTGTTCGGCCCCTGCGGCCGCTCGGCACGATGCGGGGCCCACGGCGCGGCAACTGCAGGTGTTGGCGCTGGTGGCGCAAGGCCAGCCCAACAAGCGCATCGCTTGCGCGTTGGGCATTGCCGAGCGAACCGTCAAGCTGCACATCACCGCCTTGCTGCGCACACTGGGCGCGCGCAACCGCACGCATTTGCTGATCGTCGGGCGCGACAAAGGCTTGGTCTGACCTGCCCTTAGGTGTTATTCATTTGCAAGGTCTGAATGGCTAGCATCTGCGGTAGTCACTCCACCGGAAGAATCTGTCGATGTACAAGACCGTCGTATCTCTGAGTTCAGTCGCTGCGCTCCTCACGGGCTGTGCGTCTGTCGCTGTCAGCGCCGACCTGATCGAACAGCGCACCGTCTTTGCACTCGGCTTGGAACGTGGCAGCTTCACCATCAGCAACCGCCAAGATGACGGCCTGCGCACGCAGTACGTGGCAACTGCCAAGAACGGACAGCGCTACAACTGCTATGTCGCGGGAACGTTCAGCGTGATAGGCCGTGTCGTGTCCGACGCCCTCTGCAGCAAGCCCGGCGAGGCGCAGAAGAATCCCCTGCTCAACCGTTGAGCCAATTGCGTCGACTTCCCTATGTGAGCCTGCCCACCGCGCTGCTGGTTCTGCGTGTGGCGGTGGCCGTTTTCTTCATGGCGCATGCGGCCGTGCGCGTAGTCAATGGCTCGATCCCGCAGTTCGGCGCCTTCCTGGAACAACGCGGCTGGCCTCAGGGCGTGCTGCTGGTATGGGGCGTTTCCTCGTATGAGTTGATCGCCGGCACTTTGATGGCGCTCGGGTGGCGTACCCGCTGGATGGCACTGGGCTTGTTCATCATTGCAGCGATGGGCATTGCGATCATCCACGCGCGGCTCGGCTGGTTCGTGGGCGAGCACGGCACCGGCGGCATGGAGTACAGCCTCTCGTTGATGGTGTCCTTGTTGGTCATTGCCGCAGCGGACACGACTGACACATATCGCGAACGCACTCTCGCAGCGCGCAGCGACTGATCCAACTTTCAATAATAGACACCATGAAACTCCATCCGTCCCACCTGCGTCTCCCGGAAGCATCTGCCGAGCGTCGGCATCTGCTGCTTGCCGGCGCTGCCATGCTGGTCGGCTGTGGCGGAGGCACAGAGTCTTCCCTGAGTCCCGAGCTCTCTTTGCAGGTGAGCTTCGAGGGCCCGCAGGGGTTGAAAGTCGTGCGTTTGCGCGACAGCCCAGCCGGGGCGATGGCTGTCACGAACGCCGGCTTGTTCCTGCGCACGGCGCAGGGCTGGCAGTTGATGGGGCTGGCCGGGCGCGACCTGGTGGATGCGGTCAGCCTGGGGAATGGACGGCTCGTGGCCAGCAGCCGATTCAACGAGATGTTCGAGTCCAGCGATGCCGGTCGAAGCTGGCGTCCGTTGATCAGCAATTTCGGCGGCAGCTCGGGACCAGAAACGGCGTGGGCTCTCGTGCGGGATGGGAGCCGCTTGATTGCCAACCATGGTTACGGTTTCGCAGAGTCGCGTGACGGCGGCATCTCCTGGTCACTGCGGGTCGGTTTGTGGGGGAGGGCCAGCACGGGCATGCCGGCGCTCACCGTTGGCTCGGGTGGCGAGGTCTGGTTTGGCGGACAGAACGCTATCGAGCAACTGGTGCTGGGCCGCTGGCGCAGCACGAGCCTGTTCGAGTGGGATCGGTTGATGCCCAGTCCGAGTCAGGTTCTGTCCGTGAGACTGGTTCCCGCGCAGCCGCAACGGGCTTTGGTGTGTGGCGAGGGCGGCATCATCCAGACACGTGACGACGGCCGCACCTGGACCCCTGTCTTCGTCAACAACGACTACCGCTTCTATTTCGATGTGCTCCAAGACCCCGTGAGACCAGGTCGGTGGGTGAGCGCCGGCTACCGCAAGACTGACGCACGCCAGCCGCTGCGTGTGGCCATCTCGGACGACGACGGCGCCACCTGGCGTGAGATTCAGCATGCCGACGATGCGATCTTTGGCGGCGTCTTGAGCATGAGCGTCGTGCTGGAAGACGGCCGCTCCGTCTATCGCTTCGGCCTGTCTGGCGGCGGCATTGCACGAGTTGTGATCGTTTGACCCGATTCCTGAGCTGCTCGTCTGCGTGGGCCTGGGAGCCAATGGCTCAGCGTGTTCCCGGCGCCTGAGCCAGCGCGTCGAACACGACGTGCAGGCGCGGCGTTCCGCGCAACTCGCGGTGCACCGCGAGCCATGTCGGCAGTGGCACGGGTGGGCGCACGGCACCGATCGATGGAGTCCTTGTGTGCGTAAAGGCCGACCGGCATGTCCGCCATGCGCCGAACGATCAGACCGGCGGGTGTGAGCACGAGCCCACGCGCGGTGCGCTCGAAACGCGCTTGTCCCAGCGCGGCTTCCAGGTCGACCAGGCGGCGGCTCAGCGTCGGTTGGCTGATACCGAGCCCAGTCGATGCCCGGCCCATCGAGCCCGATTCGCAAAGGGCCAAGAAGAGCTGCACCAAGCTCCAGTCGAGAGGTTCGGGTGAATTTGCTCGGTCGATGGAAGCATTCATTCGTGAATGGTGGCGATACAACTTTGGTGGATCCCAAGTTCGCGCAAAAGCGCGAGGATTGCGGTTTGTTCCATCCGACATCGCTGCCACCATGCCCCTGAATTCCTCCTTGCACCTCAGTGTTGGCGACGGTGTCGTCGGCTTGGCCGTTGCCGACGAACTGGCCCGGCTTGGGCTGCTGTATGCACTTGCGAGCCGCACACCGCCAGCGGCTGCTGTGCATGCGGCGAACCACCGCCGCGTCGCTGCGCCGGACCTCCACAGCCTGATGACGGTCAGCACCGATGCCGCGCCTGTCTATGTCACGCTCGGACTGCCCCACGAGACCCGTGTGTGGCCGTCATCGAGAACTTCGTTGCAGCCGCGCGTAGGCACCGTTTCAAGCTCATCTTCTTCGACAACGTTTATCCGTACGGCCCATCGCCGCTGCGCGTCCTGACGGCGATCCTTTTGCCGTTCTCGATGATGACGGTGCTGGTCGAATGGCAGCGCGAGATCCGTATCGGCGCCGGGCTGATCGTCGTGGCGCTGGGGCTTTATCTCATGATCAACCGTCGCCACCCCAGGTTCCTGGCGCGCATTCCGCCGTCGCGGCTGGCGCTCTGGTCATTTCTGGTGGCGATGGCGCATGGCGCAGGGCTGATGCTGGTGCCAATCTACCTCGGCATCTGTGCAACGCCCAATCTGGATGCCGGCCACCAAGCGGCGACAGTGTTGATGCAGGGCAATGTCGTGACCGCCCTGTATGTGGCATCTGCGCGCACGCTGGCGATGTCGCTGGCCGGAGGCGTGATCGCGGCGGCGGTCTATTTCTGGCTCGGACTGCGGTTCTTGTCGCAGAGCTGGTTCAACCTCGATCTGGTCTGGGCTTCAAGCTTGGTGCTGGTCGGCGGAATCAGCCTTTGAGCGATGCTTTTTTGATGCGCCGAGTTTATAGACCTGCAACCCTGTTCCGATGAGTTCCCGCCGCGGTGGCGCCGTCTCCCGATCACAACTTAACGCCTTGGACACCGATGAAGATCGGGTCAAGATCTGGTAACTCGGGAAACGAAGATGGACAAGCCCATGCAGAACTTTCACAGGTCATGGCGCGGGCGGTGCGCGGCGGTGGCGCTCGCCGCGATGGGTCTGCGGGAACTCGTCGCCCCGAAGCAGCCGGTCGCACAGGCCCCGAGGCCCCCGAAGGGGTCCCCGCAGCAGTGGGCATATGGAGGTAGGCGGCACACAGGGCGATTGAGCCGCAGCGCCCGGCTTGAGACCGTCCGAGGTCACCACCTCGGGAGCCTCGCGTGCAAGCCATCAGCCGGCAGCCCAATCCGCCGATCTGGGCGCCGGACGGCGCCCCGGTGCACCACGAGCGCCACCGCCCGGAGCAGACCACGCTGTACCACCTGGTGCAGCAGCACGCCGCCACCTTCTTCGAG
>ENA-ORBV01007319-ORBV01007319.1-microbial-mat-metagenome-genome-assembly--contig:-NODE-7319-length-19011-cov-15.254146_pt1 | contig 19011 bp, 17 predicted proteins | sample MGYA00237777_ERZ505514 | MGnify/ENA primary metagenome ERZ505514 (study PRJEB26160, sample SAMN06269048) | microbial mat metagenome | isolation source: Oligotrophic lake microbial mat | place... | reverse complement strand
AGATGTGTATAAGAGACAGCACCAAGCCCTCCCCCGCCGCTCCCGCCACCCTCACGCCCGCGCCCGCAAGGGCAACGCGCCCGGAGAGCAAGCCCCGGACCAAGCAGCCCTGGCTGTGGAACGTGGTGCTGCTCAACGATGAGCACCACACCTACGAGTATGTCATCAAGATGGTCCAGCAACTCTTCGGTCACCCGCTTGAGAAGGCGTTCTCGCTCGCGGTGCGCGTTGATGAGGACGGCCGCGCGGTGTGCGTCACCACGCACAAGGAACTGGCGGAACTCAAGCGCGACCAGATCCTGGCGTTCGGGCGCGACCCGATCATGCGCGAGTGCAAGGGCTCGATGTCCGCGGTGATCGAGCCCGCGGAGTGCGGCGGCGCAGATGATGATGTGACGAAGTGAGAGTGTGATGAGGTGAGCGCCGACCACTCCTGCATGATGCCGCCGTCACCTCACCTATCACATCAACACTTCATCACACTCTCGCTTCATCATGGCCACCCATGCACACGCCGCTAGTCATCCAGACAGAGCATCTTGACGAAGCCGCCGCGGCGTGGCTGCGTGCGCAAGGGTGCCGCGTGGAGGTCTGCCCATCTGAGGACTCGCGCTTCGATTCGCTGCTGCGCGAGGCCGACGGCCTCCTGATCCGGACGTACACGCGCGTGGATGAATCGCTGCTCGCTCGCGCAGCGAGACTGAGGGTCGTGGCGCGGGCGGGCGTGGGGCTCGACAACGTGGACATCGCGGCCTGCACACGCCGCGGCGTGCGTGTGGTCTCGACACCCGGCGCGAACACCCGCGCGGTGATCGAACTGGTGTTCTCGCTGCTGCTGGACGTGCTCCGGCCGCGGGCGTTCCTCACGGAGGCGCTCGACGCAAAGCGGTGGAAAGAACTGCGCAAGGAGTTGCAGGCGACGCGCCAACTCTCGGACCTGACGCTGGGCGTGCTGGGCCTCGGACGCGTCGGCTCGGGCATGGCGCGCGTCGGCGCGGCGTTCGACATGCGGGTGATCTACCACGATGTGCGCGAGATCTCGCACGGGGATCGCTTCGGCGCGGAGCCGGTCCCGTGCGAGGAACTCTTTGCGCGGTCCGATGTCCTGAGTCTGCACGTCGATGGACGCGAGAACAACCGCGGCCTCATCGGCGCGGCGGAACTCGCGCGGTGCAAGCCCGATGTCGTGCTGGTCAACACCTCGCGCGGGTTTGTGGTGGACCCGGGCGCGCTGCGGGGCTTCTTGCTCGCGCACCCCGGCGCGACGGCGCTCCTTGATGTCCACGAGCCCGAGCCGATCGGCCCGGATCACCCGCTGCTGGGCGTGGCCAATGCGCACCTCACAGCGCACATCGGCGCGGCGACCGCGACCGCCAACCGCAACATGTCGTGGGTGGTGCGCGACCTGTGGCGCGTCCTGCAAGGCCAGGAGCCGGAGAATCCGTCGAACTGAAGTCAGATGTAGGATGTGGGAGGTGGGAGGTGGGAGTGATCGCCAGTCGAGAGTCTTGTCTCTGAAGTCTGTAGCCAGGGGCGTCAGCCCCTGGAAAGCAGCACGTTAGATTACCCTTCCTTCTTCTCTCCCGGAGCCCTGCAAGGGCGGCACAACATCCCCCACATCAATCCGCGTCCGACGCAACCCGCGCGATCCCGTTCTTCCCGAGGAACGCATCCAACTCAGCGAAATAGCCCACACGCTTGTGATGCTCCTCCTGCTTCGCCAAATACCCACGAAGGTCGGGCACGATCGACTCGCTGGCCGTGAAGGCCGCGTACCCAGGTTGCCAGGCGAACGGCTCCAGCCCGCGATCCCGGTGAATCCATCGCGACGAGTTGGCCTTGATGGTCCGCATGGCCTCCGCGACGCTCGTCTCCGCGTTGAGTTTCACCAGCAGATGCACATGGTCGTCGTATCCGCCGGCGCTCAGCAACGTGCCGTCGATGTTGCGGCAGATCCCGCCGACATAGGCGAAGAGATCGGGCCGCATCTCGCGATTCAGAAACGGCTCGCGATCCTTGGTGCTGAAGATCATGTGGTAGAGCAGGTTTGTGTACGACTGTGGCATGGGGGTGTCCGCTGGAAGTGTCGCCCATGCAGGGCTTAGGAAGCATAACGGACGACCTGCTTTCCAGGGGCTGACGCCCCTGGCTACAGACTTGAGGAAGCGAGCCTACCCCTCGTGCGGGGTCTCGCCGAGTTTGATCCATCGCGGGAGGTCGGCGATGGGCACCGCCGCCTGCGCGCCGCTGGCCAGATTCTTCAGGCTCGCGCCGGTGTCGGACTCGACGATCACGCAGAAGCGTGCGCCAGTCTTCGCCGCGTCCTGGATCAACTTGCCCACGTTCTTGGTGGCCTTGTACGAGCGGCGCGCGTGCAGGCCGGCCTTGCGGATGGCCGCGACGGTGGCGCTGAGTTGCGCATCGGCCTCCGGGGAGCCGTTGCTGATGACATACGCATCGGGGCGGTTACCGAGTTTCTCGGCGATCTGCTGCTCGCCGGGCATGAGGCCCTTGTCCGCGAGCACCAGCGAGAGCACCACATCTCCCATGCCAAAGCCCACCGCGGGGGTCGCGGGTCCGCCGAACATCTCGATCAACTGGTCGTAGCGCCCGCCGCCGGCGATGGCCCGCTCGCCGCCCGCGGCCTCGTGGATCTCGAACACCATGCCCGTGTAATACGCCAGGCCGCGGACGATCCCCAAGTTCAGCCAGCACCAGTCGGCGACGCCCGCAGCGCGCAACTCGACCCAGAGTTTCTTGAAGTAGTCGGGTCCGTGCCCGCCCATGGCCTCCGAGAGCATGGCCTGCGTGGTCGGCTCCTCAAAGCGGCTGGCCGTGACCATCATCTGGAGCATCTGCATGGCGCGCGTGGTGTCCATGCCCAGCGAGCGGGCCTGGTCGATGAACTGGTCGTTGTTGATCTTTCCGACCTTGTCGAGCAGGTTGAACCACGCCTGGAACATCTCTTTGGTGACGCCCCGAACGGTGAGCATCTGCTCGACCGCGCGCCGGTGGGAGATGCGGACCTTGACGTGCTCGTGGGTAAGGCCGAGGGCCGAGAGCGCATCGACCGCGCAGGCGATGAGTTCCGCGTCCGCCGCCGGGGAGTCATCGCCCAGGATGTCGCAGTTCCACTGGCGGAACTCGCGGAGGCGGCCGCGCTGGGGGCGCTCGGCCCGGAAGAACGAGGGCGTGCAGAACCACTTGGTGGGCCTGGGCAGGGCCCCGGCCCGGGCCGCGAACATCCGCGCGAGCGTGGGCGTGAACTCCGGGCGCAGGGCGTAGGTGCGCTCGCCGCCGGCGCGCGTGAAGGAGAACAACTCGTTCACGATCGCGTCCCCGCTCTTGACGGTGTAGAGGTCGAGATGCTCGAAGGTGGGGCCGTCGATCTCGTCAAAGCCGTGCCGGACGGAGACGCTGCGCCATGCCTGCTCGATGTAGCGGAGTTTGGCGAGTTCGGCGGGGTAGAAGTCGCGAGTGCCCGTGGGGGCCTGGAAACTGTGTGACGGAACCTGGCTCATGTGGACCAAGGATAGGGTCGCCGGGGCAGGGGCTTCGCGTCGAGAGCCGCGTTCTCAAGTTCTCGGGCCTTCGGGCCGAGAATGTTTGCAAGGCGAACAATCACCGGGCTTGTTTACACGGGAGAGACCATGCCGTTTCACTCCGCCGCAGTTGCAATCGCCGCGTGCATTCTTTCCGGCCCGACAAACCCGCCGCCCGGTCCTGTCACGTCAACGTACAAGACGCTGCAAGAGGTCGAGCCGCGCATCGCCATCAGCCAGGCGACGACTCCAGGCGATGCCGACAGCGTGTTCCGGATTGCGCAGAGCGGCTCGTACTACCTGATCGCGGAGGTTGAGGCGACGGGCGCGAGGGCGGGGATCGAGATCGACTGGGCCGTGGCCTCCAACGTCTCGATCGACCTCAACGGCTTCAGGATCAGCGGCTCGGCCTCGACCGCGCCGGGCATCCGCACCATGGTGTTCGCGGGGGGGACCACGCTCATCCTCCGCAACGGCACGATCGCGGGAATGGGATCCTGGGGCGTGGACGCCTACGCGCAGACACTGACGATCGAGTCCGTCTCCGTGCTCGACTGCGTCAACGGGATCAAGGCCGCGGGCAATGTCGTGTCGGTTACCCGTTGCAAAGCCTTCCGCAACGGCACCGGCTTCCGCCTGGAGGGGATGGCGCGTGTCGCGGAGTGCATCGCGGAGATGAACACCGGCGACGGCTACTTCACGTTCGGCACCTGCTCCTTTGACCGTTGCTCGTCGCTGTTCTCCGGCGGAGACGGCTTTGAGATCGGCTCGGGCTGCACCATCACCGCGTGCGAGGTCGCCGTGGCGACCGCGCAGGGCATCCGCGCAGGCTCGTCCTGCACCATCCGGGGCAATACCGTGCAGAACACGGGCGCGGGGGCGGCGGACGGGGCGGGCATCCTCGTCACCGGCACGGGCAACCGGATCGACGAGAACCACGTCCTCGGGTGCGACCGCGGGATCGACGTGGACGGCCTCTCGAACACCATCATCAGAAACACGGCCCACGGCAACACGGTGAACTACGACATCGTCTCGCCGGGGTCGCAGTGGCTGGGCGGAATCGTTTCGACTCCGGGCGGGATGGGCACCGCAACGCCGTGGGCGAACTTCGCCTCGCCGTGAGCGCCTCCGCGTGCTCTGCGCCTCGTGCGGCGAGCAATCAGGTCTTCGCGATGCCCTGGGCGCGCCGGCGGTGCCGCTCAGCGCGATCTGTTCCCTCGGTCGCTGCCGGCTCGTGCTGGCTGCGACGCAGACCCGTGGATTGATCGGGCGCGGGATGCGCCCTCACCAGCCACGCCCGGCGCATGGTCGCGAGCGTCAGGCCGGGCAGGACGAACAGCGCCAGCACCGCGATGAGTTCGGGCGTGCGGAGCAGGCGCACAGAGTTGGGCGTGACGAGTTCGTGGATCAGCACGATACTGCCGATGATCGAGACCGTGACCGCGGCGGCCAGCCCCAACCGCCGAAAACCGCACAGTCCTGACAGCATCCGGTGTCTACTCCCCCGCGGCCAGATCCGACCGGGAGGTGAGAGTAGTGGGCGCGCGGGCGCGGATCAAAGCCGGTGGCACCGGGCGCGGCCACGGCCCGGTCGGTGTCGGCTGATCGTCGAAGCACTGCCCGCTCCGCGCGTCAACAATCGGGCCTTGCCGATGCTCAACGCACATCAACCCTTACCCGCCCCGACACCCGGCCGGCCGCGCATCGTCATCGTGCCGTTCGCACCCACACCCTACCAGGTCCATCTCGCGGGGCGGCTCACGGCGGAACTGCCCGAGGCGGAGTTTGCATTCCTGTACGCCGACGAGTCGCCCGACCAGAACTGGACGATCGAAATGCCCGGCGGTGTGCTGGCGGCCCACCTGGCGACCAACTGCCCGCCCTCGGGCAAGGGGTCACTCCTGGACCAGCGGAAGTTCTTTCATCGCGGAAAGACGATGATCGACTGGGTGAAGCGGAGCGGGGCGGGCGCGGTTGTGTGCTATGGGCACAACGACCTGGGCCGCCTGCGACTGGCGCGATGGTGCGGGCGGAACGGTGTGCCCTTTTTTCTGGCCGCGGACTCCAACTCGCTGCTCGACCGGCCCACGGGCTGGAAGCGGCTGGTCAAAGACTCCTACATGCGAGCGTTCCTGGGGCGCGCTACAGGCGTGATGGTCTTTGGTCGGCGCGGCGCCGAGTACTTTGCGCGCTACGGCGTGCCCGCCACGCGCGCGTTCTTTGTTCCCTATGAGCCTGACTACTCGGCCCTCGAATCGGTCTCGCAGGCCGATGCCGCGGACGCGTGCCGCACGTTCTCGCTCGACCCGGCGCGACGCCGGATCGTCTTCTGCGGCCGCCTGCTGGGCCTGAAGCGCGTGGACCTGCTCATCGACGCGTTCGCACGCATCGCCGCCGACCGTCCTTCATGGGACGTGGCCATCATCGGCGACGGGCCGGAGCGCAGCGCCCTTCAGGCCCGGGTGCCCGAGAGCCTGAAGGATCGCTTCCGCTGGCTGGGGTTTGTGTCCGATGCACGGACGATCGGCGCGATCTATCGCGCTTGTGATGTGCTGGCCCTTCCGAGCGACTACGAGGCCTGGGGCCTGGTTGTCAACGAGGCGATGTTCCTCGGCCTGTCCGTGGCGACGAGCAACATCGTGGGCGCGGCAGCGCACCTGGTCCGCGAGGGCGAGCCGGGAGAAGGCGCCAATGGCCGGACCTTCCAGCGCGGCGATGCCGGGGCGTTCGCCCGGGCGCTATCCGACCTGACCGATCCCTTGCTTGCCGACTCCTTCAAGGCCAACTCCGGGGGAATTCTGGCCGCGTACCGCATGGAAGCCGACCCGGTGCTGGGGATGCGCAGGGCATTGATCGCGGCGGGCGTGCTCCGGGCGGATCGCTGAGGCCCGGATAACGCGCCGTCTCGCTTCGCGAACCCAATCCAGACCAAAGCAGTAGTGGGCAATAAGCCGACTAAGCCGGTGGAAGCACCCGCTTCGTGCCCGATCCGATCACGCCCCTACCAGAGCCAGGCCCAACGTGAACCTCCAGTTCGACCCGACAATCCTGGGCTTGGTGATCGCCGGGGGTGTCCTTGCGCATCTCATGCTCGCGGCGTCGGCACGCTTTCTCAACCCGCTCATCACCCTCATCGGTATCTTCTTCTTTGTGGCTCCCTGGGCCGCGGCGGTCATCCCGGGCGCTGAGGCGCTCAAGTACGGGCGGTTGTACCTGTCGTTGCTGGCGGTCATCGTGGCTGTGGTCGTTCAACGACACTTCAAGATGAACTTCGCGGCGATCATGCTGATGGCATTTCTGGGCTATTACTGGCTCGCCGCAATCTGGAGCAGCAACCCGATGGGGGGCCTGCAGTTCAAGGCGATGGTCATCCCGGTGGCGCTCATGGGAGCGATGTGCGTGTCAGCCTTCAAGTCCGAGCGAGACCTGACCACGGCGATGCGCGTGTTTGCGGTCTGCTCGCTGCTGTTCCTGCTGCCGGCCATGGCCAACCTCGCCACCAAGGGCATCACCCTTGTGATGGGAGGTCGGTTCGCGCCCTTTGGCCTGAACTCCAACCGTCTCGGACACGAGTGCGCGTCGATGCTCATCATCTGCATGCCCATCGCGCTCTACGACCGGAACATCCGCTGGAAGGTCTTTGCCTACGGCGTCGGAACGATGGCCGCGGTGTGCGTCCTCGCGTCCGGCTCGCGCGCGGCGGTCGGACAGTCGGTCATCGCGGCGCTGCTCATGGGCCTGCCGATGCTCAAGCGGCCGTTCCTGCCGCTCAGTCTGGGCCTGGTGAGCGCGGTGATCCTGTGGGCGGTCATGCCGTCGGGCGCGGAGCAGGCCTACGACCGGTACACCTCGATCAACTTCGCCAACCGCGCGGGCATGTGGAGTTATGCCACCGAACAGTTCCTCACCTCCCCGATCATCGGCACCGGCTGGGTGTACGACGATGCGAACCGCGCCAGCGGCGCCACGGCCAACCTGCACTCCATCTACTTCCAGGTGCTCGCGGAGTTGGGCATAATTGGGATCGTGTTCTTCGGCGCGACCATCGTCGTCGGTTTCGTCGGCTACCTGCGCTTGTGGCGGCTGGCGCGCCAGCACGGCATCCAGACGCGATGGGTCTTCACGGGCGCGGCGTTCGCCGCGGCGGCTCTGGCCCACGGCCTGGCCGAGTCGAGCACACTCCTGCCCGGAACGATCAACCTGCTCCTGCTGGGCATGGGCTTTGCGATGCTCGGCCCCCTTCGCGAGATGGTGATGAACCGGACACTCGGCGAGGCCGCGCCCGCAGAGGGCTGGGGCGGGGATGACGCCGACGAGCACGACGCCTACGCCGACTACGGTCACGACGCCCGACCGGCCTAGGGCTTTGGCGCCAGCTCCATAAGCACCGGCCAGTGGTCCGAGCCTGCGGGATCGACGCGCATCCAGCCTCGGACATCCAGCCCCTGGCTCACGAACGCGTCATCAATCGCGATCGTCGCCGGCCACGCGAGCGGGTATGGCCCGCGCCCGCCACGCTCGATCCAGGCGGGATAGGTGCCCTCCGTGGCCAACAGCGGCTTGGCCCGGCGCAGACCCGCGGCAAAGTAAAGTTCGCGGCTTCGCCAGCCCGTCGGCGTTGCATTGAGGTCCGCCAGCACCACCACCGGCAGACCCTCCGTCTGCATCCTTGCTGCCACTGCCGCGCACGCCGAGGCCAACTCGTTCCCGTAGGCCCATCGTGCGGCGTTCCTGGGCGAACGGGGGTGGATGGCGATCAGCCCCCAGCGCGTCTCACCGGTCTGCCCCGTCGCGGCCGCCGGAACGCTCAGCACCGCCGCGATGAACTCCTCTGCGAGGTTCGCGCTCACGATGGTTCCTACGGGGTAAGGCTCCAGCGGCCAGCGAGACAGGACGACCCCCGCGCCCACGCGATCCGCCGGGGAGCGCTCGTTGAACAGCCGTTTGAGGCGGTAGGGATACTCGTCCTCGAGCGCAGTTCCATAGATCAGTTCGACCTGGAGCGGCACGTTCGGCTCGGTGATGGAGGCGACATCCGGCGAGGCCGCGCCGAGCATCGCGAACACTTCCCCGGGCGGTCGCTTGTGGCTGGCGTTGTAGTGCAGGAAGCGAACCGCGCCGGGGGCGCGGGCGGCGATCTCGAAGGTCCGCGGCAGCCACGCGGCGCGACCCGTCGACAGAACCCACCCATGCATCGCGCAGGCGAGCACCGCGAGAATGAACAGACCACGCCGGCGTGTCAGCAGCCATAGCACCGCGAGGGCGCATGTAAGCAGCAGCCCCTGCGCCGCGAGGTTGGCCAGCAGGTCGGCACGCCACGAGACGCCCGCGACCACCCACGCGAGCGCCCACGTCCACATCGCTGCAAGAGCCACCCAGGATACGCCGGTGAAGAGTTGAGACCGACGAGCAGGCTGGCCGCGCCTGCTCGGCCTCCGCTCCTCATCACGCGGAAGAGGCGTTACCCGCGGCGTGGGCCTGTCCTCATGAGCGTCGCGAGCCATGGCGTCCTTCAACCCCCCTGCTTCATCCACGCCCACTGCAGGGCCACGCCATCGACGAACGCGGTTTGCGGTTGGTAGTCGAGTTCCAGGGCGCTCCGCGTGAGGTCCGCCCAAGTCCGCTCGACATCCCCCGGCTGCATGGGCAGGGGCTTGACGCGTGCCTCGCGCCCGACGGTGCGGGCGATCGTCGCGATCATCTCGCGCAGCGGCACGGGCGAACTCCCGCCGAGATTCCAGACGCGGTAGCCGAAACGGTCCACGCGGTCGTATGCCGAGATCACGCCGCGCACGACATCGGCGACGAACGTGTAATCGCGGCTGGATTCGCCATCGCCATACATCGGCACCTCCTCGTCGCGGGAGATGAGCCGCATGAACTGCCCGATCGCGAGGTCGGGACGCTGGCGCGGGCCGAACACGGTGAAGAACCGCAGGCAGGCGGTGGGCATCCTCGTCAGGTGCCAGTGCGCGTGCGCGAGCAGTTCGCACGAGCGCTTGGTCGCGGCGTACGGCGACACGGGTCCGCTCACATCGTCATCCTCGGCGAACGGCGTCTTGGGATTGTTGCCATAGACGCTCGAACTCGAGGCCATGACGAACCGCGACACGCCCGCACGCTTCGCGTACTCGAGCAGCACGCTCGTGCCCAGCAGGTTGGCTCGCGTGTAGCCGATCGGATCAGCGATGCTCGGGCGCACCCCAGCCTTCGCGGCCAGATGGACAATCCCCGCGGGCTTGACGCGCGCCAGCATCGCGTCCATCGCTTCGGCATCGCAGATGTCGGCGCGGACAAACTCGAATGCTCCAGGCCTGCCCCGCGACACCTTTTCAACCGATGCGATGTTCGAGGACTTCAATCGCACGTCGTAGAACGTATCGAGGTTATCGACCCCGATCACCCTCTCGCCCCTCGCGATCAGCGCCTCGCAGAGGTGCGAGCCGATGAACCCCGCCGCGCCCGTCACCAAGATCGTCGCGGCGGTCCGTGTCATCGCCATTCCTTCCTCTCACCGTCGCGGCACCAAGGATGCGCCGGGCCAAAAAAACAAGCAGGGCGCCATCTTACGACAGCGCCCCGCTGGAGGAGAGAGAGATCAAGGGGAAGGTTCGAACGCTATCGGCACGCGCATAGGCGGCCTCTTGAACTTTCAATGCACTCGGGGGAGTGCGGGACGCAACAAACCGGCAAAGGCCGCAGATCGGCTCCAGATCCTCAATCATTGGCCCAGAACGGGCTTCGGATCAAGAGGCTCTACGCATGTGCGCGTGAAACGGTTCTGACCTGAAGTTCATTCCCCGGGCCGGATTGCCCATGTTCGCATGTGCGAACCTCGCTTAGAGGTCCGAGAACAAGAGCATTTTGCATGTCAGACCACCCCGCGCGGGTGATCGCAACCGAACTATCGCCAACCGGCAGCGCGATGATTGCGCTTCCAGAGACATGCGAGCAACCGCGAAAAATATCCGCAACTCGCTGAGAAAGTGGCCACCCGGCTCAATCCGGCTTGGGCTTGCGGCGCCTCTGCTCTGAAGCATCGGGTGCCTCGACATCCGCGGGAGCCGGCACATCCACCTCGTCCATCCCGGGCGCTGGCTTGTCGGTGTTCTGCCCCGGCCGGGGACCGCGCTGACGCCCCGCCACGCCACCACCACCCAGCCCGCCGTCCTTTGCGGCGTTCTCCAGCCGTTCCAGCAGCACATCCTGCTGCTCGGGCGAAAGACTTGCAAACAGCCGCATCAGCCGCTCCCGCCGTTCTGCATCAATGGCCTTGGGACGCTGGCCACCGGACCCGGCACCCGCGCCGGGTTTCTCGCCGCGGGTCATCGCGTCGTCGCTTCCCGCACCGCCGGCGGCACCTTGGGGCCGGCCCTTCTCGCGCTCGCCCATCTTCTGCTGAACATACATCTCCTCGCGCCGCTTGGCCTCGCGCTCGCGGAACTCGTTGAGTTTGGTGTCCACCGCCTCTCGCTGCGCCGGCGACAGTTTCGCCCACACGCGCGTCATCGAATCTTCGACCTTCGGGGCGCCTGCCATCAACTCGCGCAGCCGCTGGCGCGCAGCCTCCTGCCGCTGGGCCGTCGCCTCGTCCATGACGGGCGCATCGCCCGGGTTCTCGCCCGCACCCTTCTCCTTCATGCGCTCAGGCCGGCCCGCGCCTCCCACAGGCCCCCCGCTCTGTCCCTGTCCGCGCGGCCTCCCAATCGCACGATCGATCTCCTGCGCAGCCCGCCCTGTCAGGTTCGCATCCTTCCGCAGCGTCACCAACTCGTCGCGGTGCTGCGCCATGTACGCACGGGCCGCGGCGCGCAACTCGTCGGTCACGGCGTTGAACTCCGCTTCCTGCTCCGCCGTCGCGCGCACATCCGCCGGCGCATCGTCGCGCGTCAGCACACTCAGCGCCTCGCGCAGCACCTCCGGAGGGATCCGCTCGCCCATCCGCCGCGCCTCCTGAGACTGCCCGAACGAGCCGCTCACCCCCGGCACCGCCCGCTCCTTGACCGCCGGACCCTTGAGCAGCGGCTCATCCGCCTTCTTCTCCGATTGCGCGGAGGCGCACACGGCCATGACGAATATCGCAGCGACGCCCGCCGCGCGACCCGCGTTGCTGACCAGACCGGACAGATTTCCATGAACACCCATGCTGTCACTCCAATCAAGCCCCCACTCGCCCAAGCACCTATTGTCGGTCACAACACTCTCGCTGCCGCGAAAAGCCCAACGCCCGCCCCTGCCTGATATTGCCCCGGCGGCGGCCGGGTTCCCCGGCGGCCGCACCTTCCGCCCCTTTACCGACCTTCCCCGCTCACGGTGCCTCTTCCGATCCCTCGTCCCTTCCTCCCTCACCCCTTCCCCCAAATGCCCATCGACAAAGACACCATCACGACCGCCCTGGCCAGCATCGCCCACCCGCGGACGGGCCTGGACATCGTGGCCTCCGGGGCGATCGGCAAGGTCGCGTACTGCGACGGGTATGCCAGTATCCGCGTTCGGGCCGGGGGCCTGACCGACGCGCAGCGACGGGCCATGAAGGACCAGATCGGCGCGGCGTGCCGGACGGCCGCGAGCAAGGTTGGCGGCTCGATCGCCGAGGTGCATACCGAGATGACCGATGACCCGCCTGATGCGCCCCTGCAAGCGCAGCCCGCTGCTCCGCCCGTGGGTGGTGGGGAGGCGGCGGCACCATCCAAGCCCGGCGCGATCGACGCCAGGTACATCATCGCGGTCGGTGCCGGCAAGGGCGGCGTGGGCAAGAGCAGCATCGCTGTCAACCTCGCCGTCGGACTTGCGCGCAAGGGCCTCGCCGTCGGCCTCATGGACGGCGACATCTACGGCCCCTCGCTCCCCACCATGCTCGGCCTCGGCACGCTCGACACCGTCGTCCGCGGCAAAACCATCCAGCCGTTCTTCGTCCACAACCTCCGGGCCATGACCATCGGCAAACTTGTGGACCCGGAGAAAGCGCTGGTGTGGCGCGGCCCGATGGCGCACGGCGCATTCAAGCAACTCGTTGAGCAGACCGATTGGGGCACGCTCGACTACCTGGTCATCGACCTGCCGCCGGGCACGGGCGATGTCGCGCTGACGATGGCGCAACTTCTCAAACTCACCGGCGCGATCGTCGTCTGCACGCCGCAGAAGGTGGCGCAGGACGATGCCGTCCGCGCGACCCGCATGTTCCAGCAACTGGGCATCGAGGTCCTGGGCGTCGTCGAGAACATGTCCTGGTTCGTCGGCGATGATGGAAAGGAGTACGACATCTTCGGTCGCGGCGGGGCGGAGCAGATGGCCGCACGCCTCGGCGTGCCCTTCCTGGGCGCGCTGCCCATCACCATGTCGCTCCGCGAGAACAGCGACCGCGGCGAGCCGACGGCCAACTTCACCGACGAGTCCGAGTCGGGCAGACGGTTGAAGGGCTATCTGGACGCGATGGTGGAAAACGTCGAGAACCAGGTGGCGCTGGCGTCGGTGCGCCAGGGGCACACACGCCCGACGCTGACGATCTCGTAGTGACTGGTCTTTGTGTGGCACCGCTCTCCAGAGCGGTGTTCCTGATTCTCTTATGCACCGCTCTGGAGAGCGGTGCCACCAGAGGCAATGCCACCTCAAGCAATGCTCCCCGCCATCGAGCAACTCGATCTTCGCGACCCGGGGGCCGTGATCGCGGCACTTGACTCCGGCGCGCGGGCCAACCGCCAGGCCGCGTGCCGGACGGATTCGATCGACCACATCACGTCGCCCGCCCGACTCATCGCCAGCGGCGACCTGCACGACAACCCGCTGCACCTGGCGCGGCTCATTCGCGCGGCGGGCCTCGACGCTGCCCCACAACCCGGTCCGCCGCACCCCGGCAACTCGCACCTCACGCTCCACGAACTCATCCACTCCGACCGCCTCGTGAACGGGATGGACTTCTCGTATCGCGTGCTGGCGCGGGTGGCCGCGCTCAAGGCCGCGTTCCCCGAGCGCGTGCATGTGCTGCTCGCCAACCACGAACTCGCCCAACTCACCGGGTCGGAGGTCGTCAAGGACGGCGTCCGCTTCGTCGCGGCGTTCGATGAGGCCCTGGACTTCGCCTTCCGCAGCGATTCGGAGGCCGTCCGCGGGGCCGTCCGCGCGTTCATCCGTTCCATGCCCATCGCACTGCGAATGGCCCACAAAGGCGGCGACCTGCTCTGCGCCCATTCGCTCCCCGGCCCCGAGCGCATGGACCGCTTCGACCCGGCCATCCTCGAACGCGACCTGACCGACGACGACTATCTGGCGCGGACAGGCTCAGCGCACTTCATGGTCTGGGGTCGAGGCCAGACGCCCGAGCAACTCGCCGCGCTGGGCGCACGATGGAACGTCTCGCTCTTCCTGCTCGGGCACGAGAGGGCCGAGGCGGGCGCGATGCCGCTCGGGGAGGGAAACAACGCGGTGGTGCTCAACTCCGATCACGACCGTGCCGTCTACGCGGCCCTCGACTGCACGCAGCCCGTCACTGTCGAGAGCGTGATGCGGTCGCTGCGGTCGCTGACGGTGGAGTGATGAAGTGATGCGGTGATGAAGAGATTATGTGATGTGGGGGAAAGGTCTCCCGCGCGCGGTCACATCATCACACGCTCACACCATCACTTTATCATCCTTCACAGGCTTGCTCATAATCAAACTGTCATAGTTCGTCTCGCGCCAATGCCAGCGATCGACCGTGCGGTAACCGTGCCGCTGGTACATCGCCACCAGCCAGTCCGCCGGTTCCGGCGTCGAGAGCGCGAGTTCCGCCGCGCCCACCGCCGCGGCCCGATCCTCCGCCACTTTCAGCAACTCAGTGCCGATCCCCTTGCCCTGATGCTCGGGCTCGACGGCGAACTGCGAAAAACTGGCAACCCCGCCGACGGGTCGATCGAACCACGGCACGCCCGGCCACGCCCGCGCCGTCTGCTCGGGCGTCTTGAACATGATCGTGCCGACAACCCTGCCCATGTGGAGAGCCACCGAGCACTCGCCATCGGAGACGCGCTTGCGCGTGACTTCCTCGGGCTGGAACGCCGCGAGCGCCTGGATCCCCCGCTCCATGTGCTGCTTGTACGCGCGGTGCAGCAGGCCCGTGAGGTGCGCGAGTGAGTCGTCCGGCTCGAGCAGCCGGATGCGGACCTTGTTGGCGAGTCGTTCGGACAAGTGTGGTTCCGGCGGAGTCGGGACTTTAGGGGCGATCGGGTTCGGGGTTCACATGCCCACGGAACCCGAGCCCCGGAACCCGGACCCCGCTCTTCCATTCCGCACTCCGCATTCCGCATTCCCACTACCCTCCCCCATGCCCGACCGCGCCCCCGTCGATGCACCCCGCCCCATCCGCGCCCTGCCCACCGCCGGCACACTCCGCGTTCGCGTGCGCTATTGCGAGTGCGACCCCATGGGCGTCGCCCACCACGCCGCGTACATCCCGTACCTGGAGATGGGCCGCACCGAACTGCTCCGCGATGCGGGCGTGAGTTATGCCGACCTCGAAGCCTCCGGCGTGTTCCTGGTGATCGTCAAACTTGAAGCGTCGTACAAGCGGCCCGCGTACTACGACGACCTGCTGGAGGTCCGCACCCGCGTCATCCAGTCCACGCGCGTCAAGATCCGCCATGAGTACGAGGTCGTGCGGGTCGAATCGGGCGCAACACTCGCCGCCGGCATCGCCCGCCGCGGCGAGATCGGCGAGACCCTCGTCACCGCCACGACGCTGCTTGCGAGCGTCGATCGCTCGGGACGGCCGTCGGCCCTGCCGGACTGGCTGGCGGGGGAACAGCCGTAGGGTTAGGTGCCGGTGCCGACAATCACGAACGTAAACAACGGCGCAGTTCGATCGTTGGACGCGATCTGGATCGTTGCAAATCGCGCTCCGATCTGGCTCGGATCAAATCGAATGGTGAACGACGTTGTCGCTCCGCTGCTGACACTGGCGGCAAAGTTTGAGGTGATAGTGAAGTCCGCCGAAGCATCTCCGCTGATGAACACACTCGACAGCGACAACTCCCCCAAGCCCGTGTTTGAAACCACGAAAGTCCGGTCGACGACGCGGTGACGCGCGGCCCTTCGGGTCCCAAAGACGGTACCGTCCTCAAGAGTTGCGATCGTCGATCCGTCGGAAATGCTGATGAGGGAATCCGAACGACGCACGCCGACCTCGCCGAAGATCAAGCCCCTGCCGCGAAGACTGAACGTAAAGGGATTGGCGACCGGGTCAGAAGTCGCCACGCTTGCGATGGCGTTGCGGAACCCCGCCGCGGATGGATTGAATCGAACGCTGAAGATGGTGGTCTGTCCCGGCCCCAGCGTGGCCGCCGGCATTCGGAACAAAGTAAACTCGGCGGCGTTGGTGCCCGACAGAGTGACGCTGCCAATGTTGATCGTCCCCGCACCACCGTTCTGAAGCGTGAAGCGGCGGATCCTGGTCACCCCGGCCACGTCGGCACCGCCGAAGTTGGTGCCGTCAGCGCCCGTCGGTGTCGAGTCGCCATTGGCGATCGGAATGTTCCGGCCCGTGAGTGAGAATCGAAGCAGTGAAGAACTCGTGAGACTGATATCGGTCGCGATGACCAGATCTCCGCCGTTGGAGTTTGTGACGTGAACGTTGCTCTCGATCCGAACGCCGCCCAATCCCCTGACGAGCCATGAGGACACCATCAAAGTACCGGAGTACATCACCCCGTTGATCTGGCCGTTTTCGGTAGAGGACTCCACGACTTTGAGAGCGGTGAACGTGCCGGCGGGGGTCACGATTTCTTCGAGGCCGAGGTACGTTCTGGTCGCGCTCAAAAGTCCGGAGCCCGCGTTCCCGCCCGAGCCCGATGTGTACGGCGCGGAAAACGAGAACACTTGTCCGTCCGTCACCGACGCGGGCACCGTGATGACACCTCCGCTGGCGAAACGAAAAACGGTGGTTGCTCCTTGAATCGTCACGTCGGCTCGGAACCACCGAAGTCCGGCACCGGTCACGTTGAAAAAGTTGGACACCGTTCGGGACAGTTCCGGTGAACTGACAAACTGCGTCTGGAATCGAGTCGTACTCGCGCCGCCTTCGGCAACACCAGCCGTCGAGGTCACGGATGATGTCGCGGGCAGACCGTTTTCTGTCCCGGAGTATTGCCAGGTGTTCCCGCCGGACACCGGGAAATAATCGGCGATGGCGAACGCGAGGAGTTGCCGCGCCTCCAACTGCTCGAACATTTCGTGCGTGTTGGCGCGATGGCCGTGTCTACGAGTAGAACGTGCAAGGATCATGGGAGTCACCTCCGCGTCGAGCATATCGAGAAGAGAGATTCTTCGCAACTGAAACTTGAGGCCCTCGCGACAGGCGGACAGAAGTCGTTGAGTCTCGGCACAAATGAGTGCCCGAAACTCCGATAAATCCTAACGTGTACCGCACAAAACGAGGGCAAACCGCAGATCAGGATCAAAAATGTATCGTATATAAACTGATGAAATTGATTTATAGAGTCGTATACGATACGATTCAACGCATGGCCGCCGTTCGCTTCAACCTTCAGGAACAACTCATCCGCCAGCGCGCTGCGCTGGGCATAAGTTTCGCCAGCCTCGCGGCGAGGAGCGGCGTCTCCGAGCCCACGGTGAAGCGCATCTTTGGCGGGCAGTTTGGCGCGGCATCCTGCGGGAACGTCGCGGCGGTCGCGCGGGCCTTGGGAGCCACATTCGTCCTTGTAGAGGCCGATTCGGATGAACTCTGCCGCGAGCAGGCCCGCATCAAGGCCGAGCAGGTCGCCCGGCTTGTCCAAGGTTCAAACGCGTTGGAAGGTCAGGCCGCCGATACCCAAACGTACAACCGCCTCGTGGAGAAGTCGTACCACGAACTGCTCGCAGGCCCCAAGCGGCGGCTCTGGTCGCCCTGATGTTGGCCGACTCGGCGGCACCCCACCCAAAAGAAACGCCGCGATCCGGCTGGATCACGGCGTTCGGAACGGGAAGTGGAGGCGAAGAGATTCGAACTCTCGACCTCTTCCATGCCATGGAAGCGCTCTACCAACTGAGCTACGCCCCCGTCCTGCGGCATGAGCGGCCCGGCCAAAGCCAAGCCGCGGCTGATGATGCTCCAAGAGTAGATCGTCCTTCCGCCGCGTCAAATCAACCCAAACACTCGCCGTTTGGGTCCCCCCGGGTCTGCCGACGAGTCAGCCGTGAACCGTCCGGGCCGACCGCCGGAGCACCCCCTCCACCGCCGCGATCACCCCCTCGACCTCGATCCGGTCGATCCGGCAACGCTCCGGGTGGTCGTCGGCGAGGTCGCCATCGGGCAGCGCAGGGTCGGCGACGAGGTCCGCCCGCGCGGTGCCGTCATCGGGCAGCATCGTCCAGCGAGGGTCGGTCGGGCCGAAGAGCGTGACGGTCGGCACGCCGAACGCCGCGCCGATGTGGCGCGGACCGGTGTCGTTGGTGAGCATGACCGCGGCACGCCGGATGACGCCTTTGAGCGAGCCGATGGTGATGCCCAGCGCGGGCAACTCGGCGATGACCGCCCCCCCCCGGGCATCCTGCGTAGCACGGGCATCTTGCCCGTTTGCGTTTCCAAACCCCTCCCCGAGGGAGGGGCCAGGGGTGGGCATGTCCTTCTTCGTACCACGGCCATCCTGCCCGTGTTCTTCAACCTCTTTCCGGGCCAGCCTCGCCACCTCCGCCACCAACTCGCGCTCATCGGGCGAGCCGTTGATTGCGATGTCCATGCCGCGAGCGGCCAGGTGCGCCGCGACGTGAGCAAAGCGTTCCGCGGGCCACCGCTTGGCGACATCGTTCGCGCCCGGGTTAATGACGGCCATGGGGCGCGTGCCATCGATGCCCGCGCTGCGCAGCAGCCGCTGGGCCGCGGCGTCCTGACCGGGCGTCACGCCCAGTTCGAGCCGAATGCCTTGGTGCTTTGATGTCTCGGTGCCTTCTTCGCTTTCGCCAATCACTGCCCTCGCCGCGCGCAGGTAATACTCGACCATCGGCACGGGCGCGAACCCGCCGCCCGCGTCTCCCAATCTCCCCGCGCCCCGCTTCGCCGGGATCAGTTTGTCGGTGAGCAGCACGCCGCGGCCGTCGCGGTCGTACCCGATGCGGCGCGGGATGAACGCCAAGCGCGTGGCCAGCGCCGTCGAGAAGGAGTTGGTGAGCAGCAGCGCGGTGTCGTACGCCCGCCCGCGGACCTTGGCCGCAGCGCGCTTGGGACCCATCAGGCCCTGCGCGCTGGCGACGTGAACCTCATCGAAGAAGTCGGTCCCCGCGAGGAGTTCGTCCAGCCCCGGCCGGACCAGCGCGCCGATGAACGAGCCGCGCAGGCGCGACCGCAGCAGACGAAGCGCGGGCGTCGCCATGACGACATCGCCCAGCCACGACGGGCAGACGACCAGCAGGCGGAGGGGAGTGGCGGGAGGGGGAGGCAAGGCGAGAGAGTTTAGGGCTGTCTCTTATACACATCTGACGCTGCCGACGAATAGAGAGG
>ENA-ORBV01007317-ORBV01007317.1-microbial-mat-metagenome-genome-assembly--contig:-NODE-7317-length-19014-cov-4.947405_pt1 | contig 19014 bp, 16 predicted proteins | sample MGYA00237777_ERZ505514 | MGnify/ENA primary metagenome ERZ505514 (study PRJEB26160, sample SAMN06269048) | microbial mat metagenome | isolation source: Oligotrophic lake microbial mat | place... | reverse complement strand
CGGCCTCGTCGGCAGCACAAAAATCCGGGCGTTCAGTGGCATCCTGACCGATCCGCCGCTGCCCGACGGCGCCGAGCGCAAGGTCTTGCGCGGAGACGCAGCCGCCGAGATTCCGCGCATGGTGGCGAGCGTGCGTGAACTGGTCAACAACCTGGGCGCCTTGACCGGTTCCGATGCACCACTCAATGCGACGCTGCGCAGCCTGCAGACCGCGGCCGAAAAGCTCAACGGCCCGCGCGGTGCACTCGGCGTGCTGTTGGGCAACGAAGCCGATGCAGGCAAGATCAGCGTCACGCTGGAGCGCACCAACGCGCTGCTGGCGCGACTCGACGGTCTGGTGCGCAACGCCGACGGTGTGGTGCAGAAGGCCGACGGCATCGCGCAGCGTACGGATGGCATGGTGGCCCGGGCTGACGCCCAGGTTTTTGGAGCCGGTGGCGTGATGCCCGAGGCCCGTGCCACGGTGGTGCAACTGAACGGCCTGCTGGCCGATGCCCGCAACAGCCTGAAGAAGGTCGACGCTGTGCTGGTGGAGGCCCAGGCGATTGGGGCCAATACCCGCGAGGCCACGATCGATCTCGGTCCGTTGCGCGCTGAGGTAGACGCCAGTCTGCGCAAGGTGGAGCAACTGGTCAACGAGGTAAATCGCAAGTGGCCGTTCAAGCGCGACACGGAGATCAAATTGCCATGATGTGGCGCGCCGGCCGGTTGTTTCTTGCCGCAACCACCCTGGTCGCCTGCGGCAACACGCCACCCGTCCCGGATTGGCAAATGAGTGCCAAGGGTGCGTTGGAGCGCGCCCAGCAGGCCTATCTGGTGGGCAACAGCCGCGTGGAACTGGCGGAGTTTGCGAAGGCGCGCGCAGAGGTGGCGAGCACCGGACGTGTCGACCTGCTGGCGCGCCTGGAACTGTCGCGCTGCGCAACCCGGGTCGCCAGCCTGGTGCTGGAGGAGTGCGCGGGCTACCACATGCTGGTTGCCGACGCCCCTGCGCCAGAGCGCGCATATGCTGCCTACCTGCGCGGACGTGGCACGCCGCAGGAGGCGGCGCTGCTGCCCCAGCAACACCGCGCCGTCGCCGGCGCGCCCGCAGGCGCAGCGGCACCAGACCTGACCGGCATTGCCGATCCACTGGCCCGGCTGGTGGCGGCCGCCGTGTTGTTGCAAACTGGTCGGGCCGACCCCTCCACACTGGGTGTGGCCGTCGACACGGCGTCGGCCCAGGGATGGCGCCGCCCCCTGCTGGCCTGGCTGGGCGTGCAGGCGCACCGCGCGCAGCAGGCGGGTGACACCGAACAGGCCAGCCGTATCCGTCGGCGCATCGATCTGGTCGGCGAACTGCGCTGAGGCACGAAGACACGCGGGCAGAGACCAACAGTCACAAACTGCGCAACAGCCCAAGGGCAAGTGGCAGGCTGACCAGACCCAGCAAAGTAGACAGGGTGACCAGCCCGGCGACGTAAGCTCCGTTGTAGCCCATACGGGCCGCCAGCACATAGGCGCTGGACGCGGTTGGCACGGATGAAAAGATCAGCAGCACCGTGCGCTGGTCGGGTGGCAGTTCCAGCACCCGCGCCAACGCCCACGCGACCAAGGGCAGCCATAGATGGCGAATCGCCAGCAGACTGGCGCCGAGTACCTTGTTCTGCGCCAATGCCGCGAATTGCAGCCCGGCACCGGTCGCCATCAGGCCCAGCGCCAAGGCGGCGGCGCCAATGCGGGTAGTTGTCGGCTCCAGCCAGTGCGGCATGGAAAACCCCAACAGGTTGGCGGCGAGGCCGGCCACGGTGCCAATCACCAGCGGGTTGCGGACCAATTCAGCTGCGACGCCACGCCCACCCTGGCGCGCCATGGGCCAGACGGCGCCGGCATTGAGCAGCGGGACACACACCCCGATCACCACCGCGATCAGCACCAACCCCTGGGTGCCAAGCAGACGCTCGGTCAGCGCCAGCGCAACAAAGGTGTTGAAGCGAAAACCGATTTGCGCACTCGCTGCGTGGTCGCGCCGGTTGATGTGGCGACGCAGCCATGGCAGCCACGGCAAGGCATGCGCCAGAAAGATGCCTACCGCACTGAGGGACACCGCGGCCAGAATCAGGCCCGTGGCGGCCTGCAGATCGAGCGGGCTCTTGACGATGGAACCGAAAAGCAGCACCGGGAACAGGAAAAAGTACACCAGGCTTTCCACCTGAGCCCAGACGGTGCGGTTCAAACTGGTGTAGCGACACAACACAAGGCCACACAGGATCAACGAGAAATCGGGAAACAGCAGCCCAGCGTAGTACACCGGGCGAGAATAGCAGGCCAGTAAAAACCCAGGAGACACCCATGATGCGCCGCACTGTCCTTGCCCTGTCGATTGCCGTTGCCGCCAGTTCGGCGATTGGTCAGGCCTATCCCAACAAGGTGGTCAAGCTGCAGGTTCCGTTTGCACCGGGCGGCACCACCGACATCATTGCGCGCGTCATCTCTGAGCAGCTGGGCCGTTCCCTCGGACAAAACGTCATTATCGAGAACAAGGCCGGCGGCGGCGGCATCGTTGGCGCAAACGAGACCGCCAAGTCCGCGCCGGACGGTTATTCGCTGGGCATGGCGACCGTTTCTACCACGGCTTCGAACCCGGCCATCAACCCCAAGATGCCGTACAACGTGGAGACCGATTTCACGCCCATCATCAACATTGCCGCCACCCCCAACGTGATTGCGGTGCATCCCAACTTCCCGGCAAAGAACTACAAGGAGTTCGTCGCGGTCCTGAAAAAGTCACCTGGCAAGTATTCCTACGCGTCGTCCGGCACCGGTGGAATCGGCCATTTGCAGACCGAACTGTGGAAGAGCCTGGAAGGCGTTTTTGTGACGCACATCCCGTACACCGGTGCCGGTCCGGCGTTGCGCGACACGGTCGGCGGTCAGGTCGAGATTATTTTTGACAACGTGCCATCGGCACTGCCACACATCCAGGCGCGTCGCCTGATTGCCCTGGCCGTGGCGGCTCCGAACCGGCTCGCCGCCATGCCGGATGTGCCGACGTTCAAGGAGCTCGGACTGGAGCCTGTGAACCGGATGGCGTATTACGGCATCGTGGGCCCGAAGGGCCTGTCCAAGGAGGTAGTCGACAAGGTCAATGCTGCGGCGCGCAAGGCGCTGGAAGACCCTGCCGTGCGCAAACGCATCGAGGACACCGGATCGGTGGTGCTGGGCAATACGCCAGAGCAGTTCGCGCAGCAGATGAAGGACGAGCTCGCGGTCTACCGCAAGGTGGTCGAGTCGGCCAGGCTCAAGCTCGAATAGAGCGGTGGCGCAGTGGCGGTCGGCGGCAGGCTATTTGCCAGGGGGATGCAAAGCATCGCCAAGGTGGCGCCATGGATGTCACCAGTGCCCAGGTTGTAGACAGCTTCATTGACGCCTTGTGGCTCGAAGAAGGGCTGTCGAAGAACACCTTGCTGGCATACCGGCGTGACCTCGGTCAGCTCGCGCGCTGGCTTGGCGGCGCAGAATTGTTGCTCGATGCTGCGCAGGAGCACCATCTGCTGGCATATTTTTCGCACCGCCATTCCAGCACCATGGCGACCTCCGCGAATCGCCGCCTGACGGTGTTCAAACGTTATTTTCGCTGGGCTTTGCGCGAGCGGCGCATCGTGGTCGACCCAACGCTCAAGCTGCAGGCTGCACGCCAGCCGCTGCGGGTACCGAAGACACTCACCGAGTCCGAAGTGGAGCGCCTGCTAGCGGCGCCTGATGTCTCCACCCTGTTGGGCGTGCGCGACCGCACCATGATCGAAGTGATGTATGCCAGCGGTTTGCGCGTGAGTGAACTGGTGGGCTTGCGTGTCCTCAATGTCAGCCTGCAGGAGAACGTGTTGCGGGTGTTCGGCAAGGGCAACAAGGAGCGTCTGGTTCCGTTTGGTGAGGAAGCCGCCAACTGGATCCGGCAATATCTGGCGCAAGTGCGACCGGCCATGCTCGGACCCAGGCAGACGGTGGCGTTGTTCGTGACCGGCAGTGGAGTAAACGCTGGCAGCGGCATGTCGCGCGTGATGTTCTGGAACATCGTCAAAAAGTATGCCGCGCTGGCCGGCATTGCGCCCGCGCCGTCCCCGCATACGCTGCGCCATGCCTTCGCCACGCACCTGCTCAACCACGGCGCCGACCTGCGCGCAGTGCAGATGTTGCTCGGCCATGCCGATATCTCCACCACCACCATCTACACCCATGTGGCGCGCGAGCGACTCAAGCAGTTGCATGCAAAGCACCACCCGCGCGGATAGACGCTGCACAGACCCTGAGCGTGTCTCGTCCCGCTGGTTTTGCTGCGAGCGCCGATCTGCCTTTGGCACACAGTGCCATTGGGCCTGCGCGGCGGGCGTCCGCGCCGGGCCGACTCCCATCGCGCAGATGGCTTTTGTGGTATGCCATGGGACTGCCGCGACCGCCTGATTGGCGTGCGTAGCTCTGCGGCGTGCGCGAATAATTCCGTCGGTCCGGCGCGGCCACCCGCCCCGCCCGGTGAAGTGGTTGGTCGGCGACAAGCCAAGCCCCGAATTGCCATGGATGGCGGACGCGTACGGATTGTTTCGGCTTGCTCAATCCGGTGCCATCAAACGATCCAGTCGGGCGTGGCCGGTGACTGCGCCACGGCGCTGGTGCTATTCGCGCATGCCACGCCGTCACGCGCTGCGACCACGGTGGTCGCGCCAATCACATGGTGCACCTCAGGCATCATCTGCGCGAGTGCGCGAGTGTGCGAGTGCGTGAGTGTGCAAGGGCGTGAGTGTGCAAGGGCGCGAGTGTGCAAGGGCGCGAGTGTGCAAGGGCGCAAGGGCGCAGTGCGCAAGTGCGCAAGGGCCACGGCGCGGACGCCCGGCGCGCTGGCCAACCGGCTCCGAGACCCGAAGGGGGGGGCGCAGACCAGTCAGGCATGCATTTGGCGCGCAGGCGCGGAGCATAAAGTCCCTGCAAGAGGGGCACCCACGTTCCCCGCGGCCAGGCGCAGCCTCAAACCTTTTCGTGCAGTGATTCGGCCCAGGCCAAGGCCTGCAGATGTGCCCAGTTCACCTGACGGTTGGACAATGCCAGTTCGTTTGCGCAGCGCGCAAAGGCCTCGTCGTTGGCAGTCTCGCAGGCAATTGCGAGCTCCAGGAATGGCGCCAGGATGCCGCGTTTGAGCAACAGCGCGCTGACCGCCGACTCGGGTAGCGAAATTGCCTCCAGCGCCTTGTCCATCGGCATGCCGAGCATGGTGTCGAGCAGCGAAAAAACGCCCACCACAAAGGCGTTGTCGCATTCGTCTGGCGGTAGCAGTTCTGCCGCCAGCAGCTCCATCAGCCGGCCACGCACAATGGCAGTCGTGCCAACCGCGGCCGGCATGCCGCCGACGCGTGAGGTGGTAAGCAGCAATGCGGCCCAGCGAAACAGCTTCTTGAGACCCAGAATCATCACGGCATGCCGGAACGAGGTGACTTCGCAACTCAGACCGAAGCCGGAGGAGTTGATGAAGCGCAGCAGGTTGAACGACAGGCTCGCGTCACGCTTGAGCACATCCTCGATTTCAGCTGTCGTTGCCTGTTTGCGCACCAGGTTTATCAACTGGACGATGACCGCCTGCGACGGCCGTATCGTCTGGCCCGTGACGATCACCGGTTGCGCGAACCAGTAGCCCTGAAAAAGCTTGACGCCCAGGCCGGCCAGCAGCCGGTGCTGCTCGGCAGTTTCAACCTTCTCGGCAATCAGTCGGGCCTGTGTTTTTTTTCCGGCCAGTTCCACCACCGACGCCACATGCTCCGGTTTCATCAGGCTCATGTCGAGTTTGATGAATCGCGCCAACGGCAGCCAGCCTGCATAGGCCGGACCCAGCACCGTGTGGTTGAAGGCGAGCCGGAAGCCGCGTTTGCGCAGGTCCTCCAGGGTTTGCACCCGCGATTCGATATCGTCCGACGGGTCTCCCGGCAGCGCCGGTATCTCCAGCACGACGCGATCGGGCTGGACCAGGTCGAGGTGTCCGCTGGCCAGGCTGGCGTGGGTGCAATTGATGAACATCGTGCGGTTGTCGATCAACGCGCTGTTGTCTGCATGGGAGAGCACATTGAACAACAGTTGGGCGTCGCTGGCTGCGCTGTGGGACATCGCGGCCAGGGAGCGGTCGAACAATTCGTATCCCATGACGTTGCCGGTGTGGTCCACGATGGCCTGGCGCGCGATCACGGTGCGGTCGAACGAGTCGTCTGGTGGCAATGCTGTGTTTTCGGCGTTGGTGGGCATGGACAGGACGTGGAGGGATCGATCAATTCTAGGCGAGCGCTGTGGCGTGATCGCTCAAACAGCGGGGCTTTCAGGCCCAGACAACCGGCTTGCCGCTTTCGTACCAGGCAGCGATCCAGGGTGCGGCCAGACCCTCGATACGGCTGCGCTTGATCTTCATGGTGGGTGTCAGGCAACCGTTTTCGATGGACCAGGGTTCCCGGGACACCACCAGCATCTGCAGCCGCTCGTAGGCGGCCAGACCGACATTGACCTGTTGCAGCAACTGGACCATTTCGGCTTCGACTTCGGCACGCAGGGCTGGCTCCGCCAGGCGCGGGCGCAGGTGTTCGGCCAGCACTACCATGCCAAACGCCGCTGGCTGGCCGACACCCGACACAATGGACAACTCGACCATGGTGTGTTCGTTGAGCCGATTCTCGATGGGCGCCGGTGCCACGTACTTGCCGTTGGCGGTCTTGAACAATTCCTTCACCCGGCCGGTGAGCTTCAGCAGCCCGTCGGCGCGCCGTTCGCCCATATCGCCAGTGCGAAAGAAACCGTCAGCCGTGAAACTCTCGGCGTCGAGGTCGGGCCGTTTGTAGTAGCCCTGCATCTGGCCCGGCGACTTGATCAGGATTTCATTGCCAGGGCCGATACGCACTTCGACCCCGTCATACGGCATGCCGACATAACCTGGCGCGTTCATGGCCTCGGTGGAACGGTGCGAGAACGCGAAGTCCTCGGTCATCGCATAGCCCTCCATCAGGTTGAGGCCCAGTTTGCGGTACCAGGCAATCAGTTCCGCTGGAATCGGCGCCGAGCCGCTGGCGGCCAGTTCCACCTGGTCCAGCCCCAGCCCCCGTAGCACCTTGCGGCCGACCAGCTTGCCGACAATGGGCAGGCGCAGCAGCAGGTCCAGTCTGCCAGCGGGTATCTTGGCCAGCACGCCCTGCTGGAACTTGAGCCACAGGCGTGGCACCGACACAAAGAGGTTGGGTCGGGCCCGGTTCAGGTCGGCGAGGAAGGTGCCTGGGGACTCGGCAAAGAAGATGTGCCCGCGACCACTGACCCAGGCCGTGGATTCGACCACTGCGCGTTCGAACGAGTGGGCCAGCGGCAGATAGGACAGAACACGCCATTCGCGCTGCTTGCCAATGCGTTTTTCCAGGTCGCCGCGGTAACCCTCGGCCACCGCCGTCACGGCCGCGAACGCAATCATTGCGCCCTTGGGCGTGCCAGTGGACCCCGACGTGTAGATGATCATCGCCGTGTCGGTGGCAGCGCGCTGCGGTTTGCCGGCCAATGGTGCTGTCTGCGCAAGCAGGTCGTCCCATTGGTCGAAGCTGGTTGGTGGTGCCAGCGGCAAAGCAATGCATGGAAGGTCTGCCGGCACGCCGACGGCCTGCTGCTCCCAGTGGTCGGTTTTGCCCACAAACAGCAGCCGGGCGTCGCTGTGTTCCAGCACAAATCGGATCGTGTCCGGGCCTTCGGTTGGAAAGATCGCGACGGTCGTCCCGCCAGCGATCCAGATTGCGAGCTCGGCAATGAAGAAGTGCGCGCAATTCTTCGACAGGATGGCGATGTGGCTGCCTGCGCCCAGCCCGCGACTGCGCAAGTGCGCCGCCAAGCGGCGCGCCTGGTCCAGTGTCTGGCCCCAGGTGTAGTCGGTTACTGCTCCCCGGCCCAGCGGTTGGGTCAGGAATACCTTGCCCGGCTGGTTCGCCTCATGTTCGTAGATGTACTCCAGCACCAGCTTTTTTGCTGCCATGTTGTCTCCGTCGCAGCACCACCGTGTCAGGCCGTATGCCAGACCACTGCCTTGCGCGCCTTGGCCCAGGCATCGAAGTACGGTTCATAGTGTTTTTCCACCACGTTGCGTTTGATCTTCAAAGTGGGAGTGACGAACCCGCTCTCCACCGTCCACTGCTCCGGGACTACTGCCACAAAGTCCAGTCGTTCATGCGGGTCGAGCTGGGCGTTGACAGTTTTGATGTGTGCGTTCAGGGCGCCTTCGAACTCCTTGCGATCATCACCTGCCTGCAGCGCCTCCCATTGCCCGAGTGGCAACATGGCAATCGCGAACGGTTGCGGAAACGCGACCCCACAGACCATGCAGGCCTCGAAGCGCATGAACGAAGCCAGCTTGCCTTCGATCGGCGCGGGCGCCACGTATTTGCCCTTGCTGGTCTTGAACTGTTCCTTCGCCCGCCCGGTGATACGCAGCCGCTTTTCGCTGTCGAATTCGCCCAGGTCACCGGTCTTGAGCCAGCCGTCGCTGGTCATGGTTTCTGCGGTCTTCCCGGGTTCCTTGAAATAACCGATCATGTGGGCGGGGCCTCGGGTCAGCACTTCTCCAGTGTCGGAGAGTTTGACCTCGCAACAGTCGGTGGCCGTACCCACGTAACCAATGCGCGAATGGCCGGGACGGTTCGAGGTGGCAAATGCGAACTGCTCCGTCATGCCATACCCTTCGAGCAGTTCCAGCCCGAGTCTGCGGTACCAGGCCATCACCTCTGGCGGCAGCGGCGCAGCGCCGGTGCCGGCAAAACGCACAGAGTCGAGCCCGAGTTGTTTGAGGATTTTTTTCTTGACGATTCCGCCCAGGATGGGAATCGACAACAGGCGGTCGAGTTTCCTGGGTGGCATCCTGGCCAGCACACCCTGCTGGAACTTGACCCACAGGCGCGGCACCGAAAAGAAAAAAGTCGGGCGGGCGCGCTGCAGGTCGGCCAGGAAGCTGTGCAGGCTCTCGGCAAAGAAAACATGGGCGCCCAGATAAATGCACTGCGCTTCGACCAGACAACGCTCCGCCACGTGCGCCAGTGGCAGGTAGGACAGGGCGCGTTCGGCGCTGGATGAATTCAACGTGCGTTGCAAGGCTTTGGCAGTGTGGGCGAAGGCGCCGAAATGGTGCATCGCCCCCTTGGGCATGCCCGTGGTGCCCGAGGTGTAGATGATCGTGGCCATGGCGTCCTGCGCAAACGTCGGGCTGTCTGACATCGGGGCGGTGGACTTGACCACCGCGTCCCAGGCGGTGCAGTTCCTGGCGTCACACAGGGGGGTACTGATGCAGGGCATGCCAGGCAGAATGCCGGGCTGCATGGACTTCCAGTCGTCCAGTTTGCCAACCACGCAGAGTCTGGTTTCCGAGTGTTCCAGGATCTGGCGTACCGTCTCGGCGACCAGGTTGGGATAAATCGGCACACTCACGTAACCGGCCATCCAGATCGCCATGTCGGCCATGATCCACCAGGCGGTGTTTTTACTCATGATGGCGATACTGCTGCCCGCCGGGTAGCCCAGCGACTTCAGATGCGCGGCCATGCGGCGTGTCTCGTCCATGGTCTGCGCCCAGGTCCATTCGCGCACCACACCGCCACCCATGGGTTGCGTCAGGAACACGTCGTTGGCACGTTCCTTCTCCCAGCGGTAAGCGCGCTGCAGCGGCAGGTCGGAGGGTTGTATCGTGGTCATGGTCATGGCCGTCGTTCGGAGTTGCAAGTGCGCATACCATAGCAGAGCGGGTGCGAAGAATCACTCCGCGTTGACCCTGATAACGGGCCGAAAGGCGCACGCTCGCAGGGCCGCAGCTACATGGAAATCGAGCCCTCGCGAAACCCGGTCTTGTCGAGCCAGACGTTGACCAGCACCGGCCTGCCTGCCTGGGCCAGGGCGCGCGCGCGCTCCAGCGCAGCGGGCACTTCGGTGGCGCTGCGCACCAGGATGCCTTCGGCCCCAAAGCCGCGGGCGACTTCGTGGTAGGCGGTGCGCGCCAGCACGGTTGCCACATCGTCGTGCAGCATCTTCACCTGTTCGCGCGCGATCTGGGTCCAGCCCGCGTCGTTTCCCACCAGGGCGATGACGGCGATGCCGTGGCGCACGAAGGTGTCGAATTCAACCAACCCGTAGCCGCAGGCGCCGTCTCCAAAAATGATCCAGACCTCGCTGGCGGGCTGGCAGATGGCCGCGCCAAGCGCGAAGCCGGCGCCCACGCCGAGTGTGCCAAACGCGCCGGGGTCCAGCCAGCGCAGCGGCGCGCGCGGGTGCAACACGTAGGCGGCCGTTGCGACAAAGTCGCCCCCGTCGGCGACCAGCAGCGCGTGGTCACCGGCAATCTGTTCCACGGCCCGCAACAGTGCCACCGGGTTGACGTATTCGCCCGGCACGGCCGCCTGCGCGTTGATCTCGACCTCGCGCGCGTCGTCACGCGCGCGCAAGTCCGCCAGCCACAATGGCCATGCCGTCGCGGCTTCGCCCGATGGTGGCAGTGCCCGCGCCAGCTGTTGCAGGAACCAACCGGCGTCGCCGATCGCGGCGACGTCGGGTTTGCGGTTCAGGTGGGCATCTGTGCGGCTGCGGTTGGCCGCCACCAGCGTTGCGCTGCGGCGCACATGTTTGCCATAGTCGAGCCGGAAGTCACACGGGACACCACACAGGACCACGCAGTCGGATTCGCGCAGCGCCTGGCGGCGCTGGTGGCGCAATTGCAGGGGATGGGAGCGCCCGAGCAGGCCACGCGCCATTCCGCTCAGGTAAACCGGGATGCCCAGTTTCTCAACCGCCTGCGCGACCAGCGCCACGTCGTGTGCGCGCCCCACGGTCTGGCTGCCGATCACCAACAGCGGACGTTGGGCCGTATTGAGGGCCTGCAGCGCTTGGGCCATGCTGCGGGAGGAAGCTTGGGGCACAGCCACCGGCAGCACCTTGGAGGGCATGGGCTCGGCGCTGCCACGGAACATGCCTGCGACGTGGCGCTGCAGGTACAAGCGCAACAGCCGGTCCGGCAGCGACCGGCCGGTGCCCGCCGCGTCGGCGTACCACTGGCGGATCGCGGCTTCTTCGTAGAGCAGGTCGACCGGACATTCGACGAACACCGGTCCGGGGACACCGGACTGGGCCACGCGAAATGCTTCGTCCAGCGCGCGGCCGAGGGCGCGCACCTGGCGCACCTTGACAAACGACTTGACGTGCGGCTGCACCAGCGGCCGCTGGTCGATGTCCTGCAGCGCGCCGCGGCCCTGCAGCGCGGTCGGCGCCGCCCCACCCAGCAGGATCAGCGGCGACTGCGCCAATTGCGCGTTCTTCAGTGCCGTGATGGTGTTCGTGATGCCTGGCCCCGCAGTGACGGCAGCGACACCCGGTATGCCAGTCATGCGGGCACTGGCGTCGGCGGCGAAAACGGCGGTTGCTTCGTCGCGCACATCCACGACGCGGATGCCACGCGCCTTGCATGCGGTGAGGATCGGCGAGATGTGTCCGCCGCACAGCGTGAAGATGCTGCGCACGCCGTGCGCGAGCAGTGACTGGGCGACGCGGTCGCCGCCGTGTGGCGGCTGCAGGATTGGTGATGGCATGTTGTTCGTGCCTCCGCTTTTACAATTGGTCAACAGGAGAACCCGATGGCAGTGTATTCACTCGATGGCGTCCAGCCCAGAGTTGCCGGGTCGGCGTGGATTGCCGACAGTGCGCAGGTGATGGGCAATGTGGAGCTGGCCGAAGGCGTAAACATCTGGTTTGGCGCGGTGCTGCGTGGGGACACTGAAGTGATCCGGGTCGGCCGTGGATCGAATATCCAGGACGGCAGCGTGCTGCATGCCGATGTCGGCCAGCCATTGACCATCGGTGACGATGTGACGGTCGGACACCAGGTCATGCTGCACGGTTGCACCGTGGGTGATGGCAGTCTGATCGGCATCGGCGCGGTGGTGCTCAACGGGGCCCGCATCGGCAAGGGTTGTCTGGTCGGAGCTGGCGCACTGGTGACTGAGGGCAAGGAGTTTGCGGATGGGTCGATGATTCTGGGCAGCCCGGCCAAGGTGGTGCGACAACTTAGCGCGCAGCAGCGAGACGGACTGCGCGCCAGCGCGCGGCATTATGTGGACAACGCACAGCGTTTTGGTGCTGGCCTGGTACGGATTTCCTGAAGCCCATGTCAGAACTTCACAAGTTTGTTTTTGACGGTTTGCCGGTGCGCGGAATTTTGGTGCGCCTGACCGACCCATGGACCGAGATGCTGCGCCGGCGCGCGTCCAATTCTCAGACCGGGGCGTACCCGTTGCCGGTACAGAACCTGCTGGGCGAACTGTTGGCGGCAGCCGCGCTGATGCAGTCCAACATCAAGTTCGATGGCGCGCTGGTAGTGCAGGTGCACGGGGACGGACCGGTCAAACTGGTGGTGGCCGAGGTGCAGCCAGACCTCAGCATGCGTGCCACGGCGACCGTCCTGGGATCGGTCGAGCCGGATGCGACGCTGAGCAGCATGGTGAACCTGTCCAACCGCGGACGCTGCGCCATCACCCTGGACCCGAAGAGCCGTTTTCCAGGACAACAGCCTTACCAGGGTGTGGTCCCGCTGTTTGGCGACCGCGGCGAAAAACTCGAGCGGCTTAGTGCGGTGCTGGAGCACTACATGCTGCAAAGTGAGCAGCTCGATACCCGCATGGTGCTGGCCGCCAACGGGCAGGTCGCGGCCGGCCTGCTGGTACAGCGGCTGCCGGTGCAGGGTGCGGGCAACCTTGCCGGTACCGCCCGGGCGAACGAGGACGACATCGGGCGTGACGAGGATTACAAGCGCATCGCCTTGCTCGCATCGACCGTGCAGAAGGACGAGTTGTTGTCGCTCGACACCGACGCGCTTCTTCGACGCCTGTTCTGGCAGGAGCCGCTGACGCGGTTCGCACCGCAAGCCGATGGCCCAGTGCCGCGTTTTGCGTGTTCCTGCAGTCGGGACAAGGTCGGGGCGATGATTGTCGGGCTGGGTGCGCCGGAGGCCGACAGCATCGTCGCCGAGCAGGGGCAGATCGAGGTCGGCTGCGAGTTTTGCGGCTTGCAGTACCGCTTCGACCCGATTGACGCTGCGCAGCTTTTTCGCCCGCCTGCGCAAACCCCGGAGGCCAGCCGGAACCCGCAATAGGCGCTGGCCAAATAGGCGCTGGCCAAATAGGCGCTGGCCAAATAGGCGCTGGCCAGTTGCCTTATTTGGTGACCTGCACCAGGATCTCGTTGGGGCGCACCATGCCCAGCTCCAGCCGCGCCTTCTCCTCGACCATCTCCATGCCCTCCTTGAGGTCGCGTACTTCCGCCGACAACTGCTGATTGGCCTGGCGCGCGAGCTCGTTCTTTTGCATCTGGCTGGCGAGTTGCTGGTTGAGGTCTGCGACGTGGGGCACGCTGCCGCGCCCGATCCACAGTTGCCCGTGCAGGATCGCGAGGAGCGCCAGCAGGGCCAGGGGGATCAGACGGCGGCGCACGGACGGGTCGGTGGATGGCTGCCGTGGGAACCTGGTTGGCCGGCCCGGGTCAGCGCAGGTTGTTAAACGCGGCCTTGCCGGGATAACTCGCCACATCGCCAAGGTCTTCCTCAATGCGCAACAACTGGTTGTACTTGGCCATGCGGTCCGAGCGGCTCAGTGAACCGGTCTTGATCTGGCCAGCGTTCGTGCCGACTGCGATGTCGGCGATCGTCGAGTCCTCGGTTTCGCCCGAGCGGTGGCTGATGACAGCGGTATAACCGGCGCGTTTTGCCATTTCGATGGCGGCGAAGGTCTCGCTCAGTGTGCCGATCTGGTTGATCTTGATGAGGATGGAGTTGGCGATGCCCTTGCTGATGCCTTCCTTGAGGATCTTGGTGTTGGTGACGAACAGGTCGTCGCCGACGATCTGCACCTTTTTGCCCAGCTGGTCGGTCAGCACCTTCCAGCCGTCCCAGTCGCCTTCGGCCATGCCGTCTTCGATGCTGATGATCGGGTATTTGTCGACCCACGCAGTGAGCATGTTGGTCCACTCCTCGCTGGTCATCGACAGGCCTTCACTTTCCAGCACATACTTGCCCTCCTTGTAGAACTCCGAGGCAGCGCAGTCCAGCCCGAGCGCGATCTGGTCGCCGGCAACATAACCAGCCGCGCTGATGGCGTCCAGAATCAACTGGATGGCCGCTTCATGGCTGGCGACGTTGGGGGCGAAACCACCCTCATCCCCGACCGCGACGCTGATGCCCTTGTCGTGCAGAATCTTCTTGAGCGCGTGGAACACTTCAGCGCCATAACGCAGCGCCTCGCGGAAGTTGGGTGCGCCCACCGGAATGATCATGAACTCCTGCAGGTCAAGGTTGTTGTTCGCATGCGCGCCACCATTGATGACGTTCATCATCGGCACCGGCATCAGCATGCCGCCCATGCCACCAAAGTAACGGTACAGCGGCAGGCCGGACTCTTCGGCTGCGGCCCGCGCCACCGCCATCGACACCGCGAGCATCGCATTCGCGCCCAGGCGCGACTTGTTCTCGGTGCCATCCAGGTCGATCAGGGTCTTGTCCAGGAACGCCTGTTCCGAGGCGTCCAGGCCCATCACGGCTTCGGAGATTTCGGTGTTGATGAATTCCACCGCCTTCAGCACGCCTTTGCCCAGGTAGCGCGCCATGTCGCCGTCGCGCAGTTCGATCGCCTCCCGGGAACCGGTCGACGCACCCGACGGCACGGCCGCGCGCCCCATGGTCCCGCTTTCCAGCAACACGTCACACTCGACCGTGGGATTGCCGCGCGAGTCCAGGATCTCCCGGCCAACGATATCAACTATTGCACTCATGGTTTTCCTTCAATTGACAAATCTATCCAACAACACGGTCATGCGGTGGCGGCAAAACTGCGCTCCAGGAACCCGTGTCTCTTGGTCACACGATCCAGGTCGCGCAAGCTCTCCAGCAAGGCCTTCATATGTTGCAGGGGCACGGCGTTCGGTCCATCACTGAGGGCGCGCGCCGGGTCGGGATGGGTCTCCATGAACAGCCCGGCGATACCAACTGCCACTGCAGCGCGCGCCAGCACCGGCACCATCTCGCGCTGTCCACCGCTGCTGCTGCCCTGCCCACCGGGCAACTGCACCGAGTGGGTGGCATCGAATACCACGGGAGCGCCGGTGTCGCGCATGATCGCCAGTGAGCGCATGTCACTCACCAGATTGTGGTAGCCAAAACTGGCGCCGCGTTCGCAGGCCATGAAGTTGTCCTCGGGCAGGCCCTTGGCGCGCGCTGCGGCGCGTGCCTTGTCGATCACGTTCTTCATGTCGCCAGGCGCCAGGAACTGTCCCTTCTTGATGTTCACCGGTTTGCCGGACTGCGCCACGGCGGTTATGAAGTCCGTCTGGCGGCACAGGAAGGCAGGGGTCTGCAAGACATCGACCATCGCAGCCACCTGCGCGACCTGCTCAATGCTGTGCACGTCGGTGAGCACGGGCAGGCGCAGCACGCGCCGAACCTTGGCCAGAATCTCCAGGCCCTGTTCCATGCCAGGCCCGCGAAACGCCGTGCCGCTGGTTCGGTTGGCCTTGTCAAAGCTGCTCTTGAAAATGAACGGGATACCCAGTGCCGTGGTGATGTCCTGCAGCGTGCCCGCCGTGTCCATCTGCAATTGTTCGGACTCGATGACACAGGGGCCGGCGATCAGGAAAAACGGGTAGTCCAGGCCGGCATCGAATCCGCACAACTTCACGATGCGGCCCTGCCAGCGACATTGACTGGAGTAGCTGCGCCCGACAGCTGCGGTAGCGAGCGCCTTGGGAGCGGCCCGGCGACGCTCATGCCACCGCCTTGAGGTTCTTGCCCTGCGCCTGGTGGTCCAGCGCGGCCTTGATGAACGCGTTGAACAGCGGATGCCCGTCCCATGGGGTGGACCTGAATTCCGGGTGGAACTGCACACCCATGAACCAGGGGTGCACATCGTGCGGCAGTTCGATGACCTCAGTGAGTTGCTCGCGCTGGGTCAGCGCCGAGATGACCAGGCCAGCGGCGCGCAGGCGGTCAAGGTAAAACACGTTGGCCTCGTATCGGTGGCGGTGGCGCTCGGTAACCACATCGCCGTAAATCGAGTGGGCCAGTGTTCCACGCACCACGTCCGAGCTCTGGGCTCCCAGACGCATCGTGCCACCCAGGTCGGAGTTGGCATTGCGGCTCTTGATGGTGCCGTCGGCATCCTTCCATTCAGTGATCAGGGCGATCACCGGGTGCACTGCGTCGGGCTCGAACTCGGTGCTGTTGGCGTCGGTCAGGCCTGCCACATGGCGCGCAAACTCGATGGTTGCAACCTGCATGCCCAGACAGATACCCAGATAGGGCAGCTTGTTCTCGCGTGCATACCGGGCGGTGGCAATTTTGCCTTCGATGCCGCGTTTGCCAAAGCCGCCCGGCACCAGGATCGCGTCGAAGCGCGCCAACTGGGCCACTGTGTCGGTGGTGATGGTCTCGGAGTCGATGTAGTCGACTTTCACGCGCACATGGTTCTTCATGCCGGCGTGCTTGAGCGCTTCGTTGAGCGACTTGTAGCTGTCGCTGAGGTCTACGTACTTGCCGACCATGGCGATGTTGACTTCGCCAGCCGGGTGTTCGGTCTCGAACACCAGGTCGTCCCAGCGTTTCAGGTTGGCCGGTGGGGTGTTCAGGCGCAGCTTGTCGCAGATCAGGCCATCGAGCCCCTGCTGGTGCAATATCCGCGGCACTTTGTAAATCGTGTCGACGTCCCACATCGAAATCACGCCCCACTCCGGCACATTGGAGAACATCGATATCTTGGAGCGTTCCTCCTGCGGGATCGGCCGGTCGGCCCGGCATACCAGCGCATCGGCCTGGATACCGATTTCGCGCAACTGTTTGGCGGTGTGCTGTGTCGGCTTGGTCTTGAGTTCGCCCGCCACGGCGATCCACGGCACGTAACTGAGGTGCACAAACGCCGAGTTGTTGGGCCCGAGCTTGAGGCTCATCTGGCGCACGGCTTCCAGAAACGGCAGCGACTCGATGTCACCTACGGTGCCGCCAATTTCCACTATTGCTACATCGACCGCGTCCGGTTCGCCGAAACGCGCGCCGCGTTTGACGAACTCCTGGATCTCGTTGGTGACATGCGGAATCACCTGCACGGTCTTGCCAAGGTAGTCGCCGCGGCGCTCCTTCTCCAGCACGCTCTTGTAGATCTGCCCGGTGGTGAAGTTGTTGCTGCGGCGCATGCGCGTTTCGATGAAACGCTCGTAGTGCCCCAGATCGAGGTCGGTTTCCGCGCCGTCTTCGGTCACGAACACCTCGCCGTGCTGGAACGGCGACATCGTTCCCGGATCCACGTTGAGGTAGGGGTCGAGTTTGATCAAAGTGACTGTAAGGCCTCGCGATTCCAGGATCGCAGCGAGGGAGGCTGAGGCGATTCCCTTGCCAAGGGAGGACACCACACCGCCGGTGACGAAGACAAATTTGGTCATGTCAGGGGCGAACCGATCGGTCCGATGAGGTGGTAAAGCAGAATTATAGGCGTCTGCTACATTGCGCCAAACCGAATCTTTCTCATCATTTCCATGCCCGCTGGCGGGTCCTGTCCATGCAACTACGCAACAGACATCTGGTATTGGGCCTGACCGGCGGCATCGCCTGTTACAAGGCGGCGGAGCTGTGCCGCGCCCTGATCAAGGAAGGTGCGACGGTCCAGGTGGTGATGACGCAGTCGGCCGAGCGCTTCATCACGGCGGTGACGATGCAGGCACTCAGCGGCAGGGTGGTGCAGACCTCGCAGTGGGATGCACGGGAGGACAACAATATGCCGCATATCAATCTGGGCCGGGGGGCGGACGCGATTCTGGTAGCGCCGTGCAGTGCGGATTTCATGGCCAAACTGGCGCACGGAGCAGCGGACGAACTGCTCAGCCTGATGTGCCTGGCACGTCCGCGCGCCCGGGTGCCGTTGCTGCTGGCGCCAGCGATGAACCGCGAGATGTGGGCCCATCCGGCGACGCAGCGCAACGTGGACCAGCTGCGCCACGACGGTACCGTGTTGTTGGGCGTTGGCAGCGGTGACCAGGCTTGTGGCGAGACCGGTGACGGACGGATGCTGGAGCCGCCCGAGTTGGTGGAGGACGTGATCGCTTTTTTCCAGCCCAAGCTGCTGGTCGGCCAACATGTGCTGGTGACTGCCGGGCCGACCTATGAAGCCATCGATCCGGTACGCGGCATCACCAACCTGAGCAGCGGCAAAATGGGGTTTGCGATCGCCAGGGCAGCCCATGAGGCGGGCGCCACGGTAAGCCTGGTGGCCGGGCCGGTGGCGCTTGCCACACCGCGCGGCGTGACCCGAATCAATGTGCGCTCGGCGCGGGAAATGCATGCGGCGACGCTGGAGCAGGCGCGCCGATACGCCCGCGGCGTAATTCCCGTATGTCGGCGAAAAATGCGTGCGAAATAGCTGGGATCGTCGTAGCCGACGGCGAGGGCGACGCTGGTGATGTCGTGGTCATGTCCACCGATTCGGATCGCGATTTCGACACCGTTCGACTGCAGCGACTCGTCACGCAATGGCGCGATGGGGATGCCGAAGCACGCAACGAACTCGTTCGCACCACCCTCACGCGAATGGAAACCCTTGCGCGACGGATGCTCCGCGAATTCCCCGCCGTTCGACGTTGGGAGGAAACGGTCGATATCCTCCAACGATCGGCCCTGCGTCTGATGCGATCCCTCGAAGCCGTCGATTTTGAATCGACGGCTGATTTCTTCCGACTCGCCGCCGCGCACATTCGTCGAGAATTGATCGATCTCGCGCGCCATTATCGCGGAATTCGCGTTGGTGGTAATGTCCTCCACGCGCCGCTCGTCATGGATGTCAGCACCGAGGAGGGATCGCTCCCCAGCACCGAACCGCCCGACTCCGCACCGGGCGTTGAGGAACTCGAACGCTGGGCTGCATTCCACGAAACGGTCGAACGATTGCCGTCACCCGAACGGGAGACGTTCTCGTTGACGTT
>ENA-ORBV01007316-ORBV01007316.1-microbial-mat-metagenome-genome-assembly--contig:-NODE-7316-length-19018-cov-4.434243_pt1 | contig 19018 bp, 16 predicted proteins | sample MGYA00237777_ERZ505514 | MGnify/ENA primary metagenome ERZ505514 (study PRJEB26160, sample SAMN06269048) | microbial mat metagenome | isolation source: Oligotrophic lake microbial mat | place... | reverse complement strand
CCTCTCTATTCGTCGGCAGCGTCAGATGTGTATAAGAGACAGCTGCTAGCTGCTGGAGTTTTTCAGGCAAGACTGTTTTCTCTGAACCTTGAAATTTATATACTCCAATGGCAACTATCCAGCAGCAGAAGATCCGCATTCGTCTCAAAGCATTTGATCGTCGTCTCCTTGACACGTCCTGCGAAAAAATTGTAGACACCGCTAATCGCACGAACGCTACAGCAATTGGCCCAATTCCACTACCTACCAAGCGTCGGATCTATTGCGTATTGCGATCGCCTCACGTAGACAAAGATTCTCGTGAGCACTTTGAAACCCGCACACATCGGCGCATTATCGATATTTACCAACCGTCTTCAAAAACGATTGATGCATTGATGAAACTTGATCTGCCTGCTGGAGTAGACATTGAGGTAAAACTTTAAACCATTACGTCTTTACTTAAGGTTCTTACCTGAAAACTTTGCGCCCCTCGATTAGTCAGTTACCTTTTGGGGAAACTGGCCAATATGGGTTCTCAGTAATTAGTTTTCGCCAAAAAGCGACGGGCATTGCCCGTCGCTTTTTGGCTGTTCGACGGCAAAGAACAAGAAACAGTAGTGCCTTTGAGCTAAATCTGGCCTGCACCCGCTAATCCCCGATTCGGCAGAGCCGAGGGAATGCGATACACTGTAAGTGAATTTGCCAGATGGGCAGCGGTTGTGTCGCTATCGCGCCCATCCGAGCAGTTATGCTTGGTCTCTTCACTCCTATCCGATTCTAGGTTCAATGGCTTCATCATCATCCGTTGCTGTTCGAGAACTTCCTTTGTTTCCGCTGCCTGATTTAGTTCTTTTCCCCGGAAGAAGGCTGCCTCTCCACATTTTTGAGTTTCGCTATCGGATTATGATGAACACTATTCTCCAAAGCGATCGCCGTTTTGGTGTATTGATGGTTGATCCGATTGACGGTAATGTAGCCTCTGTGGGCTGCTGTGCAGAAATAACTCAGTTTCATCGAATGCCCGACGATCGAATGAAAATTATGACTCTGGGTCAGCAACGATTTAGAGTATTAGACTATGTGAGAGAAAAGCCCTATTGTGTTGGGTTAGTCGAGTGGATTGAAGACCAGCCAACAGAGCGTGATTTGAGACCGTTGAGCGATCAAGTGGATCAGCTGTTGCGTGATGTCGTCCGTCTATCGGCAAAACTTACCAGTCAAGACATTGATATTCCAGACGATATTCCGGACTTACCCGTTGAGTTATCCTACTGGGTTGCTAGTAATTTGTATGGCGTTGCCTCTGAACAGCAGTCGCTGCTGGAAGTGCAAGATACAGCAGCTAGACTGGATCGAGAAGCAGAAATTTTAACCTCTACTCGCAATCATTTAGCGGCTCGAACTGCACTGAAGGATGCGTTGGACTCTGACGGGGTGCGACCTCGCCTTGATGAACCTATGCAGGAGTAGCATCCTAGCGGCATACAGCTCAAGTCATTATCCTCGAATTGATTGCGTGAAAGTCATATTAGCCAAGGTTCTTGTCTCTTCAAGTGGTATCGGATAGAGGTCGCAGTCTTCCGACGGCTAGCCATGTACGGCAAAGCTGGGTTTAGCTCTACTCCTTGACCCTCTAGGTGCTATCTGTAGGCTAACGGTGATGTTCGCTGATTGGCATGATGGAATAGCTACCTAGCACTTTGAGCGTTTCTACGTATTTTCTTAGCTCATTGAGAGCAGCTTGCACCGCTGAGTTGCTGGCGTCTGCTTCAATGTCTACGAAAAATAGATAGTCCCCCAGGGAGCGTTTAGTCGGTCGTGACTCAATGCGGCTGAGGTTAATGCCTCGCTCTGCAAACACCTGAAGGGGCTTTACTAGCGCTCCTGGTACATTGGCGGGGACACTGAACCCTAGTGAGGTATATCGGCCTCCAGGGGAGGGCTGACGGCTCAAAATCCAGAAGCGCGTGCAGTTATCAGGATAGTCATTGATGGGATATGCCAAAACTGGTAAGTGATACAGCTCAGCGGCTCGTTGAGATGCGATCGCCCCTGACATCACTTCTGCTTGCAGGTGCTGTAATGACTCCGTGTTGGAGCTAGTAGGAATGAGTTGAGCTTGGGGAATGACTCGTTCTAACCAAGTCTGGCACTGAGCTAGCCCCTGAGGATGGGCATAAACTCTCTGAATCGCATCTAAACTAGGAGCACAAGAAATTAAGGCATGAGAGATCGGGAGTACGAGTGCTCGCTGCACTTGCAGAGATTCTAGCTGCCAGAGCGTATCTAAGGTCATACTCACACTACCTTCAACAGAGTTTTCTACGGGCACAACAGAAAATTGAGCCCGTCCGTTTTGACTCTCCTTCAGAGCTTGGGAAATGCTCGCAGCCGGATGGAGCGATATTTCTTCTCCCGTAGATTCGTTCAGCCAAGCGGCATAGGCGATCGCCGCGTCTTCTGTATAGCTTCCTGGAGGTCCCAAATAGGCGATAGATGCAGCCATAGGGTTGTTTTGTAAAGGATTAGGTCAAGGATTAATTAAGGCTACTAAGCGTCAGCGGTGAACTGTAAAGTACGTAGGTAAGCCCGTTAACAGCTGTCATCAAGTGCTGCCAAGGACTCCCGAATCTTGACACGTTAGATGAATAAGTTCCAAATAATTGCAACATTCACGCAAGTCCTATCATTTAAGCAAGGTAGAATGCTGCTAAGGGCGGGTGTCAAGGTGAATTTCCACAAAAAATTGTAAAATTTAGTTAAATTTAGATAGTGCAGCTTTTGCCTGTTCAGACTAGTATGAGGGATTTACTGACTGCTAAATTAGTCCCGCTCGGGTACAGAAGCATCAACGTCTCAGGCTGACACCCGTAGCGCCGCGACTAATTGCGTCGTTACAGGAATTTATATCGGTTATCCGAGCAGTATTGACTCCTAGCTAGCCGCCTCGACTACCCTCTAACACCAGTTTTCTGCTCCTACCTGTCTTCACTTTTTACTGTGATGAAAATTCGATTTACAGCGTCCCAATCGGTTGAATTACTTGTGCCCAAGCAGCCAATTCCGATTGAACATTATTTGCGGCAACCCTATCGATTGATCAACGCCTTAATTGATCCTAGTCGGGTAGACGCCTTGAGCGGGGATACATTTCGCCTCAAGATGCGCCCTTTGAATTTTCTGACCCTCAGTATTCAACCTACAGTCGATATGCAGATCTGGGCAGAAACAGATGGCACCATTCATCTGCGATCGCTGGAGTGCGAAATTCGCGGAATTGAATACATTAACGAACGTTTCGACCTCAACCTGCTAGGTAAACTAGCGCCAACCCAAACTAAAAAAGGAACTTGCCTATTGGGTCGAGCCGATTTGCAAGTAGAAGTCGGCTTACCACCCGCCTTTTGGCTGACCCCTAGACCTTTATTAGAGGCAGCAGGCAATGGCGTGCTGCGCAGTGTGCTCCTCACGATTAAGCAACGATTAATGCACCAGCTGCTATCTGATTATTGTCACTGGGCAACCATGCAAATCAGTGAAGCAGCTGAGGCTACAGAGGCGGGGCGATCGCCTCTGTCCTTGGTCACAGAATAGACCTAGTCTCGTCAATCGGTGATTGACGAGGCTAGGAACCGACCAGAAACCGATTAGGAGTTTTTTGTTCAACCAGGCTCTACTGGTCTAGGCGGCAGGGAGCAAAGCTACATCGGTGCTGACGAGTTGTGCCTAACTGCTGTAGACCTAGGCGATGCTTAGTGGTGCCATAGCCTTTATTCGTGGCCAGATCGTAGCCTGGATAGCGCTGGGATAGACGTACAATCAATCGATCTCGCCAAACCTTGGCAATAATACTGGCCGCTGCGATCGCCAAAGATTGCTGATCACCTTTGACCAAGGTTTGCTGGGGCAGCAGCAATTGGGGAATCCGCTGGTTGCCATCAATCAAACATAGATCTGGCTGGGGGTGGAGTTGGGCGATCGCCCGACGCATCGCCAATAGAGACGCTTGCAAAATATTAAGGCGATCGATTTCTTGTACCGTGGCCATACCCACTCGATAGTCGGTAGCGATCGCCCGAATATAAACAGCTAAATGCTCCCGCCGCAGGGCTGAAAGCTGCTTACTGTCAGTCACACCTGCCGCCGCCAATTCAGCTAAAGCTGTATCCGGTAGGATAACGGCCGCTGCCACAACGGGACCAAATAAAGCGCCTCGACCCACCTCATCCACCCCTGCGATAAGACCCTCAGGCTGGAGTGAAGCCATCTGCAAATTCAACTGAGACTCTTTCACCCGTTTCCACCAATCGGATCAAATCATAGCGGTATCTGCCTAGGTTAAAACCAGAGTGCGCTGCCCATCAAACACTCTGGTTTCCATGTAGTTAAGCACCACAATCCCGTTAGCCTTCCGAGTCGCCTCCATTTGTACTCACCGATGAACGGCGACGGCGGCGGCGACGGTTGGCCGCATCGCCGTCCTCAGCATCGGCAGCAGAGCTGTTGTCGTCAGCAGCACCGCTGTTCATGCCCATATCGGAGCCATCATCCCGCTTCGGCTCGGGTCGGGAGGGCAATCCTACAGGAATAGGTGCCGCAACCGATACAGACATAGCAAGCATCTCAGCCATCTCGATCCGTAGATCTGGCGTTGAAGCGACATCAGACTGACCTTTACTTCCGGCCAACAAAGCCGACGCATTAAGGGTGGCGCGCTGCCCTGGCAATGTCACTGCAATGATAGTAGATTTTGGATCTTTCACCGTTTCCTGCGTGAGCACCAACGGTGAAACCCCCATCACAGCATATACTTCTTGCTCTTCTAGAGTCATTTCCACAGCAATCACTTGGGGCGGTTCTACAGCAGGTTTCTCTCGTCGGGTCGCCGTGCGCCCGCTGCGTTCTACTCGTTCGACCCGTTCTACTCGTTCTACTCGTTCTACGCGTTCGACGCGTTCTATTCGTTCGACTCGTTCTGCTCGTTCGACGCGTTCTACTTTCTCAGGACGAGGTTCTCGAACCGCTGGCACTACAACCGGAGCTGGAATAATTAGCTCATCCAGTGGAGACACATCATCGACCTCTGCATCTGCATCTAGCAATCGAGAGCCATTGGCTCTGACAATCGGTTCTCCGGGCCTGCCGCTGCGACTGCGACGACGGCGACGATTATCTGTTCGACCTCGCTCTTGGTAACTTGGATGATTAGTTAGATCTAACTCTTGAGCATCTGAGTCTGGGGCAGCACCCAAGTCCTCATCGCTGCCACCTTCCCAAATCGGCTCGCGCACAGGTGCAACTCGCGGTTCATAGCTAGGAATAACTCGGGTAGCTTCGAGCGACTGAGTGACCGCGTCTGCTTCACCCGGCAAATGCACCAAATGCCCTAAGCCCCCACAGGTTGTACAAGGCCGTCCAAACAGCTCGTATAGGTTTTGCCCTTGGCGCTTGCGAGTCAGTTCTACTAAGCCTAATTCGGTGAGCTGAGCGATTTGAGGTCTAGCCTTATCAGCCCGAATGGCTTTATTAAACTGCTCCAGTACCTGCAACTTATCGCGGTGGGAATCCATGTCGATGAAGTCCACCACAATCACCCCAGCAATGTTGCGTAGGCGCAGCTGGCGGGCAATTTCAGTTGCCGCTTCACAGTTAGTCCACAAAACCGTTTCGCGGGCGGTGGCCGAGCGTGTGAAAGACCCAGAGTTGACGTCAATTACCGTCAGGGCTTCCGTCCGTTCGATGATGATATAGCCACCCGACGGCAAATCCACCCGAGGCTTTAGGGCTTCTCGAATGGCGGCGTTAACTCGGAAATATTCCAAAATGGGAATACGTTCGCGATGGTGGTCAATTAATACTCCTGGTGGAGTTTTACCACCGCTCCAGTTCATCAGGTGCTGCTTCACCCGCTTCAAGCCCGTACTAGAATCGACCACAATCCGATTCACATCGGCACTATAAACATCTCTCAGGACTTTTTGGATAAAGTCATCATCCCGGTTGAGCAGGTTAGGTGGACGTGTGGTTGAGGCTTCCTGCTGGACATTTTCCCACTGCTTTTGCAGATTTTCCAGATCTTCAATGATTGCTTCTTCGGGCACATTCTCGGCTTCAGTGCGCACTAAAAGCCCCATGCCAGCTGGCTTAACTAGGATCGCTAGTGCTCTTAGCCGATTGCGTTCATTTTCACTGCGAATTCGGCGAGATAGGTTGACCCCACGACCAGAGGGCATCAGGACGAGGTAACGACCAGGTAAGCTAACATTTCCGGTCAGCCGTGGCCCTTTATTGCCCGTTGGCTCCTTCATGATCTGCACCAGCACCTTTTGCTGTGGCACTAGTAGCTCAGTAATTGACCCAGCCGAGCGCTTCAGCTTCAACGGTCCCAAATCGGTCACATGGATAAAGCCATTGCGTTCGCTATCGCCAATATTGACAAAGGCGGCATCAATTCCAGGCAATACGTTTTCAACAATACCGAGATAAATATCTCCAACTTGATGACTGCCCGTTGCAACAATCAACTCTTGAATCTGATCTCCTGAAAAAACAGCAGCAATCCGATGCTGTTCGGCGACAATTATTTGCGTTGGCATTCAATTTCCTCGAAAGGGAGCAGCCCAGGGAGCACGGATGGACGTGGTGCTGCCCCAGGGATGTGAATTGTTATTTGAAATACAAAACTCTGGCATGATGCTAAGGTGAAGAAAAATCTCCTACCTAAAATACTTCAATGCTCTACAACTCATGGGTTGCAGAACATTGCCGATGATTCGCGGAACAGACAGGAAGTTGCGTATTCTGGTATACGTTTAGAGCGTGGGAACAAAATTCTCACATCCTAAACGGATGATCCACTGAGCAATTCCTGCTCAATAGTCAAATTCAGGCATTACCTTTCCACAGAGACCAGGTAACCAATTTGACTAATTTCAGTCTCAAAAACCTGCGGAGACGAATATCACTCACGTCCTGCTGCCGATTGATCTGCTGGCAACCGCAGGGGCGTTGAATTCGCATCAGCGTCTTTTGAGTGAATTATAGCGCGCAAACGCCGCAACACTGCGGAAAGTGCATGATTTGTGAGAAATTTGAGTCTACGTGGACGTGATGATGCATGGGAGTCGCCTATCTCCATGCATCGCCCAGGAAGAAAGGTGGGGTTTATAGCGCGAACTCCAGCCGCTGGCGATGGCTGTGGAGGAGCTGAAGTTGCTGGTGAGAAACCTGTTCCAGCATATAGATTAGATGTTCTGGCCGCAGCAGGGTGCCATCATTTCGACAGCTGCCAACATACCGCAAAGCAATGCTAGTATCTGGCGTTGGCGACTGGACAAAGGGAGTAGGAACGGCATTGGCATCGATCAGCTCTAATTCAAAGAGGCGATCGCGCAAATTGATTTGCTGGTGTTTGCCGGATTTGGTGGTTTGCTCATACAGCAGCTCTGAGGATTTCAGGACAGATTCAATCCAGCGCTGTGGCTGCTGGTTTAGTTCCACAGCCGTGGTTTCGGCCTCTGCCACTAGCCCCACCAAGAGGTAGTACTCAGCCCGTTCTAATAGCTGGGTTGCGGCAGGAGTATGGGGGGCGATCGCCTCCACCCGAAACAGGGGAATATGCGTCGGCAGCTGAGCCGCCAGCCGGGACAAAAACTCATCCGGTTGCATCACTGTGGTCAGATCAAAATCGACGACCTCGCCAGAACTAGTAGCTCCCAACGGCAGCGCACTAGCCGGAACAATTCGGGGATTGGGATGAAAGCCGCCCGTATAGGAAACAGGTAGAGCCGCCCGCCGTACCGCCCGATCAAACAGCCGCACCAGATCTAAGTGGCTAATTAAAGCCATATCGTAGAGTTTGCCAAACCAGACCCGTAACCGCTGCGATCGCTCTGTGTTGGGCACAAAGTGATGTTCAAACTTGGGAATAGGCAGCGGTGGCACGATCACGTTATGACCAAAATCGGCTCCGCATACCCCGCAATGCGAACAGCCATCAAACGAGCAATCTGGTACTGTCGCCGCCGCCAGTGCCCGCCTTAAATCCTCTTGGAGCCAAGTTTTATCGACTCCAGAATCAATATGATCCCACGGTAGAGGAGCACTATAGGCACCCGCTTCCGCCTTCATGCCTGCGCCTTCATCTTGACCAAATAGGTTCCACTCGCCCGACTCAACCTGACGGTATTTCCAGGTCAGGTCAGATTCGGCGATCGCCTGCGTCCAGGCTGCAAACGCTCGCTCTTGGTTTTCCCACCAAGAATCTTCACGGGCTCCTAGCTCCCAAGCTCGATGGATCACAGCACAGAGACGGCGATCGCCCCGTCCAACAAAGTCTTCCATCGCCGAAATGTGGACATCAGTGAAGTTAGCCTTTAACCCTCTAATCGTCCGAAATTCTTGCCGGAGCAAGGCTTGCTTACGCTCAAATTCAGTGGTGGAAACCGAGTGCCACTGAAAGGGGGTATGGGGCTTGGGCGTAAAGTTAGAAATCGTGACATTAAAATTAATGGGCCTACGGCCTTTGGCGCGGCACATTTGCTGGAGCCAGCGCATCGTTTCGGCAATCCCCAAAACATCGGCATCGGTTTCTCCCGGCAAACCGATCATAAAGTAGAGTTTCACCTTATCCCAACCCTGCTCGTAGGCGGTTTGCACCCCTCGCAGCAATTCTTCGTTGGTTAACCCCTTATTGATGATGTCTCGCAGGCGCTGAGTCCCTGCCTCTGGAGCAAAGGTCAGCCCACCCTTGCGGGTGCCCCCAATGATGTTGGCAATGTTTTCATCAAAGCGATCGACTCGCTGACTTGGTAAGCTCAGGGAAATATTTTCATCTTTGAGGCGATTTTTGATTTCTAGCCCCACCGCCGGCAGAGCCAAGTAATCAGAACAGCTGAGAGAAAGCAAAGAGAACTCGTTATAACCCGTTTCCCGCATCCCTCGCTCAATGGTATCAATCACCTGCTCCGGCTCAACATCGCGCGCTGGTCGAGTCAACATCCCCGGCTGACAAAAGCGACAGCCTCGGGTGCAGCCTCGACGAATTTCGATCACCAGGCGATCGTGGACAGTTTCGACAAAGGGCACCAACCCAATAGAATAGGCAGGCATAGGAGGCGCTACTCGCCGCAGTACTCGTTCCGGCACGCCATCCCGGTTAGGATGAACCGCTCCTCCGGCACCGGGCGCATAAAATTGAGGAACGTAAACGCCAGGAACCTGGGCTAAATCTAGCAATAGCTCTTCCCGACTTAGCCCTGCCGCTTTGCCTTCCTCCAAAACCAGACTAATTTCAGGCAGCAGCTCCTCGCCGTCACCGAGGGCAATGAAGTCAAAGAAATCGGCATATGGTTCAGGGTTAGACGTCGCCGTTTGCCCGCCCGCAAAGATTAGCGGGTAGCTTCCCTGCTCCACATTCCACGCACCAGTGGCGTTGCGCTCTTGCCAGGTGAAGGGAATCCCCGCTAAGTGCAGCATTTCCAAAATATTAGTCGCACCTAGTTCGTAGCTGAGACTAAAGCCCAAGATATCGAATTCGGTTACAGCTCGCCGAGACTCTACCCCAAATAGAGGCGTGCGGGTAGCCTGCAATTTTGCCGCCAAGTCAGGCGCGGGCAGGTAGGCGCGATCGCACAACTGCCGAGGCTGAGTATTGAGAATGCTATAAAGAATAATGTGCCCCAGGTTCGAAGCTCCCACCTCATAGATCTCTGGATAGGTCAGCACCCACCGAATCTGAGCCTCATGCCAAGGTTTATGGACGGCTCCTAGCTCATTGCCCAAATAGCGCGCAGGGCGAAGAATGTCTGGCGTCAGCAACTGTTCAACCGCAATACTCACTACTTGTCCTCACTTCAGCACGTCTCTTAAGATCTCTAATACTAAATCTCTCCAGCTGTTTAAGGAGCGCCAACCTAGAAACTTACAGATTTTCTAGTCAAATCCTATTTGACTTCTACTTGCCAGAACTGGTCTTGCCGCTTCTGAGCCACAAAACCTGAGCTTTATTAACTGTTCAGCCTTCACAAGGCTAAGTTTTCTCAAGATCTCTAAATTTCTCAAGACTTCTAAATTATGGATATCAGGTTTCGCCCAAGCAAAAAGCGGACTGCAAACTAAATTCTACTGCCCGCTTTTCTGAGCCAGTATCCTGGCTTATTCAGTATTGAAACTCTTGCAAAACTGCCCCCACTAACTCTAGAGACCGTTTACCCTGCACAGAGAATCAGGGGTCATCCCTGCCTAGAATTTACAATCACTCCATCCCCAATGGAGCTATGCTGTCTAAGTGGATTTAAAAAGGATTTAAGCGATCGCAGCCTCATAAGCAGAGCGATTTTCGAAGATTTTGAATGCTCGGTCTAGCTGAGTCACTTCAAAAATAATGCGGATCGAAGCGGGAACGCAGCAAATTCCAAAATCTTTATCCATTTGCTGAGAGAGAGTCAGTGCTGATACCAATGACATCAATCCGGCGCTGTCTAATGAATCGACCAGACCGAGATCCACCAGAATAGAGGTGTGCTGCTCAGACGATACTGTCTCTAAAAGCTGCTGCTGAAACTCTGTTGCATTGGATGCATTAATGTGCCCAGTCGGCTGAACAATGGTCATGGAAGGATGTACTAGAAGGTTCTGCATTACTACTATCCTGCTTCGCTGGTTACGCTATGGTGAACAATCTCACGTCGGAAAATTGAAATAATTAAAATCTGAGATGTAAAGAATATAGCCTCCCAACTCTGTAAAAACTAGCAAATCTAAGTCATTTTGCGGAAACTTTAAGCGTCGAGCGGCCTTTTATAAAGTTTTGAACAAGTATTTACATCGAACAGTACGGAAATATACAGTTCTTATCTGGCATTTTTTTGCACTGACAAAATGGAGTGATTTAAATCACGCTCTAGCTAGGCTGAAGATCACGTCTCTGTCCGGGCTAGGATCACGCCGCAGTTTTGATATTCGACAGAGAATCAGGATGTCAGCGTTCCCCTGATTTTGCGATGGTAATAGTATGAAAACTACCCACGTTATTCGTAAACTCGTATCAAAGGCTCTTCACATTAAGCAACTCACACCAGATATTGAAAATGAAATTAACTACGAACTAACTCGCCTAGGTCATATCTCGGATGCAGATTATGAGGCACTAGAACTACTCATGTCTGAAATGGATGCTGGACGAATTCGGTTAGTACCCAGCCCTTAAGTCTAAACGGGGATTAAAAATCGAGCTAGAAGGCGGCTTTTTTGGCACGTCGCCAAAAAATAACTGGTTAGAGCAACTGCTCAGAGTTGGGGTCAACTGTATGGTCGCCAACTCAAATTTAGGTTAAGCCACAATAGATGTAGGTAAAGTCAGGCGATCGCCGCTTGCCTTAAAACCGAAAAGCCTCAGGGGAGGCTTGCCAAGCTCGACGGGTAAAATCTTGCAGCTGACGGTGTGCAAGGCGATCGCCTGGTTGAGGCTTGTAAGTACTTAGCTTCGTCAACAGGGGCATCACTTCCGTATCCAAAGCCGCTCGCAAAAGTGCCAATGGCCACAGCAAATCTGCCCCTTCCCTCAAATCGCAGATTTGCTCGGCTAGTTCAGCAGCTTGATCCACTGGATCAGCGTTCCAGTCCGAATGTGCCTTGCACAGCAGTAATGGCCGCAGCCAAGACATGGGGCGTAACTCTGATACCTGGATGACTTCCGCAAACAGTAGAGCATCACCCTGTTCGATACATACAATTTGATTGGGTTGGAAGGGTAAGCAAGTCGTCATCCGTTGCCCTAACGCCAGATAATCAGACGTAAATATTTCTATAGACACATTGTAGAAGACATATTAAGTTGGTTCTGCCAAAATGCAGGTTGAAGCCACATGGAGAGGTGACTTAAGATAGCAAAAGATAGCAGAAAACCAGTTTACCCGCGCTGTGTCGCAAGCATAACAGTGAAGGCAGGACTAGGTCAGACTTGAAGCAACTATTTTCAGAGAGGGTCATAACTGTGTCTGTTGAGACCATTGAGCAGCGTTCAACGTCCCGTAAGATTGCACCCCGATATCGGGTTTTATTGCACAACGACGATGTCAATCCCATGGAACATGTGGTGGAGGCATTGATTAAGACAGTTACTAGTTTGACGGTGCCTCAAGCCGTGAGCATTATGATGGAAGCTCATACCAACGGCATCGCCCTGGTGATTACCTGCGCCCAAGAACATGCCGAATTTTACTGTGAGAGCTTAAAAGGGCATGGGTTGATTAGCACCATAGAACCAGATGACTAAAATCGGCTAGCTAGAACCAGCTAGATTACCTCAAAGATCAAGCCTGCGATTAGGTACTGCTTCAACGCTAAACAGGGCTAAAGCAGAACCGTATTGAAGGTAAGCGTTGTCCGAAGCCCATTATTGCCTCAGCTCTTTTCGATTTTTATCATCACAAGTTTATGTTAGGAACCTTTCAGCAGAGTCACCTCCGCATTGAAGTTGAAGCGTCGCAAACCTCCATCCAAGAGGCTCTGCTTAGCCCAGACCAGCTGCGCCAGTGGATGGCTCCTCAATCCCTGTCTCAAGGGCTGCCCGAATGGCTGCAATTGGGAACTGTTTTTACTAGTTGGACAGGGCCAATCGCCATTCAACATCAGGTCAATGAGGTTCAATCCAATAGTCTACGTTTGCTGTTAGACCAGGGTATAGACGGGTTTCATCAGTGGCAGTGGGGAGATGGCTGGGTACAGTCCTCGTTAGAAGGAGTTTCCCCTTTGCCTTTGAATTTGGGGCAGACGTTTAGCCTTTGGAAACTGAAGCAGTTTTTGACCCACCGTTAAGCTATGAACCATTGACATCTGACATTAACACCTGGTAAGAGCTGGTGAGCAGAGCAGGCTAGAAATTTACTTCACCCGGTTCTACCAGGCTAAATCTAGAAGAATTACTTGAACAATCCGTTGACTAGGGCGATCGCTCAATCATCGCTCGCTGCTGTCCACATCCGTTGGATTTTGCACCCGTAAACGCACAGAGTCCCCGTGGGAGGGCAGTCCCTCAGCGACAGTCAGAACATCTATAGCGGCAGCAACGTCCTGTAGGGCGGCAGGAGAATATTGGATGAGGCTAGAGTACTTCATAAACGTTTCTACGCTCAGCGAAGACGCATAGCGGGCAGAGCCGGAAGTAGGCAGCGTGTGGTTGGGACCAGCTAGATAATCGCCTACGGCTTCAGGAGTAGATTTACCTAAGAAGATGGCACCCGCATGACGAATCTTTTCTAAAAGACTCCAAGGGTCAGAAATTTGCAGCTCTAAATGCTCTGGGGCAAATTCATTTGAAAGCTCTGCGGCCGTTTCTAGAGACTCGACAACGATTACCAAACCGTAGTGGGCGATCGCCTTTTCGGTCAGCAAGTGGCGGGGGTGGTTCACCAGCATCCGCTCCACTTCTGCCACCACTTTCAGCGCCAGGGCAGCGTCGGTAGTAATTAAAACAGCTGCGGCCAAGGAATCATGTTCGGCCTGGGCTAGCATATCAGCGGCAACGTGAACGGGGTTTGCCGTACTGTCGGCAATAATTAGCACCTCGGAGGGACCTGCCAAAGAATCAATGCCTACGGTGCCATAGACCAGCTTTTTCGCTAGGGTGACATAAATGTTACCAGGGCCAGTAATCACATCTACCTTGGGAATTGTTTCTGTTCCGTAGGCGAGAGCTGCGATCGCTTGGGAGCCACCAACCCGGTAGATCTCTTGAATTCCTGCTTCTTGGGCTGCTACTAAAACAGCCGGATTGATACTTTTATCTGCCCCTGGCGGAGTCGTCATCACAATGCGGGGGACTTTAGCCACCCGCGCCGGAATTGCATTCATCAACACCGTACTCGGATAGCATGCTTGTCCCCCAGGCACATATAAACCAGCTCGATCTACTGGCGTATAGCGTTTTCCCAACACAATATCTGGCTCACCAAACTGCACCCAGCTTTTAGGCAAGCGCTGGCGATGGAACGCTTCAATTCTGCCACAAGCAAGACGGATCGCTTCCAGCAGCTCTTGGGAAACTTGCTGGTAGGCAGCATCTAACTCTGAACCTGTAACCCGTAACTCCTCTGGCTTGAGGGTAAGTTTGTCGAACTCTTCGGTATAGTGCAGCACTGCACGGTCGCCTTGACGTTTAACCGCCTGCAACACCTGCTGAACTGTTGCTTCTTTGTGGAGAATTTGCTCGTCATGAGTGCGACCGCAAATGCGTCGTAGCTCAGTGAGTGCTTCAGACCGTTGATTGATAATTCGCAGCATTGCCACATGGAGTTAGAAATGCCAGTCCGGGAGATACCCGACTGCCCAAAGGTCTGACTTGATTCTAGTGGGATCACCACCAGATCGACCTGTATCTAGATTAGCTTGGATTTTTAGAAGCTACGTGTTTCTAGAGTAAGGAGCATTACCGTTAAAGCGCTAGAACCGCGCCGATTAGAGCACAAAATCTAGTGGGACAGCTATTGCTGATGGTAACTGGGCAACCATCACACGAGAAATCACTCAAAGAGAGATCATCCAAAGAGCATGCCCAATTCAGGCATCAGTTAATTAGCTATAATCAGGCTAGTGGGGAAAAGAGACTGATACTCAGAATGCCTGTACTATATCACCACTCTTTCAGCAACGCTAGAAGATGAGTCATGTTTCTGGCGTTTTTTAGCTTTCTTCGCTATGATGAAGCACTGCTGAACTTTTTGTATTTTGTATCTGTAGAGACGAACTGTGGCAAATATTAAGTCTGCGATTAAGCGGGTTGAGATTGCAGAGCGCAACCGATTGCACAACAAATCCTACAAGTCTGCCGTCAAAACTCTAACGAAACGTTACCTTACGGCAGTGAGCGAATATGCTGCCAATCCTACTCCAGAATTGGGGCAGCAGGTAAAGGATCGGATGGCGGCAGCTTATAGCAAGATTGACAAAGCCGTCAAACGAGGTGTGCTCCATCCCCATAACGGGGCTCGCAAAAAGTCTACATTGGCTAGGGCGCTCAAGCGCCAGGAAGCAAAAATTTCTGCTCCTGTTGACGCCTAAATCTTTGCAGACTAGGCAGCAGGGGACAAGGGAAAGCCAGGAACGGCACACAGTGTAGCTACTGGCTTCTGCTAGCGATGTCTAACTTGACTATAGTCTTGCCTCCTAATCCAGAGATGCGGCCTAGGTACTTTGTCATAGTCCGCTTTTGAGATGCTATTTGTTCTTGGAACCCAGGTTGAGCGTCCCGCAACTCGTTGACACCCACGTCCACCTCAATTTTTCTACTTTCCAGGATGACTTGGAAGAAGTATCTCGCGCTTGGCGAGATGCAGGAGTGGTTAGGCTGGTTCACTCGTGTGTGGAGCCAACCGAATTTCCAGGAATTCAGGCTCTAGCCGATCGGTTTCCCGAGATCTCTTTTGCAGTTGGATTGCACCCGCTTGATGTAGAAAAGTGGAGTGATCATACAGCAGCAGAAATATTAGCATTGGCTCGTTCTGATGTGCGAGTGGTAGCAATCGGAGAAACAGGTCTAGATTTTTACAAGGCAGACAATCAGGCGCAGCAGCGGCTGGCGTTTGAAGCTCAGCTGACGATCGCCCAATCTCTAGATTTACCGGTGATTATTCACTGCCGAGATGCAGCGGTGCAGATGGCAGACTGGCTCGGCGCATTTTTTGCCCAGCGGGGATCGCTAAAGGGTGTGATGCACTGTTGGAGTGGGACTCCAGAAGAAACCCAATGGTTCTTAGATCTGGGTCTTCACGTTAGTTTTAGCGGTATTATCACGTTCAAAAATGCGGCTCAAGTGCATGCATCGGCGCAGATGGTTCCGAGCGATCGCCTTTTGGTCGAAACGGACTGTCCATTTTTAGCGCCAGTCCCAAAGCGGGGCGATCGCCGCAATCAGCCCGCCTATGTCCGCTACGTAGCCGAGCGGGTCGCGCAGTTGCGGGGAGTCTCCGTGGAGGCGATCGCTCAGCAAACGACCGCCAACGCTTGTCGGCTCTTCAATCTAAGTGTCCCGCCCGTTTAGATCGCGCCCATGCTTGATCGCTTGTCTCTTGCGGATATCAGGAATTTTGATAATTTGTCAAGGAATTTGTCAAAAATAAAGACACAGATTGCAACGCTTGCGGCATAATTTTAAGGAGTATGGTATATGCGAATCCAGAGTTTACTGCTAATCTCGCAGCTACACTTTAAGCTTTCAGCCACAGATGGAGATGAAGCGTTTGCTTCTACGCCAAATTGAGTCGAGCGTTACATTTAGATTTCTTATACATCTTTTACTACCTAGGTCGGGCCTGATTCTGTGCTGGGAAATAGTTTTTGTTCCGTACTGAGTTGATTCAGATCTTTAAGATTCATTCACGATTCACTTTTCCCTCTTGGGTTCCGACAGTCCCCTGACTGGAGTCGGACTTTTTGCGTGAGTGACATTGTTTGACGACCCTACTGCTAACGACCCTACCGTTGACTACCCCACCGTTCAGGGCAAACCCTGCGGGTAAACCGTTCGAGGAGACGCATGACTAACACCATCCAAGCCGCTGCTAACTTTACCCTGCCAGATCTAATCGAAATCCAGCGAGCTAGCTTCCGTTGGTTTCTGGAGGAAGGGTTAATTGAAGAGCTAGACAGTTTTTCGCCCATCACTGACTACACGGGCAAGTTAGAACTGCATTTCCTAGGAAAAGACTTCAAGCTCAAACGTCCTAAGTATGACGTAGATGAAGCTAAGCGGCGCGACAGTACCTATGCGGTGCAGATGTACGTCCCTACTCGGCTGATTAATAAAGAAACGGGTGAAATCAAGGAACAAGAAGTGTTCATTGGGGATTTACCCCTCATGACCGACCGGGGTACCTTTATCATCAACGGTGCCGAACGGGTCATTGTCAACCAGATCGTTCGTAGCCCTGGCGTTTACTACAAGTCCGAAACAGACAAAAACGGACGACGAGCCTACAACGCTAGCCTGATTCCTAACCGAGGAGCCTGGCTCAAGTTTGAAACCGACAAGAATGATCTCGTCTGGGTACGGATTGACAAAACCCGCAAGCTCTCGGCGCAGGTTTTGCTGAAGGCGTTGGGTCTGAACGATAGTGAAATTTTTGACGCTCTACGCCACCCCGAATATTTTCAGAAAACGATTGATAAGGAAGGCCAGTTCAGCGAAGAAGAGGCGCTGATGGAGCTATATCGGAAGCTGCGACCCGGCGAGCCACCTACAGTATCCGGCGGGCAGCAGCTCCTTGATTCCCGCTTCTTCGACCCTAAGCGCTACGATTTGGGTCGAGTGGGGCGCTACAAGCTGAACAAGAAACTGCGGCTAACCGTGCCCGAAACCGTTCGAGTGCTAACCCCCCAAGACATCCTGGCCTCGATTGATTATCTGATCAATCTAGAATTTGACATTGGCATGATCGACGACATCGACCACTTAGGTAATCGCCGAGTGCGGTCGGTCGGCGAACTGCTGCAAAACCAGGTGCGTGTGGGTCTCAATCGCCTAGAGCGGATTATTCGGGAACGGATGACGGTGTCTGATGCAGACTCCTTGACGCCTGCTTCGTTGGTTAACCCTAAGCCGTTGGTGGCGGCGATCAAGGAGTTCTTTGGCTCCTCCCAGCTGTCACAGTTCATGGATCAAACCAACCCACTGGCCGAGTTGACCCACAAACGCCGATTGAGTGCCCTTGGTCCAGGAGGGCTAACGCGAGAACGGGCGGGCTTCGCGGTGCGAGACATTCACCCTTCTCACTACGGACGGATCTGCCCCATTGAGACACCAGAAGGACCTAACGCAGGACTAATTGGTTCGCTAGCAACCCATGCTCGCGTCAATTCTTATGGGTTCATTGAAACGCCTTATCACCGGGTGGAAAATGGCCGCGTGCTGCGAGATGAAGCCCCCATCTATATGACGGCAGACGAGGAAGATGACGTCCGGGTAGCTCCTGGCGATGTGCCCTCGGACGAAAACGACTACATTATGGGCGATCAGGTACCCGTACGCTACCGCCGCGATTTCACCACTACTACCCCAATTGAGGTGGACTATGTCGCTATTTCCCCCGTACAAATTATTTCGGTAGCGACGTCGCTGATTCCATTTTTGGAGCACGACGATGCTAACCGGGCCTTGATGGGATCAAACATGCAGCGCCAAGCGGTACCGTTGCTGCACCCTGAGCGACCCTTGGTAGGTACGGGCTTAGAAGCCCAAGCGGCCAGAGATTCGGGAATGGTGATCGTGAACCGGGTAGCCGGTGAGGTCTCCTATGTAGACGCTAGCCGGATTCGGGTTCGCGATGAAAATGGCAAGATCCAAGGTGCCTTGCAATGGTGCGGGAATACAGCCACCTTTGCCCCCGAAGTTTATCAGCTCGGTCTGCAAGACCTAGTCAAACTTTGCCACCGCGCTCTACCCAAGCCGAGCACTGAATCAGCGACCGCTCAGTAGCCCCGAGAGATCATCAACGCGAGCCAATGCGAACTGCTTTATGCGTCCCTCCGTCGAGTCATCGCTCGGCTCGATATCGCGCACCAGCGGTTCATCGAGCAACAATTGGTAAGCTGAAATGGCTCGTCGCGGATCCTCCAGCCCCCATCGCACATCCGACACTCTCGCATCGATCATGTAGTTCAGCACCGCATCATACTTGGGGCTCTTGTCGGTCTTCAAATCAACGACTAATTCCGTGAAAGTGTACCGTAGAGACTTCGTTGAATCCTGCGGCGCCTTCTCATTCAGCAACAAGAACAATCCCAATCCCAAACACAGCCCCGTCACCGCAATTTGAATCGTCGACCGACTTCGCTTGGCATGCTCTTCTGCAGACGCCGAATCACTCTTCCCCTTCACATCAAACAACTCGAGCGAAACGCTTTGAGTCAACAGAACCGTGTGTCCTTCCGGCCACTCAGCCTGCTGTGAAGAACTCAATTCATGCTCGCCAACGTAAATCGGAAACGGATTCAGGTTGCGAATAAAGACCGCTTCGCCGCGCACGTCGCCGCCCTGAAC
>ENA-ORBV01007314-ORBV01007314.1-microbial-mat-metagenome-genome-assembly--contig:-NODE-7314-length-19021-cov-5.642314_pt1 | contig 19021 bp, 16 predicted proteins | sample MGYA00237777_ERZ505514 | MGnify/ENA primary metagenome ERZ505514 (study PRJEB26160, sample SAMN06269048) | microbial mat metagenome | isolation source: Oligotrophic lake microbial mat | place... | reverse complement strand
GCGTTCGTGTGCTCCGAAAATCCCGCGACCATCGAACGGATGACTGCCAGCTTGTCGGCATGTCGCGCCACATGCGGAAACAACTCGCTGATCGGCAACCCCGACTCGCCGTGTTGCGTGAACTTCCAAGGCGAGCCGAGCGTGTTGCCGTTGTCGTTGAACTGAGTCGGCTCCATCTTCATCGCGAACGGTTTACCGTTGTCCTGATTCAGACGAGGCTTCGGATCGAAAGTATCGACCTGCGATGGACCTCCATCCATGTACAGAAAGATGACATGATCGACCTGCGGCTCGAAATGCGGCAGCTCACCGGGAGTCAGACCGTCGGCTCCCCAGGCACCGCGGCGGCGATCGCGTTCCTGGCTGGAAACGGGCTTGAATCGTTTGCGGTGCCGGTTGATTCCGCCGCGTCGAAGGCGAACAATCCCCACCCGGAACGGGACTACCGGCTTTTCGCGGCGTTGGGCGTGTCGTCCGACGAGTACAAGCGCCGGGCCACGAAGGTGACCAATCTGGAGGCCGACGTCGCTAGGCTGGGGGCGGCGTGGCAGAAACAGCATCGCGGCCCCTCGAATTTCTCGCGGACGCTGTGGGAAAAGTACAAGGAATAACAGTGCGGGGGCGGATGCACTGGCAGATTAACGCCTCTTGTCGCACAAGAGTTCGGGAAGGAAAGTTCGCATGAGTCTGGATCGTTCGCTGAAAATCTCCGCCTCTCTGGCCGGCAAGCGGAGCGTGATGACCCGTTCCGAGCGCATCACGAAGATGACCGCCGATAAAAAGTTTGATTCGACCAAGGATCGCGTCCTGGGAATCCCCAAGACGCTCGTTCCGAAGAAGTGAATTTAAGCGAGGAGCCGGTGTTGCTTTTTCTCGCCCGCTCGGGCGATTCCGGTTTCTATCGCCGTCTGTTCGGCAAAGATTCAACGGGCGAATACGTCTGGTTGTGCGGCTTGCAGAAGCCGCGCTTTGTGCCATTTGACCCCCGCTGTGCGAGAAGGCCGCGGGGTCTTTTCTTTGAGAGTTCCGGGAGTACCGTCGACGGGCGGGGCGTATGAGGGAACGACCGGTGGTCTCGCGTCGCTTCGTGCGGTCGCGGTTTTCTTTCTTCCTGACCTCTGCACGCCGGTCTGATCTCGGTTGCTCCTCATGAACGCAAGTCTTATCAGTCATCGCGCTTCCGCCATCAACGGCTCCGGCATCCGCCGTGTCTTTGATTTGGGATCGCGGCTGCCCGACCCCATCAATCTCTCCATCGGTCAGCCCGACTTTCCGGTTCCCGATTCCATCAAGCAGGCCGCCGTCCAAGCCATTCTCAACAACGATAACGGCTACACGCCTACCCGCGGCATCAAGCCACTCCTTGAAGGCATTGCCGCCCACCTCCGCACGGACCTTGGCTGGGATATTCCGCTCCAGCCGGTTCCGACGGATTTGCATTGCGGCGTGGCGGGTGGGGTGGCGGGACCGGTGCGGCCCGATCTTCTCGTCACCAGCGGCACCTCGGGCGGACTTGTTCTGGCGGCCATGGCCCTCCTGAACCCGGGCGATGAGCTCATCGTTCCAGACCCGTGGTTCGTGCTGTATCCGCACCTCGCCGAACTGTGCAATGCCAAAGCGGTGGCCTGCGACACCTATCCAGACTTTCGCCTGACCGCGGCGAGAGTCGCGCCGCTGATCACGTCCCGGACCAAGGCGGTAATTCTCTGCTCACCCGGCAATCCTTCGGGCGTGGTGGCCACCCCCGCGGAATGCGCCGATCTGCTCGCCCTGTGCGAGTCCCGCGGCATCATGCTCATCAGCGATGAGATCTACGACGAGTTCACGTTCAGCGAGTCTCTGACCGACCACGCCGTGGGCGATGCGTCGAGGGTTCGCTGCCCCAGCCCCGCGCGGATTGAAGGATCGCATGAGCACTGCCTCCTGATCCGCGGCTTCGGCAAGAGTTACGGCGTCACCGGATGGCGATTGGGCTACGCCGCGGGCCCCAGGTGGCTGATCGCGGAGATGGTGAAACTCCAGCAGTATCTTTATGTGTGTGTGCCAACGCCGCTGCAGCACGGAGCGGCGGCCGCCCTTCACGAAGACCTTTCGCCGATGGTGCGCGAGTATCAGGGGCGCCGGGACATGGTGCTGTCGCGGCTTGGAAAGGTCACGGAAGTAGCGTTCCCGGGCGGCGCGTTCTACGCGTTTGTCAAAGTCCCCGAACGGCTGGGGCTCACGGCCTCGCAGTTCTTTGAGCGTGCGTACGCGGCGAATGTCCTCATCGTGCCCGGCAAGACGTTCTCGAACCACGACACCCATTTCCGCTTGAGCTTCGCGACCAAGCCTGCGAAACTGGACCAAGGATTGGACATCCTGGGCCGATTGCTGGCGGGCGATGACGTAGGAGGCTGAAAGAGGTTCTTGGTTGGCCGTGCGTCCGCTCGGAAACTGGGGAGAGCAGTCCGAGCGGTGAATGGGAACCCGCAACCGGGAAGCCCATGTTCGCATTGAGTCGCATCCCGTTCCCCCCAGCACCCTCCGGCCTGAAGCCGCCCGGCTCGAATCCTGGAACCGCTGGCACCGACGAATCTTCGCCATGGTCGCTGGGGGACTTGGTGTGAACGGTCATGGACGGCCGGTGGGCAATTCAACCCAGGATGCGCAAAAAGAGGCGGGCCAAGACGGCCCGCCTCTTTCTAGTTAATCGTGAAGATGCTCTCAGTGCGCCGTTTCGCTTCGGCCGGACGAGATCTGCATGCCGTAGAAGGAGCGGTAGACGAAGAAGACCGAGATGAGGAAGAAGGCAATGGTGAGGCCGATCGTCAGCGGCGTGTGCTCACCGTTGACTTTAAGGCTGATGGCGAGTTCGACCGCGAGGATGCCGAAGAGGGTGGAGAACTTGATCACGGGGTTGAGAGCGACCGACGAGGTGTCCTTGAAGGGGTCGCCGACGGTGTCGCCCACGACGGAAGCCGCGTGGAGCGGAGTTCCCTTGGCCTTGAGGTGGGTCTCGACGATCTTCTTGGCGTTGTCCCACGCGCCGCCGGCGTTAGCCATGAAGATGGCCTGGTAGAGGCCAAAGAGCGCGAGGGAGATGAGGAAGCCGATGAAGAAGAAGGACTCGTAGAACGCGAACGCGAGGGTGGCGAAGAAGACGCCAAGGAAGATGTTGAGCATGCCCTTCTGGGCGTAGACCGTGCAGATATCGACGACCTTGGTGCTGGCTTCGACGCTGGCCTTGGCGGCGCTATCCAGCCGCATGTTCTGCTTGATGTACTCGACGGCCCGGTAGGCACCGGTGGAGACGGCTTGGATGGACGCCCCTGTGAACCAGTAGATGATCGCGCCGCCCGCGATGAGGCCGAGCAGGAACGGCGGGTGCATGAGGCCGAGTTTGGCGAGGTTCTCGGTGAGGCCGTGGGTGAGGCCGATGATGAGCGCGAAGATCATCGTGGTGGCGCCCACGACGGCGGTGCCGATGAGCACCGGCTTGGCCGTGGCCTTGAAGGTGTTGCCCGCGCCGTCGTTCTCTTCCAGGAACTCTTTGCCCTTCTCAAAGTCGGGGGTGAAGCCGAAGTCCTTCTCGACCTCGGCCTTGATGTTGGGGATAGCCTCGATGGTCGAGAGTTCAAAGACCGACTGGGCGTTGTCGGTCACGGGCCCGTAACTATCGACGGCGATGGTGACCGGACCCATGCCCAGGAATCCGAAGGCGACCAGGCCGAACGCGAAGACGGCCGGCGCAAGCATGATGCTGCCCAAGGAGTCGCCCGAATCATTGACCATCCCGGAGACGTAGTACGCGCCGCCCATCAGCATCATGATGGCCATGCCGAGCCAATAGCCGGAGAAGTTGCCCGCTACCAACCCAGCGAGGATGTTGAGGCTGGCCCCGCCTTCCTTGCTGGCGTCCACGACTTCACGCACGTGACGAGATTCGGTGCTGGTGAAGACCTTGACAAGTTCCGGGATGATGGCCCCCGCGGCGGTGCCGCAGGTGATGATCGCCGAGAGTTTCCACCACAGCGTGGTGTCGCCATTGATCTCGGGGATCAGGAGCCATGAGGCCAGGAAGGTGACGATGATCGAGAGGATCGACGTGATGAAAACGAGGGTGGTGAGGGGCTTCTCGAAGTTCATGCGGGCAGCGTTGCCGTAGGCTCCCTTGGCGACGGCGTTGTTGATGAAGTAGGCAAGACCGCTGACGATCACCATGATGATGCGCATGATGAAAATCCAGACGAGCAACTGCACCTGCACGGCGCCAGCCGCGGACTTGGCCGCGTCCATCTGGGCGGCGGTGGCCGAGGCCTCGGTCACGCCTGCGGGCAGGTAGCCCGACAATCCCGGCAGGATGGCGAGCATGATGAACGAGATAAGGGCCACGCCGGTGACGCCGTAGGTCTCGAAGCCGTCCGCCGAGGGGCCGACCGAGTCGCCCGCGTTGTCCCCCACGCAATCGGCGATCACGCCGGGGTTGCGGGCGTCGTCTTCCTTGACGCCGAAGACAATCTTCATGAGGTCGGAGCCGATGTCGGCGATCTTGGTGAAGATGCCGCCCGCGATGCGGAGCACCGCAGCACCGAGCGACTCACCGATGGCGAACCCGATGAAGCACTTGCCCGCGACGTCGCTGGGCAGGAAGAGCAAGATGACGAGCATGATCAACAGTTCGACGCTGATGAGGGCCATCCCGATGCTCATGCCGGCCTGAAGCGGGATGTCGTGGCACGGCCACGGCTTGCCCCTCAGCGAGGCGAAGGCGGCCCGGCTGTTGGCGAACGTGTTGACGCGGATGCCGAACCACGCAACGCCGTAGGAGCCGGCGATTCCGATGAGCGAGAAGATGATGATCAGGGCCATGTCGCCCCAGGAGACGTGGACCAACAGTTTGAAATACAGGAACATGGCCGCGGCGACCAAGGACCACAGGATCATGAGGAACTTGCCCTGTCGGAAGAGGTAGGCCTTGCAGGTGACGTAGATAAGTTCCGAAACCTCGAGCATGCTGCGGTGAACGGGCATCCCTTTCAGCCGCATGTAGATGACGCCGCCAAAGAACAGCCCGAGGAGGCAGACGGGGATGCCGGTGAAGAGCAGGATGTTCTTGCCCGACATGCCGAAGAACTCGGCGCTGACGGTGGTGTTGGTGAGGTCGGGCAGGATGATGTTGACTTCGCCGCCGGCCTTGTGCTGAGCGGGGGCGACCGGCACGACAACGGTGTCCGTGACCGTTCTGGCAACATCGGGCTGGGCCGTGGCGGGTGTCGCCATCCAGAAGGCCAACGCCATGAACACGGCCGGTGCCGCGTTCATCAGGCATTGCAGGAGCGAAAAGCGTGGACGCGTCAGCAAGGTAAGACCTCCCGAATGGTTTGGAAAACACCCTTTTGGTCTAAGGATGATCCCTGAAATGGACGTTGAAACCGGTTTCCCGGTGAGTGCTGAAAGCGAACGTCGATGCATCATCAGCGACGTGCCCTTATCGGACGTTGTGGCGGAAACGCTTGCACCGGGAACACAAACGCTCCGGCTTTGGAAGGGCCGGAGCGTAGGGCTGTCGGTGAACCGGATAAAGTGGCGGCGGACCCCGTGCCCCATCGAAGAGCCCATCACCAGCAAAGCATCGAAACGCCCTTACCGTTCGCGGTCGGGCTTCTTGAGGTCAGTCTTGAGAGGCAAGGGCATGTCGTCCTTGGTACGGCGGACGACGCTCTTGCGGGCGGCACGGCGGCGTCGTTCCGAGGGCTTCTCGTAAAACTCTTTCCGCTTGATGTCCTTGGTCAGGCCCTCTTTCTCGCACAGTTTCTTGAACCGACGCAGCATCTGGTCGGTCGACTCACCACTGCGAGATTTCACACGAATCGCCATGCACGGCCCCGTCTCAAAAAGTTCGTCACTGTGTCAGGTGGATTTCCCCGACGAAAAGAATACCCCTTTCGGCGAGCCCGAGAGGGGTGCAAGTAAAGGTCAGTGGAGCCGGTGAATCAAGTTTCGCGGCTGCGGCGTCGAGTCGCCCAAATACTCCCGCGTTGGCGGAGTCCGCGGTCCTCCGGTCCAAAGCCCCGGCGGCGGGGCCAGGAATCGGATCGGTGGGAGAAGGACGAACGAACGCGTCCGAGCAATCGGCGGACTAACTTATAGCTCCCGACGGCGGCGTACTGGAAACGTCCGGGTGGAGTCTGATTCACGGAAGGAGTTTGGCTTGAAGGATCGAAATTTCGGTTTGAAAAACGCGTTCCGATCGGCCTTCGCTCTCGGATTCGTCTTCGCTTGCGTGAGTGTCGGCTGCGCTCCCAATGAGGCCTACCAAGGCGACTCCAGCGTGTTGGCGAGTTACAAGGGCGGAAATCTTTCAGCGGTGATCGGTGCCGAGCACCGAGTCCCAGCCGTTCTCGCCGCGGCCGAGCAGGCCTTACGCGATCGGGGGTACACCATCGTCTCGAACCTTTCGACCGAGGATGCGGGGACGCTGATCGCCCGTCCGCCGCGGTACAACACGTTTCCGAGGCTGATGGTGCGGGCAGGGGTTGTGCCGGGGGGAACGCGGATCGAACTCGAATACCAGCCCCTGGGCAACGAGGAGGTCTGCCGCGCAACGCTGGACGCGACGTTAAAGCGGCTGGGGCTCTGAAAACGGCTTGGCGCGCCGGCAGCTCAAGTTCTCGGAAGTTGACTCCTGCCGCGTTCGTGGACTAGAGTGCCTACCGCATTCGTGCCGATATCGGCGTGGATGCTCTTCGCGGGCGTAGCTCAGTGGTAGAGCGTCACGTTGCCAACGTGAAAGTCGAGGGTTCAAGTCCCTTCGCCCGCTTTCAGGTGTTCTTGCAGGTCAGATCGTGTCGTTTTATGATCAACAGCCTCCACCAATCCAACGTTCGACTCACCGCTGAACCGGCGGGCGGCGTCATGGTGGTCACGGCTTGCAAATCGAAAAAACTTGGTAAATCCAAAGGCCCCGCGGCCCGGTGATCCTTGCATCTTCCCCTGCTCCCTGAACCACAGGACGAACAGGAAACGGTTGATGAAAAGGCCCACCGGCGTACGGCGGGCCTTCGTTGTTTTTGGTGAAAATGAGTTTTCTGAAAGGACCGAGCGATGAATGTGACCACGACCGATGCGGCGACCCAAACCTGCGAATGCCCCGAATGCGCAGCAGCGGTCGGGTTCGCGCGAGCCCCGCTTCGCGGCGAAGTGGTGCGGTGCGGAGAGTGCGGCGCGGAGTTGGAGGTGACGGATACCGCGCCGATCGCGGTGGCGCTGGCCCCGGAAGTTCAGGAGGATTGGGGGGAGTGAAGAACCGATCGCAGCTGGCAAATGCCAGATTGGCAAATGCCAGATTGGAAGATGCCAGATTGGAAAATGGCAGATAGGCAGAACGAAAAAGGCGTTGGAATCGGACACCATTGAGGGTTCGCACGATGATCGCGTTGTTGCATTCGCGGATACGGGTCGAGGAACGGCTGCTGGCCGAGGAGTTGGCGAAGCGGAACATCCCGCACGAGTTGCTCGATGTGCGGGAGTTGGTCTTCGACCTTTCCGACCCAGGCCCGTGGACCAAGTACGCGGCGGTCTTTGAGCGCTGCATCAGCCAGACGCAAGCGGTCGCGGCCGTGCGGTGTTTCGAGGCCTTCGGCGTGCCGTGTGTGAACCCGTCGAGCGTGATCGACGTGTGCGGCGACAAGCTGGCGACGACGGCCGCTCTGGCGCGGGCGGGCGTGCCGCAGCCGCGCACCCGGATCGCGTTGGACGAAGCCACAGCGCTGCGCGCGGTTGAGGAAAACGGCTACCCCGCGGTCTTGAAACCGGCGGTCGGATCGTGGGGAAGGTTGCTGGCACGGGTGAACGACCGCGACGGCGCGGAAGCCATTATCGAGCACAAGGCGACCCTGGGCGGCGTGCAGCACTCGGTGTTTTATGTCCAGGAGTACGTCGACAAGCCGCAGCGCGACTTACGGGTGTTCATGGTCGGGCTGGAAGCGATCTGTGGGATCGTCCGCGCCTCAGAACACTGGATCACGAACACCGCGCGGGGGGGGAAGGCTTCACGCCTGGAGGTCACCCCGGAGTTGGAATCTATCTGCCGCGCCGCGGCGGTCGCGGTGACCGGAGGCATCGGCGGAATGGGTGCGGTGCTGGCGATCGACCTGCTCGAAGACCCGGAGCGGGGATACCTCGTGAGCGAGATCAATCACACGATGGAGTTCCGCAACTCGATCGAGCCGACGGGTGTCGACATTCCTGGTCGGATGATCGAGTGGGTCGTAGGCAGGGCACACGCCGCACCCAAATCGCTCAGAACGAGCACGTTGATACCAGGGTGACGTTGCAGGGTCTTTGAGTGAGTTTCGCGACGACGAACCAAGCTGCGGAGAATCCGAGTGATTGGCATGGCGCGGCAGCCGATGGGCGGAGGACTTCGATGACGGTGCAAGTTTCGATTGTCGGAGCATCCGGATACACCGGCGGCGAGTTGCTGCGTCTGCTGCTCGACCACCCCGACGCCGAGGTTGTGCACGCGACGTCGCGCAGCCGGCTGGGTGTCTTCGTTCATTCGGTACATCCAAACCTGCGGGGGCGAACGAAGCTGCAGTTCACCGCGCCGGACGCGATCGAGCGGTGCGACCTGCTCTTCCTTTGCCTGCCGCACGGCGAGGCCTCCAAGCAGATCGGACGCTTCGCGGCCGTCGCCGAGCGCGTCATCGATCTATCCGCCGACTTTCGCCTGCACGATCCGGCGGTGTACGCGAAGTGGTACGGAACGCCCCATCCGGCCCCCGAGTGGCTCGACCGATTCACCTACGGCCTCCCGGAGTTCCACCGCGATGGCCTGAAGGGAGCGAAGTTTGCGAGCGGCGTGGGCTGTAACGCGACGGCCGTCAATCTCGGCCTTGCACCTCTCGCCCGGGCCGGCCTCATCCGCTCCGTGGTGGCCGATGTCAAGGTCGGGTCCTCCGAGGCGGGCGCTGAGCCATCGGCCAGCAGCCACCACCCGGAGCGCAGCGGGGTCGTGCGGTCGTTCGCTCCCACGGGGCACCGACACGCGGCCGAGGTGCGGCAGGAACTCGGCGACTTCCCCTGCCACCTTTCGATCACTTCCGTCGAACTTGTGCGGGGCGTCCTCGCGACGCTGCATGTCGAACCCACGAAGACACTCTCTGATAAAGACGTCTGGTCACTCTATCGGGCCGCGTACGGGCAGGAACCGTTCATCCGGTTGGTGAAGGACCGCTCGGGCATTCATCGCTACCCGGAACCAAAGCTGCTGGCCGGAACCAACCACTGCGATATCGGCTTCGAGATCGACCCGGAATCCGGACGCATCGTCGTCTTGAGCGCGATCGACAACCTGATGAAGGGCGCGGCCGGGAGCGCGATCCAGTGCATGAACCTCATGTGCGGATTCGATGAGACGACGGGGCTCCGCTTCGGCGGCCTGCACCCCTGACGCGACACTCCCAACCTTGGATGAAGCGGTCGCTGATCCGGGAAATACCAGCATGAGCCTCGTCCTGTACCACGTCATCGCCACGACCGAGGCCGATGACGACGAACAGGCGCGAAAACTGGTCGCCCTCATCGAACTCGCGAAAGGGGCGAGCGCGCCCTCGCGGGATGCGGGGCGTCGTGAAAGCTACGACTGGGAACCGAACGCGTACCTGTCAAGCCTCCTGAAATGTCGCTTGCGCGAAGGCGGCGCCGCTTGGCCGGACGATGTTGTACGGATCATCCGTCGGCTTCCCTCGAAACCCGGGGTGCACGATCACTTCGTTTCTCTGTGTCTTCGACACCCCGGCGTCGGTCGCGTCGAGAAAATGACTTTCCTCAATCAATGCTCCGACATTCTCCCGGCGGCCACCTTTCTAACTTTCCGGCGCGGATTGCTGGTCCAGCGCCTCCTCGCTGCGGGCGTCGAGCCTCCAAGGGCTGATGCCGAGAGTTTGCTTGATGAAGCCGACGAGCTCTGGACGCTCATGTCCGCGGCGTCTGGTTTTCCGGAGATGGAGTCCCCTCCGGCCGGGATGAGCATCGACTCGTGGGACTCGTCGGTCCATGAACTGCTGTTGATGCGTTGCCGGCTCGCATTGGGCGTCCTTCATGACAGGGAACGTCTCTCGCTCGCGGATGAGTATGCAGCGCGATATCCAGATCGCGCCCCCACTGTTGCTCGAATGGTCAGGCAAGCCTTTCACTAGTCGTCCTCCGGACTCAGAAACGCCGCATCGCCGTCATCGCAACGCCTCTCGCACCCGCCCGATGTCGCGTTGTAGTTGGGCGGTCAACGCCTCCACACCCGCGAAACGCAGTTGGTCGCGCAGCCACGCGTGCACTTCCACCGTGAGTTCCCACCCGTATTCCGGGAGGCCCGTCAGTGCATCGCCCGCCGCCGCCGCGTCCAAGAGGTGAACCTCGACCCGCCGCTCGATTCCCTTGAACGTCGGCCGCGTGCCGATGTTCATCGCCGCCGAGTAGGAATCGCCCCCGGGGAGCGTCGCGACGCACGCGTAGACCCCGTCCGCTGGCGGCGTGACGTCACACGCGAGGTTGGCCGTCGGGAACCCGATCGTGCGGCCCCGGCGGTCGCCCTGCACCACCGTCCCGACGAGCGTGTACGGGCGTCCCAGTACGGACGCGGCATCGCCCACGCGCCCGTGCGCCAGCAACCAACGCGTGAGACTGCTCGAGGCGCGAACAACCGAGTGGTCGTCAAGCGTGACCTCGACCGGCGCGACGATATCGACGGCGAAGCCGAAGGCCGCGCCGAGAGAACACAGCGTCTCGACGGTGCCCGAGCGCCCCTTGCCGAAGCAGAAGTCTTGGCCCTCGACGACCGCGTCGGGCCCGTGCTCGCGGGCGAGCCATTCCACAAACTGAGCGGGCGATTCGTTCAAGAGGGCGGGGTCCGGCTCCAGCCGAATGACCTTGTCGGCGCCCGCATCGCGGAGCCATCGCTCCCGCTGCCCGAACGTCGTCAGCCGCTGCGGAGCCCGCTCCGGACGGATGCGTTCGAGCGGGTGCGGATCAAAGCACAGCGCCGTGACCGTTCCGCCGGAACCCGCGTGTCGGCGGGCCCGGGCGACCAACGCCTGGTGCCCGAGGTGAACGCCGTCAAAGTTGCCGATCGTGACCGCGTGCATGGGAGAACGATAGAAAGCCGCGAACGTCCGCACCTCGACCAGCCGCATCGCACTCTCGGGCGGCGTGCCGGCATGGCGGGTCAGAATGCGGCCGTACCTATGATGAACTCGATCCGCAGCGGCCGATGGCGCGTTTCGGAATGTGGAGCACGTTCGATGGGTTTATTCTCGAAGAAGCACAAGCGGGCGGACACGATCGTCGTGCCAGCAGTGGGTCAAGGACCAAGCCCCATCGCGGTCCCTTCCGGCGACAGCATCGAGGGCCGAACATTCGAGATCGGTTCCGAGATGCTGCGGCGGGCCCGCGGCCACAAGACCGGGATTCTCTCCGCCCGGTTCTACAGCGACGCGTTGATGGAGTGGTCGATGAAGGACCACGAGTTCAAGGTCCAGATGTTCCGGTTTGTCGATGCCTTCCCGATGTTGCGGACGCCCGAGGCCGTCTTCGAGCACCTCAGCGATTACCTCTCGCAACCAGGCGTGACCGTTCCCCCCGTCATCGCCGCCGCACTCAAGGCCGGCGCGATCGCCAAGGGCATGGCGGCCAAGACCATCTCGGGACAGATCACGGGAATGGCGGGCAAGTTCATCGCCGGAACCGATGCCGCGAGCGCGTTGCCCGGGCTCAAAGAGATGTGGGATGGAGGAATCGCCTTCAGCGTCGACCTGCTGGGTGAGACCTGCCTGAGCGATGAGGAAGCGGACGGCTACGCCAAGAAATACCTCGATCTCATTAACAATCTGCCGAAGTCCGTCGCCTCGTGGAAGAGCCAGCCCACGCTCGAGAACGACCACCTCGGCCCGATCCCGCGGACCAACGTTTCAGTCAAAATCTCCGCCCTCTCCGCCCGTTGCGATCCCATCGACACCGAGGGCTCGATCAACGACCTGATGAAGCGGATGCTCCCGATCCTCGAAACCGCCCGCGACCGGGGCGTCTTCGTCAACTTCGACATGGAGCACTTCGGCCTCAAGGATTTCACGCTCGAACTCTTCCAGCGGTGCGTCGAGAAGATTGATTTTCAAGCCGGACTCGCCATGCAGGCGTACCTGCGCAGCGGCCCCGCCGACGCCGTCAAAATGTGCGAATGGGCGGCCCGCCGCGGCAAGCTCATCACCGTCCGACTCGTCAAAGGCGCCTACTGGGACGCCGAAACTATCAAGAGCGAGATGCACGGCTGGCCCTCCCCGGTGTGGCCCCGCAAGTGGATGACCGACCGATGCTTCGAGCAGATGGCCGCGATCTTCCTCGACGCCTGCCCCACCGCCCCGGCCGCGCGGGGACGCGGCGATATCGCGACGGGCGGGCCCCGGCCCAGCGGCGTCAAACTCGCCCTGGGCTCGCACAACGTCCGCTCGATCGCCGCAGTGGTCGCGGGCCTGGAACGCCGGAACCTCCCGCTCAACGCCATCGAGTTGCAGATGCTGCACGGCATGGCCGACCAGCTGAAGTTCGCTGCGGCGGAAATGGGCCTTCGGATCCGCGAGTATGTGCCCGTGGGCGAGATGATCCCGGGTATGGCCTACCTCGTGCGGCGTCTCCTCGAGAACACCAGCAACGAGAGCTGGCTGAAAGCCGGGTTCATGGATAACGCCGACGCCGGGACGCTTCTCAAGGTGCCGGGAGCGGGCGTCCCCGACGCTCCCCTGCCGCCCGAACAGGCCGACCGTCACATGCTGACGCCCGCCGTCGAGGGAGTGGGCGACGGAAAACCTTTTTATACCGAGCCGATGCGCGATTTTGCGGACGGAGCTCAAAGGGCCGCGTTCGCCGCGGCGGTCCAGCGCGCCACCGTGCCCAAGGTCGCCAATGACCGAACGCCCGAACAGGCTGGGCGGCTGGTGGCTTCCGCCGAAATGGCCTTCCAAACGTGGCGCGACGCCAACCCACGGCTCCGCTCAGGCGTCTTGACGCGGGCCGCCGACCTGATGCGTGACCAGCGCGATGGCCTGGCGGGCGTGATGATCAAGGAGGCGGGCAAAACCTGGCGCGAGGCCGACGCCGATGTCTGCGAAGCGATCGATTTCTGCGACTATTACGCGCGGCTGGCGGTCCCGATGTTCGAGCGCGAACGCATGGGGAAGTTCATCGGAGAACTTGACGAGCAGTGGTACCAGGCCCGGGGTGTGGCGGTGGTGATCGCCCCCTGGAACTTCCCTCTCGCGATCCTGTGCGGCATGACGGCGGCCGCGCTCGTCACGGGGAACACGGTCGTGATGAAGCCCGCAGAACAGACCCCGGGCATCGCCAGTGTGCTGAACGACATTTTCCAGCAGGCCCTGAAGGAGCACGACGCCCCGCCCGGCGTCCTCCAGTTCTGTCCGTCACCCGGCGAGACCACCGGCGCAGCCCTGGTGCGGGACGCCCGCATCGCGCTGATCGCGTTCACCGGCAGCAAGGCCGTTGGGCTGAACATTTTGGAAGCCGCGGGAAGGACGCCGGAGGCTCAGCCGTTCGTCAAGCGAGTGATCTGCGAGATGGGCGGCAAAAATGCCCTCATCATCGACCAGTCCGCCGACCTGGATGAGGCGGTGATGGCCGCCCGGCAATCGGCCTTCGGTTTTCAGGGGCAGAAGTGTTCGGCCTGTTCACGCCTGATCGTCGTCGATCCTGACGGCCCGCGAGCCGCGGCGATCAGCGCGTTTACGCGTCGCTTTGTCGAAGCGACTAAAGCACTGGTGCTCGGCGACCCGGCCAAGCCGGGGACCGACATCGGCCCGGTTATCGATATCGAGGCGAAGAACACCATCGCGGGGTTTATCGAAAAGGGCCGGCGTGAATGCACGCTCGAACTCGCAATGCCGGTTCCGGCAGGCCTGGAGGCCGCGCTGGGGCGGTCGTTCGTGGGTCCGCACATTTTCAGCGGGGTCAAACCCGAGCACGTGATCGCTCGCGAGGAAATTTTCGGCCCCGTGGTCGCGATCATGCACGCCTCCAGTTTCGAGGAGGCGTTACGGATCGCGAACGGCAGCGTCTACAAACTGACGGGCGGGGTCTTCACCCGCAAGCCGGCCCACATTGAGAAAGCAAAGCGCGAGTTCCGCGTGGGCAATCTTTATATCAACCGTGGAATCACCGGCGCGCTCGTGGGTCGGCAACCCTTCGGCGGCTTTGGGATGTCGGGCGTAGGCAGCAAAGCGGGCGGAAAGGACTACCTTTACCAGTTCGTCGAGCCGCGGGCCAGTTGCGAGAACACCCTGCGCCGGGGCTTTGCGCCCGAGTTGTAGCGATGAAAACCCCGTGACGCAGAGGAATACGAACAAGGACAAAGTCAAGAAGGACGGAAGAATCGAGACGTCTGGCGGAGGTCGTCGGCAGAGGGCGATCGGCCTTGGGAACGGTGGTCGTTATGATCGATCGGCGTGGGTTGGAACTCAAGATTGAAAGGAACGGATTTCATGGGACACTTCATCGACATCATCGTGGCGGGGGCCCGTCGCTCCCGCGGCTATTCCGAAAAGCTCTTGGCGGGCGTCCGGCCCGAGCAGGCGGCCCGCAAGCCGCGGTTTGAAACGGCCGGAGCCGCCACCGTGATTGATACCAATCATCCGGTGTGGGTCTGCGGGCATCTCGCTCTCTACCCGGCCATGGCGATGGAACGGCTCGGGCTCAACGCCGGCGGGGCCACCTGTCCGAACGACTGGACCGCACTATTCGACGTCGCCTCGGTTTGCAAGGACGACGAAAAGGGGACGATCTATCCCAAGCTCGACGTGGTCGCCTCCCAGTTCTTCAAGGCCACCGACGTCGCCCTCGATGCCATCTCGCAATTGGATGACGCCGCCCTCCTGCGCGAAACCGCCGACGAAAAAACGCGGGCCGCCTTCCCGATGGTCGGGATGAGCGTCAACTTCCTGCTCAACAACCACGTCATGATGCACCTGGGACAGGTCAGCGCCTGGCGCCGCTGCTTCGGCATGCCCAGCGCCCTGTGACCGCGTTCTCGGCGGCTATGCGCCGGGCGAGGCCATCACGCCCCCCTCACAAAAGGGTTCGACTTCATCTCCCGGTCCACGGTCGTTTCGGGGCCGTGGCCCGGGAGAATTCTGGTCGGACCCGGAAGCGTGTACAGCGTCGACCGGATCGCCGCGAACAACTGTTCCTGGTCGCCGCCGGGAAGGTCCGTGCGGCCGATGGATCCGGCGAACAGGGCATCGCCCGACACCGCGAGCCCGGCCGCTGTGCAATAGAACGCGACACTCCCAGGCGAGTGGCCGGGCACGTGATAGGTCTTCCACTCCGAGCCGCCCAGCATCAGCGACTCACTCCCGGAAAGGATCGCATCAGGCGCCGGGTAGGACACGGGGTTTCCAAAGAACGCGGACCCGTTCCGTTCCGGGTCTTGCAGCCATTCGGCCTCGGCGTGATGAATGGAAACCGGAGTACCGGGGAAAGCCTTGCAAACCTCGCTCAGACCGGCAATATGGTCGATATGGGCGTGGGTGAGCAAAATCGCTTCCGGCTTCAGTTTCAGCACGTTGATGCGGTCAATCACCGGGGCCGGACCAAACGACGGGTCGATGACCCAGCAGCCGTTTCCAACGTCGGTGCGTATGAGATAGGTATTCGTCTGGAACGGCCCGAGCGTGAACCGCTCGGTCAGGACGTGCGGAGTCGGCGTTCCCGGGTGTTTGTGCATCGTGCGGTGAGGTTAGTACACTGATGCGGTGTTTCCAGGTTTGCGATGGGTCCGGGCTACCCCACGGCGGGGCCGGCGGCCCTAACAGGAACTCTCACGATGCGGATTCCAGCTGGCACGGATGATGTGAAGATGCGTCCCAAGAGCAAAGGGACGATCATGTGGCTGTTGGTTCTGCTTTACGCGCTGGCGCTGGGCCTGTCGCTCGTCCTGGTCTTCAAGGGCCGATACGAACTCGGCGTGACCGGCGTGCTCCTTGTGCTCACGATGTCGCCGGTCTCGTTCGTGCTGGCGATGACGCTCACCGATCCCGCGCAGCGCCTGCTCGCCTCCAAAATGGATGAATTGGTCCGCAGCGTCAGGATGCTGGGAGATCAGGCCGCCCTCTCCGATGATGCCCGACGCGTTCTCAACCGCCAGGGCGAGCGCGATCTCCTGCGGCTCGCCATCGAGGAGGACATCAACAACCAGCATTGGGACGCGGCGATGGTCCTTGTCAAGGAGCTGGCCGATCGTTTCGGGTTCCGCATCGACGCCGAAGAGTTCCGGCAGCGGATTGATTCAGCCCGGGCCGCGACCCTCGAAGCCCAGGTTGCCGACGCGGTCGGATATCTCGACGGCCTGATCATCCAGCGCCGCTGGGACGAGGCCGCCGCAGATGCCGCCCGGATCCAGCGTCTCTACCCCGATTCGCCTCGCGTCGAAGCCCTGCGGGCCCGCGTCGCGCACGCCAGGGGATCGTACAAGTCCGAGATCGAACGCCAGTTCCTGGTCGCCTCGCAGGAAGGCCGCGCCGACGACGCGCTGGCGCTTCTCAAAGACCTCGATCAACACCTCTCTCCTTCGGAGGCCGAACCGTTGCGCGAACTCGCACGGGGCGTGATCGGTAAAGCCCGAGAGAACCTGGGTGCTAAGTTTAAACTCGCGGTTCAGGACCGGCGTTGGCGTGAGGCTGCCGAACTGGGCGAGCAGATCGTCCGTGATTTCCCGAACACCCGCATGGCGGCCGAGGTGCGGGAGGTAATCGACGGCGTCCGATCCCGAGCGGCGGGCAGCGTCGCGACAACCGGATGAGGCCCTGCGGCCCATGCACCGTCGGCCTCGGGAACACCCCGGTTACGCCGGAGTCTAACCTTAATTGATACAAATTTGACCGGCCCGCAAGGGTGCCGGTCACGAGTGGAGAACGGTTTATGAAGTCTGGACAGCATCGATGCTCGGTCGCGGCGTTGGCCATCGTCGCGGGTCTACTGGTTCCCGGATTGGCGTGGTCGCAAACCGCGACCCAACCCGCCACCAATCCGGTCAAGCCGCCCGCCACAGCCCCGGTGACGCAGCAGCCCGGCCAGAAGCCCGGACAACCCGCGGGCAAACGCCCACCCAAGCCGTCGGGTGGCTCCATCCCTGCAACACCCGCGACCATGCCCGGCGGAAAATCCGCCGCGCCCACGCCGAAGTTGGGCGAATTGATCGTTCGGGAGCGGGAGCGTGAGATGGTGCTGAAAGTCACAATCCGCGTACATTCCGACACCCCGGCCCAAACCACAACGCACACCGACGGCAAGAAATCGGTCAGAATGCCGAAGATCTCGCCGTTTTCGTACAGCACGCTGGGCGTCGTCTTCCCGATGATCGGCGAGACCGCCTCCAGCACGCCCGAGGCGTCCCGAACAGCCCAACCCGGAGAGATGCCCCGGGGTGTGAGGGGGGTCCTGACGCTTGACGACGTGGTGGTGGACGACCAAGTGACGGTCCTGGCGAACTATCCCGGGGGCACGGATCTGGGCCGGTGGGATGCCGGCAAGAACGGCGCCACGGCGGAAGCCCGCCAGATGCAACTTGAAGTCACGATGCCCGTCACGCTTTTCCGGACCGCGTTCGATGAAGCCTCGGCCATGAAGATCGGTTGGCCCGCCGCTTGGCCGGACGTGGCGCAATCGACGTTCATACCGCAGATGTTCGTCGACAAAGGCTTCGACGACAAGGGCAACGTCGGGAACTTTGACGTCGTCCCGCTCGAAAACGCGTTCACGATCTGGAAGAAAGATTGGGGCGTGACCGACCTTCGAAGAGTGCCCCCGGTCATGCTCGCGAAGATGATCGCGGCCAAGGTGTGGGAGGTGGTGCAGCCCTCAGGTGACGGCCTGACGCTCCGCGACCGCACCGGAGAACTCTCCGGCATCAAACTGCAGGCCCCGGCCGAGACGCTCGTGAGAGGCAAGGGTTCCGAACACGACCTCACCGTACTTCTCGCTTCGCTCTACCGAATGGCCGGATTGCCCACACGGACGATCATCGGCTACGACGTGGGCGTCGACGACGATAAGTTCCTCGGCAAAGGCACCAAGAACAACCGGCTGCGTTCGTGGGTTGAGTTTTACCTCTATGACGAGGCCGCCAATACCTATAACTGGATCCCGGTTGATATCGTCCATCTCCGCCGCACCAGCAGCCGTCCGCAAAAGGTTGAACGCCCCTGGAAATATTTCGGGAGCAACGACGAACTCGATCGCGTCGTCCCCTTCGCGTTCCAGTTCCATCCACCCACCGATGTGGTCGCGTACGGTTCGCCCGGGTTCTGGGGTTGGTTCGTCACTCCCCAGCCCCCGGTCGCCGCCGAGCAGTCGCTGATGTTCTCCGCCAGCGCGGCGAGCAAGCGCTTGAGCGATGAGAAGGACAAAGACAATGACGACGATCCGAAACGCCCCGCCAAGCGCCGCAACTGATCGGGCGGTTCGTCTCCCTCACGGGAAGAACGTGTAGTCCGCGGTTTCGTTGACGATTCCCACCGGCACCTCAATGTTGCCGCGGGCATGGAAATCGAGGAAGAGCAGCCCGGCCCGGACCGCCGCAGACTTTGTCCATCGCATGCCGCGGTCGCCGCCCTGTTGGAAGTTGTAGATCGGCTGAGTCCCGATGACCCAGGTCCTTGAGGTCTGTGTGACATAGGGCATCTTGCCACCACCCGAGGGCACCAGCGTCGAGTCTTCTTCGCCGTTGAGCGAATGGTCGTTCAGGGTGTAACTGCTGCCGACAAGCGTGTACATGCTCTCAGAGCGCTCGAAGCCCGGGATCGGCACCCCGGTGTCGGTGCTCCCCCCATCGATCGGGGAGCGGCAGGCGGGAACATCAAAGACCCCCTCCTCCGCGTCCGGCGAAACCGCGACCGATGAGAGATACGGATTGAGCGGGCGGCCTTCCGCTCCGATGGTGTCGATCCCGTAGAACGGCAGTTGCCCCTTGGCCCCCGCGAAGAGC
>ENA-ORBV01007313-ORBV01007313.1-microbial-mat-metagenome-genome-assembly--contig:-NODE-7313-length-19023-cov-5.456719_pt1 | contig 19023 bp, 14 predicted proteins | sample MGYA00237777_ERZ505514 | MGnify/ENA primary metagenome ERZ505514 (study PRJEB26160, sample SAMN06269048) | microbial mat metagenome | isolation source: Oligotrophic lake microbial mat | place... | reverse complement strand
GTCTGTCTGTCTGTCTGTCTGTCTGTCTGTCTGTCTGTCTGTCTGTCTGTCTGTCTGTCTGTCTGTCTGTCTGTCACAAAAACATGGATTCGGAAATGGCAGGGTTAGGGTCATTGACAGCTGTGGAGCACCTTGTTGTCAGTCCTGCTGCAGCCATTTAATTAGCTCTGTCCAGCAGCCTCTACTAAGTCTTCCTCAATTAGCACCTGCTCATGGACCTGGTGTTCTATCAGCTTGCTGCTCTGTTAATTCTGCAGTGAGGACACCGGCATGGCCAAGCTGCAGTTGCAAAATTAGTTGCAGCAAGTGTGACACACGCTTAGGACAGCACGTGCACCATAGCAGTCGTTTCACGCACCATGGGACATTGCCCACGCACAGACTGCCACGCGTGAGTGATGCGTCGTGCAAGTCTGCAATGAACCGTCGCCGTCGGAACCCGGTACGTGAACCTATGGACGTAATACAAACCCTCGTCTCTCCGTCGTTCTGGCTTGCGTACTTCCCAAACCAAAATGGATGACGACAGTGACGACGTAGCAGAAAATGGAAGGAAATTGGATGTTAATAGCGCTGACGAGTTGCCAATCGGAGTTTCGGAAATGTCTTATTGAACAACAAAGTTCTACTGGTACTGTACAGCTGAAATACAGTATGTACCGGTACTAATAGTAGCAATGACTTCTCCGACGCTAGGTATGATTTCTATGACATCGGGGAGTATTGTTGGCAAGATCTCTTCAGAAAAGAACCATTAAGTCTGTATCGATTGCCTTTATCAACGGACTTCTACGACAACGATGACCTAATTCGGTTTGATTCTTACGACATCTCGGTTGCCGGCCGCCAGTGGCCGGAGTAAGGCTATTCTTATTGTATTTGGGTACTGGAGTATGAAATCGTTGCCGGTTTAGAAAAGAGCCGCAAAACTGGACTTCTACGACAGCGCTGAATTAAGAAGGCATGATTTCTACGACACTTGTTGCGTAGAGGTGGCTGGATTCCCCAGAAAAAAGAAACGTAACGGCAAACTTTTGCCGGTACCCCAAAGCCCAACTCAGTGAGGAACTAGTCATTATGGGATCTGGTGGACACATGAACCACTTATGGCTGGCTAATTCGCGGGCACTTGAACCACTTATGGCAGAAATGGCTGGCTATTTGAAGAGTTCGTGGAACTTGCAACATCTTTTTCTTTAAGAAGAAATCAGAACTTCTGTTTCGCCATTGGCTTGATATTTTTTACAAGAATCTGAAAGATGACCGGTGGGACATGCGAATTAACTAAATGGGGCCAATGCGACATGAAACTCAGTTCCGACAATTCGAATTCAATCGATTCTTACTTAGTAATGTCGCAGTCTTCGTGCTTCGCAACTTCAACCAGGCACCTGACAAGCAGTTCTGAGAAAAATAAGGCGCGATGGTTTCTATTCTCGTAATGTTTCTACGTGCAAGCTACGTGAAACTCCATCGATCTCCCTGTACAAAAAGAATCGTGGGCAGTCACTGGTACCATCTGTTACGCGACAAACCGCGTAGAAAAAATCTTCACCCATCCCCCTTCTGATCATGCTACGGTAACCTCCAACTCACAATTACAGGTTGAGCAATCAATCAGTCGAGAACTCTTGCTTCAGCATTACTCATTTCTTCCTGCCGCTGCTATATTCACACGATCACCTGTAGCGCCCACTGCCCACTCTTCTTCATTCTCACAAGAAACAAGCGTAACATTCTGAAAGACTACTATAATAGAAACTAATCTAATCATCATGAACAGCCACCGCAACGATCAGCCGAATGCTTCAGGGAGCAATGTAATGAACTTGCTACAAGAATTTGCCCACGACTTTGGCGCTAACCATAACAACAACTCCAACGCCAACAAGGATTCGATGCAAGAATTCCCTTCTTGCTCTTCCTTCGGAGATATGGCGTCGGAGTATAATTCGTACTCAAATGGCAATAACGCCAATGCTACCGCGGCTGACTTTTCTCACAATAACAAGCGTCGCATCTCTGAAATGTACGGAGGTGAAGGCCAGACGCAGCAAGCCGCCACGGTTCGACGAACCGTAACGAACGGTAACGGCTCTTCACCTACACTGTCGTCCTTTGAACCCAACGCTATTACATCCTTTCTGCAACAGCAATTGAAGGCTATGGAAGAGCGAAAGCAGAAGAAGCGTCAACGATTGGTGTCACAAGAAGCTTCCTCTGCCTCGTGGCCGGGCTATCCAAGTCACCATGATCAGCATCATCAAGCTCAACAGCAACAGCAGGGACACGCCATGATGCAGGTTCAGCATCGCCGTCTTCCGTCTGGTCAACAGGGACTTGCGTATCCTCAAGCTCCTCAAGGACAACCACAGCAAGCGTGGCGACCAGTCCCAGCTGTGGCGTCGGCCCCACAAGCACTTCCTCCTCAAGCTCATCACCACCATCGTCAAGCACCACCAGCGCCTCCCGCACAACAAGCACAGGCCGCAGCTCAAGCTCCGCCTTCCACTCCTGATGGTCTTCTCATGAGCGGCAACCAAAACTCGTTGGATACCAAGTACTACTTGCACCGCGTTTGCCGGCACTTTGCCTCCAAAAAGGAAGTCGTCGAGATTGCCCTGGCCTTGGATCCTCAAGCGGTCCGACGCAAGTTGTCGACCAAACCAGGAAGCCGTCGTACCAAATTGGGCATTGCCGCCCCTGCGAATACTTCTTCTTCTTCGGGCATTACCAAGCAGCACCATCAAGTCACGCAAGAACGATACTCCTTTCCCATCAACATTGCATTGCAAAACAATGCCAGTATGGATGTCTTGGAACTCTTGGTCAAGAATGGTCCCGATGTCATGTCGCAAAGCGATGGATTTGGACGCATGGGGACCCTGAGTGTGGCCCTTTGTCAAAAACCAAGAGATTCCGAATTGATTGACCTCATCTTGTATGGAAACCTTCAAGGCATCATGGTGACGGATCGCAAACTCTCTTACCCTTTACACATTGCCTGTGCCAAGGGGGCTAGTTTGGAAGTCATTCAACGTCTCTACTCGCATTATCCGGCGGCACTCTTTCAGCAAAACTTTAATAGTGAAACGCCCCTGGATATCGCACGAAGGTCGTCCATGATGGACGAAGAAGCCCTCAACTTTTTGTTTGAACGCTTCAATGATGGGTGTTCCATGGTGGCCAATCACAGCTTTCAACAAAATGGAGGGAGCATTGCGTGTGCTGCGGCTCCAGGAGGTACCCTGATGGCTGCCGTACGAAAAAACTCGCAAGTCTCGGCCTAAATCTAATTGGACACGAGACGAAGTGCACAACGAAAAGAAACACAGACAGGACTTTGGAGTAGTGGCTCCATCCGGCTGCTGCTGTTGTTGTAGGCTTTGTATCCTTTACTGATGATGTCTATACACATTTACTTCTGCACGAAAATACATATGTCAATACCTGCTTGTTCACTGCAATATTCATTACACGATCATGCCTAAAACCATGCAAGCATGCTTCTTAAGTAAACCTTCATGAAATAATTCGAATTACATATCTCAGTTTCAATCAAACTACCTCTAACTATTAGTCTAGAACTTAGCAAGCCAAGAAGTAGACCAGACTTCCAACATCTTTGGACCAACTACGTTTTATCTCTACTCAGTACTACTAGATACAACTACTCTAGCAACTGTAGCTTGCAACTTCGCAATCCAGGAAGTACACGTTAGTAACACAAACCACTACTTGCTACTCCTATCCAGCTAACCATAACGAGTAGGAAGTAGAGTGGTACTCGATCTCATGTTACCCTTCATTCGCCGAAGGAAGTGATTATGCAAGATGCGAATCGAGAAGCGGCAGCTGCCTGCTACGAGCCTACTTGAAGTACGACTGCTTAGCCGAGGAGAAATACAGTACCACATACACTCACTGGATCGTTCAGTCTTACCAGAACTCGAACCCATTTTTTCGTGCTTCTCAATATTTAGTAAAACGTCGTAGACTTCCCGTTCTGATTATTTTTAAGTGTCGCAGCGGTCTTGAAAGTTCACACTTCTTTCTTCTGTTTCATTTTCGCGTACTTGTACATGGAGTAGTAGAGTCCCGAGTGAATGTCGCATACCTCCCGCAACGGATGTCGTAGTAGATGTCGTATTGTTCGTTAAAGCTCTGATTTATTGTCTGAAGTACTGTATGTGTTTGCTGCAATCGTCAGTGTTCCTTCTCTTTCATTCTTCGTTCTCGTCGGTAGAAACACGTACTTGAAGCAAGCTTGAAGTAAACGATATTGTGCGTTCTTCGCTTTGTGGGAGTAACCACCGGCGTGAAACAGACCCCTGGGCGTGTTATTGTCCTTGGACTGTTTGCGATGTGATGGATGCTCTTGGATCCACGACGAAAAAATGAGAGAAAACTATCACTTCTTTGCTCCCAGATGATGATTTTTAAAGAAAAAGTAAGAATCATTCCATTTCTATGTTGCTCTTTGGACAGCTCGCCGACTAATTTGTTGCTCTATCTCGTAGAAATAAACGTAATATTGTGTGCTATTCAACCCACAAGCCAAGTGGATGCATTACTCTAGACTGGAAGTGCTGGTCTTCACCAGACCTCGTCCACGACACAGGATGAGGCAGAGAACCTATAAATAGGCTAGCGACTTCGAAGTAGTCTACAAGCTGTCGCAGCAGCCAAAAAAGAATCGTGTCCGGCGCAACCCAATCCCTTTGATTGTAGCAGCGACGGATGGTGTTGAAGTGTGTCCATTCAGTCATCCCCTGGGTAGCTTGTTCAAATACAAGGATGTCTCCGTCGCTTAGCTGGTGGTGCCATGCTGTCAAATTGAGATTGATAAACTTGTAATCCTCGCTGTGATAAACCCTCATGATATCAACTGGACGCCCTTGGTGCACCAGTGGCGTCCTATCGTTCGCAAAATGTTTCTCAACAAACGCTGCAACTGCCAGGGATAAGGGGGTGCGCTGGTCGACTCGAAGTTTTGCCGATTGAGCATCCTGCGAAATTGGTAGAGTTAGTGATGCTTCCTCGAGAACTGCGCCATTCGTAAAGACATATTTCACTTTCGTCGTAAGCCAGAGAGTGATCGTGGTATTCCTCTCCCAAGCGCTTAGTCGAGGGCCGAGTGCACTATTCCATGGCACCGCTGCTTTTGCAGGCAGAGCAGCAACAGATGTCATCCAATCCATACCTGCGCGGTTCGCTGCTGATACCCAACAGTATTCGTGTGACGCTAGTCTGCGCAACCATTTGTTTACGCACGCAAGTCGCCCGAGGTTAACCACACCAGCAGCTGATAGTATCTGCGTCAGCACTTCCAGAGGCAAGCTCGCTAGGCCAGAGCAATCCGTTGTTGCATCAAAGATATGCTCGTGCATTGGCTTTTTGGTGTTTCGAAGTGAATTACTAGAATCCAGTCTGCTCATCGAGGAAGGCATCACGTTGTTCACACTCCTTCCAGATCCAATGTTTGCAAGCATGTCTGAGACGGTAACTATCTCAGGCGTAGTATCTCCCTTCGCAGGGATTTTGCGCAACGCCCAAGCAACGTCCAGTCTGGCATCTGGATCACACCGGAGCTTTGCAACGGTGGAAGTTCGTTTTCCGACATTGCGCACTCGGTGCTCGGTTGCCTGGAAGAATCCGGCAGTGGCCTTCTCTAGCGTTAAACCAGGGAAAACTACGGCACAATTCGCCCCGAGGAGCCGACCTTGCCCATCCACATCCATAGGTACCCACTCTCCGTCGACTAGCGCCTCGTACCCGTGCGGGTTTATGACGACTGTGAGCAAACCCTTGTCTTTGTGAGCCTCGCTGTGTAGTGGTCCAGATTTTTCAACGTAACGAATTGCCGACAACAAAGAAAGACAACTGTGATGAATGGCTTTACAGGAGTCACACGTCTTTCTCGTTTTGCGAGATTTGCAAGAATCCTTCTTGCTCGGTGTACTCTCCGTCTTCTTCTGCGCCAGCGTAGACAAAGAGATCTTGACGGAAGCCACCCCGCAGTGTGACTCGTTGGCAGTGCGGTGGTGGTAACTTCAGTCCGGCCTCGCATTGGAAGATGCTTGAAAGGATATCGGCGCCCATACTTACTTAGCAAGCGCGACCGCAGCATGCTAATGTCACCCTGTCGACCGAATCGTTCCTGCGAGAAGAGGTTACGGCTCGTTCCAGACCAGTGGAAAATTTCCTTGTCGCCCTCAAGATACTTATAGCCATCATCTGGTTGGTCGGACTTGATGCCGAATTTGGTTGTTGGTTCCAGGTCCAGCATCCGCTGAATGCTACGAATGGCTCTAGGCAAAATATAGCCGAATGTTTCCTTGGTCGAGGACTGGAATTTTATGTTGTCTTGGTAGCAGGCGTCACAGATGTAAGTTTCCGCACATTCCTCACAACGCCAGAACACCGTGCTTGGTCCGTGGGATATAGACCGAGGGTCAGCTTCTGCAGCTGAGGTTATTTCCTTGACATAGCATACATCGCAGGTCTCCCATTCATAATCCTTCGGGTCAAGTACTTCGTTTGGAAGAAGAGGATCATAATCGTGGATCGGAAAATACTTCGTGAGCTTCGTTTTGCATTTCTTCTCGTCGCCAGTTGCTTTATCGAAAACACATTTCCGACAACGCAAACAGGGCTCTTCGGTAAACCAGCCTTCTCCTTTTTCATCATCTGTATTTTCGGGTTTTCCTTTCCCGTCTTCTTCTTTGCCTGTCTCGACTTCCATTACAGCTTGCAAATCCTCCGGGCAGAGCTGCACGATGGCAAAGCCTTGTTGTTTTAGCTGCGTCGCAAAGTTCTCCACGCGAGACCTAATGTGAATGTCAACAGGACCCGACTTGGAAGAGCGTTCAAAGTTGTTTCGATGCCACGGGCGAGCATCGCAAGGATGCTTTCCGAGGGCGGTCTGTGTCCACCAAAAACTGGTGAGGCCCATCAGTCGCGCAAAGTCATCCGACGTTGCATGTGCACGATGAATCGTGTGCGATTGTTCAATATCGTCCCAATCGCCGTCGCTGTCGCTGTCGCTGTTCATATACATGGTACTTAGAATAGTCTATCAAGCTATTGGAATGCCGCCCGTAGCGCAGCCAATTTTACCGCAAATAGAGAAGACTGTGCAAAGGGAGTGGTTGTACCTGGCTGCTTTTGGTTTGTGGTTGACGTACATGTAGCTTTTCCATTGATTGGAGTAAGCAGTCGTTGCACTCGGGCTCGTCGCTGTTTGAGTAGTTAAATGATAAACGTTATAATTGCTGAAAAATGAGTCCCACTTGGAGCATGTAACTCGTGATTAATGATTCCCGGCTCATTATTTGGATTATTTCTGATCACACTCTCTCCGTATCGCATCAAGGATAGTTGCCTCCAATGAGACGAGTGTCGCTATTATAGTGACACAGCACACATTGGCATTACGGTACAATTGTAGCTTGATGCGCCAGTGGGCGTGCTTTTTCTCCGTGCTCTAAGGTTGAACTGTACGAGTACCGGGCATTGTAGCCCTTTGTGACGGAGCCACAACAGATGGTTGTGTCAGTGTGCCGGGGAGTGCCCGGAGTGCGATGGCACTGGCACCTCAAAGTAGATGCTGCCTGTTCTAATAATTACGGGAGTTTCTACGAAGAGGAGTGAAATAGTTGCCATGAACTGTGAAATTGCTTGTGATGAATACTGCTCATAGAGAGAGAAAGAATAGGAAAGAAAAAGTGCATGTCTATTGTCTACTAGCAAAGCCAATCACTACAAGTACGATGAAGAGAGAAAATGGATCTTTCAACATTTTTCCTTAAGACACGAGCTTGTCGTTTTGCTGTCCATCTGTCTTTCCTACTATACGTGTTTTAGAACTCCGCCACCCCAAGCACTCAAAAGCACTCTAGATTTCCTTACAGAGCCCACGGTATTCGAGGTAAAAATAATATGCTACTTGTATATACGCGCGATAGCCTACTAGCTAGCTTTGTTCAATTTATCTGGCCGAGTTGCTTGCGATGATGTGTTGCGTCCATGGATCCATTGTTTCCGCAAACGTCACCCTGCAATTTCTCCTTCTCCTTTTCGTCTTTTCGCTTTATTTGGAAAACTTAATGCCCGCCGCTTCCAAGGCTGGTCGCAGGGTTCCTTGAAAGGCCATGGCCTGAATGCCGGGTGCTTGTTCGGAAACACCCCCATCAAATCCACCCACATATTGTCCGTCAACAAAAATAATGGGTACCGAAGTTCTACCAACTCGTTTTCCAAGTTCGGCGCGCATCGGATTGCCTTCGTCCCAGGGATCATCGAGTCGGACATTTTGGATTTGTTCCGAAATGCCCATCAACTCAAAGGCCTGGACGGCCTTGACACACGATGGAGATCGTTCCCAGGTAAACATGACACATGGTCCCGATGCAATCGCCGCATCAATTTTGGCTTGCAGTTCGGCCACGTCATATTCACCAGCCAAGACATTGGCCAACGTCTGCTTGAAACTGTATCCTTGCGCGTTGGATTCTTGGGCTATTTTCAGGGTCGACTGCAACGTCCCTTGCAGTTTGTCCAAAAAGGAGCCGTCGTCGTTCGAGGCGCGGTGACGAGTATGGACACTCCTGCTCCATGGCTGCTGTACATGGGAATGGGTATCCAACACAAACGCCCCTACAACGTTCACTGACGCCAACAAGAATGCCACAAGGCATGCAGCTCTCGTCGTACACGTCATCATGGTAGCCTAATTATAATTACAGAAATAACAGATATCAAAGGAAGGATGCACTGTAGATAGGAGTATTGCTAATCATTAACAACAATGGATGGCAGATGCGATGCTCCTGCTACTAGCTAGCTATTAGCTGTGGCTCCTATGAAGCCAATCATCTATCTATCTTGACATCGCCCTTGCTTCCGGAGCGTGGCTCGTATCTTTGGATCAGAAAAAAAAGATCCTCACTGACTTGACTCACTCAGTCAGTGACTGACGACTTATCAATTTGACGACGCACACAATTTCCTGCACTTGTTTGTCACCGTTGGCTGGGCTGACAGCCCAACAGCGAAATAAAGCAACCCACACACCGTCTTTTTATGCATTCAGTGATTGCCTATGAATGAATCCTTAAATTATTATAAGCTACTGTTGTGTTGCAGAATTGACTATAGAACAACACCCAACAAAGCAACTATCAATATCAATTAGTTACAAATCATCGCACCGATACCTTCTTCCGACTTTTCCTTCAACCATTTTCTAGTCGCAAGAAATAATAGAAGAAAAAAATGGGCGAACAACAACAAAAGCAACAACAAGAATCGCCGCTTCATTTTGTCGTGATTGTCTTGGGGGATGTGGGACGATCCCCTCGGATGCAATACCATGCCATGTCCTTGCTCCACCTGGGGGAACACGTGAACGTGTCCTTGGTGGGATATACGGGAGAAGATTTGATTGACGAATTGCAAGGCGAAAAGCAACGACTTTCTGTCATAAGATTTCACGTCCCCACACCACCCGCAGCATTGGCCCAAATCCGACCTCTTTATTTTGTGTGGAGAGTCCTTACTGTCTCTCTTTGGTTACTGTGGGCCCTCTTTACAAGAGTGCAAAAGACACCCGCCGTGACGGCCGTTTTGGTACAAAATCCACCCGCCTTGCCATTGTTGGCCATTGCCGCATTGTTTTGTCGCCTTCGACAAGCACGCTTCATTATTGATTGGCACAATTTGGGATTTTCCATGCTCGACAGTCATCTACTACGAAAACTGGTCAAGGCCTACGAATTTCGTGTCGCTCCCTTGGCCGATGGACATTTGACGGTGACGCATGCCATGAAGAAGTATTTTGTGGAACAAACCACCTTGATCCATCCACCACAACAACAAGAAGAAGAAGGCGTTATAGAAGTCCTCCATGATTGTCCTCCATCCTTGTTTCGGCCACTTTCGGTCACAGAGCAACACCAAATCATGAGCAAACTGCATTCCGATCTCTGCAAAACGATTCCTCGTTCTTGGACTACAATTCATAATCTGGATCCCTCTGTGGAAACCATTTTGACAACAACACGAGCATCTACACAACAAATCCAGCCTCGACAGGGACGACCCGCATTGGTGACAAGTTCTACGTCGTGGACACCCGATGAAGATTTTGGTCTTTTATTGGAGGCACTGGTGCATTTGGACACGGCCATTACGCAAACCCACCAATCCACATTAAAAGTACTAGTGGTCGTCACCGGCAAGGGTCCCCAGAAAGAACTGTACTTGGAAAAAATGTCCAAACTTGTGCTGGGAAGTGTCGCCATTCAAACCGTTTGGTTAGAACCCGGCGATTATCCCAAATTATTGGCCTGTGCCGATGTCGCCGTCTCCTTGCACACGTCCACTTCGGGTTTGGATTTGCCCATGAAAATTTTGGACTCCTTTGGATGTCATGTCCCCGTATGCGCTCGAAATTTTGCGTGTCTGGACGAATTGGTACAAGATCAACACAATGGACGTGTCTTTGCGTCGGCCGTGGAATTGTCGAACCAACTCTGGGAGCTACTTTCGCCCTTGGCAGCAGAGCTAAGTACTGCGGCAGCTGCGCCACACTCGTTTGGAAAATTGGCTCAATATTCCAAGAATCTAGAGGGACGGGAACGATGGCAGGACAATTGGTCCAAGCATGCTTTACCAGTTTTATTGGGCCAAACTAAGTAAAGGAATCTGTTAGTCACTTCACACACCACGGGAAAAAGATTTTAGCAACACTGTATTCCTCTTTTGACGATCCACAACTAGACTAGCTAGTTGCAGAGGCTGTGTTCAACAGCGTTGCTAATTGGTGGCAATTACAAAAAATATTTTCTCTGTATCTATGGACTCGTGCATGCAGCATTTTGTTTCAATAAGTAGAGTAAAGAGACCTACCAATAGATTGAAGGGCTATTTTCGTAGCTTGTCAGGTAAGAGAAGATTGAAGAACTTCGGTGAGCAAATTCGTCTTTCAGAACCTGGCTAATGTAATTCATGCTGATGTCTTGCGGCGTGGCCACGCAACCCGAATTCGATTGAGTGACAGGAACGTGGAGCCATGGCACTTCAATGCTCTCACTCGTGCAAAGGAATTGGTAGACTTGCAAGGAAGCTGCCTACTGGGGAGATTCATCGTCCAAATCTATAAGCAGGAAACCTTTGTCTTGTGACACTCGCCCCACATAGCTCTTGTCTGCAACGAAAAGAAACACGTTTGTCCTGCTTGTCTTGCTAAAACTAGTCCTGATTATTTTGCTGAAACGAGAGTTTAATTAATTATCTTCTTGCTAGCCCCCTTTTCCGTTATCTTCTTCCTCCATGAACCTGTCTCCCTCAGATTGACATTCCGCCCCATGATGTACACTGCGGGAGGCAGCAAACCATGCACCAATAACGCCTAAGCCAAACACCCCCAAAATGCTCGCAGCGCATATCAAGACTACCACCCACCATTCCATCTTTTTATCCTCTTGGACGGAAGTTTCCACCAACGCTTCCTCTTCCACTGGAGCTTCCTCTTCCACTGGAGCTGGTTCCGCCACCGAGAAGCTTAAAGCAGGTGCGTCTTCTTCTATTTGCTCTTGAAGCGTGCCTTCTTGAATGGCACCTTCCGTTGCAACCGTGTACCTGTACAAAACGTCAGCTTTGTCTTCATCATCGCCCAGGATCAAGCCGTATCTGCCATAGGCATGCTGGCACGTGGCGTTGTCGGGGACTCGAATTATTCTTGTCGTACAATCTCTTTGGCAACACACATCTTGAACGTCATATATTTCCGCGCTCTCTGGCTGCAACGCTACCGTGAGCCTTCGCCGACTCAAATATCGAGCTTTGTTGTTGTTGTTCTCCATGCTGTTGACAAGAACCTCGACAAAATGCGCAAATGCTCTATTGATAGCAACTCTGTTCTCGGGTGCCAGCACAAATTCCGCTGTGAGGCCCTCCACATTGTAGAAAATAAAATCCGCCTCGACCTCAACAACGGTTGCGTTGGTGTCTTGGGTGGGAGGCACAGTGCCATTGATAGACATAAGGGATGGCGCGGGCCTGGAAGTTGATTCCTCGTTAGTACCGTTCGTGCCAGTACCGGAAGTCGTGGAGGATGGAGCTGCGTTTGGCGCCAATGACGGGCCTTTAGACGAACCTGGCGTCGCGGGCCTTTCTTCAGTGCTAGTCTCAAAATCAGTGTCCTCTCCTAATGCATAAGATCTAAGTTCGGCATCGTCATTAACCATTTTCAGAAATTTCTCGGTAATAAATCCTGTTGGCGCTGTGAGTTGGCTAATCGCGCCATTTTCCAGCATGAAATTCCCTAGCTCATTGGTCCAAATATCATAACTGCTCATAGGTGGTTCTCCACGGCGCTCCATCAAATCAAGCTGCTCTTGAAGACCAAAGAATCGAACTAACCGAAGAATCAAATTTAAGGAAGATCTTGAGAGCTTGCTACCGTTTTCAGAAGAACCATATAGATCTTGAAGAGCTTCCACGGCATCTTCCTCATTGAAGCTTGCGGATGAAGTAGAATCTGTTGCCGCGTTGACGAGCGCCACAGCACGCAGCCCGCCAGCTAGAACCTTCGCCACAACGTCTGGAAACTCGTCTGCGAATTCATTTCGCACCAGATGTCCAGGGGCCACAACTGTATACACCGATGCACCCGAGCAGACTGTGTCTGCTCCTGGGCTTCCTTCCAAGAAAGTGTAGGCATTGGGCGCAGACAATCCACCTAGATCTATAGCTATTTCAGACCCATCTGCTCGGCCCATTACGTCAATGCACTCCTCTTCTGTCTTATAGATGAATTCGACACCGCTAATGTCGTAGCCTTGAGACTTCAGACAGGCATCGACGACATAAGATACTGTCGAATTTTTCGGGGTACAAACTCTCTGACCTTCCATCGATTGAGGGGGCCAGAGCGATACCCCGTTTTCATTTCCCACCAATTGAACAAGGGCACTTTCATCGATACCGATCGCAATGGTTGTAAGCCCAAAGTTATCCCCAATCAGGTTGGCCATGACATCAGAGGGCAACCCAACGTCCCATCGGCCTATTGCACTATCCATAAGCATATCGCTGGCTGCTTCGTACCAAAGCAATGTTACGTTTAATCCCAGCTCTTTGTAAAAACCCCTCTCTTGGGCCACTGCCCATTCGACAACATGAGAGAAAAAAGAGAAAGGCAGCACCTTAGCTGAGCAGTCAACAACTACTTGGAAGCACCAATTGGTTGTGCAAACTTACGACGATGAGGCAGCGCACTCAAGTCAGTTTGGTACGCAATCTTCACAGAAAACGACCCCTGTTGGTTTCCTTCCCCTTCCGCATCGGGATCCTCGCCGAATGCAGCCTGTTCTTGCACCAAACTCCCTGTTATTCCAGGCTCATCCTCTTCGATGACATCGTCCTCTCCGATTTCAGCTCGGGTTGCCACACAAGAATTCAAAGCCGAATTGCAAAACAAACTGTAGCAATCAGAAGGTTCGTCACATGGTTCTCCCAGCTGGACAGGCTCTGTACAGTTGGTACTTTCACAGCGGAGAGACAAACAGTCACTATTATCATCGCAGTAATTATAGTTCCACTTGCGAGCATAGCACTGATTCAATCCTCCGTCTTTCTTGCATCTTCCTCCAAAACAATCTGAGTCTTTTGCACAGATACTAGGTTCGTATATCACAAAAGTACAACGACGAGGATTGCGAGTGCAGCGACCAGACTTGCACTCAAAGTCGTCAAGACACGGTTCTTCGGGGTCCTTCCAGGGGCTGCAAACCCCAGATGAGTCACACCACCCTTCATCGCAATCTTCCTTTACTTTACAAATGTCATTCACCTGTAGCTGCTGTTCACAGATACCATCGCTGCATCTGCCTGTCTGGCAGGCCTCATGTTCAAGGCATTCATTGCCAACAGACGTTCGAGCTTGACAAACTCGAAATTCGTTGCAGAAACCAGAGGCACATTGGAAGTGTGCTCGGCACGGCAGTCCTTCGGAGCGATACCAAATAGGATATGCACCAGTATTACCCACTTCCGTCGTTGCGGCGCCACTAGTAGTTGGTGACAGGGTGAGTGGAGCTGGGGTAGGGGGTGAAGCTGGGCAACTAGGATTGTCGGCAACGTTTTCTGGAGGAGATTCAGATGCTATTGCCATGGACACTCCTGGAGAGTCTACTAAACACTCAACTGCTTCGGTGAACCCCTGAACGCATGTTCCTTCACAGGTTCCTGTTCCAGTGCCAATAAAACATGACGATTCTACAGAATTTTCCATATAGACAACGCCGGATACATCAAGGCCGGAACCATCAGGACTTGCGCATTTTGTGGAGTCTACGGATCCGAAATCCATGTAACTGCCGTCGCTTCTATAGGTCGAATCTGAGCTGACAAATGCAGCAACGCCAAAACTGCCTCCAAGGACGCAACTTTGTACAACCTGAATGACACTTCCACAAATGGCAAAGTATGCGGCCTGGTTGAATTTACGACAGGATACGCTGTGTGAGAACCATGTCATTTAGAAAGCACAGGTGCTAGCCGTGTTCCGACTTACACTAAATGCTTCGACCTCTGAAACAGAAAGCTTCAAGACATTCATAGAGCCCCCATCTTCTGCAAAGGCAATGCTGCTCAAGAGATCCGATGGCTACAGTCAAAAAGATGGATTGGCGAGAGAAAAACTCCTGAGGCGACCCAGTCTTGATGGTCATGTAAGAAAGAACGTTCACGAAGTCATTGATAAACTCACACTTGTTCCAACGCTAGTTGTAACCAAGGCACCGGCAACCATCACTGTGGCATCGGAGCCTGCGCTAAAAACGCGCTATCAAAAACTGTGCAAAATGTCCTCAAGCCATAAGAAATAAACCAACATCAAATTACTCTGAGAGATCAAAGACTTACATCAACTCCAGTATTGTTCTTAAAAGTGACGTTTTGGACGGTAACCGAACTATAATCAACGGCAACGATGCCGTTGAAGTTTCCTGATATTTCTTCCTTGTAGGCATCTTCTAGGTCATTGTCACTGATCACCAGTTCAGTTCCTCTCAACCAGCTGTCGTCTACATAAAATGCACTTCCAAGCGCTTTCATTGCCTTGATCGACGCCTCGGAGACGTCAAGGTCACTGGCTTCTAAAGTATGGATCACTCTCTGCCCAGCACATAAAGAGAGCAGTACAATTCATGGTAAGATGCTACGCCCCCTAGTTTCAAAAGCAACTGTGGATTTTGTGGACTTACTCGAATATTGCTGTCCGACACGTCCAACTTGGTTATAGTCGTAGAGCCACCTTTGGAAGTGCGAATGACCGACTCGGCGGTGACGGAATCTGTAACGATTAAGTCTTCCACGTCCAGTTGTCCACCAATATTGTCCAACAATACTCCACCATTTCCATTGGTAATCAATCCTTTGTGGATTTCAACTGTCATGGGAGGCACGCGCTCTTGTTGAGTGGGATTCCATTGATGAACCGCCGTGGATCTGTTGGTAAAACCGGTCCACTCGACATCATAAAAGGCTACAAGGCGACTATCACCAGCAGCAGCAGCATGCGCTTGAATAGCGGCCATGGTAAAGCCCTGGAATGTTATGCCATAAAATTTCACTTCCCTATCCATGGTGTCCTGTGAAATCTCCACCTGTACTGCGCCACCATCCAAGACACAAAGTTCCTCTTTGGCGCCATTGTATCCACACACAATCGAAATTTCATCCAGCAATATTTGCAAGACTTCTTGTTTTATCTGAAATTTGAATCGATTGCAGAGCGGAAAGACATATGGCTTGCGCGGAGCTTCTCCATTGGCAACTCGTTCCAATTCGGTTTGTTGGTCCGCCATAATGTCTACAGTGTGTTTGTATCCAATCTGGTTGGGATCCTCGGGACACGGCACGGCTCGTTCATTGACGTCATTGACATGAAAGATTTGACTTTTATCATCCGCATTGCCACTACTCATATCTTCCAAATGGCGACTCCCCGTCCCCGTAACCTCTTCTTTCTCATTATACCCATCGTGAGCGGCGTCAACTCTCGTACTGATACAACAATGGACGAGACACAGTACTACTACCACGAAGAACGGCGTGTGCCTGGTGAAGCAACAGAGTGTCGATCTTCGTGTTGCGCCACTTCTAGTAGGTGGCATGGTGTTGTTTTCCCTGATGATTAATTCAGCAAACTTTGTGTTCATCAATTCGTCGGGTCCTTCAAGATAGTACTAATAGTAAGTGGAGTTTCTTTTGTACATCGCGAGTGTGAGGTGTTGTACAGCACCATGCCCTAGCTAGTAGCTAGCTAGTAGCTATTCTCAATTCCAAACAGGACCTCACGACTTGATTGTGAACAGCTAGGAAATAACCGTAACCCTTTTTGGTCACTTCTCGAGAACGCCGGTAAAATCGGGAAAGTGTGGGACCGAGTCCCCACTACCTGCCTCCAGGCCTCTCTGGGGCTTACTTTAGCACAAGTGCTTCCAAGGGAGACGTTGGTGGCGCCAAGCAGCAGGTCCTTCGAAAGGCGAAATTTTCTTCTCCTGGTATTCCTTCCTACACAGTGTAAGCCCATGAATGATGGCGCGGGACATTTTTGTCACGCGACTTTCCACCCGTTTTGTGGTAGGAAAGTACTGACATTACTAGTATAGTTGGCTTCTACCTGTTCTTTTGGATTTCTTGCTCCTCCCAGCGTGGCGCAGCTTGGCGAGTAGATGAATAATTATGCCAGCTCGTTCAAATGCTAGCCGCATTGCCAATCCTGAGATTCCGGCGTGTCTGGAGAGCCGGTGGTCAGTAGGGCTGGGCCTTGGAAATATGTGAGTGCCTGTGTATCTTTGCGGGTTTGACGATACTTCAACGATGTACTAAAATGATTCTTTAAATGATTTAGGCTGTGGCTTTGCTTTTACACTCCTAGTAGTTTGCCAACCAAGCCCACAGAATCAATGGCTTGGAAATGAATGGATGAGAAATCGATCGGTCGGTCGTGAAGGTCAACCTAATGACATACCTCCACAGTGTTGGCATCCCTGGAAGGTTCTGCCAGTGATACTTTGCAGCCAGAATTTGCCGCTACCGTTGTTCCTTCCACCCAAATATTTCGATGCTGGTTTTTCAAGTGCCAGGTCTTCCAAGAACGTTTCCTGCGCATGCATTTTTTATCACAAAAAATCTGGGAACATCTGAGAGTAGCGCCATGATCGGATACTGTAGTCTTTACTAATAGATGATTACAGGTCACCCTTTGTTGCATACCATTCGTCCTTGGATGGTTTGGCGATGATTGTGCCTGTTGTCGTTGCGTGATTGCTGTTGTTATTTGTAATTATGATTCTTGCTTGCCGATTGGTTGAAATCATTCAAGAGTGCGGCTATTGTCATTCATGGCGTTGTTGATGATGGTTGTGATGATGATGAAACCTCCACTCCCAATTGTTGCAATTTTTCGTTTCGGTCGGATTTGAGGGTATTGTTTTTGATATACTTTCGTTGGGTGGTCAACCATGCTCCCAGTGGATATTCAGTTCCATCGTCTTGAACGACGACGTATTTAAGTGGTACTTGGACATGTCCATGTTTTTGGGCAAAGGACTGTAAAAGATGGTACATGTGATTCCATTTGGCTTCTTGCTGATTCCATGCTACACCGAGTGCCTCTAATTTCGCTTGACGCGCCGGCACCATTTTTCCGTGTCGATAGGCCGCCCGTTGCGTGGTGAGCCAGGTTCCCAAATTGGTATTATTAGTCTTCATAGTGGTCGTGGTGGTTTTGTAACGCTGTGGAACATGAGCATGTCCCTGCTCTAAAACAAAGGCTTGTAGTTGTTGATACATGACATTCCAATGTAGTTCTTGTAAATCCCATTCGATCCCGGCCATTTCCAATCGTTGTTGTTCTTCGGGATGAAGTTGCTGTCTTTTGTAAAGTCTGCGTTGATCACTGAGCCACATGCCCAATTGCCATCCCTTTTCGACATGGGCTACAGGTATGGCGGTATGTCCTTCTCTCTCCTTGAAGACCATTAATAAATAATACATGTAGACCCAATAGGAACTGCGATCGACAAAGTCTACCTGTTCTGGTTGTTGTTGCTGTGGCTGAATCTCTGACTTGGAGGAGGAGGAAGATGACGTCCTGGATATGGATGGTGATGAGAGGGTATTATTATTGTTGTTATTTGTTGGATCATTCATTGTTGGTTGTATGGCTGAGGGAGACGACAAGGCAGAAGTCACATCACCATGACATTGACGAGAAAATACTGTGATTCTTGTTGTGGGTACAAATGCCAAGGCAAAATCACGGCAACCACACCAAGTTGCTACCACAAGTGTAGAATGAAGCAGTACATAATATAGTGAAATCAAAACCCATGCTTGTGGTGGAAAGATTTTTCGATTATGCCACTTTGTGACACACACAAGACGCCTCCTTCTTCGTTCGTCGTCGTGCACGTTCTTGTTCCTAACAGCTCGTTGTCGTTTGGACGTTGTTGTTGTTGTGCCTCTGGTGGGACATGTGCAGGCACATTGGACGTCGTGAGGATGCCAAGGCTGAAGTCGGCTGACAATCTTGACTACGAAACGGACATTATGAAATTCAGCCGGTAATATATTGGTTGCAGTAGCCTTGCCATTCTTCTTGCCATCCCCTGCGACGTTCTCCTCCTCCTCCTCCTCCTCTTGGATTAGCACATCCGCCATGGCCTTGTTGTTGTAGCTTCGTTCTCCATGCCCGATCCATCATCGAGTGCACTGTAGCCGTCTTGATGGCGGTGGTGATCACTCTCGTCGGCATCGCAGCAAACTTATTGGTGAGCAAAAGTTCCCAACGGATCCTTATAGGGTTAGAGATAACGAAAAGCTGGCTTCTTGCATCAACAAACTGGGGCAGGGGCATGTCAATGTGTTTTGGTTGACTTACAGCTGTCTCTTATACACATCTGACGCTGCCGACGAATAGAGAGGTGTAGATCTCGGTGGTCGCCG
>ENA-ORBV01007312-ORBV01007312.1-microbial-mat-metagenome-genome-assembly--contig:-NODE-7312-length-19024-cov-4.065235_pt1 | contig 19024 bp, 17 predicted proteins | sample MGYA00237777_ERZ505514 | MGnify/ENA primary metagenome ERZ505514 (study PRJEB26160, sample SAMN06269048) | microbial mat metagenome | isolation source: Oligotrophic lake microbial mat | place... | reverse complement strand
GGCAGCGTCAGATGTGTATAAGAGACAGGTACAAACCCTGGAAGTTGATCAGCTATCACGCCTTCGCGGACGAACGTCGGGCGCGGGAGTTCGAGTATTACCTGAAGTCCGGGTCGGGACGTGCATTCGCCCGAAAACGGCTGTGGTAACTACTTAAAGATTCTACCGGGCCAACGCCGAGCCAATCCCCCTCCGGCGCCCTTGTCGCCCAAAATTTTGGCGTGACGCAGATGCCCCGCCAGATGCTAACCTCGGGACTGCCATGGCGAACCTGGAAGACATCGAAAAAGCCGTAACCGAATTGCCGATCGATCAGCTCGCGCGCTTCAGGGCCTGGTTCGAGGAATTCGAGGCGACCCGGTTCGATCAGAAGATCGAGCGTGACGCCTCGGCCGGAAGGCTCGATCGGCTGGCCGAGCAGGCGCTTTCGGATCTCCGGGCCGGCCGCGCCCGCGAACTGTGAGGCATTTCGCCAGTCCGGCATTCTAGCAATCCTACGCAAAACTTCCGGAAGACGTCCGGGCTCTCGCCGACAAGAACTACGCTCTTCTCAAAGACAATCCGTGACATCCGTCTCTTCAGTTGAAGAAGGTGGGCCGTTTCTGGTCGGTTCGCGTTGGTGCGCGCTATCGCGCGCTGGCTTTCGGAGTTGATGAAGGTTTCTTGTGGTTCTGGATCGGTTCGCACGCCGATTACGATGCCATGATCTGATATCGGCCGTTCCCAGTTTCGAGCGGCATGAATGTCCGGGAATAGCCGCATCGGCCTCCTGACGGTGGCGCGCTCCCCGCGAAGAAACCTGGGTCTGTCCCAACGGGATACACTCTAATCAGCGCTGGCGAAGCCGTTGATCAGGCGCCGCTGTGTGATTGCCGAAAACACCACATCGCCATAGAAATCGATGCCTTCGGCATTGGGATGGCCGTCCAACGGCTCGAGATTGTAGACCGGCGGCAAGACCGGCCTGCGCTTGAGGTCGAAGTAAGTGACGATCCTGGTGTCGAAGTCGCGTTCGATCGTGGTCCAGATCCCGGCCGCTGCGCCCGACACCAACGGCCGCCCGGCGGCAAACTCGGGCTGCACCGGCAGGTGTACGAAGACGATCGGCACGCCGAGGCGCCGCAAGGTCTGCCGTTCGGCGCGGTAGCGCGCGTCGCCGGCAAATCCGTCCGCGGTGACGCGGGGCGAGGCTGCGGGAGCAGAAACGCCCGCGAGCCGCCGCCACAGCCAGGCATAAAAGTAGGTGCGATCGACGGCGAACGCATCGGGCCGCAAACCCTTGCGCTTGATTTCGGATTCGACAAACGCCGTCGCCTCGAGCAGCACCGCGTCGCGATCGGCCCCCCTGCGCCGTTCCTCGCACCATTCCGCAGTGGCGCGCGGATCGAGGATGGTTGCATCGCTGGCCCTGTCGGGGTTGTCGAGATCGTCGGGCCGCGCTGCCCAAAGTTCGCGCATGCGCCCGTCGATGACCGCAGCCTTGGTCCATCGTCGTGCGCGCGTGAGATCGTCGGTGATGAAGGCCACGACGATCAGCGCCGGATCGGCTTGTTCGGTCTGCGCAGCGGCCATGCTGACCATCTCCAGCAGTCCATAGCCGCCGCGCGCGAAATTGAGCACCGCCACGCGCCGCCCCGTCGCTTCGCCAAGTCGTTCCTGAAGCTCGTCCGCAATGGTCAGGCCGCCCAGCCGCCAACGACTGAACGAATCGCCGGTCAGCACGACCTTCAGATCGGCGCTGGCGTAATCGGCGAGCGTCGTGGCCCCGCTCAGCCCATCGACATTGGTTTTGTACACGTCTTCAAGACAGCCCACGACCAGCCCGTCGCGGACGATGGCCGCGTCGATCGTGGAGTCGGGCGTGTATTTCTGCCCGAATTGGGCATCGAATTCGGTATTTGCGGCGGGCAAAAGCCACCAGCTCCAGCGGTCGCGAGGGAGCGGGTCATTCGCCGTCAAATAAGCGCGATAGGCCATCTCGGGCAGGATCAGCGAAATGAAGAGCGACAGCGCAACAAGTGCGACGTTCGCCAGTCGACCCGATTTCGGAACGGCCATCGCTCGCTACTCAGGATATCGCCCTCGAATTGCCGCTGCGGTCAGGCGCAATCGCAGTCGACGACGATGTTAATGCCGGACAGCCAGGGTTGGTGTGACAACTCTCTGTCAGGACCCCTCGAGGAAGGGCTATCGCATGTGGCCTACCCTTCGAGACGCGGTCCCGCGGACCGCTCCTCAGGGTGAGGTGATTATGACTTTAGGTCTATCTCGCGAATAGACCTCATGCTGAGGAGGCTGCAAAGCAGCCGTCTCGAAGCATGGGCTACAGCACTGTTGATCCCACCCTTCGAGACGGCGCTACGCGCCTCCTCAGGGTGAGGTGAGTTTGTATGAACCGTAAAGACTCTAGTGGCTGGCACGAGGGGCTCGGCTCCGGTTGACAGCCCTACCGGGCCAACACTCCGGCCAGCTTCGCGGCCAGATCGTCTGTCGAGAAGGGTTTGCTGACGCGCGGGGCGGTTTCCAGGTCCGCGGTGGCGAGCTTGAAGTGGCCATAGCCGGTGACGACAATGAAAGGTATCGAACGCGCAACGAGTTCGGCGGCGATCGGCGCGCTGCTCTTCCCGCCAAGATTTGCGTCGAGGAGAGCGCAGTCGGGCGCTTCGCTTCCGATCAGCGCGATCGCGGCGTCGATGGTCGGCACCGGCCCCACGACTGCGTAGCCCAGGCTCTCGAGCGTGAACGAGATGTGCTGGGCCACCAGAAATTCATCCTCGACGACGAGAATGCGAACGCCGGGGCAGCTCGACCCGCTGGCCAAAGCTTTCATGCGCCTTCTGCCAACCGAAAAGGCGGCCCGGGCGCGGGGTCCGCGTCCTCTATGAGAAAGTCGATGGCCGCGCGGAGACCTTCGGGCGGATATTCGAGAATCGCGTTGCCGCCCAGCTCATAGCGGACGCCTTGTTGAATGAAGCGCGTGCCCTGGCCAAGCCGCTGGGGAGGGCTCACGGCGGGGCCGCCACTTTCGATCCAGGTCAGCGAGACCCGCTTTGCTTTTCCAGCCGCCTCCTCCCGCCAGTCGATCGTGATCTTGCCCCCCTGCGTCGACAACGCACCATATTTGACGGCGTTTGTCGCCAGCTCGTGCAGCATCATGGTGATCGACTGACTCGCGGCGTGGCCAAGGTGGACCGTGGGAGCGTCGCCGATCACGATCCGGCCGTTCGACTGGAAAGGCTCGAGCGCCTGATCGACGACGACGGAGAGCGCGACGTCCTTGAGCCCGCCCTTCAGCACCAGGTCGTGCCCCCGTGCCAGCGCCTGGACCCGCCCGAGGAAAGCCTCGCGGAATCCATCAAGCGAGTTGCTGCTGCGCAGCGTCTGCGTCGCCAGCGACTGGATGACGGCGAGCGAGTTCTTGACGCGGTGGCTGAGCTCGCCGACGAGCATCTCATTGTGGCGCTCGGCCTCGCGCCGGTGGGTGATGTCCTGCTTGGTCAACAGGATGAGTTCGGCGCGGCCGCCGTCTGCGGCGATCCGACGGGCATTGACCGAAATCGTGCGCTCGCCCAGCGCTGAAAAAAAGTGATGCACCTCGAAATCGTTGACCTGACCTTGCTCCGGCAGCAGCTTTTCAAGCAGCCTGCGAAGCTCGGGTGTGTCCCACTGGCGATCGGCCATTTCAAAGAACTTGCGACCCTCTGCGTCGGACGGGCTGATTGCAAACATCTTGTAGAAGGCGGGATTCGCCGACACCACACGCAGCTCGCTGTCCAGCACCAGCAGCGGGTCGCGCACGGTCTCCACGATCGCCTTCGCATAGCTGAGCGCCCTCGCGATCTCGTCCCGCGTCTTCTTGAGCTGGGTGATCTCGACGAAGCTTGCGACCGCGCCGGCGATGCGATTGCCGCGGGTGCGGTAGGGCTGGATGCGAAGCAGGAAGCTCTTGCCGTCGTGGGCCAGCACTTCCTTTTCCGACATGCTCAACTTCGTGATCGCCGCGTTTGCGCTGCCGACCAGGTCGCCATTCGTGAATTTCTGCGCGAGATTGGTGATCGGCCGGCCGATGTCGGTGTCGATCACGTCGAACAATGCCGTTGCCGCCGGGGTGAACCATTTGATGCGCAGCCGCTCGTCGAGGAAGATCGTCGCGATGTCGGTGCCGGCGAGCAGGTTCCGAAGGTCGTCACCAACCTCGTCGAGCTCCTCCACCTTGCGCTCGAGCTGGGAGTTGACCGCATTCAGTTCCTCGTTGAGCGATTGCAGCTCTTCCTTCGAGGATTCGAGCTCTTCGTTGGTCGCCTGGAGCTCCTCGTTGACGCTGGTCGCCTCCTCGTTCGCGGCCTTCAGCTCCTCGTTCGCCGTCTCATATTCCTCGGCGGTCGCCTGAATCTCGTCGCGCGCCTCTTTCAGCTCGCTCTCATAGTCGCGTTCGGGTTCGCGCTTCGCATTCTTCCGATTGCCGCGTGCCGCCGGCCGGGCATCGGCGTTCGACTCGTCCCTGAAGCTCACCAGCAACAGGCCCTCGCCATCCCCGTGGCCGTCGAGCGGGGACACCGACACCTCGACCGCCCCGGTCCGCGGGCGGGTGGCGCTGAAGGTGGCGTGTCCGCCGCTCTCGATGGCCTTCTTCACCGCGCGGCGTATCGTCAGCCCCAACCCGTCGCGGGCCATCGCCATCAGGTCGAGCGTCGGCGCGCCCGCCGGCAGCGTCAGATAGGCGCTCGTTGCCCCGTGGAAATGGTGGATGCGGTAGTGCCGGTCGATCACCACCGAGGCCGGGGCGAAACGTTCGGCGAGGGCGTTGACCGTGATGTCGGCCAACTTTGACGTGGGGAGCTTTTTCACAGGCTGCGTGGCCGGCGGCCAGGTGGGAAAATCGATCGCCGGGCCGCGCGCTCCGCCAATCCTCCGGTAGATTCGCCAGCGCTTCGATATCGTCGCGAACAGATGATCGCGCCGCCCGACCGATTCGGCATTGCCCAGGAAAAGATAGCCGCCTTCCCGGAGCGCGAAATGCGCCAGCGACAGCACGCGCTCCTGCGCGTCGGTTTCGAGGTAGATGAGCAGGTTGCGGCAACTGACCAGGTCCATCTTCGAATAGGGCGGGTCGGTGAGCAGGTTTTGCGGCGCGAACACCACGCTTTCGCGGATCTCGGGCTTGACGCGATAGCTTTCGCCGATTTTCTCGAAAAAGCGCTCGAGCCGTTCGGGCGACAGGCTTTCGACCATGCTCCCCGGATAGAGCCCCTTGCGCGCGGCGGCGAGATTGTTGTCGGCGAGGTCGGTGGCGAAAATCTTGACGCCGAGCTTCTTCTCCGCGGTTTCGGCGCGCTCCGCGAGGATCATGGCGATCGTGTAGGCTTCCTCGCCTGTCGAGCAGGCCGGCACCCAGGCGCGGATCATTTGGTCGTCTTCGGCTTTCGCGACGAGCGGCCCGATCACCTCGCTGTCGAGCGCATCCCACGCCTCGGGATCGCGGAAGAAGCCGGTGACGTTGATCATCATGTCCCGGGCGAGCGCGGTGAGCTCGGCGGGATCGCCACGAAGCCTGTCCAGGTAGCCGTCGAGCGATTCGATGCCGGCGAGGCCCATGCGCCGATGCGTGCGGCGGGTCAGGGTATTGGACTTGTAGTGGCGAAAGTCGTGCCCCGTGCGGGCGCGGATAAGCGTCACCACGTCGCCGAAATGAGATTCGGATTCTTCGGCGACCCCCTCGGGGGCCTCGCTGCCATCGACATAGGGGTGGCGCGCATAGTGGATCAGCGCGTCGGGCATATCGGCAGGGGCGAGCACATAATCGACGGCGCCCGACGCGATCGCATGGCTTGGCATGCTGTCGAACTTCGCGGTCTCCGGATCCTGCGCAATGCACATCCCGCCCGCCAGCTTGATGTCCTGGATACCGGCGGTGCCGTTGCTTCCAGCGCCGCTCAGGAGGATGGCGATGGCCTTCGTCTTCTGGTCCGTGGCGAGGGCGGTGAAGAAGCGGTCGATCGGGTGACGCTGGCCGCGCGGTTCGGCCGGCTCGCTCAGCCGTAGAACGCCGTCCTCGATCAGCAATGTCTGCGCCGGGATGATGACGTAAACGTGGTTGGGCTCGACCTTCATTCCGTCGGCGATCGCGACGACCGGCATGCTGGTCTGCCTGCCGAGCAGTTCGGCGAGCAGGCTCTTCCGGGTCGGTTCGAGATGCTGGACGATGACGAAGCCCATGCCGCTGTCGGGCGGCATCGCGTTCAGGAACTCGGTCGCGACTTCGAGGCCGCCAGCCGACGCGCCGATGCCGACGATCGGGAACGGCCCGCCCTCGCCCTCATCGGGGTTCACGGCGCGCGCATCCGCCGCCACGGGGCGCTGGCGGCGGGGAGTGGCTTTCTTGCGGTCGGGCTTTGTCAGGGCGATATTCCCTTTGAATCGCGAGACATGACCCTATCACCCCCCTCCCCCGGTCGAGAAGCCATTGCTTTCGAGGAGTGAAGGCCGCCCCGTCGGGTGCGGTTAAGCCCTTCTTGGTCGGGAGCAAAAGCGGGGTCACAATACCCCCGCGTAGAGCGTTCGAGAAAGAAGACCGACCGATGCCCGATACAGCAACCCTGCCTGCAACCGCCGCCCTGAAAGCCGAACATTTCGACGTCCTGATCGTGGGCGCCGGCATTTCCGGCGTCGGCGGCGCCTATCACCTCGCCAAGCAGCTTCCCGGCACGAGCTTCGTCGTCCTCGAGACGCAGGGAAGCTTCGGCGGCACCTGGCTCACCCACCGCTATCCCGGCATCCGCTCGGACAGCGACCTCTATACCTTCGGCTACCGCTTCAAGCCCTGGACCAGCGCGCCGATCGCGACGGCCGTCGAGATCCTGACTTACATGGGCGAAGTCATCGACGAGAACGACCTCGGCCGGCACATCCGCTATGGCCACAGGATTTCCTCGGCGCGCTGGTCGAGCCAGGAGAATCGCTGGACGATCGAGGCCACGCGCACCGACACCGGCCAGGCCGTCCGGTTCACGGCGAACTTCCTCTGGATGTGCCAGGGCTACTACCGGCACTCCGAAGGTTTCACGCCCGAGTGGGAGGGCATGGAGGCCTTCAAGGGCCGGATCGTCCATCCGCAGACCTGGCCGGAGGACCTCGACTACGCTGGCAAGAAAGTCGTCGTCATCGGTTCGGGCGCGACCGCGGCGACGCTCGTGCCGGCAATCGCGGACAAGTGCGAGCACGTCACGTTGCTGCAGCGCTCGCCGACCTATTTCATTCCCGCCCGCAATGCCAACGACCTCGCCGACACGCTGCGCCAGTTGCAGATCGACGAGAGCTGGATCCACGAGATCGTGCGCCGCAAGATCCTGCATGATCAGGCGGTTTTTACACGCCGCGCCTTCGAGGAACCCGACGTCGTGACCAAGGAGCTGCTGGGCGGCGTGCGTGCCCATCTCGGGCCCGACTACGACGTGGCGGCGCACTTCACGCCGACCTATCGGCCGTGGCGGCAGCGCATTGCCTATGTTCCCGACGGCGATCTCTTCAAGAGCATCCGCGCCGGCCATGCCTCGGTGGTCACCGACGAGATCGAGACATTCACAGAGACCGGCATTCGCCTGAAGTCCGGCAAGGAACTGGAAGCCGACATCGTCGTCACGGCCACGGGCTTCCATCTCAATGTTCTGGGCGACATCGACTTCGTCATCGACGGCAAGCCGCTCGACTTCGCCGACACGGTGACCTACCGCGGCATGATGTTCACCGGCGTGCCCAACATGGTGTGGGTGTTCGGCTACTTTCGCGCAAGCTGGACCTTGCGCGCCGATCTGGTCGCCGATTTCGTCTGCCGTCTGCTCGGGCACATGAAGGACAAGCAGGCGAAGAAAGTGGCCGTGGCACTCCGGCCCGAGGACAAGGACATGCCCCTGCTGCCGTGGATCGACCCGGCTAACTTCAATCCGGGCTATCTCATGCGCGGCATGCACCTGCTGCCCAAGCGCGGCGATAAGCCCGAGTGGCAGCACACCCAGGACTATTGGAACGAGAAGGACCAGTGGCCGGCGATCGATCTCGACGACCGGACATTCGTCTATGGCTGAGGCCCCCGAGGAGAAAATCATGACTGCCCTTGCCGCCAAACCCCGCCGGCTCGGCGGCAGCGATCTCACGGTCTTCCCCATCGGGCTCGGCCTGATGTCTTTCTCCGGCGCCTACGGCAAGAGCGACGACGCCGAGGCGATCCGTGTCATCCATCACGCGCTCGATCGCGGCGTCACGCTGCTCGACAGTTCCGACATGTACGGCTGGGGCCACAACGAGAGCCTGCTGGGCAAGGCGCTGGCGGGCAGCCGTCGCAGCCAGGCGATCCTCGCCACCAAGTTCGGCCAGACGCAGAACGGTGTCGATGGCCGGCCGGACTACGTGAAGGCTGCCTGCGAGGCGAGCCTCAAGCGGCTGGGCGTCGAGGTGATCGATCTCTACTACCAGCATCGCGTCGATCCCTCGGTGGCGATCGAGGAAACGGTCGGCGCCATGGCGGATCTGGTGAAGGCGGGCAAGGTGAGGGCGCTGGGGTTGAGCGAGGCGCGGCCCGAGACCATCCGCCGGGCGCACGGGGTCCATCCGATCGCCGCGGTGCAGAGCGAATATTCCCTGCTCTTTCGTGTCGACGCCGAGGAGACGCTCGAGACCACGCGCGCGCTCGGCATCTCGTTCGTGGCCTATTCACCGCTCGGCCGCAGCCTGCTGACCGGCGCGGTGCGCCAGGCCGCCGACATTCCCGAGGGCGACGGCCGCGGCCGGCATCCGCGCTTCGCCGCCGACAATCTCGCCAGCAACCTGGCGAAGGTCGCGGCGATCGAGGCGGTGGTACAGGCCAAGGGCTGCAAGCCGGGGCAGGTGGCGCTCGCCTGGCTGCTGGCGCAGGGGGACGACATCGTTCCCATTCCGGGCACCAAGCGCGCGGAGCGCGTCGACGAGAATCTGGCGGCGCTCGGCGTCGGCCTAATGGCCGAGGAGGTGGCGCAGCTTTCGGCCGCCCTGCCGCCCGGCGCGGCGGCGGGTACGCGTTATCCTGAGGCGGCGATGAAAGCCGTGTATCTCTAGCGACGCTTTTCAGGAGGAAATCACATGTACAAGCACATTCTCATCCCCATCGACGGCACCGTCCTGTCGGACTCCGCGATGGACAAGGGTCTGGCGTTCGCCCGGGAGATCGGCGCCAGGGTCACCGTGCTGATGACCACCGAACCCGCACCCATCGTGATGATGGCGATGGTGCAACTCACCGAGCAGCAAAACCGCTATCACCAGCATGCCGTGGATCAGGCGGCGCGACATCTCGGCGAGGCCCTCGCCAAGGCCAAGGCGGCCGGCGTGCCGTGCGAGACCGTCCAGGTCGACCACGACCATCCCTACCAGGCGATCATCGAGACGGCGGCGAGCCGGGGCTGCGACCTGATCGCCATGGCGTCGCACGGACGGCGGGGCATCTCGGCCCTGGTGCTCGGCAGCGAGACCACGAAAGTGCTGACCCACAGCACGACGCCGGTACTTGTCTACCGCTGACACGCGGTACGGCAACTTTCGCCTCTCTCGGACGTAGTCACTACCGTACTGCTGCTCCTGGGAGAGATCGATGCGCCTGGTCCGTGTGCCCGTTGCCGCCGCGGTCCTCGCCAGCCTCCTGGCTCTGCCCGCCGTCGCTCAGCAACAGGATTCCGTTCAGGCGGCGCGCTCCATCGAGCTGTTCCGCGAGGCAGGCAAGGTCCTGCAGCATCCGCGCTGTCTCAACTGCCATCCCGCCGGCGATCGTCCCAGCCAGACCGACACGATGCGACCGCACAATCCGAGGGTGGTGCGCGGACCGGACGGTCATGGCGTGGCGGGACTGCCGTGCAGTTCCTGCCATCAGGTCGCGAACTACGATCCTGCCCGCGTCCCTGGCCATCCGAAATGGCATCTCGCGCCCGTGTCGATGGCCTGGCAGGGCCGCTCGCTGGGCGAGATCTGCCGGCAGATCAAGGACCCTTCGCGCAACGGCGGCCTCGATATGCCGGCCCTCCTGCGCCACATGAGCGAGGACACGCTGGTCGGCTGGGCGTGGACGCCCGGCGTCGGACGCACGCCGGCGCCCGGCACGCAGGCCTCTTTTGGCGCCGTGATGCGTGCCTGGGCGGAAACCGGTGCATACTGCCCACCGGACTAGCCTGCAGGGAGCGACGAGAAAATGAAGCGCATCGAACGCCGGACACTCATCGGCGCCGGGTTGGGCGCGGGCTTGGCTGCGGCACTCGCCGGCAGGGCCGCCTCCGCCCAGACCTTTCCCGCCAAGCAGATTCGCTGGATCATTCCCTTCGCGCCCGGCGGCAACTACGACGTCACCTCGCGCATCGTGGCCGAGCCGATGGGACGCCAGCTCGGCCAGAGCATCCTGATCGACAACAAGCCGGGCGCGGGCGGCGTGGTCGGCCTCGAGCTTGCCTACAACGCGCCGGCCGACGGCTACACTCTCGTCATGGCGAGCTTCACCGTGGGCTACGTGGCGCCGATCTTTGCCGGCAAGAAGGAAATGCTGTCCCAGTTCGCGCCGGTCAGCATCCTCACCACCGTGCCGACCCTGGTGGTGGTGCGGGCCGACAGCCGCTTCACCGACATGAAGAGCCTGCTGGCCGAAGCAAAGGCCAAGCCCGGCACGGTCAGCATCGGCCACTCCGGCAACGGCACCACCAACCACGTCTCCATCCTGCGCCTGCAGCTCAACGACAATCTCAAGTTCAACATCATCCCCTATCGCGGCTCGGGCCCCGGCATCGCCGATCTGCTGGCGGGCAATGTCGACAGCTTTGCCGACCAGCTCACCAGCTCGATGCCGCACATCAAGTCCGGCAAGCTCCGGCCGCTTGCGAGCTTCGGGCTGGAGCGCATCCCCGAGCTGCCCGACGTGCCGACCATGGGCGACCTCGGCATAAAACCGTTCGACGGCGCCACGACGGCGGGCGTGTTCGCTCATATCGACACGCCCAAGGCGGTGATTGCCCGCCTGAACGAAGGCGTCGTGGCGGGTCTCAAGGACGAGACGGCGAACAAGCGGCTGCGCGAACTGGGCGCCATCGTCCGGCCCTCGACTCCCGAGCAGTTCACGGCAGCCCTCAAGGCCGATGAAGCAAACGTGTCCGAGTTGTTGAGGCTGGGCCTGTTGAAGCCCGAGTAGGCCGGTCCCATATTTGTTTCATGATGAAACACCGACCCAAGATTTTCGCAACGATCGTGGCCCTTCTTGCCGCGGCCGTATTGGCGGGCTGCACGACGGGCACTCCCCAGGACGGCAGGTATCAGACGCACGGCGGCGGCTGGGACAACTTCCGCGGCTGAGACCGCGTCGTCGCTCTAGGCGGTCTTCATGACCGCCCAGAGATCCGCCTTGCGTTCGAAGCCGATGCCCGGCGAGTCGGGCAGCGCCACGCGACCGTCGACGACCGGGCAGTCGTCGGCGAAGCCGCCGAACGGCGCGAACACCTGAGGATAGGATTCGTTGCCGCCGCATTGCAGGCCGACGGCGATGTTGAGCGCGAACTGGTGGCCGCCGTGCGGCACGCAGCGCCTGGGCGACCAGCCATGCGCCTTCAGCATCTCGAGCGTGCGCAGGTACTCGACCAGGCCGTAGCTGAGCGCCGGGTCGTATTGCAGGATGTCGCGATCGGGCCTGAGGCCGCCATGGCGCACCAGGTTGCGGGCGTCCTGCATCGAGAACAGGTTCTCGCCGGTGGCGAGCGGCGGCGCGTACTCGGTGGCGAGTGCGGCGTGCGCCAGATAGTCGAGGGGATCGAGCGGCTCCTCGTACCAGCGCAGCCCATAGCCCTGGATCGCCTTGCCGAATTCGATGGCGGTGATGAGGTCGAACTTGCCGTTGACGTCGACCGCGAGACGCTCGCCTGCGCCCACGATCTTCAGCACCGCCTCGATGCGCTTGATATCTTCGGCGAGCGGCACGCCGCCCACCTTCATCTTCACGCAGGAGTAACCCAGCTCGAGGTAGCCCTTCATCTCGTCCTGCAGGGCTTCCAGATCCTTGCCGGGGTAGTAGTAGCCGCCGGCGGCATAGACCCAGGCCTTGTCGTCGTGGACGCCGCCATTGTAGCGATCGGCCAAAAGCTTCCACAGCGGCACGCGCTTGGCCTTGGCCAGCGCATCCCACAGCGCCATGTCGAGCACGCCCACGGCCACCGAGCGTTCGCCGTGACCGCCGGGCTTTTCGTTGGCCATCATGGCGGCCCAGCACTTCGCCGGGTCGATGAATCCTTCGCTGTCGAGCAAGGCGTCGGACTTGACGGCCTTCAGGCGCGGGATGAACCGCTCGCCTAAAAGTCCGTGCTGGGCATAGCGGCCGTTGGAGTTGAAGCCGTAGCCTACAACCGGCTTGCCGTCGACGATGCGGTCGGTCTCGACTGCCACCACGCTCGCCGTCATCTGGCTGAAGTCGATATAGGCGTTGGCGATGTTGGAACGGATCGGCGAGACGATGTCGCGGATGGCCGTGATGCGCATGGTCGGGACCTCAGGCGTAGACGTTGCGACGGTTTTGCCGCGTCAGCAGCCAGAATGCCACCGCGCCGTTCATCACGTTCCAGGCGATGCCGTTGATGAAGGCGGCCCGGTAGGAGCCGGTCATGTCGAACAGCACGCCGCCCATCCAGCCACCCAGCGCCATGCCGATCAGGGTCGACGATATGGCGAGGCTGACGCGGAAGCCCGCCTCCTTGGGCGGGAAGTACTCGCGCACGATGATGGCATAGGACGGCACGATGCCGCCCTGGAACAGCCCGAACAGCGCCGACGCCAGGTAGAGCGAATTCAGCGAGTCGTCGATCATGTAGACGACGAGGGCGATGCACTGAAGGGTCGAGCCCAGCAGAAGGGTTTTTACGCCGCCGACCTTGTCGGCGATCCAGCCCGAGGCAATGCGGCTCACGATGCCGAAGCCCAGCATCAGCGACAGCATGGTGGCGCCGCGCGCGGTGCCGTAACCGAGATCGGCGCAGTAGGCGACGATATGGACCTGGGGCATCGACATGGCGACGCAGCAGCCGATGCCGGCCACGACGAGGACCGCCTGCAGGGCATTGGGCGATAGCCCGAGCGACCGTGGCGAGTAGGGCGCGACACTTGCCGTGCTCTCACCGCTCGCCGTGTGATGCTGTGGCGGTTTGCGACGAAGCGTCAGGGCCAACGGCACCATGGTCACCAGACAGAGAGCGGCGGCGACCCAATAGGTGCCGCGCCAGCCATGGTCGCGAATGAGCAGCTCGATGATCGGCGGCCAGATGGCGCCGGCGAGGTAGTTGCCAGACGCTGCGATGGCGACGGCCATGCCGCGACGCTTCTCGAACCAGTGCGAGATATCGGCGACCAGCGGGGCAAAGGTTGCCGCCGCGCCGAAGCCGATCAGGGCCTGCGCGGCAGCGACCAGCGTGAGCGAGGGCGCGGTTGACGCGAGCGCGAAGCCCGCCGCGAGGCCGATCGCGCTCAGGATTGCCGTGACGACGATGCCGCGCCTGTCGACCACGTATCCCCAGGTGACGCCGCCTGCGAAGAAGCCCAGCGTGTTCATGGTGTAGGCGAAGGAGATATCGGCACGGCTGACGCCGAGATCGTGCTGGAGCGCGGGCAGGGCCACCACCAGGCACCACATGCCGATGCCGCCCACGGTGCTCAGCGTCACGCTGGCGACCAGACGCCACCACGAATAACGCGAATCTACGCCGGACCCGGCTACGCTAGGCATGGGATCGATCAGCCGCCGGCCGCGCCCTGGGTGTTCACGTAGAGCGCGTAAAGCGAGTGGCTGGCCGTCATGAACAAGCGGTTACGGTGCCGGCCGCCGAAGCACAGGTTGGCGCAGCGCTCCGGCAAATCGATATGGCCGATCGGCTTGCCGTCCTTGTTGAAGATGCGCACGCCGTCGAGCTCGGCCTTGCCCATGCCCCAGCCGCACCACAGATTGCCGTCGACATCGACGCGGAAGCCGTCGGGCGAGCCGCCCGGCCCGGCATCGATCAGCACCTTGCCGCCGCTCATCTTCAGGCCGTCGGCCGAGACGTCATAGCTCACGATCGTGCGGTGCGGCTCGGCGCGTGAGGCCACGACATAGAGCTTCTTCTCGTCGGGCGAGAAGGCGAGGCCATTGGGGCCGGGAATTTCGTCGGCCATCATCGTGAGCTTGCCGGTCGCCGGATCGAGGCGATAGACGGCGGGCTTGTTCTCGCTCGGCGCCTTGTGGCCCTCGTAGTAGCCCAGGATGCCGAACGTCGGATCGCTGAACCACACCGAGCCGTCGGACTTCACGACGACGTCGTTGGGCGAGTTGAGCGGCTTGCCGTCGTAGGAATCGGCCAGCACCGTGATGGCGCCGTCATACTCGAAACGCACGACGCGCCTGGCATCGTGCTCGCAGGCGATCAGCCGGCCGCGGCGGTCCCGGGTGTGCCCGTTGGCGTTGTTGGACGGCTTGCGGAACACCGAGACCGCGCCGCTCTCCTCGTCCCAGCGCAGCACGCGGTTGTTCGGGATGTCGCTCCACAGCAGATAGCGCCCGTCGCCGAAATAGACCGGCCCTTCGGCCCAGCGGCAGCCGGTGTAGAGCCGTTCGACCGACGCCAGGGCCAGGCGATACTGGCCGAAGGACGGATCGAGCACGCGCACCGCCGGATCGGGGTAGCGCTCATTGGGTTGCCACATCGTCGTTTCCTCGTTGATTCTTCGTTCATTCGTTGGAGCGGATGCTACAGGTCCGCCGTCTTTCGCGCTCGTCGTTCTCGTCATGGCTGCCGGGACCGTTGGACACGACCTCACGTCGGTCCGGCGGTTGCCTTGCAGCCTTCAACTTGCTGATTTTCCTGCCGAATGTCCTGTCGGGCCGCCTCGTCCCGTTGGACACCAAACGGCACTTTTAAAGTCGTCCGGTTCCGGTCGTCGTCTCGAAGGTCAGTGTCGTCCCGAACGAAGTAAGGGACCTTTCGTGTGGCTTGATAAGGTCGCTCGCTTCGCTCCAGGGCGGGGGTTACCCCGCCCGAGATGACAGCATTGGCGGTATAGATATCATACGATCCCATCTCGTCCTCGAAACGGCTATTTCCTACTATATAGGAAACAGCCTGTCAAGCGAATGCCCACTTGCTGCCTTCACTTTTCGTCGTCGAGCGACAGATGTCGTTGCAGGTCCATGGAATCGTGGAGAATACGAACGATCTCGATCCGCATCTCTCCGTCGATATGGAAGAGGACAAGGTGACGAGCACGATTCCGCTCCCGGGCGGCATGCAGGGAATGCAGGCCCTTGGCGATGTCGGGACGAGGTCTTGCCCCTGCAATGGAAGGGCCTGCGCGCAGACTTGCGATGGCGCTTCGCAAGATGCCTTTGTAAAGGTCGGCCTGTTCTTCCCCGAACCGGTCGGCGGTCCACAATAGAATGCCCTCGAAGTCGGCTTCGGCTGCGTTCGACAGCCTTACTTTCCACAGATGGCTTGCCGATGTCACTTCCGCTTCTGACCGGCACGGTGCCGGCCAATCGCCTTGTCGGCGATCTTACCGAGATGGGCGTCCAGGTCGGCGAAGGACTCGAACTCTTTGTAGCGGCCGTTGTCCAGATCGTTGATCCCGACCTGGACGGCGTCGCGTAGGGCTTTCAGGCGCGCGACGTCCTCGGCTTCGCGCGATTCGACCAGGCGAAGCCCCTCGCGCAGGACTTCGCTGGCATTCTGATAGCGACCAGACTCCACCAGTCTTTCGACCAGATCGGCCTGGTGGTCGGTCAGGACCACATTGCGCGTCGGCATGGGACGCCCCCTTTTACAGATTGGCATAATATGCCAACCGCCAACACGGCTTACAAGGGCGAGATCAGTCGTCCCCCTCAACCCCATACGCCGCCTTCGCCTGTTCCTTGCTGACCAACCCCAGCCGCACGTCTCGTTCGACTTTGGCGCGGTCGCGCTTGGCCGGGTCGCCGAAGCCACCGCCGCCCGGCATCTCGACCACCAGCCGTTCGCCGGCCGGGATGGTCTGGAAGCCCTTGGCCCGCAGCTCCTGGCCCGAGGCGAGCGAGAGGCGGCCATTGCCGCCCGGCTTGCCGCCATCGCGGCCGCGGGCGGGATGCTTTACCCGCTCGAAGGTGGCGAAGATGCCGAACGGCGCGCCCTCGCGATGTTCGACCTCCATCACCTGGCCGAGGCCGCCGCGGTGCTGGCCGGCGCCGCCGGAGTCCTGGCGGTATTCCTTCTTCCACACCACGACCGGCGCGATGGTCTCGGTGATCTCGACCGGCACGTTGCGCACGCCCGAGGGAAAGGGCGTGGCCGAGAGCCCATCGAGCGTTGGCCGGGCGCCGGTGCCACCGGAATGGAAGGTCGTCACCATGAACGGCCGGCTGTTGCCGATGGTACCGGTCATGCCGTGGCCGGCGCCGAGCTTCAGGTTCCAGAGATTGGAGGTGCCCTCGGCCGGCACCTGGCCCGGGATCACCTGGTGGAGCGCGTCGAAGCAGACGTCGGGCAGCATGTGGCCGATCGTGCTGCGCGCGTTCACCGCGGCGGGAAACAGCGCATTGACGATGGTGTTTTCCGGTGCCGTCACCAGGATCGAATCGAGCGTGCCGGCATTGTTGGGAATGGTCGGCGCCACGACGCATTTGATGCCGAAGGCGGTGTAGGCCTCGGTGTAGCACATCGGCGAATTGATGCCGTAGATCGACGAGCCCGAGGTGCCGGCATAGTCGACGGCGATGTGGTCGGCGTGGATGCTGACGGCGGCATGCAGGTCGATCGGCGCATCGTAGCCGTCGATCCGCATATGGCCCTTCCAGGTGCCACGCGGCAACTTGGAGATGGCGGCCACCATGCCAGCGCGGCTTTTCTCGATGATGTGGGTACCGAGTTCGTCGAGCGAGGAGATGCCGTGCTCGGCCATCATGTTGGAGAGCCGCCGTTCGCCGATGCCGTTGCAGCCGATCAGGGCGTGGATATCGCCCTCGACCTGCACTGGCTCGCGCACGTTGGCGCGCACGATGCGCATCACATTCTCGTCGATCGTGCCCTCGCGCATCAATTGAAGCAGCGGCAGGAACAAGCCCTCGTGGAACACCTGCCGGCCGTCGGGCGACTGGCCGAGGCCGCCGATGTCGACCACATGCGTGGTGCAGGAGAACAGCGCCACCAGTCTGCCGTCGTGGAAGGCGGGCGAGGTGACGACGATGTCGTAGAGATGGCCGGTGCCCTTCCACGGATCGTTGGTGATGTAGGCGTCGCCCGGCTTCATGGTCTCGACCGGGAACTCGCGAATGAAGTGGATGACGCTCCGCGCCATCGAATTCACATGGCCCGGCGTGCCGGTGACGGCCTGTGCCAGCATCTGGCCTTTGAGATCGAACACGCCGGCCGAGATGTCGCCGGCCTCGCGGGCGCTGGTCGAGAAGGCGGTGCGTACCAGGGCGCGCGCTTGTTCCTCGACCACCGACAGCAGCCGGTTCCACATCACTTGCAGACGGATATCACCCACTGAGGAGTTCGGGGGCGTGCTCATGCGATGTCCTCCAGGACGATCTGGCCTACGGCATTGATGCGGGCGCTAAAACCCTGCGGCACAACGGTTGTGGTGCCATCCTCGACGATCAGTGCCGGACCGTCGAGCGACATGCCGGGCTTGAGTGCGTTGCGCTCGTGGATCGCGGCCTTTTCGTGCCGGCCGCTCGGCGGATCCAGCACCTCGCGATGGCCGCTCGGAGCCGGCGCCGCGATCCTGGCCGGATCCTTCACGGGCTTGGGCAGCGGCCGCGCGGTGGCGATCGAGAGCGTCCAGGTCAGCGCCTCGACCTCGAGCTTGGGGATGGCACGGCCGAACACCATTTCATAGGTCGCCTCGAAGCGGCGCCGCAGGTTGGGCGCGGCATCGGCTGCGAAGGCGCTGTTGGGCAGCGGCACCGCGATCTCGTGGCCCTGCCCGCGGTAACGCTTGAAAGCATGGCGCGATTCGACCAGCTCCTCGCCGGGCGCCGCCGGCCGCACCACGGCCTCGGCCTCGGCGCGCATGGCGGCGAACAGCTCGTTCAGCAACTTGGCGTCGAACATGTCGAGCCTGACGTGGCGCGTGCGCACGACCTCGTAGGCGATCGGCGCGCGGAGGAAGCCGAAGGCGGAACCGACACCGGCACCGACCGGCACGACGACCTTCATCATCCCGAGCTTGCGCGCGAGGCGGGCGGCGTGCAGGGGCGCCGCGCCGCCGAAGGCGATCAGCGTGCGCTCGGCCGTGTCCTTGCCGTTCTCGACGGCATGCACGCGGGCCGCACTCGCCATGGTCTCGTCGACGATTTCTGCGACGCCTGCCGCCGCGCCCTGGGCATCGGTTTTCAGCGCGCCCGCCAATGCCTGCAGGGCGGCCTTGGCCTTCTCCACGCTCTTGTCCGCCTCGCGCGCCCCGTCAATGAACTTGAAGTAGCCGCAGAAGTTGGCCTTCTCCTTGTCCGGCACGTAGTCACTGGTGGATTCACGGCAGCCGTTGTGCGCGCCGGGGTCATAGAGCTGGCAGTTCTTGCAGACGTGCAGGTCCGCCGCGCAGTGCGGGCAGGATTCACGGAAGCCCATCTTGACGTCAAAGACGAGCTCTCCGTTGCACTTGTAGCAAAAGAACTTGGGGTCCGGGGTCACGTTGAACATGCGCGTCTGATAGCCACGGGGCGCCCTGCGCACAAGATTCAAATCAGCCCGGCGCGGTCTCTGCCACGGCCCACGCCAGGTAGCTGGGAAGCACCGCCTCCGACGACAGCACCACAACCTCCGGAACCGTGTTGGGATGGATCTGCGGGATGCGCGCCACCAGCGCATCAATGCGGGACGCCTGCGTTTTCATGATCAGCAGCACCTCCTCCTCTTCCGCCACCCTGCCCTGCCAGCGGTACACACTCTGGACGGGCGTGATGTTCACGCAGGCCGCAAGCCGCTCGCTCACCAGGGTGCGCGCAATGGTGTTGCCGTCACGCACGGGCACGCTG
>ENA-ORBV01007311-ORBV01007311.1-microbial-mat-metagenome-genome-assembly--contig:-NODE-7311-length-19027-cov-5.162322_pt1 | contig 19027 bp, 16 predicted proteins | sample MGYA00237777_ERZ505514 | MGnify/ENA primary metagenome ERZ505514 (study PRJEB26160, sample SAMN06269048) | microbial mat metagenome | isolation source: Oligotrophic lake microbial mat | place... | reverse complement strand
CTCGGTTGCAGAAGACCACCTCCGATTCGTGACTGAGGAACTCGCCGACGTCCGACTTCGGTAAGCCAGCGCACATGGGCGACCCCCTGGGGGCGATCCGCGGACCCGTGAGTTAGTTTGGAGGTAAGGACAGACCCCGTAGGTCGATCTTGAGCCCAATACTCACTCCACAGGTCAATTGGTGATCGTCCAGGGTGATGCCGGGACCGGCAAAACAACGTGCCTGAAGTTGATCGTCGCCGGGATCGAACGGTCTGGTGGTCGAGTTTTCGCCTGCGCGCCCTCGACGGGCGCCTCCGAGGTGCTTCGGGGTGAACTGTCGACGGAGACGGCCACACTCCAGCAACTGCTCGTGAATACGGAACTGCAGCAGGCCAGTCGAGGGCGGGTGGTGCTCGTGGAAGAGGCAGGCCTCGCGTCGGTCCGCGAATTGCGCGTCCTGACCCGACTCGCAACCATGCATGGCTATCGACTTTTGCTGGTGGGCGACACCAAGCAGCACACTCCCCGCTGTTGAACTTTCGGTGTCCACCTCAGATGGAGAGCGTAGTTGCTCGCAACCGTTGCTCTGAAGCAGCATCGAAGAAGTGGGCGTGGACGAGGTCGAACGTGACCTTGATCCGCTGGTTGGGCGCAAAGCGATCGGTCGGCCGAACGCGGGCGATGAAGCTCGTCGCGCCGGTGGTGAGGTAGAGCAGCGTTTCCGCGCCCATCGGTTCGGACACCTCGACGCTGACTTCGGCCGCGTTGGGATCCGTCGTTGCGGGGACGTCATGAATGTTTTCGGGACGGATGCCGAAAAACACGGGTTGGTCGAGGCGGGCCGCGATTTTCTCAGAGATTGAATCGGGAAGCCTAAGTTCCAAAGGCGGCAGATTTTCGTTGGATTCCACGAACGAGAGTCGGCCGCCGACGCGGCGGATGGAGCCTTTGAAGAAATTCATTGGCGGACTGCCGATGAACCCGGCCACAAACATATTCACCGGCCGGTTGTAGAGCTCGAGCGGCGTGGCGACCTGCTGGATTTCGCCATCTTTCATCACGCAAATGCGATCACCCATGGTCATCGCCTCGACCTGATCGTGCGTCACGTAGATCATTGTGGCACCGAGGCGGGCGTGAAGCTTGGAGATTTCGGTGCGGGTGGTGACGCGCATCTTCGCGTCGAGATTCGAGAGCGGTTCGTCGAAAAGAAAAACTTTTGGTTTGCGCACAATAGCGCGTCCAACGGCGACGCGCTGGCGCTGGCCGCCGGAAAGCGCCTTGGGCCGACGATCGAGATAGTCGGTGAGGCCGAGCATCGTGGCGGCTTCGCGCACGCGGGCGTCGATTTCGGCTTTCGGAAACTTCCGCAGCTTGAGGCCGAAGGCCATATTTTCATACACGCTCATGTGCGGGTAGAGCGCGTAGTTTTGGAAAACCATCGCGATGTCGCGATCCTTGGGGAGGACGTCGTTCACGACCTTGCCATCGATTGACACGGTGCCGCCGGAGATTTCCTCGAGACCGGCGATCATACGAAGCGTGGTAGATTTCCCGCAGCCGCTGGGGCCGACCAGCACCATGAACTCGCGGTCCTCGATCGCGAGGTTGATGCCCTTGACGGCGGTGACACCGGGGCCGGTTTTCTCTGGGTAGGTCTTGACGAGATTTTCGATGAGGACGCGGGCCATGGGGAACGGTGGCTAAACGCCGGAGGCGACAGGGTTGCGGAGGGTGCCGATGCCGTCGATCTCAAGTTCGACGACATCGCCGGCGTGAAGATAGGTGGGCGGCGAGCGAAAAAGTCCGACGCCGGCGGGGGTGCCAGTGGAGACGATGTCGCCGGGTTCGAGGGTCATGACATGGGACAGAAACGAAAGCAGACGGGGCAACGTAAAAACCCAGTCGCGGTTCGAACCATTTTGGCGGAGCTCGCCATTGACGCGGGAGCGCAGGCCGAGCGCGGCGGGATCGGGAATTTCGTCCGCCGTGACGATACGCGGACCGATCGGGCAAAACGTATCGAAATTCTTTCCCAGCGTGATCTGGTTGTCCTTGAACTGCACGTCGCGCGCAGAGACATCATGAAGAATCGTGTAACCGAAGAGGGCGGGCATGATGTCGGCTTCGCCGGCGCAGGAGAGCGATCGTCCGATGACGACGGCGAACTCGACCTCGTAATCAATGGTCGCTGGGGCGTGTTTCGGGATAATGATGGGCGCATCGGGGCCGATGACGCCGGAGGGCATCTTCGCGAAGAAGAACGGTTCGGTCGGAAGCTTTGCGTTCGGATTTTCGGTGAAGTGGCTGTGGTAGTTGATGCCGGAGCAGAGAATTTTTCCGGGACGTGCGATGGGAGTAAGAAGGCGAATCGCGTTCGCGGGGTGACTGCATAGGGCGAGCATCGAGGGCGTGACGGTGGCGAGCGCTGTGCGCACGGCGGCGAGCGCGCTGCTTCCGCAGCGAACAAGATCGAGCATCGAGGGGGGTATCGAGGCATCCAACGAGAGTAGATCGACGATGCGGCCACCGTGTTCGCAACCGAGCTTGGGTGTGAGATCGATGCCGATGGAAAACGAAACCAGTTTCATGAGCTTAGAGAAGGAGCCACTCGCCGGGTTTCATCACGACGGATTTCGGCACACGTTTGCCGACGCGCTTTGCGGTGGCGAGATGGCGGTTGAATTCGTGGACCTCCGGGCAGTCAGGATCGATGTAATGGCAGGGCAGCGCGATCTTGAGCCCGAGCCATTGCACGGCAAGCGCACCTTGCTCCGGATTCATTTCGCCGGTGAGCAACCGACCGGGGCCGGTCACACGGGAGAGGATCTCAAGGGGATTCGTGATGCCGACGCATCCGATCGTCGGGCGATAGAGTTTCGCGGTCAGCTTGAGATCGGAAAAGATCGCGGTGTCGCCATAGTGATAGAAACGATCGCGCGGTGAGAGCGGGATGACGAAGCTCATCGGGACACCGGAGGCAAACGTGCCGTCGGGCATCTTGATTTGCGACCAGTGGTGGCACTCGACGGGGTGCACGGTGATGCCGGCGACCTCGACTGAAATGCCCCAGGTCGTCGCGCGGAGTTGCGCGGCGGGAAGCCCTTTCGCCATGAGAAAGTTTTTAACTTCACCACCACAGACCACCGGCGCGCCGGTGTGCCGGGCGAGCGCCTCGGTATCGCCCATGTGATCGAAGGCCGCGTGCGAAACGACAATGAGGTCGACGCGGTTTAACTCCCGGGACTTTACCGGGCTGCCCGGATTCTCGTCGAGAAACGGATCGACAAGAATGTGGCGGCTTTGGTCGTCGATGAGCTCGTAGGCCGCAACGCCGAAAAAACGAATGCGGGGTTTGGCTTTCATTAGAGTGCCGGTTTGGCAAAGCCGTCCTCGAGAGCCTTGATGAGATGGACGAGCGTTTCATTGTGCGGTGTGGCAATCCCGAGGCGTGCACCCTCGGCGACGATTGCGCCGTTGATCACATCGATCTCGGTGGGTCGGCGGGCCATCACGTCTTGCAGCATCGAGGCTTTCGCGGTCGTGGCTTTTTCGAGGAGCGTCGAGATCGCGGTCCAGCGCTCGTTATAGTCGAGTTCGATGCTGAGCGCAGCGGCGACGGCGACGACTTCGCGGAGCAGCGCCTGCATGAGCGTGACCGTGCCGGGGCGCTGGACAAGATCGCCGGCGTAGCAGCGCAGGAGCGAGGAGGTCGGCAGCGAGCAAACGTTCAGGGCGAGCTTGGACCAAATTTGTTCGCGCACCGAGGACGACACGTGCGCATCGATGCCGGCGGCGAGGAACACGGTGGCGAGGTCGGAGAGCCGGGCGTCAGCCGCGCCGCCGAGTCCGCCGAGATGCGTGACTCCCTTTGCCATGTGCTGCACATGGCCGGCACCGGCGAGCGTGGCGCTGTGATAGGTGACGCCCACCAAAACCTTGTCGGACCCGACGATGGCGGAAATGCGCGCTGCGTTGCCCCAGCCGTTTTGCAACGAGAGCACGATCGTGTGCGGGCCGACGATGGCCAACGAAGCGCGAACCGCAGCCTCGGTGTGGTAGCATTTCACAAATACCAGCGCGAGATCGACGACACCGGCCTCGGTGGGGTCGGTGGTCGCGCGCACCCGTACGATTTCGCGCTCGCCAGTTTTTTGTTCGACGATGAGCCCGCGCGTGTTGATCGCGTCGACGCCCTCACGCCACACGTCTACCAGGGTGACGTCGTGACCACCTTTCGCGAGCAGCGAACCGAACAAGCCGCCCATGGCACCGGAACCGATGATGGCAATTTTCATATGAAGAAATCAGAGGAGGATTTTCGCGTAACCGTAGCGTCCCAAACGCAGCGTGCGTGGGCTGCGCGCAGACAGGCCGTGAAGGACAACACGCGCAGGCTTCGCGGTCAGATTGGCGAGCACAACGCAGCCTTCGCGAGCCCAGCCGGCGACGCGCAGCGGCTCGGAAATCGTGAGTTCGCGCACAGCAGCACGACCGCACGCGAGATAATCGGCGAGCACGCGATGGGTCGGAAACACCCGGGCGCCTGCGACCACGCCGCCGGGGCCGGTGGTTTCGTAGAGCGTGGCCCAACTCGCGCCCGCGGTTTGAAGCGCGCCGAGAGCACCCACTGTCCACGCAGCGCACCACTCGGAGGATTGGCGCGGATCGAAGCGGCGCGCGTCGTCGGATGGGGAGGAGGCCGTGGTGACCGCACTTTTTTGCGGACGGAGGGTGAGCCGCGAAACTCCGACGGACGCGCGCGGGAAGTAATGGCAAGCCGAACGGAGGCTTTGCCCGAGTCCTTCGAGGCACTCGGCAATCGATGCCTCATCGGAGGCGTGAACCTGCGGGTTGGCGGCGAACGTGACCGCGCGCGCGGCCGGCAAGCGCGAGCGACCGCGATTCAGTTCGGCAAAGTTGAAGTCGGTTCCGGCGGCGCACACTGCACCGAAGTGATGGCGAGCAGCGGCGAAGGTCGAATGCGAGTCGAGGCAATGCCCGTGCGGTCCGAAGACGAGAACACGGGCAACCTGGGCCCTGGCGGTGTGCAGCGCTCGTGCGAGTTTCTCCAAATCGCGCGCAGGTGTCCTCTCCCCAGGCGAAACGGCGAGTTCAAGTGGAGCACCGAGTTGAACAGCCGCGACAACGGCGCGGCGGACACGCGTGCCCAGGCTACGACCGAAATCGTCAATATCGGCGCGTAGATGAGCGACCCCGAGAACCGCGAGTGCCGCCACCTCGCGCGTGGTGGCCGAAGCGCAATCGCGGGGGAGGCCGAGCCCGAGAGCGGGCGCGGCATGCAGAGACTTTTTACCGAGGCGAATCGTAACCGGCTCGGTGCGTGACGGCTGGGCGGTGATTTGTCCGCGGGAGCCGAGCAGGCGGAGGTTAACAGACTGGGCGAACGTCTCGCCCGCCTCGATCGAGTAGGGATAGCCGCGGGCGAGCGGTCGAGGGTAGATTTTAAAGGAGCCGTCGATCCAGTTGCGTTGATCTTCGATTTCGAATGCCTCACCGGCGAACGTCAGCTCCAGCCCGTGGCGGCGCGGTAGCGCGAAACGCAGCACACGAATGTCCGTGCAGGGTTGGTGGGGCGCCACGTCGAATGGAAGCGTGAGTTTCTCTCGTGCGCCTGAACCCGTGACGAGTTCGTAACGCGCTCCGGCAAAGCACTCCAGCGGGAGATGCACGCAGAGGCCCGCACGGTTGGTGACGGAGTCTTTCAGCGCGCGGCCGGCGACGGAAAAACTGACTGTTCCATCGCTGGTGCCTTCGATATGCACCTGAAAGGCGAGGTGGACGCCGGGACCCCGGCTTTGACCATCGCTGGTCAGCGTGAATCCGCCGGACGTGGTGCGCATCCGGGGCGGCGAAAGGTGCTGCGGGATATTGAGCCAATTGCGATCGCGCGCGACAAAGTAAATGCGACGGATGAGTTCCAGCGTAGCCGTGCGTACATATCGAAGGTCCCCATCGAGGGGGGAGAAATCGAGGGCGAGCTGCCCTGCGTGGATAGTGCGCGAGACCGGCGGGCAGGGGTGCACGAGAAATCGAGGCATGAAACTGAATTTACGAAAAACGTCGAAAGATTTCGTTTTATTTCCTGAGAAAAGCAAGCGCTGACTCAGGGAAATCGTGGCGCTCGGCCGCGAGGTGGGGGATCCTCAGCTCGCGATCACGACCTCGATCTTCTGTTTCTCCAACAGATCGCGATGGCGGGGATCGATGCCCTTGTCGGTGATCAGCGTGTGAATCACGTTGAGGTCGCCGAGCGAGGCAAAAGACTGTTTTTCGATTTTTGTCGAATCTGCCAGCAGATACACGCGGTTCGCGCATTTGAGCATGGCCTTTTTCACCACGACATCGCTGATCCCGGTGTAGGTAAGGCCGGTCTTGAACGACAAGCCCATCGCCGAAAGGAATAGTTTCTCGACGTGGAGGGTGTTGAAAAAATCCGCGGCTTGGGAGCCGGTAAGCGACATCGTGGGCGCCTTGAATTCGCCGCCGGTCATATGCACATCGATCCCTTGGTGCGGAGCAAGTGTGAGCGCGACTGTGAGGGAAGTCGTGATGACGGTGAGCGGCGCGCACTTGCCGAGGTGTTTGGCGAGCTCGGCTGTGGTGGTGCCTGCGTCGATGATGATCGTATCTCCCGGACGGACGAAGGCAGCGGCGCGGCGGCCGATGGCGGCTTTCTTATCGCCGTTGGCGACGTTTTGCGCGATGGGCACGATCACTCTTTCTGGCTGTAGCTTAAGGAACGCACCGCCGTGCTCCTTGGTGATGAGGCCCTCGCCCTCGAGGATCTCAAGATCCTTGCGAATCGTGACTTCGGTGACCTTGAAAAGCTTGGCGAGGTGCGTGACTTCGGCGCTGCCCTCTTCCTCGAGGAGTTTGACGATTTCCAGTCGGCGCTTGTGTGGGATCATGACGGCAGCGGTTGGTCTGACGTTAGGAAACCTTTCGTTTATGGCATGAGCAACGGGAATCTTCGCAAATAAAAACAATCTCAGGGCCACCACAGCGTGCCGTCGGCGAGGCGGGTGACGGTGTCGGTCACGGGTTCATCCTTGGGCGGAAATTTCGCGGCGAGGTCGTCGCGAAACTCGATGCCGAGCCCCGGACGATCGCTGGCGTAAACATAACCGCCGATCGCCTCGGGCAGGCCGGGGAAAAGTTCGTTCTCGGCCGCGGGCCGGAAAACCCATTCGAGAATCCCGCAGTTGTGCAGCGCGGCGCTCATATGAAGATTCGCCGCAGCGCCAATCGCGGAAACGTCGCCGGGGCCATGCAGGCAGAAGCGCACACCGAACGCTTCGGCGAGATGCATGAGTTTCAAGGTCGGGGTGATGCCGCCGAGCCGGACAGGGCGCACCTTGATGAAATCGACCCAGCGCTGCGTGACAACGCGGTTGAACTCGGCGGGATTGGAAAACAGTTCGCCGAGCGCGAGCGGTGTGGCGGTCTGCGCGCGGAAATTCGCGAGCCACTCGAGATCCTCCGGTGCGACGGGATCATCGAGGAAGAACGGACGGTAGGGCTCGATCGCTTTCGCGAGCCAAAGCGCGTCGGTCGGGGCGAGGCGCTCGTGCAGATCGTGCAGGAGTTCGACGGACTCACCGAGTTCGCGGCGCGCGACTTCAAACATTTTCGGCACGGTGTGCATACGCTCGCGCTGATCGAAGTAGAGACCGGGCGGCGTGCCATCGGGTCTGGTCGCGGCGTCGAGGGGCATACCTTCATAGCAATAGAGTTGAAGACGCAGATGACGGAAGCCGCGTTCGAGAAACTTAAAGCCGTTGGCCGCGACTTCGTCGGGCGACTTGCCGTGGGCGGTAACATAGACCGGCACACCGGCGCGACTCGGGCCGCCCCAGAGTTGGTGACACGGCAGATTGGCGAGTTTGCCCTTAATGTCCCAGAGGGCCATGTCGAGGCCGCCGAGCGCGGTGTTGAGCACGGGCCCGTTGCGCCAGTACCCGTGAACGTTCGCCGTCTTCCAGAAGTCCTCGGTGTTGCGCGCATCCTTGCCGATTGCGAACGGCGCGAGGTGCTGATCGATCGCCGCCTTCACGGCATGCCAGCGGTGCTTGTAACTCGCGCAACCGAGGCCTTCGAGCCCGGGCACATCCGTGCGGATACGCACGATGAGTAACGGCCACGCCCACGGTTGCACGGCAAAGGTTTCGACCGAAGTGATTTTCATCGACGGAGGACGAGTACCCAGTCACTGGCATCGGGCGCTTCGAAGAAGCCGCGGGCTTTCGTGCGCGTCGAACGCCGCTTGCCCGTGCGCGGATCGAACCACGCGGCGCTAAGGCCGTGCTGGAGTTTCCGCGGTGCGATGTGAAGCGCACCGCCCGTCGGCAGATAAAACACGGCGCAGTCGCCGGACGGCGTGCGCGCGGCGGCGACGAACGTCGAGGGCGACGACGGCACGGCGGTGGCGAGCGAGGGCTCGGCGTTGCCCGCGGTGGCGCTGGTGCGAATGTGGCCCGTTAACGCGGTGGCGATCTGCGTGACCGAAAAATTCCGATTCCACCGATCGACTTGCATCGAGAGCAGGCGTCCGCAGGCACGATGATCCCACTCGGCGGGCGTGAACCACAGCTCGAAGGAAATGGCTCCCGAAGCGCGAGCGGCCGCGGCGAGTTTTTCGGCGGGCCCGATGGATTTGACCTCGGCATCGGCGCGCACGACGAGACCGGCGGACGTGATTTTTGCGCAGTCGGGGGTGACGATCCGAAGATTGAGCGACGCGCCGCGGGCCGACTCATCGGGGATCGTCGTGCCGCTTTTTTTGAAGGACCACGCCGCGATCGCGTCCGGCGCGTGATGTTCGGGCGTGCGTTGCGCAGCGGCGATCTCGGCGGCGGAAAGCGCGCGATCGTAGATCGCGACGCGGTGAAAGGTGCCGCTCCAGCCGAAGTCGCCCGTCGCTTCGTTGCCGAGGGCGAGGTGGGCCTCGGGCACCCAGGTCGAGAAATCGCCGCCGAGCCACGCGCCGTTTTTCTTTTCACCGTTCAGCCAGATCGCGGTTTCGCCGTCGGCGTCGCGGGAAAAGACGGCGTGGAGGCGCCCGGGCTTTTTAGGTGCAACGGGAGCGGAACGAACGAGGCTTTGATCGGGCGTGAGTTTCGTCCACGGCAAGGCGCGGAAAAACTCCGCCATGTGCGTCATGTGCTTCGCGCCGGGGAGTTTCATCGCGACGTGCCACGGTTGCGCGACGCCGGTGTAGGCGTGATCGGTCGGCGGGCGCGCGATTTCCTCCCAGCCCCACAACCCATGCGCGCCATAGGTGAGGCCGGCGGGCGGGGCGTTGAGCAGGGACCACCATGAGGCGCGGCGGATGTTGTAGGCGTCGTGACGGCGGCGGGACTGATAACAAATGTGATCTTCGTAAGGCGGCTCGAGATTGAGGAACGGGCGCGGCGAATATTTTTTCCATTTGCGCGCGGGCGGCCCAGAGTGGAGCCACTGCCAGGTCTCGGCGTCGTCGCCGTGGCCGCCTTGGTAGCCGATGAGGTCGATCCACTTCTCTTTTTCGAACGTGTCGTGCGGCCATTGCATTCCGCCGGGGTGCTGGACGACGGGCGCGTGTCCTCCGAGGTCGAAGACGGCACGGCCGATGCGTTTCCATTTCTCGGCGGCGGGGCCATAGTAGCGACCGTCGCCGTTGAGGATCCACACCACGTGGTGCGCGCCGTAGCGGGCGACCATGTAGCGGGCGAGTTTGACGATTTGCGATTCGGGAAGCGTGGACGGGTTTATTTCGTCCCTGCCGAGTGTCCAAATCAGGACGGGTGCGGCGAGGAGGCCGTGGGCCTCGATGGCGTCGAAACGAGCGTCGAGCCGTTCGAACCAATGCGGGTTGATCCAAATAGGATCGCGGCCGGTGTAGGCGACCTCACCGTCGGGGTTGGTCGCGCCGGCGCGCCAGTGTGTCATCACGAATTGAATGACGTTGAACTTCTGGGCGGCGCGGTGCGTAAGGAAGCGATCCCAATCGGTGGCGTTACGCGCCATCATCGGGCCGTTCCAGACGGTGTCGCCGAGCCAGAAGAAGGGTGTACCGCCGGTGTGCGCGAGGTGGCGACCGTTGGGCGCGACGCGGAGAGGGCCGTGCTGCAGAAAGGGAGAGGGAGAGACGGAGAGAAGGGGCGATGGGGCGCAGGTGAAGGCACCGGATTGAGCATCGAGGCCGGGGAGGCGCGGGACGCTGTGCGTACGGAAAGTCCACGCGCCAACGACGGTGGGCATGAAGCGCACGCGCCACTCCCGGCTGCCATACCAGAAAGCGCGCACACGGCGGCGCTCGCCGGCGGGGTCCGTGAACTCGACGATAAGTTCGACTTCGCAGGGCGAAGCGACAGGGACGTCGGCGAAAAACGCAGCCTCGAAGCGGCCGTGAAGCGAGATGGGGACGGACATGGTGAGACGTTCGCAGCGCGGGCTGAAGCACCGCGCTACCAGCGGAACGGGTGGGGCTGGGATTGGAAGCCGAAGGCCGGATCGGCGACGAGGGCGGAGCCGGGTTTGGCGACTGCATCCAGGCGCGTGCGGTCGTCGGCGGTGAGAGTGATGTTGAACGCACCGAGGTTGTCGTGCAGCGCCTCGACAGAGAGCGGTCCGATGATGGGACAGGTCACGCCCGGCTGCTGCGCGACCCAAGCGAGCGCGAGTTGGACAGGCGTGCAGTTTTTCTCCTTCGCGATCGCCTCGACGACATCGAGCACGCGGAAGGCAGGCTCCGTGAGCATGTCCTTCCAAAAATTGTCAGGTTGGATGCGCGACTTGGGATCGGGTTTTTCGCCGCGGCGATAGCGCCCGGAGAAAAATCCGACGGCGAGCGGCCCCCAGGTGATCAGCGCGGTGCCGTAGGTCTGCGCGTAGGGGATGAGTTCTCGCTCCGGCAGCCGGTGAAGCAGGTTGTAGGCGCACTCCTCGACGACGAAGCGGTTCGTGCCGAGTTCGCGCGCCGCCCACTGCGATTCCATCAGTTCCCAAGCGGAGTAGTTGCTCGTGCCGATGTAGCGCACCTTGCCCGAGCGGATGAGGTCGTCGAGAGCGCGAAGGGTTTCGTCGAGGGCGACGTCCCACCACGGGCGGTGAATCATGAAAAGGTCGAGGTAGTCGGTCTGGAGTCGGCGCAGGCAGGCCTCGGCGGCTTGCACAATGTAGCGACGCGAAATGCCGTAGGCGTTGGGAGGTTGCGGATCCTTGACGCCGGAGCGGGAGAATTTTGTGGCGAGGATGAGCCGGTCGCGTTTGCCGTTGGCCTTGAGGGCGCGGCCGATGATTTCCTCGGATTTTCCGCCGACGTATTTGTCACAGGTGTCGAGCATGTTCAGCCCGAGGTCGAGCGCGGCGTCGATGACCCGGGTGGCGGCGGGCTCGTCGATGCTCTGGCCGAACATCGCGCTGCCGAGGCAGACCGGGCCGACGTGAATGCCGGTGCGCCCGAAGTTTTTGTAGGTTATTTTGAAGTCGGCCATGTGAACAGGCGGGCAAGGTTTCCGCCGAGAATGAGATTCTTTTCGTCAGTTGAAAGATAAGGTGTGTGCTCGCGGAAAATATCGATCGACTGCCGGTAAGTCATGTGCTGTTCGACGACAGGCGAGTCACTGCCCCAGACGAGGCGGAGCGGGCCAACGGCATCGTAGAGCGCGCGTACGAGCGGCTGAAACGTGGCGTACGGGTAGGCTTTCGGATCCGCCGAGAGGTGGTGAAAACCGGAAATTTTGAACCACACGTTCGGCGCGGCGGCGGCGGCGCGGAGCGCGACGAGATTCGACGTGGATTCGGTTTTCTCCTGCAAACGGCCGAGGTGATGGACGAGAAACGTGAGCGAAGGAAATCGATCCGCGATTTTCGCGAGCGGGGCGAGACCGGGCGCGAAGACGGCGAGGCTTACAACGTGTTTCAGCTCGGCGGCCTTGGCGAAGAGTTTCAATCCGTCGGGTGAGGAGAACCAGTCGCAGTCGCGGCAGTAGTGCGTGAAACCACGGATGCCGCCGTGCACCTGGTGCAACGCGGCGAGGCGATCTGCGGCACCGGCGGTGTGGTAGGTGGGCGAGCCCATGCTGTCGAGCTGGGGGAACGCAAGTAAGCGCGCAGGGTGTTCGTGCTCGCACTGCACGGTGAGGGCGTTCGAGTCGCCGCCCTTGAAGATGAGCGCGACGACAAGCGCGCACGCGACACCGCAGTCGTCCATGCCGCGCAGGAGGCGCACGGGCGAGCCCTGCGTGGCGAGCGGGCTGCCGGGCCAGTCGGTGAAGACATGCGTATGGGCGTCGATGATCACCTTACGCCGGGAAGAACGCGCAGACTTCGTAGGGGCCCAGGTCGAGCGTGAGCGTGCCGTCGGTGGCGGGGGGGGGCGAGGCCGTGTTTTCCCAACGGTGGACATCGCTCACGCGGCGGACCGTGTGCGGACGTGGCGCGATGTTTTCAACCGGGAGGCGCAGCGCCTGCGCGGTGGTGTTCACGAAGAAGAGCGTGGTCGCGAGGTCAATGTCGACGACACCGAACGCCTCGACAGACGGATGACCGGGTGCAGTGACCGCAACCGTGCGCACGAGACGGCCAGTCAGAGCGGCAAGCGCGGTGCGGATGGAATCGACCGGCCCGGATCCGACGCGAAAGGCGACCTCAAGCGCGCCGCCCATTGCGGCGTATTTAACGAAGGCCGCGAGCCACGCGGCGGCAAAGGCGGTGTGAGTGCGGGCATCGCGCGCGGGCCGCGGGTGCAGCGACTCGAAGTGGACGGGGTCGAGGCGGCAGCCGACGTCGAGGCCATGGGGATTGGTGAAGACGCGCGCGGTGCGAAGTTGATCGAGCACGGCGGCGGTGTTTTCGAAAAACGTGTCGTCGTCGTAGAGATTCACCGCGGGCGTGAAGCCCCACGTGTGGAGTTTGGCCTCCGATTGGGCCGGGCGGTTTTTGTTCAGGCCGATGAAGAGCGAGTTGGGCGTGCTCGCCGCGGCTTCGACGAGCCGCGGAATGCGCGCGCCGCCCGTGATGGAGCCGACGCAGGCGGAGAGCGCAGCCGGAGCGGGAAGAGCAGCGGGAATTTGAGTGAGCGAAAGCGTGACGCTGCTTTCGGCGGCGGCACCGGGTCCAAGCGTCGGGTATGTGTGCGGGCTGGCGGAGAAAAACTTGAACGAACTATCGTTGAAGTTCCGCTGGTCTTCGTAGCCAAAATTTGTGCCCGCGAAATCGGCGCTCACCACGATGCCTTCGCGAGTCGAGTAACAAAGCGTGCGAAACTGCATCGGCAACACCTCGGGATCGAGGCGGACTTGGAGTTCGGCACGCTGGGCGGTGCCATCGGGGCGCGTCATCGTGAACGGCTGGCCGATGACGGCGTCGGCACCGAGGAGGAGCTGGATGCCACAGCGGCGGATTTGGGTGCATTCGCCGACCGCGGCACCGCGGACCGAGTAGGAAATCGTACCGTCGGCGGTGCCAGCGATGCGGGCCGTCCAGCCGTAGTCGACCGGACCGATGACGCAGCGGGCGGCGAGTTCAACGGTGAAGGCACCGTCGCTTTCGGTGACCTCGCAATGCGTGACTTCGTTGGGTGCGGTGTCCCACTTGTCGTGGAAGCGCACGCAGAGATAGACGCGGCGGACGATCTCGCGGGCGCCGACGTAGAGGTAGCGAAGTTCGCCAAAGGCGAGCGTGAGGCGGACCGGACCAGCAATCAGAATACGGGGAGAAGGGTGAGACACGGAGGAACGGAGAGCGAGAGACGGGGAGATTATTTTGCGGCGAGTTCCGCGGTCATGGCACCGGTGTGTTTGGTCCACGCGGCGAGCACGCGCTCATACATCGGGTCGGTGGCGGGGTCGGCGATTTTGCCGGGCGTCGAGAGGAACACGGGTTTCATGCGTTCGCAGCCCTGGCGCCACGAGATGGTATAGCGGAAGCCGAGGTCGCGCTCGGCGGCGGTATTGTCGAAGACGTTGTTGAAGGAAAAGTTTTCTGCCGAGATACGACCGCGTTCGGGCCACGCGGCGAACAGGAGATCGGTCGGAATATGCACGAACGTCGGTGCAGGCCAGCCGAAGACTTCGCAGACGGTGCGATGCTTGGTTTCCCACGTCATGAGTGCGCCACCTGTGTGATAGGCGCGGCCTAAGGCGTTCGGGTTGCCGGTGGCGCCGACGAACGCGGCGGCGCAATCCTCGGCGTGGACCGCACACCACAGACTCTGGCCGTCGCCCTGCATGATGACCGGGAGTCCGCGCTGGAGGCGGCCGAGAACGGCGGCGTTGTTGAGCGTGGCGTTGTGGATGCCCCCGCCGTCGTGGTAGGTATGTACGGGACGGATGACGGTGACCGCGAAATCGCCGCGCGCGTGGGCGGCCGTCATCGTTTGTTCGCAGACGACCTTCTTCTTGCCGTAGACGCTCACGCCACCGAGCGGTTCGTCCTCGGTGATGGGAAATTCCTTCGTCGGCCGCGCGTAGACATCCACGGTGCTGCAAAATACGAATTGCTTCGTGCGACCGAGAAACGTGCGCACGCAGCTCTCGGCCTCAGCGGGCTCGAAGCAGCACATGTCGATAACGCAGTCCCACGAACCGTTCGCGGCAATGGTTGCTTCGAAGTCTGCATACTTGGTGCGGTCGGCAACGATTTGCGCGACGCCCGCGGGTGTTGCGGCTTTCTTTCCGCGGTTGAGGTGGGTGACGGCGTGGCCGCGCGCGAGCAGCTGGCGCGTCATGGGCGTGGAGATGAGTCCCGTGCCGCCGATGAGAAGGACTTTGGACATGTTCGATTGTAGATTCTCGATTTCGATTGCTAGAATAGCCCGATCACCACCACGCGGGAGGAACGAATTCTTCGCTCGGGGCGACCACAATCGCGGTGTAGCGGACCTTCAGAGGGAGGTAGAGCGCAAGATCCGGCGCGCCGTCGTAGGCGTTGTGCGCTTGCTCGACGCTGCGATGCACGCACGCGCCGCGCAGATCGGAGACGACGAGTTGGAGTTCATAGACCGGGCGGTCCCGGTTAAACTTCGTGTCGCGCGTGAAAGGGCGGTGCGAATAGACGGGCTGCGAATAATAGTGGACACCCGTGGTCTTGAACACACACACACCGTGGCCGAGCCAGATGTTGTGCGTGCCATGATGCACGTCCGTCGTCAGGCGCGAGAGAAGCGTGATGGGTTGGGTGGTGTTCGGTTTTTCGAACACCTCGATGCGGTAGTGAATCGTGCCGTCGCGGTAGTCGACGGGGCGCACCCAACTATCGGGAAGATCGGGCGAGCGCGCCGTCTCCATGCGCGGATGCCAGTAGGGTTCGCGCCGATCGATCCAGACGATTTTGAAGCCGTCGCTCAGCCAGTTGATCGGATCGTCGGGAAACGGGTGCGGCCACGACTCTGGTTTCGGTGGCGAGGGCGCGCCCCACGCGAGTGGTTTGTCGGCAGCGGCGGGGCAGAAACGGGTGAGGTGATCGACAAGGAGAAATTGAGATCGAGTGGGCATGAAAACGTGCGGCGATCTGCCGCCCAGCCGAAGAGAATGGCAGGCAGGGTGTGCGCGCTACGGCTCACGGCACTTCGTAAACTTCGACGAGCGCCTCGCCGGTGCCGTTGGCAATACCGGAAACGAGAGCGGAATAACTGCCGGGCATCAGCGTGACAAGCAGGGCAGCATCGCGCGAATTGGCTCCGAGGCCAAACGCGCCGACGCTGCCGAACGTCGCGCTCAGGGTGGCGCTCCAGTTGTCGTTCTCGACAATTTTGGTCGTGGAGGAGTTGTAGATTTCGAGCTTGGGATCGACGAGCGTGCCGGTGACGCCGAAGGCGGCGAGCGTCGGGCCGACGGCGCGGATAAGCAGGGTTTTCGCGATGGTGCCATTGACGACGAAGCCGGCGATCATGACGTTGTCGCCGGTGCCGACGACGTTGCGCGCGGAGACGTTGACGAGCCGCACGGCGTTGCCGGCGCCGGCATCGTAAACCTCAACGAGCACGACCCCGGAGTTCGGTCCGTTGAGGTGAGCGCTGTGCGTACCGGAGATCGAGGTTTGGAGCGCGGCGTCTTTGCTGCCGGATGTGAGAGGAAACGCGCCGACAGCGGCGAAGGCCGGCACGAGGGTGGCGGGCCAGTCGTCGTTTTCGTTAATCTTCACCGAGACGCCGTTGTAGAGTTCGAGACGCGGGTCGGCGTACGTGCCGGGCACCCCGAAGGCGGCGAGCGTGGGCCCGATGCCGCGGAGGAGGACGGTTTTCGCGCCATTGGTGGAAAAGCCGACGATGAGCGTCTGCGCGGCGGCGAGTTTGGCGCGCACCGAAAGATTCACGAGACGGCCTTCGCCCGCGCCGACCGTAAGCGTGCCGGGGTTGCTGGTGGCGGAGCCGACACTATTGGTGGCGACGACCGTGTAGGTGCCCGCGTTGGTGGCAGTGACGGAAGGCAAAACCAGCGTGGAGTCGGTCGCACCGGGAAGCGCGACGGCGTCCTTGCGCCACTGGTAGGTGGGAGCGGGCGTGCCGGTGGCGACGACGGCCAGCGCCACAGTACTGCCCGCGACGGCAGTCACACTTTGCGGCTGCGCAGTGATCGCAGGGGCGACGTCGATGGGCGGCACGGGGTTGACAATAAGTAAGGCGGAATTGCTGGTGGCGGAGCCGACGCTATTGGTGACGACGACCGTGTAGGTGCCCGCGTTGGTGGCAGTGACGGAAGGCAACACCAGCGTGGCGTCGGTGGCACCGGGAAGCGCGACGGCGTCCTTGCGCCATTGGTAGGTGGGAGCGGGCGTGCCGGTGGCGACGACGGCTAGCGACACGATGCTGCCCGCGATGGCAGTCACACTTTGCGGCTGCGCAGTGATCGCGGGGGCGACGTCCAAGGGAGGCACGGGGTTGACGATAAGCAGGGCGGAATTGGTGGTGGCGGAGCCGAGGGAGTTGGTCGCGACGGCGGAATAGGAGCCAGCGTTCGCAGACGTTACGTTCGTGAGTGAGAGCGTGGCTCCTGTAGCACCGCTGAGGGCGACGGCGTCTTTGCGCCATTGAAACGTGGGTTCTGGTGTACCGTTAGCGGCAGCGGAGAACGTGACGTTGGCCCCGGCCGTGACGGTTTGGCTGGCTGGTTGGCTGGTAATGAGGGGAGCGGTGCTGGAGCCCACGATTCGGAAGAAAATCTGCCACAGATTGCCTTGGGCGTTAGATCGGAGAAAGTTCTGGCTAACCCCCACGACGTTCACGACGTAGTCTCCCGGCGTGGTGGGAGTTCCTTGAATCACCCCCGAAGGCCGGCTGGTGAGAACAAGTATATCGCCCTCCCGCGTCGCACCGGCCACGGTAAGTCCAGGGGGTAGGATGCCGCTCACTTCGGTGCGACTTATTGTGCCCCCGGCTATATCGAACGTGATAGTGAAAGCAACGACAGAGGGATAGTTTTGGCCGGCGTTGAGGACGATGGGACTAGCGGCGGTGGACCCGGGGGAGGGCGTGAAAGTGAATTGGTTTTGGGCAACGGCGCTAGTGACCAATGCGAGAAAGGCTGCGATGGCTGCGAGAATACGAACGGAGTTCATGGAGAGTATGAGTGGGTGAAATGCGGGTGGCACGACCGTCGAATCAAGCGCGTCGCGCGAAGGCTACGAAAGGAGCGAGGGTTTGGATTCCGTTTCATGCGCTCCCTTCGTATCCTTCCTGTGACAGCGCGTCTCAGTCCGACGGCAATGAGGGGCGACGCATCCCGTAGTACATAACCACGAAATGCGGAGAGTGGATGCTGAGAGCAGTCGTTTAGAAGCGCACCTGGTAGTCGAGATACCAGATGGCACTCGCCTTGAGGGTGTAGGGCTTGTTGACCGCAGGATCGAACCCGCTGGTCAGTACTTTCGGTTCATTGATACCAAAGCCGGAAATCTTGATGCTGTTTTCGCGTCCAAACGCTCTGAACTTGTAGCCGGTAAAGACGTCGAGGCGGAACTGCGCATCACGCCAAAAGTTCTTCGTTTGATTGCTGCCGGGAGAGAAGCCGCCGAATATTTTGTTAACGTAGATCGCTCCTCCGCCGACGAAAAGACCCTTCGCCGGACCTCGCTCAAACGAGTAGCGCGAGAAGGCTGCAACTCGGATGGGCTCAAGGCCGGTAAGTCGAGTGCCTTGAATCCGTGGGTTGGGGTTCTTCTTGAAGCGCTGGTCGCTGCTGGCGGCGCTAAAGGTCAGGCTCCACCCCGGCATGATTTCGGCGTTGAGATCGAATTCGATCCCATCGGCGCCGGTGGTGCCGCCAGCAACGTTGTCGCCAAGCAGGGCGGGATTCGGCGTGCCGGCGGCGACTGTCTGTTCGTAGGAAAAGCTCCTGGCCAGAGGGTCGAAGACAATGTTGTTCGCCTGAGTCGTGTTATAGTAAGTGAGGGTGCCGTTGACCCGTCCATTATTCATCGTGAACTTCAGGCCGCCCTCAATGCCGTCTCCGGTGATGGGACCGAAGGAATTGCCAAACGAATCCCGCGTGCTCTGGTTGAACTGGCTGGCTTGTGAGGCCAGCGCGAAGACCGACCAGGCCGGCGTCAGCTTGTAGATGGCGCCCAATTGAGGGTTGGTATCGGAAGTTTTAAAATCCGCGCGCCGGGCGCGGAAGTGGGCGGTGCGATCCTCCACGTCGACGGAATTGCGCGCCACGCCCGCCATGAGATGCAGTTTGTTGTTAAAGAACCCACCATGATAGTTCACGATGAGCGACTGGAAGTCGATCGTCTCACGCTCCCATCCCGTCGGCAGATAGACCACGTCGAGCGGCAGGCTGCGCGGGATGCTGATCGCAGGATTGTAGGTGCGGCCAAACGGCGTGCCGTCCGCGTTCCGTTGCTGGAACCATTGCTTGAGATCGGAATAGGTCCAGTTGCGTGAGTAGCCAAAGAGAATGTTCTGATTAGCCGCCGGCTTCCAAATGAGGTGGGCCTGGGTGTCGGGTATAAACAGATCGTTCGGCGCGCTCAAGGATGAGTTCGAAGATCTCATCGGAACCAAAGCACCATGTATAACGACGCTATTCTTTCTTGTAGT